>Ga0172370_10005609_pt1 | contig 16154 bp, 12 predicted proteins | sample LakKiv5m_FD_114538 | JGI IMG/M metagenome (GOLD analysis project Ga0172370, IMG submission 114538) | Freshwater microbial communities from Kabuno Bay, South-Kivu, Congo - kab_022012_11.5m | ecosystem: Environmental > Aquatic > Freshwater > Lake | place: Democratic Republic of the Congo...
GCCTGGGCTCGCTCGCCGAGGGGACCCGCCGCGCCGCGCTCGTGTGGCCCGGCGACCTGAAGGTCGAGTCCGACGCCGTGGAGGACGCGGCGATCGTGCTGAGTTTCTCTTTGCCCGCGGGCAGTTACGCCACGGTGCTGGTAGACGAGGTGCGGGCGGGTCGAAGCCAGGATTGACGTGGACGCTCCGCCATCGAAGTGCTAGACGGGCGTCGCGCGCGCCGGGGCGTGCGCCGGAGTCTGCAATGGCCACGAAACCGTCTTCGATCGGCGACGCGCGCGACACGTTCCAGGAGTCGCTGAGTCAGGTTCGGAAGAGTTCTGATTTACATTATTTCAAACTAGGAACCGAAGAAGAAGGGCTCGACTTCAATGAGATCGAGTTTATTCGCGAAGCGCTCCCCCGGGATGTGGCCATCTACGTCAAGATCGGTGGCCCCTGCGCGCGCGGTGACCTGCGCCAGGCAGCCTCGGTGGGCGCGGCCGGGATCGTTGCGCCCATGGTCGAGAGCGTCTACGCGCTGTGGCACTTCATCGAGGCCGCCACGAAGGCCTTCGCCCAGGCGCCTGGACGTGTGCAGCTCGGCATCAACATCGAGACGAAGACGGCGGTCGCCGTGCTGCCGGATATGCTCGCCCACGCGGCTGCGAAGCGCTTGGACTTCACGAACATCGGCCGGTCGGACCTGGCCGGTTCGCTCGGCTGTCAGGTGGATCAGCCTTCGATGCACGACGTGGTCTGCGCGGTGGTCGAGCAGGTGCACGCCGCCGGGATTCCGATCCAGGTGGGTGGCCAGGTCACGCTCCGCACGCTCGCGCCGATCCTCGCGCGGACGCGCATCGACGGCTTCCACACGCGATTCCTGGGCTTCGGTCCGCCCGATCCCGCGACGCTGCCCGCGGAGGTCGACGGGGCGCTCGGCCTCGAGATGGCGCTCCTGAGGCTGCTCGCGGCCCGCTTCCCGGCTCGGGCGGCCGAGCACCTCGCGCGCGCGCACGTGACGGCGACGCGCAGAGCCTGACGCGCGCGTTTCGGATCGACGTAGCGACGTGCTAAGCTCGGCGTTCCCTCGGCCGCACGGAGCCGAGGTGCGACGCGGGGCACGGGTGGGCGCGGCGATAGATGTGGCACGCAGGGCGCTCGCAGCCCGCCGATTTTGCAAGGTGATCTGCGGCGTCGGATCCCACGAACCGGAGCGGGTTCGACGCTTCGTGGCGCTGTATGCCCTCGCCGGAGGCAGCGTCATCGACCTCGCGCTCGATCCGGCCGTCATCGCCGCCGCGCGCGCCGGTCTGGACCTGGCCCGCGAGCTGGCCGCGACGGGCGGCCGGACACTGCGTGAGCCACTCCTCATGGTGAGCCTGGGGCTCGAGGAGGACCCGCACATCGGCGCGGCGCTGCTCGACCGTGGCATCTGCGCGACCTGTCCCGGCTGCACGATCGAGGACCTGCGCCTGTGCGCGGAGCGCCCGCTCGAGCTCCGGGCGCCCGAGTGCCCGCCCTGCATGCGCTGCATCGGCCGATGTCCCTACCGCGCCATCTCGATCGCCCCCGCTTGGTCGAACCAACAGGATCTCCTCCGCGAGGCCTTCGAGGCCGGCGTGACGGGCGTAGAGCTGCACATCAGCGGTGCGCCGGTCGATCGTGTGGCCGCGCTCGTGGGCTCCCTCGGCGGGCTGCTCCGCCCGGACTTGCTGCTCTCGTTCAGCGTGGGGTCTGAGGTCAGCTCACCCGCGCAGGTGGCCGAGCAGGTGCGGTTCATCGAGACGGTCGACCACCCGGTCGTCGTGTTGCAGACCGAGGGACAGCCGATGAGCGGATTGCCGCGCGACGGCAAGAGTGAGCTGCCGGCGTTGCAGCTCGCGCGACACGTGCTCGCGCTCCGGCCGCGGGCGTACGTGCACGTCGCCGGTGGGACGAGCCACCTGACCGCGTCGCTGTGCCGCATCCTGGGCATCGCAGTGCACGGCGTGGCCTTCGGGACCGCGGCGCGCCTGGCCGTCAAGGAGGCGCTCGCCGCGCCCGGACTCGACCCCGTGAGCGAGGTCTTCACGGCGAGCCTGGACGCGGCGCGAAGGCTCGTCGCGTCCGTAACCGACGACCCCATGCCGCTGGTCTGACCATGTCTCACGTCGATGCCCGGGCCTGTCTGCGACCCGCCCTCGTGGCGACGCCAACCTACCGATCGAACTACCTCGAAGTGCTGCCCGGTCTCGCGAAGCTCAACCACAACGAGGCCGCACGCGACGCGCCGGAGGCCCTCAAGCGCGCCGTGATCGAGCGACTCGCCGCCGCCGACTGGCGTCGGTACCCCGATCCGCACGCCGTGGTGCTGCGACGCAAGTTGTCGATACTCTTCGGTCATCCGGACGACGGCATCCTCGTCGGCAACGGCGCGAACGAGCTCATCGCGCGGGTGTTCATCGCGCTGCACCCCGAGAGCACGCTTCTGCTCTGTCCGCCGGCCTACTATCTCTACGCTCGCGTGGCCTCGACGCTCGGCCTGCGCCGGCTCGACGTGCCGCTCGTGCCAGGGCCGGAGGGCCCCTTCGATCTCGACGCGGAGGGTATCTCGAGCGCCGCGGCGCGCGTCGAGCGCCCCGTGCTCGTGCTGACCAACCCCGGCAATCCGACGGGCGGGCTGCTCGACGCGAAGGCGCTCGAGCGTGTGCTGGACGCGTTTCCGGGGCTCGTGGTGCTGGACGAGGCCTACCACGACTACGCGCAACAGACGCGGCTCTCCGATCTCATGACGCATCCGAACCTGCTCGTCCTGCGGACGTTCTCGAAGGCCTTCGCGCTCGCCGGGCTGCGCATCGGCGTGCTGCTCGCGCACCCCGAAACGATGCTCGAGCTCGACAAGGTCGCGCCGCCCTATGCGCTCGGTCTCATGCCGCAGATCGCGGCGGAGGTGGCGTTCGAATTCACCGGTCTCGTGGCAGAGTCGGCGCGCGAGACCGTCGTCGAGCGGGAGCGGATTGCCGCGACATTGCGAGCGCTGCCGGGCCTCGAGGTGTTCCCGTCGGCGACGAATTTTCTGCTGCTGCGCGCGCCTGCCGATCGTGTCGAGCGCGTCCTCGCCTATCTCGACGCCGTGCGCGTGGTCGTGCGCGATCTGTCGAAGACACCGCGCCTGGAGGGCTGCTTCCGCATCAGCATGGGCGCGCCAGAGGACAACGACCGGGCGGTCGTGGCGATCCGCGCGGGGCTCCTGTGAGGCCGCTCTTCGCGCGTCCCGGTGCGCTCGACGCGATCGCGGGCGCGATCTGGATCTTCGATCTCGACGGCGTCGTCGTCGACGTCCGCAAGACCTATCGGCGCAGCTATGTCGAGGGCCTCGTGCGCCACCTGAAGGTCGATTGCGGGCTTCGCGTCGCGCGGGGCGGCACGTTTACGCTCGAAGACGCGCACCGGCTCAAGGGACACGTCGCGTTCAACGCGCCCGAGCACGTCGCGGCGTTCTTCCTCCGGGCATCGCTCGCGGCGGCGGAGCGACACTCCGGTCGCACGCTCGATGGCACGACCTGCGGCCTCGGCGAGTGGATCGCGTCCGCCCTCGCGAGCGGTCGCCTGTCGCAGTGGCGCGACGCGCTGGTGGCCGATCTCGATCCGGCTGCGCGGGCCCGCGTCGATGCGCGCGAGGATCTGCGCGCGGCGCTCGCGTGCTGTCACGAGGTCTACGCGGGCTCGGCCGACGTGGCGCGCATCTACGGCGACGTGCCCCGCTTCGATCTGCCGGGGTTGTGGCGCAAGGATCGGCTGCTGCTCGACCAGGCGATCGCTCGCGACGATCCGCGCGTGGGCGTCTATACCGGGCGCACGTGCATCGAGGCGCGCTGGCTGATGGAGCGCTTCGCGATGTTGCGGAGCGTGCCGGAGCACGCGCTCGCGTGTACGACCAAGGGCGCGTGGAAGCCCGATCCCGAGCCGCTCGCCGCGCTGCGACAGGCGCTCGGCGGCGGTCCGCTCGTGTACTTCGGCGATCTGGAGGCCGACAGGCAGGCCGCGCTGGAGCTGCGCGAGCGCGAGCCGGAGGAGCGCACGATGCTCGTCCAGATCGTCGAACGGCGCGCCGCGCCGCGTTGGCCCGAGGCCGACGTCGTGGCGTTGCGTCCGGCGGACGCGCTCGGGGCGTCGGCGCTGCGCGTGGTGTGACGCGATCGCGTGTCGAGCGTGCGGCCTACGTCGAGGTCGCGCGTGCGAGCGACGAGGCCGTGAGTCGCCGTGGGTCCAACGCACGGGCGAGGTCGTCCGGCGCGCGTCCGAGCACCCAGTCGGCCGCGATTCGACCGAGCGCCGGGCTGTGCATCACGCCATGACCCGAGAGCCCGGCGACGAGCACGAGCCCATCGAGACCCGGCGCCGGCCCGACGATCGGACGGCCGTCCTCCGGGATCGTCTGCACGCCGCTCCAGGCCTTGCGCCAGCCCGCATGTTCGAGCTGCGGCAACCTCGCCACCGACCGCTCCATGCAGCGCTCCATGAGCTCGGGCCAGTTGTCCATGCTCGCGCGTTCCGGGATGAGCTCGCGTGCGGAGGCCACGATCCCGGTGGCCTCGAGGCGGAAGTAGACCTGAGGCGTGAGGCTCATGACGAGCGGACCGTTGCCGCGCGGCACGTCCGGTCCCTCCGCGAAGAACAGGTGACGGTGCGCGTTGACGAGCGGCAGCTCGACGCCCGCGTCCTTCGCGAGCGCCGCCGATCGCGGGCCGGCGGCGAGCACCACCACGTCGGCGTCGATACGCCCCTCCGCGGTCTGCACGCCGGTGACGCGCCCGTCCTGCACGTCGAGCGCGAGCACCTCGGCCCGCGTCCGGATCTGCGCGCCCGCCGCCCGCACCTTGCGCGCCCAGGTCTGCGTGAGCTGATGCGGGTCGACCTGCCCGTCAAGGGGCCCCCACGCGCCGAGGCGCAGGTCGTCGGTCCGCAGGCCGGGCAGGGGACGGGCGATCTCTGCGCCCCGCAGGATCTCGACCTGCACGCCCACCGAGGCAGCGCCTTCGACTTGCGCGAGGAGCGTGCGCTCGTCCTCCTCGGTCGTGCCGACGAAGAGGTAGCCGCTGCGGGCGAAGCCGATGTCCGCCTCGGGCTCCGCCTGCAAGCGCTCGAGCTTGGGGATCGCGCGCGCCGACAGCTCGGCCAGCACGGGATCTGCGAACTGGTAGCGAAAGCCGCCCAGGCTGCGCGCGGTCGAACCGGTTCCCAGCATGGTTTCGGCCTCCAGCAGCACGAGCCCGCCCCTCGCCTCTCCGGCGAGCGCCGCCGCGGTCCCGAGCCCCGCGACGCCGCCTCCAACCACCAGCACCCTAGTCTTGTCGACCGCCATGTGCGCCTCCGCGGCGCGGAGTTTAGTGGGATGGGCGCCGGTTCGCCAGCGCCACAGCCCGCGTCCTCACGCGCCGTGCGCGGTCTGCGCGTTGACGTGCCCGGCACGGGCCCGCATCATCGCGCCATGACACCGCGCGCGCGACGAGCCGATCTCCCACGCGATCCCCGCATCGCCTACCTGCAGCCCGCACAGACGATGCCGCGAGCGGCGCGGGATGCGCTGCACTCGTTCAACGTCTCGACCACGGGGCTCGCGCTGCTCGGGGCGTTGCGCGACGCGGGCTACGCCGACACGCACTTCTTCGACGTCGCGTGTGAACACGGCGATCTCCTTCACGATCTGAACGAACATCTGCTCTACAAGGGCGTGCCAGAGTCCGACGTGAAGACCTGGCTGCGCTCGACAGCGCCCGACGTGGTCTGCGTCACGAGCATGTTTACCTGCGATCATCCGGTGGTCGACAGCCTCTGCACGGCGGTGCGCGACGCGCTTCCGGACGTGCTGCTCGTGGTCGGCGGGCGGCAGGCCTCGCTGATGCCGCACTGGGTGCTGGACAATCCGGGCGTGGATCTCGTCGTTCAAGGCGAGGGCGAGCAGACGCTTCCGAGGATCCTCGACGCGATGACGGGCCGCGGATCGCACACGCCGCTCGACGCGATTCCCGGCGTTCTCACGCGCGGGACACCCAATGCGAACCAGCCCAAGGCGTGGCCCGAGGCGACGCTCGGAGGCGCGTTCGCGTGGGACCAGGTCCTGTTCAAGCCAGACGGCAGCTTTCGCTACAAGGAGGTGATCCTGGAGGACTCGCCCAAGGATCGCTTTTACAAGCAGCGCGCCACGGCGGTACGCAGCGCGCCGCTGTTGCCCACGCGCGGCTGTCCCCTCGCGTGCCGCTTCTGCGGCAGCCACTTCACGCCGGAAATGCGCCCGGTCGGCGTCGATCGCCTCTTCGGCGACATCGTGTCGCTCTACGAGAAGGGCGTGCGCATCTTCTACAACATCAGCGAGAACTTCTGCCTCGACCTCGCGGACCGTGAGCTGGTCTCGCGAATGGCGGACTTCCGCGACGAGGTCGGCGGCGACTTCCTCCTCACGCACCCGAACTCGACCTTCCTGCCGGTCTACATGAAGGGAAAGGAGCCGGACGTCGCGTTCATCGACACGCTGCACCGCGCGGGCACTAGCCTCGTGACGATCTCGCTCGAGACGTTCGCGCCGCGCTTCGACGACAAGCACCTGTTCAAGAAGTACACCGTCGCGCAGGTCGAGCGCCTGTGGCAGCACCTCGCGTCCGAAGGCCTCGAGGTCCATCTCTACATGATGACCGGCTTCCCGGGGCAGACCCCGGCCGAGCTGATGGCCGACGTGCGCCAGATCCGCGACTGGATCGAACGCGGCCTCGTCGCCGCCGCGAGCTGGTCGAACCTGCTCTACCTGCCGGGCACGCCCTACTTCGCGGACGCGTTGCGCGAAGGCCGCTTCACCGAGGCCGAATTCCGCGACTGGATCTGGAGCGGCTTCAACTTCTTCGCCGTGCCCGAGCGCTTCAACTTCAGCGCTGTCCCGACCGACACGCTCACCGATGTGCTCGCGCACCTGCGCGTGGGCGACTACGACTTCACGATTCCCGGAGCATAGAGCGGCTTGCAGCGAGGTCTGCGCGGGCGTAGCGTGACGGGCGTCATCCGGTCTCGGATCGCTGAGGTCACCATGTGTCGCCGCCTCGCCGGAACGTCCACGCTCGCGCTGTTCACGATGCTCGCCCTCTCGGACGCGCGCGCAGAACCCCTCTCCATCGCCGTCGAGGCGATGCTGACTACGACGGCTGGTCTGCCCGTCTCGGACGGCACGTACCCGATGGCGTTCCGCCTCTACGACAAGGACACGGGCGGCCTCCCGCTCTTCGAGGAGATGAGCCTCGGCGTCGCGATCAAGGGCGGCCACCTCGCCTACGTCATCGGCGCGACGCCCAAGGCGGTGCTCGACGACACGCTCTTCGTGCAGAAGCAGGCCCGCTACTTCGCCGTGCAGGTCGCGACCGATCCGGAGCTGACGCGCGTGGAGCTGCACGCCGTGCCCTACGCGGTACGCGCGACCTTCGCGTCGAGTGCGGCGGCGCTCCAGTGCTCGGGCTGCATCGGCGCGGGACAGGTGGCAGCGGCCGCGATCACAGCCGATGCGATCGCGGACGGCGCGGTCATCTCCGCGAAGATCGGCGCGGGCGCGGTCAAGGCTGCGCACGTGGACTTCACGTACGCGGCCTCCGACGGCAAGGGCGGCGATGCGCTCATGGCCAAGCAGGCCCAGCAGCTCGCCTGTACGGGCTGCGTCGGCACGAACGAGCTCGCCGACGGCGCGGTGGTCGCGTCGAAGCTCGCCGACGGCGCGGTCGTGACAGCCAAGATCGCGGACGGAGCGGTGGCCGCATCGAAGCTCGCCGACGGCGCGGTCGCGACCGCAAAAATCGCCGACGGCGCGGTCGTGACCGCAAAGCTCGCCGCCGCGTCGGTCGCGGGCACGCAGCTCGCGGACGGCGCGGTGTCGAAGGCCAAGGTGGACGCCGCGTTCGTCGCGGACATGGGGCTCGCGGTCAAGGCCGAGCTCAAGCCCGTGGCCTTCAGCGGCAAGTACGGTGACCTCGAGGGCGGGCCCGACCTGAGCCCCTATGCGAAGTTCGGATCGCCCAACACGTGGGGCGCGGTGCAGACCCTCGGCGCGGACATGGACTTCGCCAAGAACCGCGCGCTCAACTTCCGCCTCCAGGCACAGGACACGGAGCCCGCGAAATGTGACGCGGGGGCGCTCGGGCTGCTCTACTACAACACGAAGACGCTCCAGATCCTGATCTGCGACGGCAAGGCCTACCAGCAGGTCGCCATCGCGGGACAGCTCGGCACCCAGACGAACCCGGGTCTGCACTGCGCCGAGATCAAGGCGAAGGTCACGGGTGTGTCCGACGGCATCTACTGGATCGATCCGAACGGCGCGCCCACCAGCGATGCGGTGCAGACCTGGTGCGACATGACCTCGAGCGGCGGCGGCTGGACGCTGGTGGCGCGCATGACCAAGAGCTGCATGACCGACGGCACCGGCGCGGTCGACACGCTCGCGTCCCCCACGCAGGCCAAGTGCGCCAAGCTCGCCGACGCGAAGATAAACCAGATCCGAACGGCGGCAGGCTCGGGCGGCGTGTTCTGGGGCTGGCACGACGGCTCGGCGTATCAGCTACCCGCGACGGGGCGCTACATCAAGATCGTCAACGGCACCTTCGACGCCTCGAACAGCCAGGGCGGCCTCACGCAGCAGTGCAGCTGCGCGCCAAACGGCCCGTGGAGCGGCACCTACGACGCGAACTCCTCGATGGCCGGCGTGTACAACCACGGCGGATCGTCGGGCTGGCAGTGCGTGTCGGCGGGCTCGGCCGGGTGCGACAATTCGACCGTCTACTCGTCGGGCCTCTTCCTCTACCAGCACGTCTTGCACCAGGCGGGCACGTTCCCGTCCGACTCGCACAGCGTCCCGGGCGGATCGAACGGGTGGCTCTATCTGCGGTGAACGGACAGGAGCGCGCCGCGACGCGCGCCGATCACGCGAACCGCACCGAATAGATGGGCGGCAGGTTGTTGGCGACCGTGACCCAACGGTCGCCGCGATCGTCGCTGACGTAGAGGTTGCCCGTCGTGCTGCCGAACGCGACCGTCTCACCGCTCGCGCCGAGGGCGTGGCGGTAGACGACGTCGAAGGCGGTCTCTTGCGGCAAGCCGTCGCGGAGCTGTCGCCAGCTGTGGCCGCCGTCCTCGGTGCGGGCGACGAAGAGCCCACCGTCGAGCGCCATGCGCTGCTGGTCGGAGCGGCCAGGGACGAGCCAGGCCACGCGACCGTCGCGCGCGTCAGTGGCGACCGGGAAGCCGAAGTGCACGCCCTGGTCGGTGCGGCTGACCTTGTGCCAGAGCGCCGCGCCGTCGCTGCTGTAGAAGACGCCCGCGTGGTTCTGCTGCCAGATGTGGTCCGGATCGCCGGCGCACAGCTCGACGTAATGCGGATCGTGGCCCCACTCGGCCTCGGGATTCGGGTTGTGGTCCATCGTCATGCCCGCGTTGCGGCTGCGCCAGGTCTCGCCGCCATCGGTGGTCTCGAGCACTCCGGCGGTCGACACCGCGACCAGGACGCGGCGCGGATCGCGCGGGTCGACAACGATCGAGTGGATGCCGGGCGCGAAGTCGCCGCCCTCGGAGGCCGGCGTGCCGAACCACTTCGTCCCGCCGCTGCCCTCGCCCGAGAAGAGATCGCCGCCGCGGGACGCGTGGTTCCACAGCGGGAGGTTCAGGGAGAACGACGCGCCCCCGTCGCGGCTCACGAAGAGGCCGCCCGGGATCGTGCCGACGTAGATCGCCCCGTCGCTGCCAAACGCGATCGTCCAGAGCTTCTGCAAGGTCGCGGATTTGGTCGATGTGCGGAAGCCGACCCCAAACTCGGACGAGGCGTCCTCGTACATGTCCTGCGCGATGTAGCGCGCGCCCTCGGGATAGCGGATCTGCGCGGGCGCGTCGGTCCAGCTCGCCCCGTCGTCGTCCGAGCACGAGAGCTTCGCGCCCCAGTGCCCATGCCCGAGCAGCGCCCAAAGCCGCCCCGTCCGCGGATCGCGCGCGACGAAGTTGACGCCCGTGCCGGCGTGGCCCACGAGCCGCGGACGCCACCGACCCCCGTCGTTGCCGACCATAAACGTGCCTTTGCGAGTCCCGACCAGGATGCGCCGCCCCATGTGTCACCCTCCGCTCAGCGCCTGCAGGATGTGCAGGCGGTCACCCGGCCCCAGGCGGTCCGACAACCCCCTGCGATCCCGGACCAGCTCCATGTTCACGAAGATGTTGACGTGAGGCCGCAGCCGGCCGCGCTCGTCGCAGATGTACAGGCCAATCCCAGGCGCTAGCGCCTCGAGCCCCGCGACCGCCTCCGCCACCGACCCCGCGGCGACCTCGATCCGGCGCTCCGAGAGCTGCGGAAAGAACGAGAAGAGGTGCCGGGTCAACTCGACGTGAGCCATGGCACGGAACGCTATGCCGAGGCTCCGAGAATGTCACGGGACCTACGGGTCAAGTGGCTGAAATGATAGTGAACGATTGGCGCCTGGGCAGCTACGATGGGAGGAGGCCGTGGGCGCAGGCGTTGTGGCGAGGACGGTGTGGTTGGGAGGGCGTGGTCAGGACGGTGACGCCAGGCGTTGTGGCGTTGGGACGGTGTGGTCAGGACGGTGAGGCGCCGGCGTGGCGTTGAGATCTGGGCGTCCCCCCTTCGCGCTCGGGGCGCGCTCGGGGTCGGTCCTCCTCCGGGCTCGCGCTGCGCGCTCGGTCACTTCGCGACTTCGGCGCGGCGCGCCTCACCCTACTCCGTCCGACCTGACGCGGCGTTGGCCGTCGTGGCGCTCCATGGGAACGCGCCGATGCGTCGGGAGCCTGCGCCCTGCGGTGGGCGCGATCCGCGGAGAGGGCGTGAGCCGCCCTCGGGAGGCTGCGACGCGCGGTCGCCGGCCCCGACGTTGCCGGTCCATGCGGCCGGGCGAGGCCGCGCAAGACGCCCAAGCCGCCCCGGGGGCACCCCGCCCAAGCTCCAGATCGTCGCCGGGTCGGGGAAGCACCGCCGCGGCCGCTCGCCGGACGGTCCCGACCGCCACCGCCGCACACGTCGGTCCCTGCGATCCACCTGCGCTACGCTCGCGGGCATTGAGCCACACCTCCAAAAGTGGATGACGCAAGGGACCCGGGCGTCGGGGGCGCCGCGCCCGGTCGGTGGCCTATCACGCGGTCGCGAACACGACATCGAGGGTGGTCGCCGTCGCCGCACGTCGACGCCCAGCGCGCGACTATCCGTGACGGCGTGACAACGACGACCATCGCAGGGGCGCGTCATCGCGCGTGGGCGTTGGCCACGTAGGTCGGCAGCGCCAAGCGCTTGTCGCGATCCGGCCGGAGCTGCACCTCGGTGATGACCGCGAGCGCCGGTGCGCGCGTCCTGGGTTCGCGGCAGGACGGGACGAGATCGGCGCGTCGCTCCGTCGGTTGCAGGTCGCCGAGCGCGGCGTCCTCCACGCCGAGCGGCCCGGCCCGGGCAGCGCCTTCGGACGCACCGATCGCCGCGTCGACCAGCGTCTCGATTAGCTCGGGCGCGGTTCGGATGAGATCGACGAGGACCTCGTGCGGTCTCGCCCTCGGCGGCTCCGAGCACGTCGCGCACCCGTGGGAGCAGGTCATGCTCCAGCAAACGCGAGATCTCCTCGCGACGGGCGTTCATTGCGCGCCAGATGCCGAAGTCGAGGTCTGCCGATCGAAGAGGAAGAGCTCACACAGCAGGCGAATGAGCCTGTCGAAGCCGGCGACGCTGGGTGTGCTCGGAGGTGTGCTCGCCATGTGTTACCGAACCGTCCAGCGGACGGTGAAGAGGCGTTCGACCGTGGTGCGACGCGTGAGGCGCTGCTCCAGGGCGGCGATTAGCCAATCCCGGCGCGCGGCGATCTCGTCTTCGACCTCGAAGATGCGCTGGCGTTGGCGGCGCAGACGTGCGTGTAGATCGCGGAGCGTGACCTCCATCGCGTGCCGCTCGGCGGTGGTCGGTGCGAGGCGCGCCGCCCTGTTTGAAGCCCGGATCTGGGCCTTCGTCTCATCGAGCGAGTGCTCGGCGACCTTGACCTGATCGTCGGCCCACGTCCGCAGTCGTTCACGCTCGGCGCGGTAGAGGCCGTCATGCTGCTCGAGCACAGCCGCGAGCGCGGCGTCGTGGCGGCGCTGCGCCTCTGCATCCAAGCGGTCGGCCTCTCCGTCGGTCGGCTCGGCGTGAGGGTGCACGCCGGCGTCGAGGCGGAAGAGCTTCTCGCACAGCTCTGGATCCAGCGGCCCGCCGTCGTCGATGATGCCGGCGAAGAGCAAGTGCTCTGCCCGCTCGAAGGACTGCACGACGAGGCGACGCAACGTGAGCCAACCCGACTTGCCCTTGAGCGGCTCGAGCGCGGCGATGCGTGAGCCGTGGCTGAGATCGAACGCGAGGCGCACGACGGGCGTGGGTGCCTCCCGTGCGACGGACAACGCGTGCTCACCCAGGCGGTGCGAAGGCCGATAGGCCATCTCGCCGGGCGCGCTTGGACGCTCGCGTGTGACAAGGCGATAGCGGCCCGCGTCGATGCCAGCGTGTGGCGGCCGATCGAGATCGAAGAGCCAGTCCTCGTTCGAGAAGCGCGCCGCGTCGCGCAACGCGTAGCGCGTCACGTCCCAGAAACGGCGTCCCCACTGGTCGAGCCGCTCGCGTGCGTCGCTGAGGCAGGTGCGCAAACGGTCATGTACGTCGTCGTCGAAGTGCTCCAGCAACGCGCGCCGCGTTGCGACCATGCGCTCGTTGATCGCGATCTCCAGCTCGCTTTGGAGCTCGTCGAACGCGGCTTCGATCTGCTCCGATGTGCGGCACGTCCGGTAGATGGCGAGGACGCGTCGTTCGAAATCGATGCCGCTGTCGATGGCGCCAAGCACCTCGTCCGATGCGCCGAACAGCCCGGAGAAGAGGCTCAGCTTCTGTCCGAGGAGCTGGAGCAGGCGCCGATCGGCGTCGTTGCGCTCGTTGAGAAAATTGATGACGACGACGTCGTGATGTTGGCCGTAGCGATGACATCGGCCGATGCGCTGCTCGATGCGCTGCGGGTTCCAGGGCAGGTCGTAGTGGATGACGAGCGACGCGAAGTGAAGGTTGATCCCCTCTGCGCCGGCGTCGGTCGCGAGCAGGATCTCGGCGTGATCGCGGAAATGCTCGACGAGCGCCGTGCGCTGATCGATTGCGCGCGAGCCCCGAACGCCCGCTCCCATCGTCCTCCCAGCGGCCCAACGCTCATAGATGGCCCGCGCCTCCGGATCCGAATTGGAGCCGTTGAAGAGCACGACCCTGCCGGCGTAGCCACTGCCTTCCAGCAGGCCTCTCAACCATGCCTGCGTCCTTCGCGACTCGGTGAAGACGACGGCCTTGCGCGCGGCGCCGACCCGCTCCATCTCGTCGAAGCCAAGCCGCAACGCCTCCACGAGCGCGCGCGCCTTCGCGTCCGTACCGACGCCACGGGCCCACCGCGCGAACCCGTCGAGTTCGGCCATCTCCGCCTGCACGGCCTTGCGATCGATGAGCGGCGTCGAACGGGTCTCGGCCCCTCTGTGCCCGTCCTCGCTCGCCTCCGCAGCGTCCGCCTCGGCTTCGGCCAGCTCGTCGAGCGAGATGTCCTCGTCCTCGATGAGCCGATCCACGAGATCGGGCTCTGGCCGGCCTTCCAGCAGGGCCTGAAGCCTCGTCCGGAGGACATCGAGCGCACCGGCCAGCGCCTGCGAGGACGACGCCACGAACTTGCGCACGACGAGCGTCGCCATCGCCTGCTGGCGCGGTGGTATCGCGTACGAGAAGGGCCGTTGCAGGAACGCTGAGACGGCCTCGTAGAGCACGTGCTCGGCGTCGGAGGGGCGAAACGGCCGCGTCAGGGCGTGCCGAGCCGTGAAGCGAACGTACTCCGTGACCTGTCGGCGGAGCGTCCGCCACGCGTAGGGCTCGATGCGCTCGCGCAGCTCGTCCGTGCGAACCGGACCGCGACAGAAGCGACCCTTGAAGGTGTCAGCGTCGCCGAAGAGGTGCTCGTCGAGGAACGTCGAGAGCCCGAAGAGCTCGAGGAGCGAGCTCTGAAGCGGTGTCGCGGTGAGCAGCAGCTTTCGGCGACCCTCGAGCGCGACCCGGAGGCGTTGCGCCACGCGACCCGTGGTTCGATACGCGTTACGGAGCTTGTGCGCCTCATCGATGACGACCAGGTGCCACGGCACGAGCTGCACCTCGGCCTGCATAGCGGCCGCGAAGTGATAGGACACGACGGCGACCTGCGGGCCGGAAAAGGGCTCCGCGTCGCCGGAGGCCTTCATTTGCCGATGGGCGGCCGCGTCGATCACCCGCGCAGGCAAGTGGAACTTCTCGCTCAGCTCCTGCGCCCACTGGCGACGCAGCGCGGCCGGGCAGATGACGAGCAGGTGTCGGCGCCGCTCGGCCCACGCCTGACACAGGACCAGCCCGGCTTCGATCGTCTTGCCGAGCCCGACCTCGTCGGCGAGCAGGACGCCTTCACCGAGCGGCGAGCGCATCGCGAAGAGCGCGGCCTCGATCTGATGCGGGTTGAGAACGACCGCCGCGTCGAACAGCGAGCGCGCGAGCCGATCGTCATCCCAGAACGCCCGCTGCAGCGTGAGATCATGCGCGAAGTAGCGCGCGTGGTGGGGCGTGGGTGGGTGAAGGAGATCCACAACGAATCCAGGCAGTAGGGTTGGTATCCCATAGGACACGGCCCTGGCTGTCAAGATCGGGTATCCCATAGGACGGTTGTCCCGCCCCGACACGCCACGGACCTTGCGGGCATGGCGAAGCGCTACGTCGATGATCCCGTGCTGGTCGCTTTGGCCTCGACCGTCCTGGCCTGGCGCCGGGTGCGCGACTTCTCGCGCGAGGCGCTCGCCGCGAAGGTCGGCACCGACGCGAAGAACCTCTATCGCTTCGAACGCGGCCAGGAGAACCCGAGCGTTCGTCGCCTCATGGCCTACGCCAACGCGCTCGACGTCGATCTGGGGCGGCTCTTCGCGCCATCGGCCGAGGATCGCCGGTGGATCAACTCGCTTCGCGGCCTGAGCTGGTCTGCCTCCGCGGGTCCGTGTCCGATGTCGGCCGTGGCGATCCCCGTGCTCGACCTGCGACCGCAAGCGGGCCGGCCAGACCTCGGTCATCCGGACCCGAGGGCGTCTGGCTGGGCGGTCCCTCCTGAAGGCCGACATCCGCGAGGCGAGGGGCTCTTCCTGGCCCAGGTGCTCGGCGACTCCATGGCGCCGCGCGTGCCGGACGGCGCGTGGTGCCTCTTCTCGCAGCCGGTCTCCGAGATCCAACCGGGCGCGGATCTGCTCGTGTGCGAGACCGACCCGTCCGGCCTCGGCGGCTGGTCGCTCAAGCGTCTGGAGATCGTCGAGCCGGCCCGAGAGGGCAGCGAGCGCGTCCGCCTGGTCTCCGACAATCCCGCCCACCCGCCGCGCGAGGTCGTACTCTCGGATGAAGGCCCCGTGCGTGTCGTCGCCGAGATGATCGACATCCTCGGTCAGGGCTGACCGACTCCGCCACAATGGCCGATCATCGCGCTCGCCCAGCCGTGGCTGAGCCGGCGCAGGCCGGCATCGCGTGCGCCCTCGATGGCACACAAACTGAGAGGTGAAGGTCCTTTTTGGGCAGACGCTCTCCGGCTCATGGCCGACCGTAACTCCGTCGCTGCGAGGCGGGGAGGAGAGCAACGGGAGGCGAAGGTCCGATCCGTAGGATGACGAGCTCGATTCCGGACCTCCTGACCCAGCCAGAGTTCAACCTGTCCGGTCAAGGTCGAGCTTGCGGCTCGGAAGGCGTGCTCGGGGACACGAGGTGGCGGCGGCGCAGGGACGTCATGGCTCAAGCGGGTGCCTGGCGAGCGAAGTCGCGGGCTGCCGCTACGAAGCCCCACCTGCGTGGGGCTGACGCTTGCCTGCGACGGCGAGGTTTCGCGATTGCCGCACGCGGGTTCAAGCGCCGGGCACCAAGAGCGCCCGACCCCAGGGACAGCCCCCCGCCGCGGCCCACGATGGCCCGAGGCCGCGTCCAGCGTCAGGTCGGACGGAGGGTGCACCGCGTCGCGGTGCAGTCGCGAAGCGACCGAGCGCGGAGCGCGAGCCCGGAGGAGGACCGACCCCTTCGCGCGCCCCGCGCGCGAAGGGGGGACGCCCACATCGCCCCGGCCGCCTCGCTCCTGCACGAAAAC
>Ga0172370_10005610_pt1 | contig 16152 bp, 17 predicted proteins | sample LakKiv5m_FD_114538 | JGI IMG/M metagenome (GOLD analysis project Ga0172370, IMG submission 114538) | Freshwater microbial communities from Kabuno Bay, South-Kivu, Congo - kab_022012_11.5m | ecosystem: Environmental > Aquatic > Freshwater > Lake | place: Democratic Republic of the Congo...
AATATAGTTTCTGATAGATGCCAGCATCGTATCGATTCCAACACAATCAAAGAACTCGAAAACTCCAACAGGAAAGAAATGTTCTTTTACAATTTTATCCAGTTGGCTGAATGTGATATGTCCGTTATGAACCAAATTGAATGCCTCGTTCTGGAAATCAAGGAAAATTTTATTAAGAATAAAACTGTTTTCTTCATCCAGTATTATATAATTACGACGGATCTTTTGCAGAAAGTTAATGACTGCATCCCTCGCATGAGGTTGAAATGAACCTGGGATAATGACTTCAACAACGTTCTTTAGACTGACAGGATAGAAAAAATGAACTCCGAGGAACAACGGGATCCTTCGTGGTGCGGGAACCAAAGCTCCTGGATTGATAGAGGAAGAATTGGAAGCGATAATACACCTGTCATTAAGCACATCGTCAAGAGTTTTAAATAGTTCCCGTTTAAGATTAATATCTTCAGGTATAGTTTCTATGACGAGGTCGCAATCGGTTAAAATTTTTTTGTCCTGTGAGATCGATGTCCCGGCCTTCAGTTTTTCAAATGTGCCTTCCGGAATGATACCAGTTTCTCTTGAACGGTTAATTCTTTTATTAAAAGTCCTTCTTGCCTTTTCCAGGTCGGCGGAAGGACTTCTGAACCACCGGATATTAAATCCGAAGTCTAAAAAATAATAAAACAGGTTGGTACCCATTTTACCCCCCCCGATAATTCCAACGGTATTGATTGTTGTCATGAAGCGCCTGTTTCAGCCTGATCCTGAAGATTTCCTATTTTCCACGGACCTCTGTCCCGTTGAAGGATCATGGCACGGTATGAAGCCATTTTCTTATGATGATCTCTTATATGACGATGGTATCCCAATATTGAAAGGAGAAATCCAAGACCTTTGTCAACAGCCAGCTTCTCCGACCTGATAAGCCGGATGACAAGCCAGAATAATTTACGGCGGTCAGAATCTAAAGTAAGAAGAAACTCTTTCAGGGTAATGAATGAAAGCCGTACCTTCAATGCGGTGGATATCTTAGTGCCATGCCTTTTGAAATCTCCTTTAATGAACAATGCTTCAGCTTTTTGCCGGATAACACCAAAAGAATAAAGTCTTGTTATGGTTTTCATATATGCATCGAAAAGCCCTATCTGTGACATATTCGCATAATCCATGTTGGGAAAATGACCTACTCCAAGATCGGAATCATAACCACAAAGGCGGCCTTCTTTCATACATTTTTCATACAGTCTGGTCCCGGGAGTAGGATTAAGGATGTGAAGGTTGACGTATGGCAGGTGATTTTTCATTGTAAAATCAAAGATATGATCGAATTCATCAAGCGTATCATTGTCAAATCCTGCGACAAAGCTTGCATTGATATGAATTCCCATCTCATTAATTTTTTTTACGGCCTCCTCGTAAAATTCTCCTCCCATATTCTGGTGCTTATCGGCTTCGGATAAGCTGTCCCGGTTCAGGGATTCGAAACCGATCAGAATATTAAAGCATCCTGCTTCTGCCATCAATCTTAGCAGTTCTTCATCCTTTGCAACATCTATACTGCACATACATCCCCAGGAAATCTTTAACGGGATCAAGGCTCTCATCAGTTCCCTGGCATATTTTTTATTGATTGTAAGGTTGTCATCGACAAAGAAAAAGTATCTGGAAGGCGCCGCTTTTATCTCTTCCACCACATTGTCGATATCTCGATACCTCATTACTCTCCCGAACGTTTTTGAGACGAGACAAAAATCACAGTTAAACGGGCACCCCCTGGATACCTGGATGGCAACCTGAAAAATCCGCTTCATATTGACAAGATCCCATCTCGGTGGTCTCTGGGTTTTATATGAAACTTTTACCGTGGATTGGTAAATGGTTTTTAATTGGCATTTCTCAAAGTCAGAAAGCAACTCTTCCCATAAATTTTCTGCTTCGCCTACCACTACACTGTCACCGTGTTCCAGGGCTTCCTCATTCCTGTAGGAGGCATAGGGTCCCCCGTAAACGACTTTTGCTCCGCCAATACGGTATTTATCTCCAAGTTCAAAAGCCCTTTTTACGGTCGCCGCTAATGTGGTTATCCCGACAATATCAGGTTTTATCCCGGCAGGCAGACTTTCGATCTCCTCATCATAGATATGTATTTCATAATTATCAGGCGTCAGGGCTGCAAGGGTTGGAAGAGCCAGGGGGATCATGAACCTTTTTTTTCCGAATATCCTCGCCAGCTCAGTCTGAGCCGGATAGTTAACAAAACGTTGTTTAGGACTGATAAGAAACAGGATATATTTTTTTGTCATTTTTAAAAACAAACGTTGTTTACTTTTTAGCTTACTGAAATGATATATCCAGCTTGCATAAACTTACTGACTTCAGTAACAAAACTCATAATTATATCTCCGGGAGCAAGTATTTCCTCTTTCCGGATTTTATCAAGACAAAGTAATGCCATTGGAGGACCAATGTATCCCATTGTAGACATTTTTGAGTAAAATGTTTTTCTTGGAATTCCAAGACTTTCGCATTCATCCATTATAAGTTCCGAGATATGTTTTGATGGGAAATTGACCTGAAAAAATTTTAAACGATTCATTTCGGTATTATGGCTATCAAGCATCCTTTTCAGACCTTTAAAGAAGACCGAACCTCCGGGTTCATGAAAGCTGGGGCTAAGTTCTTCCCGGAACATCTGTGCAAGATGATGATATCCTTGTTCGTATTCCTCTTTTGGATTCATCCAGTATGCAGGTCTTTTGTTTCCCATTGCAGAAGGTTTTTTGCCCCCGATTGATTCCATATAAACATGATCGAGATAGACACCATTCTGTTTTCCGGTATCAGATTGCAGAATCATTGCTGATGCCCCGTCGGATAAAAAGTAACGTAAAAAAATATCCTCTTTTGTCAGTAATGGTTGGTTGAAATATTCAGCAATCAATTCGGATGAAGAGATATTCGATGAGATCACCAATGCCGTATTGTATCTCCCGTTTCTGATCATGTCGAACGCAACCAGCATTGCTTTATAAGCCGATGTGCAGTTTGCATGAATTGAGAGTTCGGCGCAATGTTCGATCCCTAATGCTTCCTGGATCCTTACCGAAGCAGTCGGCATCTGATCCTGGTGTGCACTGCCATACACTATCAGATCAATTTTTTCCGGGGAAAGGTTTGCATCAGTCAAAGCCTCCTTTGACGCTTTAACCGACATGGTGATATTATCATCTTTGTATTTACGGGTTACAGGATCAATAGCGTAATGGTAATACTCAACATCCACAAGCTCATTCATCAGTACCCTGATACGGTTAATCCATTTACGGACTTTTAAAGGGGCATCGGGCAATTCTCCCAGATAGAGATCTAGTTGTTCCCTGGGGATCGGTTTCCCGGGGAGGAATGAACCTGTTCCTATAATTTTAACGAATCTGTGTGAGGTATTAAATTGTTGTGTCATTATTCAAAAAAATTCTTCAGATAAAGTTTTTTCTTATCTTTAATATATCCGGAAGAGATGGATCTGGCAAAAACCAGGGATTGTTGGATCAGTTCTTTTTTAGGGATAATCCTGTCGACAAGTTTGTATTTCAAGGCTTCCGAGGCCGGGAAAATATTACCTTTCAGTATAAGTTCCATCGCCCTTGCCTTGCCTGAGAGGTGAAAGATCTTCGAGATCCCGCCTAATCCCGGGATAAGATTAAAAGTTGACTCGGGCAATCCAAAAACGGCATCTTCGCTGCAAAACCGGAAGTGACTGAACAGAGTTAATTCCATGGCGGAACCCAGGCATGCGCCACGGATTGCGGCAACGACCGGGAATGAGAGTTGTTCGAGCGCCCTCATTGAGAAGTAATTCTTTAATAGGAAATCAGGAATTTTAACGTGAGAACCGGCGTCATCTGTAACAGCACTCGTTTCAACTACTTCAAGTATGGCCGGCAAATCAGTCCCTGAAGAAAAGTGCCTTCCATTTCCGCTTATTATGAGACCCTTTAATTCTTTTGATTTATTGATAAAGCCGATCAGATGATTTAATTCTTCAAAGAATGCAAGTGTCATTTTGTTGGACGGTGGCTGGTCCAATATCAGATGACCGATGGTATCAGCTAATTCGAATTTGATGGTTTTGTAATATTTTTTTTTCACCGTGAGTTATTCTTCACTCTTTCTTCTTCGGGCTTCAGCAAGTGCCAGTTCACAAAATAGCCGGGTTTCATTTTCCATGGCATCTTTGACAGGGAGAGTCCTGGCATTCTTCAGCACTTTCATAACGGCATGGATAACTTCAAGAGGCCTGTCTTTAGTCAGTTTGAGCAGGAAATTAAATGAGAATTCATGAAGTTTATGTTTTGGGATAATGTAATCGACAAGCTTCATCTCAAGCGCGTCTTCGGCATTTATCATATCTCCGCCTAAGATTAACTTCAGAGCTTTTGGGAATCCTATAAGTTCCTGAGATCGTATGGTGCCACCCAGACCAGGGATGATGCCATGATTTGTTTCCGGAAATGCAAAAAGGGCATTTTCACTGCATATCCTTATGTGACAGGCGAGAGCGATCTCAAGCCCGCCGCCAAAACAAATTCCCTGAATTGCGGAAATAACAGGAATGTCTAAGTTTTCAATGAAGTCCAGAACTTTCTTACCTTCTGTTATCTTGTTGGGAATGTCCTCCCTGGCATTAATCATTGAAAAAAGATGCTCCAGCTTACCACCCCCGGAGAATTGCTTTCCGGTTCCTGTGATCATTAAGCCTCTGAGATAATCATAGGATGTCCATTTCTTCAGGACTTCCAGTTGAACAAAATCAGGCTTTGGAAGATAGTTCTCAGGTGGATTATCAATTGTAATGATCCCAATATCATTTTTAATCTCCCAGCCTATTCTGTCCATTCCTTTTGTATTCAACTCTTTGATAAATAATTTGCCTTTAATTTAAGAAAAATGGTTTGATCATTGAATGCAACGGCATTTACCGTTACCTCATCAGCAGATCCTGACCGGCAATTCAGTTCAATAGAATATGACCCTGTTACGAGAGGATTTATCAAGGAAAGGAATTTAATATTATCTGCACTGGTTAACGTGAACTTTTTATTATATATTTCATCGAGCATCTCGGTTATAATCTGTATCTGGCAAACACCAGGAATGACCGGACTCCCAGGGAAATGTCCCTTAAAAACAGGATGATCTGGATTTATTTCAATCCTGATCAGATACTTGCTCAAACCGCGATTTAAAAGGTTCTCTTCCGTGAGCTCACTAACCGACAAGATCGAGAAAAACCTGTTTAAAAGCATCGAAATCATAATAAAGCGCAAAGGTACAAAATGTCGGGATATGACCCAGAGATGATAGGTAGGTCTATTGGCTGATAAGTGTCAGTACCATACTCATTTTTATACCCGGATTGACAATAGTGATCCTATCCGGAACTTGATCTGGCTGCCCTTCGGATTGAAGTTGTACCCTCAGAAACGGATTGACATTATCTGGTCCGTCATTGAAAATCAATTGTCTGAAATTTTTCTCAAAAAGACGCACCAATATTTTTTTGTTCAATGGTTCAAAGATATAATGAACTGTAAACCGATTTGTCTGGATTCCGAAATCAAACATAGTCATTCCTATTTCATTGGCAAAAACGATCCGGTGAACACTGTCAGAAATCTTTTTTATTAGAAGAAAACCACTCAAATGCTGATTTTTAATATCAAGCGTAGCTTTATACAACGCTTTATCAAACGTATCGGAGATGAAAAAGGGATAGGAGTGTATACCTGACAACTGTTCCGGGCCGGCTGACCGTTTTGAAACGGAGCAGGCGTAGATTAATAAAAGTACAAGACTACCGCACAGAAAATTTTTCATCTGATAACAATGGATTTAGTTTTTTTGCGATGAATGTAATTCTTGTATAATCTCCGGAAGATTCGCGCAGGTCAAGTTTGTCGACTGTATAATCGGTTTTGTTGAAATAAAGCCATATCTCGCTTAATGACTCTTTTAATTTCGGATTGACAGGTATAAGTTTACACAGATAGTAAGAATTTTCATCGAAGAGCGATGATTGGAAATTTTTTGTATCATTCAGCAAAGTTCCCTGTACCGCTCCTATGATTATGTTGTTAATCTCCCTGAAAACCTTGTTCGATTGTATGTTTACACGGTTTTCGGTATTCCCGTCACGAACCAGAAGTTTGCCGTTATTTATGATGATCAGATAGTTGAATGGAGTTATATATTCCCATCTCAGTTGATTTTCCTTCCTGAAATAAAAGACCCCTTTTGAAATGATCTTTTCAGAAAGGACACTGAGCTCTTTTTCCTGAACGAATTCACTCTGAATTGCTGTAGTATTCCGTGTTGCTTCAGCAATATATTGCCTGACATTTTCCGCATCTTTTTTCTGCATAGGATTGAGCTGTGCCATGCAGGTCATGATAAATCCGGAGAATATGGTAAGAAAGAACTGTCTAAGCATGTTGATCTGTGTTTATGAACTTATCCAGGTTTACAATCTGGAAATTCTTTTCTTTAATTGCGATGATTATTGGTTCAAGCACCACCAGGGTAAGTTTTGAAGTGTCATGGAAAAGCAGGATGTCGCCGGGACCCAGTTTACGGGTCATTCGCCGAAATATTGTCTTTTGACTTTTCAAAATTGTATCGAATGATCTCTTATTCCATGCAATGACCCTATAATCCAGAATTTTTAATGCCTTGTGAACCATCGGATTGATAACTCCGTAAGGAGGCCTGAAATAGTTCGTACTGAAACCGGTTAATTCAAAGATAATATCCCTTGTTTTCTGAATATCATTCCTGATCTTTCCGGAAAAGTTAAAATCCCATAATATGGAGTGCTCATATGAATGGTTTCCGATTTTATGCCCTTTCTCAACGATCTTACGAACCAGATCTTCATTCCCTTTTATCTTCTTGCCGATCAGAAAGAATGTTGACTTGATCCCGAATCTGTCAAGAATATCCAGGATTACTGGTGTATTTTCAGGATCAGGACCGTCGTCAAAAGTTAAAACAACCTCTTTCTCATTAGTATCAACTTTACAAATGACTGGTTTATGATGGAATTCAGTGCATGGGAAAAACGAAAGCAAGACCGGAATTATGAAACAGGCAAAAAATAAAGTAGCGTAAAATAATTTAGCGTTTGAGCAGAAGAGTATAATGATCTTATCAGAACAGGGACAGAAAAAAAAGGTGATGAGATTAAAAAGCAAAAGAAGAATAAAGAATCCAATTGTAAAGTTCCTAAAAGTCCACATCAGGATGCGCGGCTTAGCAGTATGATGGAATGATCCAGGTTTTGATAATGGTTATATAGCAGAATATTCCGGACAGGACGGTTGAATTCTCCCTTCTGCCTTACAACCTGTGGAACAAGTTGCCTTTTCATAATCATTGAGCCAAGCCAGAGTCCGAAGGCAGAAGCTGTTTGATATTCGCCACAAAGATGTTTGAAATATATCTGGTCTGTTCCAGGAAAAATCCGTATAAATTCATGATAGACCTTATCTTTCTGATAATCACCGTTCAGTCCTAAGATTAGAATATCAATATCATTTGCTGAGAGATTGTTTTGTTTGAGCAGAACCGAACATTTTGAAATTATTTCCTGATGACCTTCTGGTTTCAGGATCATAGCCTGATCAGTTACAGAAGCATAAGTCCTTTCGTTTTTTTCTTTGGAAACGAGGAAAAATGAGGCTCCTTCACCTGCAATCGAACCTTTCGTTACGCATTCAAGCAACCTGAGGTTATTAACAGGCTTTGTTTTCCAGTGTCCAAGCCGGAATGTAATGTTAAAAGAGTTGGTTGTCAGTTCATCCAATCCTCCGACGAGTATATTTAACAGTCCATTTTCCTGTATCTGAAGCCGGGCATCGACTAAAGCCGTTTCAAAGGAAAATCCGCGATGAACGTAGGTAATATTGTAGTTGTGACATTTAAGAAGTAATGCGATCTGGGCGCCAACAGTATTATGAGTCGATTGAATGAATGATGTTGGTGTCAGGAACTCCTCATTATTCCTTATCATTGTTCCCAGGAATTTCTCGGTATCTTCAATGCACCCCAATCCTGTACCAGTAATTATTGCATCGGGATTCCCGCATCCGGCTTCCTGGAGGCATACCTTGGATGCGGAGACTCCCATTTTGATCAGCCGGCTCATTCTCCTTACAAGGTCACCGCTGATATAATTTTTATAATTAGGTTCGATGCATCTGAGAATGTTAGTTTCCGAACCGGTCACATCTTCGAGAAATGCAAGATTACTCAATGTATCCTGTGGAGAAACTATTCCGATACCGTTTATATAGACGGGAGTTGAAGACATTGCATCAGTTCATTAAGACATCAGGTCATTAAAGATAAGCTATGCTTTGAAAGAATCAGTGATGAATTATTTCCTCCGAATCCGAATGAATTTGAGAGGATATGATTAATTTCATAATTCGTTATAAGTTTATTGACAGGACGGATCGACAGCTCTTTCATTGGGATTTCCCATCCGAGATTAGGGAAGATACAACGGTTTTTCATTGAAAGTATTGAAATTACAGCTTCAATGGCTCCGGCAGCGCCAAGAGTGTGTCCGGTATATGATTTTGTGGAGCTGAAAGGCGGAACAGCGGAATGAAATACTTTTTCAAGGGCAAGTCCTTCAGAAAGATCGTTGTTAAGGGTACCTGTTCCGTGAACATTGATATAACTGATATCCGGGGGTTTCAGGCCACTGACCTGAAAAGCCTTTTCCATCGCAAGGATGGCGCCTTTCCCTTCGGGGGAGGAGGCAGTCTGGTGGTAAGCGTCATTAGCATTTCCGTATCCTTTAAGTTCTGCCAGAACCGTCCTGTTCATATTCTTTACCAGTTTCCCGGATTCAAGCACGAGAAAAGCAGCACCTTCACCGATTGTAAGCCCTGCCCGGTTTTCATCAAACGGTTTGCAACCCTTTTTATCGATGATCATAAGAGTGTTGAATCCATTCAGGGTAAAACGTGTAACTGAATCGGTTCCTCCTGCAATAACACGGTCGACCATTCCCGATCTGATCAGCAGTGCTCCAAATATTAATGAATTGGCTGAAGAACTGCATGCAGTGCTTACAGTCGTTACAAAATCTTTAATTCCAAGAAAACCGGCGATCCGCTCAGTACTATCACCGCAATCGTGATTCACAACATCGCGTAATCTTCCCCTGACAGGACTGGAAAGATATTCCTTATAGAAATCTTCAGTCCGATCCATTCCACCGACTGTGGTAGCGGATATCAGTCCCGTTTTGTATCCATCATTCAGATTAAGGCCGGAAGATGTTACAGCCTCTTTTCCCGCGACCATTCCCAATAATGTGGTTCTGGTTAAAAAACGGTCATCTTTGATACCACAGCGTTCGGCAAGTTGCTTGTTTGATTGTCTGACTTCCGCAAGAGGCAGATTGTCCTTATGAATTGTCGGAAACAATGATATCCCGTTAATGCCTGATTCTTCTGATAACAGACTCTCCTCCGTTTCTCTTGTATTATTTCCAATTGAAGAAATAATCCCAATCCCGGTTATGTAAATCCGTTCGGTCATATTTATTTTTGAATCATTTCCAGTGGGTGGAAATTTTAATTCGGAACGGCAAAGATAAAAGGAAAAATCAAACGGGGAATGAATTTGCCGGGTTAGTGCCTGACGAGTATAAAAGAGTGATTTATGCCTTTGAAATGATTGTATATCAATATGTTTTTAATCCGGGATGGATAAAGATCGTTATATCTTACAATCTCAGGATAGACCTGTCGTTTAATCATATTTGCAGCCATCCATAAAGCAAACGCCGTGGCGGTATAATACTCACCCGAAAGATGTTTAAACCATGAAACAGGTTTTCCCGGAAATACCTTTGAAGTATAGTCGTGATAAAGCGAATCCCAGTTTGAATCTCCCGAGATGCCTGAAATTATAATATCCACATCATTTTTCTGTAGTCCATAGATTGAAAGAAACGCTGATGTTTTATCATCCAGGTCATCGATTGTTTTTGGTCTGTAAATAGTCAGGGCGCCTGAAAGTATTGCATAACACCTGTTACCCTTTAATGAAGAGACAAGAAAAAATCCTGATCCTTCGCCTGCAAGAGCGCCGGGAGTCTTCGTTTTAAGTAAACTTAAATTATGGACAGGATTCATTTTCCAGAGACCAAGCCTTCGAGTTATCTGAAGATGATTTAATGTCATCTCATCAATTCCCCCGACCAGTACGTTTTTCGAAAAACCCTCCTTAAGTTGCAGAAGTGCATCCTGAATGCCGCTCTCAAAGGAAAATGACCGGTGTACGTATGTTGAATTATAGCCGTGGCATTTAAAATTGATAGCGATCTGGGAACTAATGGTATTGTATGTTGATTGGATAAAAGGCGTTGGATTAAGAAACCTTTCATCCTTTGTTATCTCACCAAGAATTTTCTCTGTATCTTCCACGCTCCCCAGTCCGGTTCCTGTAATAATGGCATCAGGCATTGAACAACCGGCATCCGAAAGGGAAACCTTTGCAGAGACAATCCCCATTTTTATAAGACGGCTCATTCTCCTGGCAAGCAGAGGATCGAGGAATGACTTATATAAAGGATCCACGCACTTTAAATAATCGGCGGTTTGTTCAACGATATTCTGAAGAAATGAATCCGGATCCAGTGTATTTTGGGGGGAGATAAGACCGATGCCGTTGATGAATGCCATAAGTTAAATAGTGAAATAAACAGGGCACATAATAATCTTTCGAGTTACACTTTTGTAAAGATAAGTGATGTGTCGTTGCCTCCGAATCCAAACGAATTTGACATGACTGTAGTTACAGGAATATTTCTTAACAATGAAGATACCGGTGAAAAGCCAAGCTCGGGAATAGGTGACCTGAAATTCAGGTTAGGCCAGATGACCTGATGTATAAGGCTGAGAATTGAAATTATGGCTTCAGTCGATCCTGCTGCACTTGTCGTATGGCCTGTAAATGGTTTGGTTGAACTGAATCTGGGCAGTTCTTTTCCAAATAATCTTTCAAGAGCTTTTCCTTCTGAGAGATCATTATTGTCGGTTCCGGTACCGTGAGCATTTATATAATCGATCTGGTTTTTTCTCAATCCGCTCATCGTCAGAGCTTTTTCCATAGACAGGAAAGCTCCAATACCATCCGGTGACGATGCGGTCTGATGAAAGGCTTCACATGCATTTCCCCAGCCGATAAGTTCACAGATCACAGGATTGTTAGTGACTTTTAATGAATCTTCTGACTCCAGGACAATGAAAGCGCCGCCTTCACCAAGGTTTATCCCGTTTCTTTTCTCGTCAAAAGGTTTACAAAGTTCCTTGTCGAGGATTTTCAGTGAACTGAATCCATTAATATGGAACTTTGTCAGCGCCTCACAGCCACCGGCTAATACCCTGTCAAGTAGGCCGTTCCGTATCAGCCGTGCCCCCAGAAGTATGGCATTTGCAGAGGAAGAACATGCAGTGCTTATAGTCGTGATGTATTCGGATAAATTCAGATGATCGGCAATTTTTTCTGTACTGTCGGCACATTCATAAGCGGCAATATAAATATTATGATTATCATTCGTCAGAAAGTCTTCATAAAAAAGTTCACATTTATCCATCCCTCCGACGGTGGTAGCCGAGATCAGTCCGGTTTTAATTGAAGAATTGTAAGACATTCTTGCATGGTTGAATGCCTCGTTTGCCGCAATAATTCCCAGTAAGGTATTCCTCGAATAACCCTCCTGTTCCGGGATACCGGCTAATGAAAAAAGCTGTTGATGCGTTGCTTTAACCTCTCCGGCGGGGAGTTCGCCTCTGAGAGCAGTAGGCAGATAAGTGATCTCACCGATTCCGGAACGCCCAAGCATCAGTGATTCAAAAGTTTCCTGCAGATTATAACCAATGCTTGAGATGATCCCTAATCCTGTTATGAATATGCGCCGAGGCATTCATTATGCTTTTTTGTGCTCGGTGATGTATTCAGCCATTGTCTTGATAGAGAAGAATATCTTTTTTCCGTCCTTTGGATCTTCTATTTTAATTCCGTAATTCTTTTCGAGCAATACAATTAATTCCAGAGCATCTATTGAATCCAATCCCAGTCCTTCCCCAAACAGAGGAGCTTCAGGATCAATATCATCCACCGAAATATCTTCAAGGTTCAATTGCTCAATAACTTCTTTTTTCAGCTTTGCTATTAATTCTTCCATATAATCATTAGTCAGTTACGATGTAAAAGTTGATTTAAGTTCTGTTCGTTAAAAGGAGTGGGATTGAAAATTGGATTACTATTTTTATCAATAAATTCATTTTTCTCAACAAGCATGACGAGTCCCTCATATTTTTCTCCCAGAAACTCCACCCATCCACATAAACATGCCTGTACCCTGTTATTTTCCATCATTTCATTCACAAAGTTGCAAATCAAGCGGGCATCGAATGTTTCTGAAATCAGGAAAGCATTTTCACCTTTTATCCTGGATTTAATACAAATTTCACCTATTACTATATTTGGCAAGGTATAAACAAATACTGAAGGACTTGGAAAATAATTTGACCGGTCGTTAATTGAATTCTGATAAACAATGTCGGTATCAAGGCTTGAACTCGAATTCGACATAACGACACCTATTTTATCCTCACGGTATTTCTTTATATCACTTACTTTAAAAACCAGCTCTGATGCAAGAAATCCCAGTTTACTCAATGAATCCATTTTGTAAAACTTGGGATAATTGATTTCTTCCTGTTTATAGAGCGATTTAATAAAGTTTGCAAAATTAAGAAAATTTTCCTGATAAAAGCGAAGTTGATCATTAACGATGACTTTCTTTTCACTTATCAGGCAGTATCCTGTTACAGACAAATCCATTTCAAACCTTCTGAAAAATTATGGCTGCATTGCATCCTCCAAATCCTGAAGCAGTTTTCAGGCAACTGGAAAGTTCTGATGCAGTATTTTCTTTAATTACATGGAGTGGTTCCGGTACACCAAGTGATCCGAATCCGGCAGATCTGAATAATGTATTTCGTTTTATGCTGGCGATTGCCGCCACTGATTCAACTATACCGGCAGCTCCTAAGGTATGTCCCCAATAACCTTTGAAACTGTTCAAAGGCACTTCGGTCATCTTACTTAAACCGATTGCTTTGGATTCCATTTCATCATTAAAAGGAGTAGCTGTACCATGTGCAGAGATATAAGTGATATCTCCGGATGAGCAGCCTGCTTCCTTCATCGATGAATTGATTGCGAAACTAAGTTCCTGACCCGACCGGGAAGGGCCTGAGATGTGGTTCGCATCGTTGGTTGTCGATGAACCTGCAACACGGACAGAGGTATTTTCCCGGGTTAGCGCCTGATTCGAAAGTATAATTGTTCCACATCCTTCCCCGAGAGATAATCCATTGCGGTCAATATCGTAAGGTCTGCAGGGTTGCGGACTTAGTGCCTGAAACGACTGGAATCCGGAAACGACAAACTCAGACATGATATCACCACCTGTGACGATTGCATAGTCACAGAATCCACTCTGAATCATGCGGGACGCCATTGAAATTGCAAGAACACCTGAGATACAGGCGTTGGAAATTATCATTGGAGTGTTGAAAAAGCCAAAAAAATCCCTGATCACTCTTCCAAGTTCCCAAAGAAAAAGACGCTTGTGGTTGAATTTTGCTTTATACCGCTCTTCAAGTAAATCAATATTACCTTTGGTTGTAGAAATTATCAGCATGACTCTTTTATTGCGATAATCGAATCCAACCTCTGAAAGAGCATCCCTGATGGAAAGGATGAACAATTTCTCCAGGCGTGTATAGGAATCGACAGGAAGGTCACGGTTTATATTCCTGAGAATTTGCGAAAACTTTTCTTCCAGCAATTGAGTGTTAACAAGCGATAAAGCTGCAGGAATAAATGAAAGAGACTCCTCCTGAGGGGTAGAAGCTATTCCGATTTTGTCATTAAGAATCCCGATGATGTTTTCATCCGTAGTAAATCCAAGGGATGTAATAATATTATCAGCGATGACGTAAACGTTACTCATTTATTATTTCTGGTGATACCCCACTTCTTCTGCCAGTCAAGATAAAAAGAGGGTGATGTGAGCAGTAATTCCCCATCCGGAGTGATAAAGACCTGAATGGAGTTACCCGTAGCAGCAATTTCCATATCTTTTTTCCGGTAGATAGTGTATTCAAAAAGTATTTTAGCTGCTTCTGATGGTATATAACGGGTTTCAACGATTGCTGTATCGCCATATTCAAGAGGAAGCTTAAAGTCACAACTGACCTTAACTATCGGAATCATGACTTTATGCTTGTAAACATCGAGGTATCCGAGATTGTGTTTTAATCCGAAGGATTCCCTGCCGTCTTCAAAATATTTAAGGTAATTTCCATGCCAGACTATATGCATGGAATCGACCTCCGAAAACCTGACAATAATTTCTTTACGGTCGATCAGTTCCATTCTCACGGATTCATGGGATTTCTTACTTTCCGGTATATGGCAGTGACAGCTACAGTACCGGTAAAGAACAGCAACAGTTTAAATACTGCAGGCAGGATATGAATCACACTACCACCTCTGAGAAATATGTTGTAATATCCGGTTATGGCCCAATTCATCGGACTGAACTCTGAGAAATGCCGCATGATAGGGGGCATCAGATAGATAGGGACCCATAGTCCCCCCATGGCCGCCAGGATTATAACCGAAATTGAACCGAAAGCCGCCGCCTGCTGGTGAGTTTTTGCAATCGTCCCGATCATAAGTCCGAATCCGACCGATGCCATAGCCACAACGATGGTCATCACAGAAAGTGCAACATATTCGTTTCCGAGATCAAGCATAGGCAAATTAAAGAAAGGGATCAGGAATACACCGGTGAGGAGCATAAGAACGGTTTGAATGACACACACTATCATATAGACGCCTACTTTTGCCATCAGCAATTTCATATAGTTGACAGGTAATGTAAGTAAACGGAACAGACTTCCCTCTTCCCGCTCCTTTATAAGACTTTGGGTCAGAGGTATGACTATGAAGAACATGGCAAAAATAGTCCATGCAGGTACGTTGTGCTGAACTGAGTTTGGAATTATATCCCTGACCCTGTAAGACGGGAAATACTCTTTAAACTGCAATGTTTCCTTATAAGCAACTTTGGGAGGCTTGAACATTGGCATCTGAAGGGCAATTTCCTGGTTAAAGGAGCGGAATACCATTTGTGATTCCGACCTGTAATTGTTGGCTTTAATGGCGTTGATCAAAGCGGTTTTAAACGCTTTTTTAATTGTAGGATCAAAATAAATCCCAATATTAACCGAATCTTTCGGCTTTATGTCATTGAGGATTGACAAGTTCGACAATCCGAATCCTGCAAGGGTTTTGGCGACCATTAACCGCACATTCATCCGCAAGGTATTTGTTGCTCCTTCAGGAATTATTATCGCGATCATGTATTTTCCGGTAGTCACCGCTGCCTTTGCTGCAGATTCTGTCAGTGGTTTGCCGTCCAGACTGTCAAAAACTATGAAAGATTCCGATCTGACAAGGCCGGTACGGATCTGGGTTCCAAGACTGTCTTTATCTTTATCGACGAAAAGCACTTCAACTGTTGGATCCTTGGTAACCGAACTCCATCCGAATTCCTGCATTAGTGAGGAGATAATTATAAGTGCCATCGGCATTACAAAGAGCAATGCAAGTCCTGCCTTATCGCGGATCAGCAAAAGCCATTCTTTACGGAAAGCAAACAGATACTTACGCATGTTAGTCCCTCAAATCTTTCCCTGTAAGATGAATAAAAATATTTTCAAGATTCTTGAATTCCGGATGATCTGCAACTAATTCCTTAGGTTTACCCATAGATATTATGGTACCACGATCCATAATGGCAACCCTGGTGCAGAGATGTTCAGCCTCTTCCATGTAATGGGAAGTATAAATTATCGTAGTACCTTGTTTGTTGATCTCTTTCAGGTAATTCAGGATAACAACACGCGATTGAACATCAATACCAACAGTCGGTTCATCCAGAAAAATGACTTTGGGATTATGTAAAAGGCCCGCGATCAGATTAACCCT
>Ga0172370_10005614_pt1 | contig 16138 bp, 27 predicted proteins | sample LakKiv5m_FD_114538 | JGI IMG/M metagenome (GOLD analysis project Ga0172370, IMG submission 114538) | Freshwater microbial communities from Kabuno Bay, South-Kivu, Congo - kab_022012_11.5m | ecosystem: Environmental > Aquatic > Freshwater > Lake | place: Democratic Republic of the Congo...
AAATTTAATAAACATGCTCTTGATTTACTATTAACTAATACAGAATTTATATTAACAAACACGTAGGTTAAAAATGGCACGTTGTGTAAAGTGCTTGATGGATCCATGTCTATGTCATATAGGTGGATTCGGTCCTGAAGAGGATGAAAATACTGCAAAAAAAGAACTTGAAGAACTTATGGGTAAAAGGTGTGTTGTAAAGATAACTGAAAAGGGCAACAAAACTTTTCTAAGAGTTCTGCGTGGATTTCATCCAGATCATAGAACCACAGATGTCACTGGTAGAATTATAAAGATGCAAGTTATACTTGATTCTGAAGTAGATGAATCTTTAAAAGAATTAATAGATCTAGAGCTTGATAATCTAGAAAATAATATCCCCCCAGGTGCACAACCTTTACCCTTATTCTTTATACAATATGATACCCCAGGAAATAATAATATTCCGGGGCATTGGTATATTGACGAAGAGGTCATATATTTATGAACAGAAAAAAACTAAGACAACTAGCAAAAAAAATCAATTATGGAAACGAAGTAGTTATAAACTTTGTATTTGCACCATCCGATCATTTTTGCTACCAGTCTGAATCAAACACACTTGAAATTTCATCATTTTATCATCGGTTACCTTCCACAGAAATACTTGTTTCATTAATTCATGAAATTGGACATATGAACACAGTTCAAAAAGCTACATGTCTTTACATGTCAGATTACACCGCAGAATACAAAGCAAATCGTTGGGCCTTATATAGACTCGATGAATTACAATGGCACACAGTCTCAGGGCAGTATCAAAACTACTTGAAAGATTTAGCTATGTTAGAAGTTATCGATGAATATGATGAAGAATATCAAGAAGCCGCAACAGATCTGTTGCTAGAATTGGAATTAATATGAGTGATTATTATATATTTACAGATTTTGAAACTACAGGATTAAAGATTACAGAAACAGATTTGCCAATAGAAATTGGAATGATTCTTACAGATGATGATTATAATATATTAGATACATTATCTTGTTATATTAATCCTTTTGATAATACCAAGTCTGGGTGGACAGATTATGAATTACAAGCACATAAAGTACATACCATTCCGTTTTTTACAATAAAAAATGAAGGTATAACTCCACTAGAAGTAGTTAACAAAATACACCAGCTTGTAGATAGACAAAAAAATATAGATAAATATAATTCAAGATTTATAATTATGTCAGATAATGGACAGTTTGAATATAACTCAATGCAAATGTTATACAAGCTTGCAGATAAATCTGACTTTTTTCCTTTTCATTACGCTGCATGGGATGTTAATATTTTAATTAACTCTGTGCAAAAAATTATGAAGGGGAAGGTTTCACACAAAGCTATTCAAGATGCTTTCCGAGTTTACAAGGCTGTAATAAGAGCACTTGAACGTAACGGATTTCGCAAATGGGAAAAATAATAAGCATAAAAAAGATAGTTGAAGCTCTTGATGATGTAAAATTAGCTCAAGCAGAGTATAAATTAGCAAACATGGAAGGAAGCGATGACTATCTTATTTATCAAGGATGGGAAGAAGCTTTGATATTTGTACTTGGTGGAGAAAATGGTAGAAAACTTTATGAAAAAAGTCAAAAGATTAAACCTAAAAGAAAAAAAACATAGGAATAGTTCTATGGGAGAAATAAAATATGGAAATATATTATATCAAAAAGCTAAGACAGGAAAAATACACCAATGGAGAGCATGGACTAATGGAGGTGAAGTCGTAGTTGAGCATGGCACAATGGGTGGTAAACTTGTAGTGAATAGATATATGGCAGAACCAACAAATGTTGGTAGAGCAAATGAACGTAATGCAAAAGAACAAGCAATTTTTGAAGTAGAATCTTTATACAAGAAAAAACTTGATAAGAAATACAATGATTCTATAGAAGAAGCATCCGAAGATAAATATCTTCCAATGCTAGCACATAATGCAGATATACCAAGTAAAAGAGCAAAAATAAAGTTTCCTGCTAGAGTACAAAGAAAATATAATGGACTACGTTGTATGGCCAATTGGAGAAATCAGAGTATATTTTTAATGTCTCGTGGAAACAAACAATATAATGTACATCATATTGAAGAAGAATTAGCTAAGATCTTACCTACAAAAGATGCTCTCGATGGAGAACTGTATAATAGTAATTTATCTTTACAAAAAATAAATTCTTTAGTTAAAAAGTGGAAACCAGAAGAGTCTACAATAATTGAATATCATGTATATGATTATCCATACATAAATGGAAAATCATTGGTACAGAGTAAAAGACTCGCTGCACTAAAAAAACTAAAAGAAAAATTTAAAGGCACACATATTGTATATGTTGAATCTTATGAAGTAAACTCATGGGAAGAAATTGAAGCATATGAAAAACAATTTGTAAAAGAAGGCTATGAAGGGGCAATAGTTCGAGACTTGAATGGTACATATGAATTTGGTAATAGATCAAATGCGTTACTCAAGGTAAAGACATTCAAGGACGACGAATTTGAAGTAGTAGGGTATGATATTGAAAAATCTAATATCAATGGAAATGAAATTGAAGCAGTAGTTTGGATATGTAAAAATAAATTCAAGTCTCCTGATGGAACTTACAAGAACTTTGAAGTAAGGCCAAAAGGAACATTTATAGATCGGGCTGAACAATTGGCTGATGTACAGAGCTATATTGGTAAAAAGCTTACGGTTAAGTATTTTGAACTTACTCCAGATAATATTCCATTTCATGGAACTGGTATGCATTTTCGTTTAGATGAGGATTTACTAGATGAAAGTTAAATTTATGTTGGGGAACTCATTTAGAGAAATCATGCTTAAAAAAAGATTAGAACAATTTATGTTTTTTGATATATCGGTAGTCATACCAAGACCAGCGGAGTTTATTCATGTCACAAGCACAACAAGTTGATAATTATTATGAAGTATACACAGATGGTTCTCATCGTGATGGAATAGCTTCATGGGCATTCGTGGTAGTAGTTCAACCATTAGACACAGTATGTATGGAATCTTCTGGGTTAGTAGAAGATACAGAAGCTGTAGAAAAAATGTGGAATGTGGCTGGGGAAATAGAAGCAGCCAAAAAGGCCATTAAATGGGCCATTGAAACTGATACTAAAATAATATTAATTTCAGATTATCAAGGTATTCAAGGTTGGTCTGAGGATTGGAAAACAAACAATCAGTGGACAACTGACTATGCAAATTATGTAAATGAAAATAGAAAACAGATTAGCGAATTTAAATTTGTCCGTGGACATTCTAAAAATAAATGGAATGACTATGTAGATGAACTCGCATTTAAACGCCTAAGCCCGAAGGATTAGCATGGCAAATAAATATTTTCCCGAATGGGATAAAGCAAATTTAGTACTTGATACATTTGTGGATGAGCACTTTGGAATATATATGTCAAGACCCACAGAGGATGCAGCATATATTACTTTTTTACCTGAAGATAAATTAGCTGAATTAGTTCCTGCAGATCAAGCACCTAAATTAAATGAATTGGCAAGAGCATTCTCAACAGTGATGATTCATTTACTTGAAAAAGAAGGAATTCTTGTAGATGTAGATGATAAATTGTCTGATCCAGAAAAAGAAAAAGAAATTAAATCACGATTTGAAGGATTCTTTAATACTTATTTTAACAACAAGAAAGATACTATAAAGGATGTATTAAAACATTTTCTAGGTTGCCCAGTAATGTTACAAGAACATTATTAATCACATAGAAATAATGCATAATTATTATTGGCCCTTTAATGTTTTAGGGCCAAAGTTATTAAAAAAACATGAAATACTAGAAGCAATACTTGCATTTAAATTATGGCAAAATGCTGAGTATACAACTTTTGAGGAAGGAGTTCAAGTTTTTAGAAAAAATATACAAGATAGTGAAATTAAGTTAAATAATTTATATTCTTATTTAGCTAGATTAAAAAATCCTGTAGAAGCAGATAAGATATATTCAAAATTTTTAAAAGAATTTAATAAACAAAAAGATTTAAAACTCAAAATTAAACAAATATATATTAGTAATTTAAATTTAGTTAAAGAACTTTTTGAGCAATTTCCAGAATTATCAGAAGATGTATTATCTTATTTTATGGAAACAGAATTTTTTAAAGAAGCAACCCCTTCTAATAAAAATCTTTATATTTCTAGTGAAATAATTTTAACTAAAAATAGAATAGAATCTTTTAAAAATCAGCTTGAATATTTAAAACAAATATTAAATAAAAAAATTACTATGTATAATAAATTAAAAAAACGGATGGTGATTTAGATTAATTTTGTAAGTGTAGATATAGAGGCAGATGGACCTATTCCCGGTAAGTACTCAATGATATCTCTAGGAGCGGTTGTGTGTACGCCACCATTTGACGATAATTTTTATTGTGCAATTAAGCCTGTAACAGAAGAATATATACCAGAAGCTTTAGTGGTTTCTGGATTTACAAGAGAAGAGACACTGAAGTTTAATCCACCAGAAATGGAAATAGCAAGATTTAATGAATGGTTAAAGGACTTGAAATTACGTAAGGGCTATCCAATCTTTATAGCAGATAATAATGGATTTGATTGGTCATTCACCAATTATTATTTACATTATTATACAGGAGGAAATCCATTTGGATATTCATCTTGGAATCTTAATTCTTTTTACAAGGGATTAGAGAAAAATTTTAGAGCAAAATTTAAACAATACCGTGTAACTAAGCATACACATAATGCATTACAAGATGCAATTGGAAATGCTGAAGCATTACACACAATATTAACTAAATATGGGTTTAACAATGAAAGCGGGAGTATATAGAAGACCATACACACCAACAGGATCTACAGTATCTATTAATAAAGATATGTATAAAGCAGATCAATTTACAAAATGTGAGATGTGTGGTGGTGATATCATACAGTGGTCAAGGTCTGCAATTTTAAGTTCAGATTATGTATACGGGTGTGAGGCTTGTGGATTTAAAAAATCCTATTCACATGTAAGTTTTGGTTTCTATAGAAAAATACCAAATTATATTAGCTTGACTAAAACACATAGCCCAGAAAATTTATATTTTTCCGATGATTCTAGTATAATGGATAGGATTATGAATAATAACCCTATAAATCTTAAATCAAAGGAAAGCATTGATTCTAAATGGAATATGTGGATTAAAGAAAATACTATTGAAATAGTAAAACTCGCAGCTCTAGCAGATACACATACTTTGGGATCTGATACTAAAGTTCCATATGATTTAAATCCTATGATTCATCTTAAAAATCCTATAAATGAGACACAAGGAGTGTATCTTCATATCATCACTATGAAGGCAAACAAACAATCCCGTAAGCAACAGAAAATAGGTAATGCTATAAATTATGGTTTGAAGAATTCTAAATCTGTAATTTGGCTAGGTGGGGATGGTAATGCAAATAGCGCAAATGAAACACTTAGTAGTGCATCGGTTAGATTACACAAGTCTTTTATAGGTTATTATGGATATAAACAATATAATGAGTATTCTATAGAAGGTGATTTAGATTCTCATTTTGAAGCACCAGTATATATAACAGGACCATCAATATTTACTGCGAAAAAGTCACAGGATGACCTTGATAAATATGTAGATCTATTTCTTACTAATTTAAATAATGAGTTGAGTGAACAAAATAAATTAAAAATTATTTTAAATACAGGTAATACAGGAATAGATACTTCAGTGATAAGGTGGGCTATTAAGAATAATGTATACTCTATAGTAGTTAATTTATCAGCAATTATGTTCTTGAATACCGAAGGTTATACTAGATATGATTCTCCTGAATCAGCAATTAATAGAATTCTGGACAGAGATCAATTAGAGTTAGATAATACAATTAGAGCTAGATAATACAACGGAGGAGATAAATTTGATATGAATGAAATAATTACTATAAAGCGTGATAATTTAAAAGAACGCCTTGATGAATTTTTTGACAAACAGCCGGAACATGTGTTCATAATGGATCTTGTTCCGACTGGTGAGTCAACACTTTTTTGTATGTATCCGGAAACTGAGTATTCAGCAACCCATACTTTTGCAACCTTTCTTGATGATATAAAAACACAGAGACCAAAAGATGGAGAACAAGGAGTTACATACGATAATGCAGAACAGATGCAGAATTTTATATTTAAGATAAGAAATTTTAAAACAGATAAAAATAAAAGATTAATAGTAGCATGTAAGAATGGTCTTACTGTTTCGGGAGCCGTAGCTCAGTGGGCGATGGATTGGTTAATGGATGGGGATGAGGCCGCATTCAATAAATTAAATCCAGACATACGACCAAACGAGTGTTTACAGTATGATTTATATTTACATCCTATTATATAAGGATCACAATGAACGCAAATGAAATTGAAAATTTAAAAGATAAGATAGAAACTTTAGAGACTAAAGTAAATAATCTTGTATTAGATGTCACGCATATGAAGGCTATAGATATATCCAGAGCTAGACAGCTTGAAGATTCTGTTCTAAATAGAACTCTCTTGAATGATATTATTAAAACTATGTCAAATTCGCCGATGTTTTTAAAAGTACAGGTAAGTAATTCTACAACTGAAACTATTAAAAGCCTTGTAGCTGCAGATAAACTTGATGAAATAATACAGTATTTAAGAGAAGATAAAAAGATTAATGCAATCAAGTCAGTGAGAGATGCCACTAATCTCGGACTAAAGGATGCTAAAGATTTTATTGATTCTTTTGTGGTAAATGTTTAAATTTAAACCAATTTGATGGCTATTTGACTATTTGACTATTTGACTATTTGACTATTTGACAAATTATACTTATATTCTAAGTAGAAGATAATCAGGTGTATATTATGCCAAATGAAACAATAGACCTAGATGAATTAGGAATAAAACCTCGCGGTTTTGACCTAAATCATTTTGAAACTTCACTCGATAAGTTGAAAAAGGACTTAAAAAGTGGTAAAATCAAATTGGAGAAAGTAAACATGTCAGTATACGGCACAGAACAATTAACAGATGTGATGGTATTTTTATCAAAATTTGCTTCTGCAGCAAAAGCTGCTGTTGTAGATGATGGAAAAATTACTATTGGTGATGCAGCAAAATTTGTAGTACTTCTATTTCCACTTATTGATGCAATCACACAAATTCAGGAAGTACCTAAAGAATTAAAAGATTTAGATCCTATTGAAAAAGAAGAACTTATTGCAGAAGTAAAAGCAAATTTAGATTTATATGAAAATGATGAGTTAGCTGTTGAATCTGCTTTAAAAGTGGTTTTTGAATTATTCAACTTCTTAAAGATAGTTGGAGTAGTTAAACCAGAAGAACCTCAAGGATAATACAGTGACTGATGAGAAAACCCCTTGGTATCAAAAAAAGGAATACTATGGAGTAGCCGCATTAGTGTTGGGGGGAGTGAAGCAATTTACAGCTCCCCACACTGTTTCACATCAAGTAAGTGATTATTTAATTACTATTGGATTACCACTTGTTATGTCGTATTTTGGAATATCAGATGCTAAAAAATATGGTACACCAAGTGGAATTAGTAAAATAACATCTTCAATTTCATCTTCGGCAAGTAAAGTAAAAGATTCACTTGCTTTTAAGAATAAAAATTAATTAACTAATTAATAATAAAAAATTATTTTAAAGGATGTTTTATGCCTCGAAATAAAGAACTATTATTTTGGAATAAAAAAAATGGTAGTAAGATTTTAATTTCAGAAATGTCAAATGATTATCTCTTACAAACCATTTCAAATCTTGAATCACAAGCAAAGAATGATAAGGGTAAAATTGATGAAAAAAAATTAGACCCCAAGTATCATGTCTTGAGAATGAATGCCATAGCGAGAGATTTAATTAACTAATATGAAAGAATTAACATCATTTGATAATGTAGTTTCTCATGAAAATAATGAGGGATTTACATCATTAACAGGAAAGAGCGTAGTTTTAGACTTCTATGCTGACTGGTGTGGTCCTTGTAAAGTAGCAAGTCCATCAGTTGAAAAGTTATCTATAGAAATGCCTGACGTAGACTTTTACAAAGTTAATGTTGAGGATAACCCAGAGATGGCAGCACTATTTGCTGTAAGAGCTATACCAACATTTGTAGTAGTTACTCCAGATAGTAAGATAGCAACTCGAATGGGTTGGGAAGGAGAAGATAACTTTAAAAAGTTTGTCGAAAGTTCGATTTAATAACAAACCGAGGATTATCATGATTACAGTTCCTAAAAAACTGTGGTTGAGGCTTGGAATAATTATTCTTGCTGTAATAGTTTTTACAGGAGGATTCTATTTCAGAACTTGGGTTGAAGAGAATATTGAATACAGAATTGTACCAGTAAATTCTACAACTGAAGTTACATCTTCTATTACGGATCGTTGGGAATTGCAGTTAACTGATAGGACTAATGGCAAAGTTAAAATATACGATAAAGACGTATTAGACGCCATTTATTATCAGTATCAGGCTCGAAGATCCTATACTCATGAAGATAGGAAACCAGGGCCATGAAACATGCAATAACAGTATTGGTAGCACTTTGTATTACCATGTTTGTTTTAATGACAAGTTTAGGTGGAAAGGAGAACACAATAAATAAGTTAGAACCTTTAGAAGTAGATAAGCTTATGCCACCTAACGAGCAAGTCTACAGTTATTTCACGGAGTTTTCAGAAACATATAAAATTCCTATGAGATATATTTTACGTTGTGCTAGATTAGAATCTTCTTATCGAGGGATACAGCATGTAGATTATGCCCCTTATGAGGATAACTTAGTATCAATGGCGCAAGCATATTCAGTACTACAAGTTCGAGTAGTTGCTGCAAGAGAAGTTTGGCCGGAACATAATTATATTGCAAAATATAATGTGTTTCCGTACGAATTCTTCACAAGTCGTTGGTTCGAAGAACAGTTTAGACAAGATAAATACAAATTAAAACATGGTTTACAACCCTCCACTATGTTAACATATAAAACTGATCGAGAATTGGCGTATCTTCTACGCTATAACTTGCGTTTTAACATAGAGAGTGGCGTTAAGTATATGAGATTTTTAAGAGATCAAAACTATTCTTGGGCACAAGTATATTCCGTATATAACCAAGGATGGGCAGGGGCTCAGAGTATTAATTCATATGCACGCTACATCGTAACTAATGGATAATAATGAAACAACACATCTCCCTTACTAAAAGTGAGGAACAAGAACGCGCGAATGAAACTCTCACCAGGGGTATCTGCTTTATTAGTAAGGTACCTTTTAGTGATAATCCATATGAATTAGTTTTTCATGCTGGAGCAGAAAGATTTGTTTTTGTAGATAAAAAATTCTTGACAACTCAGGAAAATGAGACAACGGATGTTCGAATTTCTGAAGACCAGTCCAGTACTTAAAGTTCATAAAAAAAGAACTGGATGCATTAGTAAAAAAATTAGAAGAATTTACTGACTTTGTAATTAAGTAAAAGAGTCAGTATATTAAGTATAGGGCCCGGCCTGGCCGGGCTTGTTAATCAAACATTGAAATTAAATTAGTATATCCAAATGGACTACTAATCCCACAGTAGTTGTTATGGGCGGGATGTTACTAATGGAAGTAAATATAACTTAATAAAAGGAAAGGATTAGAATGAAATACTTATTTTTGATTTTTAGTTTATTATTTTTGACTTTTAGTTTATTATTTTTGTCTTGTAATAAACAAGAAAACAAAATACAGACCTTGTTACAAGAACCTGGAAATAATATAAAAATTCCATTAATTGATATGACTGCTGGGGAAACCTACTATGGGTTTACAGGGGGGTTATATTCTAATGGAAGTAATACTATGCCTTTAGTTTTGAAACAGAGATATGAAGCAGTGAAAAATATTTTAGGTAAAAATATTTTTATATCTATTGGAATGTCAAATACTAATTACAAATTCGGAAAATTTATAGAATTATATCAATCGCAATCTAAAGCGATAATGATTAACTGTGCAATACCGGGAAAAGCCGCTGAGTCATGGTCGAATAGTAATAATGTAGTTTGGACTAAGACAGTATCAAGAGTACAAAAAAGAGGAACTATTGATGATGTACAAACAGCTTGGATAGAATTAGCTGATAGGGTATTTGAACCTTATCCAGTTGATCCAATTCCTTATATTACCACATTAAAAAATAGAATAAAATCAACAATAACAATTCTTAAACAAAAATTTCCTAAAATAAAAATAGTATATTTATCATCTAGAACATATGGTGGGTATGCTGTAGGTGGCTCAACGAATCCTGAGCCATTTGCTTACGCTTCAGGATTAGCTTGTCAGCAAGCTATTTTAGAATTAATTAATGATACAAATTTACCTGTGGTAGTTTGGGGGGTTTATTTTTGGGCTGATGGTTTAAATCCTAGATCAGATGGTTTGATTTGGAATAGGGAAGATTTTGGTGATGATGGAATGCATCCATCTGGATCTCCTCCATTTCCAACGGGATTTGGGACTACTAAATGTGCGGGGTTGATGTATGATTTTTTTAAACTAGAACCCTGGTTTTCGAAATGGATGTAAAATTACATTTATTCTAAACATCTAGTTTTAGGCGGATGTTACTAATAGAAGTAAATACAATTTGAGAATTATGGAGAAAAAATTAAAATGAAAAAATTTTATATATTAATTTTAAGTATTTTATTTATTACTTGTAATAAAGTCAATAAAATTGAAGATACTTTTGTATTTGATACTCTTTCAGTTGAGCAGCAGATAAAACAAATATCCAATCAAGCTGAGAATATAAGTATAAATAAGTTAAAATTAACAACTAAAGAATTTAAAAGTTATATTATAAAAAAGGGAGATTTTATTGAAATTGTTAATGATGGGACAGTTTTAGATAGTTTGATTATAAATGCTGATAGTGTTACCATTGTAGCAAATAATTTAGCATATATGGATAAGCCAATATTGACCAAATATCCAAATAAAATTATAATTGATGGCAAAAATAAAACTAATATTGGAATTTTGGTTAATGGAAAAAAGGTTACTTTAATAAATTTTAGTGTTATTAATTGTAGACAAGTTGGGGTTAGATGGAATGGTGAAAAAGGATATGCTGCTAACGGAAATATTAGTAAAATAGGTTTCAATTATTTTAATAATACTGATTCAATACTTTTTTCTAATCAATCAGGTTTTAGAATTTATGGAGAAGGAACTGTACTTAATAATATAGATATAGACAGCACAGCATTTGATGCATGTGGAATTGGGGTTAGTGGTGTTGTAATTAAAAATAGTAAATTTACTAATGTAGCATTGGCTGGGCATAGTAATGGTGACGGAATTCAATTATATGAAAATGTAGTTCCAAATGAAGCAGTATTCACTTTGACTGATTCTTATATAGAAGTGAAAAGTGCAGTAAAACATTGTTTATTGGGACATGATAGAAAAATTTTAGCATTCAATAATATTTTATCTGGCGGATCCTCTGGAATAATAGCTGGCGCAGGCAGTATTATTAAAAATAACACTATCAAAGATCAATTAACCAATTCTTATACTAATACTATTGGTAGGGGAATTATATTAATGAGCTTGGATGTTATTTGTGAAGAAAATATATTAGTTAATGATGATACTGGAATTTTAGTTAAAACTGTTGGTGTTAAACCAGAGTTAGAGTTTGATAATGAATTTATTAATTGTTTATATAAAGTAAGATATAAATAAATGAATACTTTAGTGTGTTCTTCAAGTGTGGCACATAAGAAACATTGGTGGTTCGAGTCCATCTCCATGAACAATACGCGATTATGCGTAAAAGTAAATAAAAGGTAACATATAAATGAGTACAGCGGTAAGAGAATCAGGTGTCGTAGAGAAATTTGATTCTAAACGTGGCTACGGTTTCATCACACGAGACAACGATGAACCAAATCTATTTGTACATTTTTCCAATATTCAGGTAGAAGGGTACAAAGAATTAACGAAAGGTCAGAAGGTAACATTTGAAGTCGGTTCGACTGCAAAGGGTCCAGCTGCTTTGAACGTAATACCTGAGTAGTAATACATCAGTTAGGGGTGCATTGAAAAATGCACCTTTTATTAATCAAATTTTGTTATGAATGGTAAAACTGCAAAAAAACTTCGTAAAATTATTTACGGTAAAGAAAAAGAAGAGCCTGTACAAGATAGAGGCTATATTGAAATTTTTGGTGGTCAATTAGTATCAACAGATAATAGAAGAAAATATAAACAAATAAAAAAAGTTTATAAACATTATAAACGGATTGGAAGAACTCTAGAAGTAATCAATGCAAACTAAAGTTTAAAGGACAGGTAGCCAAGTGGTTTAAGGCGAAGGTCTGCAAAACCTTTATTCGTCGGTTCGAATCCGATCCTGTTCTCTTACAATTAAAACGGATATAAAAATGGACAACTCAATAAAAACAATTTTAGTAATTTTAATTTTAATTATAGATATGGCCGCAATCTATATTCCACTGACACCAATCGTATTAGTTATTATACTTTTAGCAAAACCAGATTGGTTCAAAAAATTTGTAGATGAATTGTATTTGAAAAAATAAGTTTTGGGGGTGATAGGTTTCGACAGCTCTCAAACAATATGTGTGCATGACCGTCGGGGAGTACGACGTTAAACTAATCCTGAGAAAATAAAGTAACTGCAAACGCACGTTATAACTACGCTTACGCTGCGTAACAGTAGTAAGTAAGCCCTTCTATTATCAAGCCGCGGGGTATGTGAAGGTCGTTAGCGGATATATTATCTAGAGTAGGAGTACGTTAGTTAAAGAAATCAAAACTCGACGTTTATCAATTGCGTATAAATTGATCGCTTTGTCTCTATAATGGGTGTTATACAATGAGACCATGCATGTGAATGACACATACGACTTTGTTAGTTGGACGCGGCTTCGATGAAATATCGTCGAACTAGAAAGTAATTTCTAGAAATAAAACTGGGTGAATTGCAGGAAAGCTAAGTTAATAAAATAATATGCTAATCTGCAGCGAAGAATAGGGTACACCTTATTAACGTTCAGAGACTACTGGGGTAGTAGAGACTACTTAATAACCAGAATAGTGCCCAGCTCCTAAATTTAGGATGATGAAATAGTCCGATACCTCTCGGAAACGGAAGGCAGTGTTGTTAATTTACCTCGATCTGCTAACCTATGATGGTTGGGGCAAAGAACAGTTAAGTTATCAAATGAGTCTTGGCCACCTAAAGATCTAGGTGTAATATGATGGATATCACAAAAGGCTTCTTGCCAACCACATATAAAACACTTAAATTGTTTAGGACTAAGAAATTTGATCACTCTACTTTGCAATGTACTTCGATTGGTATTTTTAGCACCTGATTTGACATTTCTTTCTCTTCTTGCTTTTCTTGAGCAAGTTTTGGAACAGTATAATGAACGTTTAGCAGTAGTATCATAAGGAAGTTTACAAAATTGACAGGTATGACTTGTAAGTTCTCTGTGGTTATTATTAAATTTAGCTCCACAAGATAAACTACAGAATATACCGCCACCTCTTTTAACCTCCCTAGATTCAGCTAAAAACTCTTTATTACACCATTTACATATTTTTGTTATAGTTTTCATACTTATAATATAAATAAGATAGGTGGAGATGTCAAGTAACAAAATGGCCGCCACCTCCACAAAATTAGACTACACGGGATCCGTAAGGCCCGGAGACCAGTAGACGGGGAAAGAAAATCACTTAAATAATATAGTGACTGATTGACTTGTACCGTATAGAAGATAAGCTGATGGGGTCTCAAAAATTAAGGAATGTTGGTATGGAGACGCTAGAATAGTATTAGATTGGATGGTAGCACATGGGTATGCAAAAATAATTTATCCCACAACTTGACAACTATCTAAAAAATTAATATATTCAAAATTACAATGCTTTTAAGAAATTTCATATCGAAACAATCATTCCTTAGTTCCTTAGCGGAACAAGGAATTACTACATTTAATCCAGGCCCCTGGCCTGATACGATTATTCTACATAAGCACGATATCGTGCGCTCGTAATTTAAAATAATAAAAAAATCTAATTTTATTTGATTCTCATACCCGCTTTAGTTATATTAAAGGTATGAATACAAATATTAAAAGACAGGCCAGTCTTGGTGGTCAAGTAATGGCAAAACGTCAACGAGAAGTAGCATTAAAAAAATATTATTTAAATCCTAAACATTGCAAGAATTGCTCTAAAATAATTAAAATAAAAGAAAGAGAAAAAGTATCTCAGGTAAGAAAAAAAATTTTTTGTGATCATAGTTGTGCAGCTATTTTTAATCAAAAAGGGAAGCCCAGTAAAAACAGAGGAAATTTAAAAATTAAAGAATCAACTTGTAATTATTGTGGTGGTAAATTTATAAAATCTAGGACTAAAAATGGATCAATATCTAAATCTAAATATTGTGAAACATGTAAAACACATAAACACAATAACGTGCAACGATCTAAAGAAACAAGGACTTCTAACATTGAATTAATTACTAAAGAAGAACTATTTAATAGTAGAAAAAATTGGCAGTCAGCTAGATCAACTATTAGAAAACATGCTTGGAAAATATTTAAACAGTCTGGAAAAGAATTAAAATGTAAAATATGTGAATATACAATTTATGTGGAAGTGTGTCATATAAAAGATGTAAAAGATTTTTTAGGAAATACAAAAATAATTGAAATTAATTCTATAAGTAATTTAGTTCCATTATGTCCAAACCATCATTGGGAATTTGATAATGGGCTATTAAAGTTATAAATCGCGCTGTGACAGAAATTGGCATCTGGCTGCGCTCATGACGCAGTGCCGAAAGGCCTTGAGGGTTCAAATCCCTCCAGCGCAACTAAATATAATAACAAATAAAAAAGGGCAAAAATGAGTAAATTACAACACATGATACAGAGAACTAATCTTAGAGAATCTGTTGGACATTATTTTTTATTTAATTTAGAAAAATATATAGAAGACAACAATCTAAAGTATTACAAGGATTTAAAATCTCTGTACAAAGTAAAAAATCTAGAAGAAGTGCAAAAAATACTTTCTAAATTTGGTAAGGTAGTATATACAGCCATTGGTATGTATGTTGAAATTGAAAATGCTATAATTTTAATGGATGTGTCTGTTGATGATGAAGATTCAGGACTATATGTACATTTAGAATTTTTCTTTAATGAATATTTTGATATCAAAGTTAAAGAAGAGTATTTCACAAAAGAATTAGAAGAGTTTGAATGTAAGGAAACAATTACACGTGTTCTTTGGCAATTTAAAACAAAAGAGTATATTGATTCTGTATCTATATATGAAGTAAATACTACAGAAGTTCATGATGAATCATATCCATATATAAAAGAAGGTCTGGATAATTATATCCAAAGATTTATGGATAGTGATGAAACAGTTCTTGTTATGGTAGGTCCTGCAGGAACTGGAAAAACTAAACTTATAAAGTATATCATGAAATATATGGCTAATAAAATAGAAAAGGTAGTTAAACTTATGAACGATAATATACTTGCTGATGATAGATTTATTAGAAAGATATTTTCTGTAGCATATTCTACTAGCCAAGAAACATATAATGATGATGAGTTCTTTATTGATTTTGTAAAAAGTGATAATAAATTATTAATTCTTGAAGATATTGATTATAACTTGAGAGCAAGAACAGATGGAAATACATTTATGCATAAACTCTTGAATGCTTCCGATGGTATTGTTGAGTTAAAAAGAAAGAAAATAATTATTACAACAAATTTAGAGAATGAACAAAAAACAGATAAAGCACTACTTCGACCTGGAAGAACTTTTGATGTTTTAAAAACAAGATACTTGAATAAAGAAGAAGCTCAAATTCTAGCAGCAAAACTAGGTAAAGAGTTTAACTTGAACAAAGCAGATGGTAAATACAGTTTAGCTGAAATTTATAACTGCAGAGAAGAAAAGTCTTATACAATGTCGTTCTATTAGGCATTATTCAGGGGTAGCTCAATGG
>Ga0172370_10005616_pt1 | contig 16136 bp, 10 predicted proteins | sample LakKiv5m_FD_114538 | JGI IMG/M metagenome (GOLD analysis project Ga0172370, IMG submission 114538) | Freshwater microbial communities from Kabuno Bay, South-Kivu, Congo - kab_022012_11.5m | ecosystem: Environmental > Aquatic > Freshwater > Lake | place: Democratic Republic of the Congo...
CCTCGCAGTGTATCCCAGAAAATGCGCCAGCTCACACAGAACCTACGCGCCGTCTTCGACTATCTACATATGACCAAAAACTCCACCACCAGAACATCATTCGGTTAGAACAAAATTACCGTGGTTTTCTGTGTTCCTTCCATTTGTTTTGACCAAACTTTCCGCATCTTCTATACTTCTCACGCCAACGGCTGAAAACGGATTCGATTTGCATCGGCCCGACACATGGGCAGAACCGACGCGGTCTCACAAAGGAGGAACCCCATGGATCGAATATGGATCGGCAAGGGCGATCGCCCTGTTTATCTGCTCCCCCAATATGCCAACCTTCATGGCCTGATTGCAGGGGCTACCGGCACCGGGAAAACGGTTTCTCTGATGATATTGGCCGAAGGCCTTTCTCGGTTGGGGGTGCCGGTCTTCATGGCGGACGTCAAAGGGGATGTCGCGGGTCTGGCCATGCCCGGCACACTCAACGACAAGATCAGAAAACGTATCGAACAGATCGGGATGGAGGGCTATTCCAATGAGGCCAGCCCGGTACTCTTTTGGGATGTGTATGGAAGGGGGGGCCATCCCATGCGGACCACGATCAGTGAGATCGGTCCGAATCTCTTGGCCCGAATGCTCGATCTGAACGACATTCAGGCGGGTACGCTCGATATCGCCTTCAAGGTGGCCGACGACCAGGGGCTCCTCCTGTTGGATCTGGACGATCTGCGTGCCCTCCTCGGTTTCTTGGGCGATGCCCGCAAGGAAATTTCCGAGCGGTATGGTCTGGTCAGTTCCTCATCCATAGCCGCCATCCAGCGGGCCTTGCTCTCGCTCGAGCGCGAGGGCGGAGAGGCCCTCTTTGGCGAGCCGGCCCTCGAACTGAACGACCTGATGCGAACGGACCTCAGCGGCCGAGGCATCATCAATGTCCTTGCCGCAGACCAGCTCATTCTGAAGCCACGGGTCTATTCGAGTTTTCTTCTGTGGCTCCTCTCCGAGCTGTTCGAAAACCTTCCCGAAGTGGGCGATCTTGACAAACCGAGGCTGGTGTTCATTTTCGATGAGGCCCACCTCCTCTTTGACGACGCACCGCCGGCCCTGCGCCGGAAGGTGGAGCAGGTGGTGCGAATCATTCGCTCCAAGGGGGTGGGTGTCTATTTCTGCTCGCAATTTCCTGACGACGTGCCGAACGAGATCTTGGGGCAGCTCGGCAACCGCATCCAGCATGCGCTTCGAGCCTACACGCCCCGCGACCAGAAGGCGGTGAAGACGGCTGCTGAGACCTTTGCTGTCAACCCGAAGCTCGACGTTGCAGCGGTCATATCCTCCCTGGCCGTGGGCGAGGCGCTGGTCTCCACGCTACAGGAGAAGGGGGTGCCGATGCCGGTCCAACGCACGTTGATGTGCCCCCCGCGCTGCCGCATCGGGGCGATAACGCCGGAAGAAAGGGCTGCCGTTCGGGCACGCAGCCCTCTCGGCTTGAAATACGATACGACGGTCAACCGGGAGTCGGCTTATGAGATTCTGACACGACGCGCATCGGAAAGGCAGACCGCCTCACCAGGCCCGAATCAGGCAGAACCGGAAAAACCTTCCGAACGGGGGTGGCTGGGCGAGATGCTCTTGGGAACCCAGCGTCGACAGGGGATGGTGGAAACGATGGCCAAGCAGGCCGCGCGCACCGTGGGAAGCCAGATCGGCAGGCAGATCCTCCGCGGCGTGCTGGGCGGCATTTTCGGCGGCTTGGGCCGGCGTTAATACCGTATTCCCCGGCCTTCTGTCACGAAAAACAAGAAAATCTTTTGGCAATAATGCGTTTTCTTCGGCTCACACAAAGGCACGAAGAACACAAAAAAGAGCGCTAAAAAGATCTCGTTCACACGGCATATCATTTCTCGATGCCGACCCTTGCCTCCACGCCCTGACGGTAATAGTGTTTCACCTCTTTCATCTCGGTCACCAGGTCCGCCGCCTCGATGATCCGGTGATCGGCCTGTCGACCGGTGAGCACCACTTCCACCGGGTCGGGCCGTGCCTTGAGAAAGGCCAGAAGCTCTTCCACGGAAATGAGATGATAATATGTGGCGATGTTGATCTCGTCCAGGATGATCAGATCGTAACGGCTGCTCATCATGATTCCCTGGACCTCTTTCAGTCCGTCGCGGGCTGCCTGGACATCCGATGCATCCGGCTTTCGATTGAGAAAATCCCCGCGTCCGTATTGCTTGAGCGTGATGGCGTCGCCCCATCGTTTCACGGCCCTGATTTCGCTGTATTCCGAATTTTTGACGAACTGGGCGATAAAGACACTTAGGCCTGCGCCCACGGCGCGCAGGGCCAACCCAAAGGCCGCCGTGGTCTTCCCCTTGCCGTTTCCGGTATATACCTGAACATATCCCTTCATCAAATGACCTCATCCACGAGCCTTGCGGCACGCGCGTCAGCATCTCGCCATCTCCAGGTCTTGATGGTTGTCACATTAATTCAGGGAGGTCAAGGTGCTCAAGCTCTTCAATTCCTGCGAAATGACGGCCCTTCCCCCCGTCTCCCTGCTGAACGCCACGCCTGCGGCATTCTTCCTGAGCCACCAATGATACTGCCTTTGAAGGCTTGGGTCACGAAATATAATGATCTCTCCCAGATATCTCAGTTCTTCGATAATACGCCAGTAAAACTGCATGCCGATCTCCCCTCACGATGTCCTCAACGGGTTCGGGCAACTCCCTTCCCTGACGGAAGGGGGTTTGCCCGAGCAGCCCATGGGTGGTTCTTCCGCGTAGCCGATCATGCCGCGGAAGGGATCAGAACTCATAGGTCACCTGAAAGAATATGGAACGTCCAGCCCCTGGAAAGGGCTCTGTCGTGGTCTGGCCGCTCACCTGGTCCGTGAACGAACCGAAGTAGGTATCGTACGACTTGTTGAACAGGTTGTTTGCCTGCAGCGACAGGAGCCAGTGGTCAAAGAGCCGCTGCTCCACTCTGAGGTCCATCGTCACGTATGAGTCGAGGATATCGCTCGGCGACGTCAGGGTCTGGTCCGACCCGTAGTAATACCGGTCCCCCACATACCGAACCGTGGCCGTCGCTGTCAGACCGAAAGGCGCCCAGTAGGTGAGATCCCCTCGGAACTGATTTCTGGGCGTGTAAGTGGCCCGACGGGTGACATAGGGATTCTCCTCTTCAGCATCCGTGTAGGTATAGTCCAGCGAGAGGGTCAGATCGTAGAAAGGACCCACCTTGGCCCCGATTTCGACCCCCTGGGCCCAGGCCTTGTCCAGATTCTGCGGCTTCCAGACCCAGTTGCTGTCTGGGCCCCAAAGGATTTTATCCTTGAGATCCCAATTGAAATACGTCAGCGAAAGAAAGATCTTATCTTTCCAAAGTGCCTGCTCGACCCCTGCGTCCAAATGCCAGCCCTTTTCCGGTTTGAGATTGGGGTTCCCGCTGACGTACGGGTCACTGGGCCAGTAGAGGTCATTGGGCGTGGGTGCCAGGAAATGCTTCCCATAGTTGACCTTGAGGGCGGTATCCTTGAGGGGATTGACGATCAGGCCGAACCGGGGAAGGTCCTCCGTGCCAAACACGGAATTGTCCTCATGCCGAATGCCTGCCAAGCCTTTGATATACTCGCAGGGCCGATACTGTCCTTCCAAATAGACCCCTGTCGTATGCAGGGTGGCATCTGTTTCCGTTGTGGAGTCAGGCTGGTCGGCCCCAAAGCCATCCAGGCTGACGTTTTTGTTTTCCCAGTTATAATGTTTGTATTCTGACCCGATCAGCAGATTGGCGCCTGAAAAGGGTTTCAGATTCACGTCCCCCTCAAGCCCAAAGACCTTGTTGGTCACCCAGGTCCTGGCCCCTCCTGCGAACCCCCAGTAGAGATATCGGTCATAGTTATACGAGTCCATGTAAGTGTAATCTCCACGCAATTTGATGTCCACCCAGTCCGTGGGCCGGCTGCTGACATTGAGGACGGCGTGGGCATCGTTGTCCCTTCCCCTGTCCAGCAGATTGGCGGATTCGCTGTTGTACAATTCGCTCCCGTTCAGATAATAGCTCTGGGTGCCGGGGGGCGGCTGAACATCCGGCCGGCCGAAATCCCGGTATAGGTAATCCCCGTACAGACTCATGTTCAGGATATCCCCCTTATCCAGCACCAGATTGAGGGACGCATCGTTATTGCTCATGTCGCTGTTGGAACGGAAACCGTGGGTCTTGTAACGATTGGCGGTCAAGTAGTACCCCACATCGCCAACCGCGAACATCCCCTGCTCCGCGGACGCCAGGTAACTGCTCTGGGTCCCGTAGCCCGCGCTCGCTTTGAGATCGGTTTCCCCCCGCTTGGGCCGTTTGGTGATAATATTGACCGTGCCGGCCATGGCCCCGGATCCATACAGGACAGAGCCTGACCCCTTGACCACCTCGACCCGTTCGATGGTGTTGAGCGGGATCTTGCTGACATCAGCGGGACCGAGAGAAGGGGAATTGACGGTGACGCCATTGATGCGAACTTGGGTCGCATTGCCCGCCATGCCCCTGATATGGATTTCTCCCACAGCCCCGCCATAGTCGCCGTAGGTCCGCCAATCGATACCCGGCTCGTTCGCCAGAAGCTCCCCAAGGGTCTTTGCCGGGGACTCCTCGATCTGCATCGAATCGATCACGATCACGGCATTGGGGACATCCTTTCGCTTCTCATCGGTCTTTGTGGCCGACACCACCACCTCATCCAGTGTTTCCACCGGCTCACTGCTTGGCTCGACACCCTCAGCCATGCAGAACGCGGGGAACGCTAACAAGACGATCAAAGTTGAACTCGCGATCTGTCGTTTCATGTGCCATCCTCCTGATCCGTCTCCCGATTGTCTCTGTTTGACGCCGATGGCCCGGTACAAAAAAAATCCCCGGACCGATATCATTCGATCCGGGGATTTCCCTGTTTTATCCACAAGATCCTGTCGCAACCCCCTGTCCGCGAAGGTCACGCCTCCCGCTCTATGCGGCGTTCAGGCAGGTCTTCTGACTCCCCTTCCCTTCCAGCGGCCTTCCCATCAGCCACTCGGTTTATCCGTGAGTGTCCGACAGTGGCGCGACGTGCCGGAAGAGTTCCCTCGCTTTTTTGATCTCAAAACACGAGGGGAGGTCACAGCGGCGGGCCCGTCCCGTTTTTACGGTGTTCCCTATTAAGCTCTAAACGAGCGCCTGAACTTGGAGGTCAGAATAGAAAAGCAGGGCTGAAGATGTCAAGAAAAATTCTCTCTAAAACCCTACCTTTGCCATTCCCTTGAGCCCGATCATCTCCCTGGCCTCGGCTGGCGTGGCAACCTCGCTTCCCAGTTCTTCGCAGATATGGCGCATCCTGGAAACGAGCTGGGCATTGCTTTCTGCCAGTTTTCCTTTGTCTATGAGGATATTGTCCTCCAGTCCCACCCGAATGTGGCCGCCCATGGTCAGGGCCACGGCGCCAAGCCGGAATTCACTGGGCCAGCCCGTGCCGATCACCGACCAGGTGTACTGGTCCTTGAAAAGGCGGTCCGCAGTGCTCTTGAGGTGAACCAGATCGTAGACCGTGGCCTGAGTGCCGCCAAGGACCCCCAAAACGAACTGCATGTGCAGGGGAAACTCCAAAAAGCCCTTTTGAAACAGATAGTGGGCATTGTAAAGATGGCTGGTGTCGTAGATTTCAAGCTCGGGTTTGGTCTGGTGCGCCTTCATGATGGTGGTGATCTTTTCGAGGGAGGCGAAGGTGTTGGGGAAGATGTAGTCCCGGCTGCCTTGCACATACTCCTTTTCCCAGTCGAATCTCCAATCCCTGACGCGGTCCAAGAGGAAATGCATGGAAAAATTGATGGAACCCATGTTGAGGGATGCCAGCTCAGGCTTGAACAGGGAGACGGTGGCCGCGCGCTGTTCGACGGTCATGCCTGCCCCGCCCCCGGTAGTGATACCGATCACCGCATCGCAGCGGGACTTGATGTTCGTGACAATCTCGCGATAGAGATCCAGATCCGCGGAAGGGCGGCCATCTTTCGGGTCCCTGGCGTGGATGTGCACGACCGCGGCCCCGGCCTCCCAGGCGCCCACGGCCGCATCGGAGATTTCCCTGGGGGTGATGGGCAGATAGGGACTCTGGCTTGGAAATGTGGCTGCGCCGGTGACAGCCGCGGTGATAATGACCTTTTTCATGATGTAATAAACCGGTAAGGTAATTGGATATTCATGACACATTACTCCTTTGCTATTCGTGAAATTCGCCTGGTCCGTCGAACCGGTTTCCCTCTCAGGTGTTCACCCAGTTTGTCATTCGTGGTTCTGCTTGCTCTTATTCCCAGGTTTTCTGTACCAAAAACAAGAAAACCTGGCCATCCTTTAACTCCACTCTTGCCCCTCCGTCATTCCGGCACGGTTTTGGCCGGAATCCAGAGGCGCGCTGGACTGGATTCCGGCTAAGGGCATGCCGGAATGACGGGACAGCACACTGCGATCTGGTTGCGGCCATCCGCATTAGTCTATGAAATATGCCTTATCCATCTCCACGGTCAGTCCATCCCCGTTCAGGAGCCGCTCCGCCAGGCCCTGCATTTTCGGCAGTTCATAGGCAAAGAAAAAGCGGAGCGTATAGATCTTGCCCTGATAGAAATTCCTCTCTTTATCCAGCGCAGCACCGTCCAATCCTTTGACGGCAGCCACCCCCTGTTTGAGCCACTGCCAGGCAATCGTCGCGATCCCGAAAAGCTCAAGGTAGAGCGTCGCATCGGCCAGGAACATATCCAAGGCCCCCGTTGCCGCCAACCCTTTCAGATGCGCGGTCACCTCCTCCAACCGCTCCAGGGCATGTGCCAGGGCCTCGGAATGGGGCCGGAGAAGTGCTTCCGAGGCGGCCTGTGCAATGGTCTTGCGCACCTCCCCGACATAAAGGGCGAACGCCTTCCCGTTTTTCATGATGACCTTGCGGCCCAGCAGATCGATCCCGTGGATGCCGGTGGTTCCCTCATGGATGGGATGGATACGGGCATCCCGGTAGTACTGCTCAAGAGGATAGTCATCGCAGTAACCGGACCCACCGAGGCATTGAAGCCCCCGGCTGATGGCAAGGATGCCCATCTCCGAAGGATAGGACTTGGCGATCGGGGTCAGGAGATCCAGGAGCAGGCCATAGTTCTCCTTTTGCTCGTCCGTTGAGACCTTTTTCATGTCCACATAATCGCTGCACTGCAGGAGAAGGGAAAGGGACCCTTCCACCACGGCCCGCTGAAACAACAGCATCCGCTTCACATCGGCGTGTTCGATAATGGACACCGGGGGAAGGGAAGGATCCTTTTCCGTAACCTTTCGTCCCTGCTTTCTCATCCCCGCATATTCGAGCGAGGCGTAGTAGGCGGCCGTGGCCATACCGGCCGCCCCGATGCCAACGCCGATCCGCGCCTCGTTCATCATCTGGAACATGTAAGGGAGACCCTTGTGGGGCTCTCCCACCAGATACCCACGGCAGTCGTTCCTGTCTCCCATGCTGAGCTGGGCGATCGGGCATCCCCGGTACCCCAGCTTGTGAAAAATGCCTGATGTGACCACATCGTTGGAGACCAGTTCTCCTGTTTCACTGATCCTCTTTTTGGGCACCACAAACAACGAGATCCCCTTCACGCCGGCAGGGGCGCCCTGGATCTTGGCAAGCATCAGGTGCACGACATTTTCTGCGGCATCATGGTTTCCCGCCGAAATGAAGATCTTCTGGCCCTGGATCCGGTAATACCCATCATCGGTCGGTTCAGCGCTCGTAACGATATCGGCCAAAGAACTGCCGGCCTCCGGTTCCGTCAGGGCCATGGTCCCCTGCCAGCGTCCGCTGCGCATGTTCGGGACATAAACGTCATACAATTCCTTGCTCCCGAAATTTTCGATGAGGCGTGCGGCCCCGTCCGCGAGCCCCGGATACGCAGCGGCCGAGTAGTTGGCCGCCGAAAAGACAAACTGGCACGCATCCGCTATGATCTGGGGAAGCTGCTGCCCGTCCAGTTCCTCCGGGACGGTCATGGCGATCCATCCTCCCTCGCCGAATGTCTTCATGATCTGTCTGACAGCGGGATGCACTTTCACCACATCGCCCACCAGTTCCGGCGGGTTTCGGTCCATCTCCTGAAAACAGGGCCACAAGAGACCCTGGGCCAGTTCCAGGGCTGCCTGAAGAACCATATCCAGCATCTTCCGGTTGTACTCGCCATAGTAGTCATGTTTCGTCAGCGAGATGGTATCGAATACCTCATACAGAAGAAATTTCAGATTCCGCATACTCACGAACTTTTCAGCCAAAATAATTGTCCTCCATGCTTCAATAAGCGACCACCCGTTCAACGGGTAGTTCTGATGTCGCCCCTTTGAGGGGCCTATTGCCGGCAACGCCTGAAGGCGTGTTTTCACAGCCATTGTTGCTTGCAGATCTTAAAGGCGCGTTACCTTTATTTTGTCCTATTTTATTAGATCTGATCCATATCTATATAATTTTGTATACAATTTTTTATTTTTGTATCATTTATTATCTCTACAGTCCGAAGTTCCTCTAACATGTTGACATCATTAGGTGTAGAAATCCAACCTCGTCGTTCCGGCGGAAGCCGGAATCCAGTGTTTTTTTACTGGCTTAGACCTTCTGGATGCAGGATCAAGTCCCGCATGACGCGAGAATTTTGGACTCTCAAATTATTTTAACCGTGCTGACAAAATACCCATTCGCTTGGAATCGCCGATTGCCTTTCTGTCTGCACCCCAACCGCCCATCAAATACCATTAGCAGACTTTTCCCTTTAAGATACCCCATAGATTCGGATACTTAGCTCGAAATATATTCTTACCCACAGGTGAATATGATCAACACCCACACTCCTTTCGATAATCCCAACTTGCTTATACTCACACAATTCTTTTAGGCGCATTCACCCTTATGGCCCTTCGATGGGTTATTGTCAAAAAAGACAAGCCGTACGATCAAATGAAAGAGATTGACTCTCTCATACACATTTTAAGTTCCGCCATATCGGTCCAAAAAGAGTGACCGCCAATCCACACTCCGGTGTTAGGATATAGGAAATCAGAGCCTGGGGTTTGGAACCGGCAAGCAGATCTCGGACAGGACGTGCAAATGCACCTTCGGATCCAAGCCGAAGGCGAGATGACCCCATTGCTTTTCCCACAAGGGGTGATCGCCGACCACCACCAGCCTGAAGCGATTCAGGTCCCTCCGCTGCCTCTCTTCGACACCCGCCTTCAGCAGGCGCTCCAGTATCTCACCCGGGTCGCCGACCCGATCCCCGGCGATGATCCATACGAGGAGCCTCTCTCCCATGATCAGTTCCACCACAGGAAGGCCCGCAATCATTTGTTGCCCAACCTGACAGTGATCGAAGATCTCCTCCGGGCAGCCACACCCCAGAAGCCCCCGCACCAGGAAGACAGCCTGGGACCGCTGTGTGAGAACCTGCTGCCACTTTCGTTCCTTTTCAACCATCATCTTCCCGTCCTCAATTCCTCTGGCCTCCGGGTGTCGCTTCGCTCCATCCAGCCCGCGATCCGCCCAGGATTTACTCCTTGCTCCCTGACCCACGCCCCCTGCTCTCTTCCCGAAACCGCCTGAGCTGCCCCTCGTAGTAAGCCCTGTTCTCTGTTGCCACAGCAAGGGCCTCCTCGATGGTCTCTTTGGCATCCGCCATCCTGCCTGCCGAGAAATAGGCCTCCGCGAGGGTATCCAGAAACCCCGCAGACCGCTCCAGTGCCACTGCCCTTCGGGCCAGTTCAATGGCCCGCTGCGGGTCCCTGAGGGCCTTGTTCGATGTGGTGGCGAGGAGCCAGGCCAGATTGTTGAGGGCCACCGCCCGGTAGGGATCCATCGCAATGACCTTCGCATAGGTTTCCGCGGTCTCCTTCTCTTTCCCTGCCTCCTGATACATCATGGCGAGCGTTAAATAGAGGTCCACGTTGCGAGGCTCTTTGACCAGTTCTTGGCGGATCGCCTTTTCGATGATGCCATACCTCATGGTACGCTTGACCGGACCCACATTGAGGAGATACCCGAGCATGCCGACCGAGACCAGGTAGGCCAGAAACGAGAACCGGATAAAACGATGGTGACGCCCCATGAGTCGCGGCTCGTGATATGCCCTCATGAGATACGCCACCCGCTCCCGAATGCTGAAATGATGCCAGCTCGGGAGATCCCTGATCCTGCCGCTCAAAAAGGCGATCTTCTCCAGAGAGCTGATGGTGAAAACCGGCGTTCCCATGAGCGCCGCAGAATACAGATCGGCCTGGCGCTCAAAATGACGCATGAAGAACCCCATGACATATCGAAAATAGACAAGAAGGGCGACCAGCATCGGGAACGAGACGATCAGGTAGAACAGGCTCATGGAGCGGGTTTCATCGCGGGCCATCAACTCAATCAGGCCCGGGTAAAGAAAGGCCAGGTACATGGATAGATCCGTCAGACCAAACGACAGGACCATAAACCCTATAAAGAATACAACGTAGAGGAGGAGATGACGATATCTGGCATGCCCCATTTCATGGGCAAGAACGGCCTTGAGTTCTTCTGCCGAGAGGGACTTCATCAGCGAGTCCGTGACCAGGATATACCGGTATCTGGGCACGATCCCCATAATGCCCGCAGTCATCATTCGCCCCTCAAAAATCGGCCACGTCAGGAGGCCTCGGTATTTGAATCCCTTGTCGTCAAGAAAGCGCCTTAACTGATCCGTCTTCTCGGAGGGCGCCAGAGGCATGCACCCCCACCAGCGCTGAATGAATTTGGGGAGGATAACCATCAGAAGGGTGATGAACGCGGCAAAAAAGATCATCTGCCCATACAGACTGTCCATGAACGCGTTGAGCCAAGCCCACGGACTGAGGGCCAACAGGTCATAGACAAAAGAGAGGATCAGCCACGGAAAGAGGATCGGGAGATTGAACCGAAGCTGAGACCGAATGAAAGGCCACCGGCCGATCTCCACGCGAAAAACCGCTTTGTATGCCGGTTGACCGAGATACCAGATGGTGGAGAGGTAGAACAGGAAGACGCTTAGGGCGAGGACCCCCTGCAGGACCGAAAACGTCCTGAACCCTGGGATCAGGGACAACCACTGCTTCAGGTTAAACGCATAGATATCCAGGCCGAACAGGAAGATAGCCAGGATGGAAAGCCTGACATTGATCCGTTGATACCGGTCCGCCACAGCGCCGTCCGCCGCCCCTCCTTCCCTGATCTGATGATGGAGGCGCCGGAAGACCCTGTCGGTGTACAGGACGAATATGAGCCAGCTCAAGGCAAGGGGCGCGACGGTATCGAGAAAAAAATTCTTGGGCGTCCCTTCTGAAAAACTGACGTTGAACAGCAGAAGGACAACAATGAAGTAAATGATGTTATTGAACATGTCGCGGGGAACACACCAGGAATCGGGGATCACGCATCCGGTGCGGTGGCGTCATCCTGCCCTTTGGCCGATTGGGGTTCCTTTAGAAATTCCAGGCTCCCGCCAGCCGGCGGCACGGCGACATCGGCGGTCAGAGCGATATCAACACCGTATCTGGACTCCAACTCGGCTAAATCCTTGCGTTTTTTGTTCTGTAGGTAGCTCGCCACCTCCAGGGAAAGAACACCCTTCACCTGGCCAATCCCTTTGCGGGAGACGCCCATTCGAATGCGACGCAAAAAGGAAAGGGCCGCGGTTTCGATCGAGGGCACAATCCCACGACCCTCGCAGTGGACGCAGGTCTGATAGCTCATGGATTCAATGGAGGGCCTCAGCCGCTGTCGCGACAGTTCGAGCAACCCGAACTTGGAAACGGGTGAGATGCTGATCTTGGCCCGGTCGTCTTTGGTGGCATCGCGCAGCATCTTTTCCACATCCCGGTTGTGTTTTTTGTCCCGCATGTCGATGAAATCGACGACAATCAGCCCGCCCATATCCCTCAGCCGAAGCTGTCTGGCAATCTCCTGAGCCGCCTCGATATTGGTGTTGAAGGCCGTGGTTTCCACATCTTTTCCGCTCCTGGATCGGCCCGAGTTCACGTCGATGGCGATCAGCGCCTCGGTGGGGTCTATGACGATGGATCCCCCGGATTTGAGAGGAACCCGGCTTTGATAGATGGACTCGATCTGCCGCTCAATTTCATACTGGGCAAAGATGGGGCGCTTCTCCTTGTAGAGCTTGACGATCCGCTGGTGCCTTGGGGAAATGATCTTCATGTACCGTTTGACCTTGGCGAAGGTCTCCTTGTCATCCACCAGCACCTCGTTGATCTCGCTGGTGAAATAGTCCCTCAGCGTCCTGAGGCAGACATCCTGCTCCTTGTGCACGAGGGAGAGGGACGGCGCATCTTGAACATTCTGCTTGATATTTTTCCAGATCCTCAAAAGCCGGCCGAGATCTCTGGAAAGTTCGTTTTTGTTCTGGCCCAGGGCCGCTGTCCGGACAATGTATCCCACACCCTCGGGCAGGTTGAATGCGCCCATGATCGCCTTGAGCCTGGACCGCTCCTCCTCATCCTCGATCTTCTTGGAGATCCCCCCCTTGCTTCCGGGCATCAGGACCAGATACCGACCGGCCAGCGACAGGTACGTGGTCAACTGGGCGCCCTTGTGACCGGGCATCTCCTTTGTCACCTGAACCAGGAGTTCCTGCCCCTTTTTCAACACCTTTTCAATGCGGGGAACCGGCCGATCCTTCTGCGTCTCATGGCCGGCAATATAATATTCCGGGTGGATGTCTCCGGCCGAAAGAAAGCCATTCTTTCCGACCCCGAAATCCACGAAGCAGGCCTGGAGACTCGGTTCGATGCGCTCCACAACCCCCTTGTAGATATTGCCCGTCTTTTGCTCTGTGCTGGCGGTCTCGATATAGTATCCGTCCAGCAATCCGTCCTTGATCACCGCGATCCGGTATTCTTCCGCCTCGACTGCATTGATCAGCATTTTTCTTGTTGCCATCGCTAAAAAAATTCTTCCTCCTTTATTTCCCTGTCTGGTATCTCTGCGGACCTATTTCGCCTCACTGCCAAAAAGGACAAAACGGGATACGAGGACAAAAACGCCCCTTGACGCCCATCATTTCCACAAAGTTAGCGTGTTCAATGTTGAAGGATTCACAAAAAGCGAAAGAACGCCTCTTCCCGTTACGACATCATCCGTGTTGGGCATCTCTGCTTTTCCTTCCATGCCGCTTGAAGTGCTGCTCCGCCTGGTACATGAACGTCCGAATGGCCGCCTCTCTTCCAGGCTGTACGCTCGAATCATAGGGGGTGTCCAGATACGGAACTCCCAGCTCGGCCATCATGGGCCTCACGATCGCCGAGGTGATGGTGCTCGGCATGCAGGTAAACGGGTAGACATTGACCACCCCATTGTAACCTTCCCTCGCATAGGCCACGATCCCCGCGATGCTCAGACACGCCTCTGTACCCACCTCGAAGGTGAACAGGTCTCTTTTCTTCAGGATCTCTTCAAGATGCCCGATTTCATGATCCTCCGGCAGATCGATGACCGAACGGATGCGCTGATAGGTCTGTCTCTGTCGAAACTGCTGGTAGTAGAAGTCCCCCCCGTAACTGACCATATCCTTCATCAGCGCCTTTAACGGCCCGAACCGGAACTGCCTCAGGGAGAGGAGACATTTGGCCTTGACCTCTCTCAGCCGGTCATAACTCGTATAATTGGCCCATTCCGCAATGGAGGCGTTGACCACCTCCGCCCCATATCGCTCCAGCACGCGAATCACATCCTGATTGGCCTGCACGTGGGTCCTCAGATAGATCTCCCCTACGATCCCGATGAGCGGCTTGGATGGGATTTCCGGGTCCACGACCCTCTTCCCTTCTTCGATCACCGTCTCCAGCTCTGTGAGGATGCTGTCGAAATCCTTGGCAGGACCCAGCCGCTCAAAGGCGTCCTCCATGAGATGCATCGCCTTTTCGATAAATGCGTCTGCGGTCCCGCGGGTATTTTCATAGGGCCGAATCCGCCAGAGGAGCCGGTCCAGAATGTCCCCGACCACCAGTGACAGGTAGGCGGTTTTCCGGAGGTCCCTGACCCGGCTGTCTTCAATGATGCCTGTCAGGGAATAGCCGTCCTTGGTGGACAGGGCCCCGATCTTGAGCCTTTCCAGTTCAGGGAAGGAATCCAGAACAATCCGCTGATACTTGTTGTACATGCCGAACCGGCAGGGGCCGTCCGCCTCGGGCATAAAGTAAATATAGTGGTCCGGATTAAACGCATCCCCGAGCCGCTTCTTCTCTTCCTGCATGGCATAGAGGATGTCTCCCGTGGTGATCTGGCAGGGATAACACTCCTTGCCCGAGGTGTATGCCTTCCCGAGATCCATTCCCTTGCACGTGGCCATCACCCGCGCATGGATCCCGAACCCCCTGAACGTCGCAGCCAACAGATGGCACCCGATTCGGTTCATCTCCGGGATCAGGCAGGTCTTGTTTCTGAGGCTGAACTTCCCCACCTTCTCGGTCAGGGACTGAAAATCGATAATCTTTGCTGATTCCATGGCAGACCTTTATAGATTACCCATGACCTGAAATCCCTAATTCGCCATTTGAAGCGCTTCGTGGCGGTTGTTCCGCAGCTTCTGCATGCTGTTCTCGATGACGTTCTTGTAGGCCTCCAGCCGGGTCATGGCCCCGGCCACGGCGCTGTGTTCATCCAGCTCCAGGATCAGGTAGGGTCTATCGCCCATGATGTGTCGATAAAAATGTTCCAGAAAGGAATCCGCGCCGCACCCGAAATTGGTGAGATGGAGACCGAAGCAGAAGGGGTAGCGCTCCACCATCTTGGCGGTCCTCAGGATCTGTGCGCCCAGCCCCCAGTACATGGAGGGAAAATCGGACAAATCCACGGCCGATACATCCAGCAGGTCCATGGGAATCGCCGACACGCCGATCTTGGCCAGGTTCTTGCCGAGCCGCAGGTTCAATCGTTCGTCATAGAGGTTGTAGGGCCGGCCGGTCACCACCACCATGGGCGTGGCTGGATCATGCTCTTTCAGGATCTCAGCCCCTGCCTTGCAAAGGGCCTGTCTGAACTGTGCGTCCCGTTCAAGGGCGTAGATGAGCGCCTTTCGAATGTCCCGCCTGCTCCGCCGCAGCTTTCCCTCCAACTGATCCGCCAGTTCCATCGCAAGGGTGTCCGGATCATGCTTCAGGTGAATCTCCGGATTCAGTATGGTGAGGGGGTCCAGGCCCAGGGCCGTCCGGACCATGTAGGAATTGGCCTGGACCATGGGGCAGAACGACCCTTTTTCATCGGGGGTCGGCGTGGCCATGTCAATCATGGTCGGAATAAACAGATAAGCCGTCTTCCCCATCAGCGTTTTGACATGACCGTGGGAGACCTTGACCGGATAGCAGGTCTCGGCCACCATGGTTTCGATGCCGATCTTGGAGATCTGGGGATTTGTGGGAGGCGTGAGGACGAGTCGGTATTGGAGTCTGTCAAAAAAATGGGCCCACAACACCGCGTTCTGGTGTCCATAGAGGGCCCGCTGCATGCCGACGGTAGGCCGGCCATCCGCCTCCATCATCGGGCCGTCCTCCAATTTCTGATAAACCCCGGCCATGTAGGTCTCCCATATCTCCTGTCTCAGGGCAAAATAATCGGGTTTTGCGCCCCCCCTGGCCCGGGTCAGCTCATAACGGCCGCACTCTCCGCCCCATACGCTCCGCCGACCGTCGAAATCATAAATCTTGAGCTTGCACTGGTTATGGCAGCCGGGATCGGCCTGGCAGGTCTTTTCCGTACACGACATGCGATCGTCAATGGCGCTGTCGAGGCCCCGGAAGCTCGTCTCGGCCCTTTCTTCCATCCTCATCATTTCCTGGACGCTGAGGGCAGCCCCATAGGCCCCGAGCACCTCCCGGTGCATCGGGACGAGCAAAGGACGGCCCAGCACATTTTCAAAGGCCGCGACCACCCCCTTGTTGAGAGAAGGGCCTCCCAGAAACATGACCCGCTGTCCGATCCTGCGCTTCTCCACCACGCGGTTCAGGTAGTTGTAGACAATGGCGTAACAGAGACCGGCGATGAGATCGTTTCGCGGCACGCCCTTCTGGTGGTAGGAGACCAGGTCCGATTCCATGAAGACCGTGCAGCG
>Ga0172370_10005622_pt1 | contig 16129 bp, 10 predicted proteins | sample LakKiv5m_FD_114538 | JGI IMG/M metagenome (GOLD analysis project Ga0172370, IMG submission 114538) | Freshwater microbial communities from Kabuno Bay, South-Kivu, Congo - kab_022012_11.5m | ecosystem: Environmental > Aquatic > Freshwater > Lake | place: Democratic Republic of the Congo...
CGATTATCGAAGCCTGGGCGCGGAGGTCGCGGAGCGCATTTGTCGCTAGACGCCTCGGGTCGCTAGACTTCGCGTCGTGACACCCGTCCGCCATCTTTGCTGGATCCTGCTGGCGCTCGCGCTTGGGCTGCCCGGTCCGGCCGTCGCGATAGACGTGGCGCCGCGCGCGCCGAGTTGGGATGTGCTGGTGTCGGGCCTGACCTACGCGCGCATCGTCGTGAACGACCCGACGCTGGGCCTGAAGGTGCGTGTGCACGCGTTGAGGTTCCGGCCGGACCGCTTCGAGTTGCGCGCCGCCGACAAGCGGGCTACCAGGCGCAAGCTCTCCAGCGCGCGGCAATTCGCCCGCACGACCGGGGCGCTCGCAGCGTTCAACGGGGGCTACTTCGATCCGGCGTTTCGTCCGCTCGGGCTCATCGTGAGCCAAGGCAAGGAGTGGAGCCCGCTGCGCAAGGTGGACCACGGGATCTTCTATGTCGCCGGCGGCAAGGCCGGCGTGGTGCACCGCATGGACTGGAGCAGCCCGGCCGATCTCGAGTTCGCGATCGAGTGCGGCCCGAGGCTGCTCGTCAACGGCGAGCCGACCCGAACGAAGCCGGGCTTCGCGCGACGAACGGCCCTGGGTGTCAACGCGGCGGGCGAGATCGTGGCCGTCGTGACGGAGGGGGCTCTGACGATGGAGGGCCTCGTGGAGGTGCTGCGCAAGCCCGAGGCGGACGGGGGGCTCGGTCTTCGCGAGGCCCTGAACCTCGACGGCGGATCGTCGACGATGCTCTATCTCAATGTGCCCGACCATCGTGCCGAGGTCGACTCGGGCGCGCTCGTGCCCGTCGGCGTGGTGGTGCTAGCGCGTTGAACCCAAATCGGGTTAGGCTTGCGGCCCCCGGAGGTCCCGTCGATGGTCCGATCCCGAATTGTCCTCGCTCATCTAGGGCTTTTTGCGCTCCTGCTCGCCGCTGTCTGTGCGACGGGCTGCGATCGGCGCGAGTTCCACGCGGTCGAGATGTACAAGGGCTTCCTCGACGAAGCCAAGCCGTCGCTCGTGAACATGAACGACGCGCGCGACAAGCTCATGAACATCCAGTCGACCGACGAGATCGTCCCGCTCTTCCGTGAGAAGCTGATGCCGGAGGTGCACAGCCTTCAGAATCTCGCGAACAAGACCACGCCGCCCGCCGAGGTGGATGCACTCGTCAAGATTCACGATCGGCTCAAGGGGACGCTCAATGACTACGCGGAGAAGACGGACGACATGCTCAAGCGCCTCGAGGCGGCAAGAGACGATAAGGAGCGCGAGACCGCGCTGCTCGAGTGGGGCGAGGCGGACAAGAGCTTCGGCGACGGCATGACCCGCCTCGTCAAGGAGCTCAAGGAGTACCTGGAGAAGGTCAAGCGCGGCTGATCGCCGTGGCACGCCCCGCCGGCGCCGAACGTCGCGGCGCCCTCACGCCGGGTGCATGCGCGTGTCATCTCGCGTCTCGCTGCGCCGGAGCGGCGCGTGTCCCTACCGGACCACGCTGCCCACGTGTAGGAGAGCGAACCACATCCCGTCAGGAGGCACACCATGCGCAAAGCGCTGATCGTCGACTCGATTCGGACCGCCCGCGGCAAGCGGAAAAATGGCGGTCTCAACGGTGTTCACGCGCAGGAGTTGGCCGCGCGGACCCTGGATGGGCTCGTCAAGCGAACCGGCGTGGACCCTGCGCTCGTAGAGGACGTGATCCTCGGCTGCGTGACGCAGGTCGGAGAGCAGGCGTTCAACGTCGCGCGTGGCGCGGTGCTGGCTGCCGGCTGGCCTCTCGAAGTGCCGGCCGCGACGCTCAACAGGCTGTGCGGATCCGGGCAGACGGCGATCCACTTCGCCGCGCAGTCGATCCTCGCGGGGCTCGCGGACTGCGCGGTGGGCGGCGGCGTGGAGTCGATGTCCCGTATGCCGATGGGCAGCGACATGGCCGGGGGGGACGGGCCGTTTTCGCCGATGCTGTCGGCGCGCTTCGACCTGGTCCCGCAAGGCGAGAGCGCCGAGCGCGTCGCGGCGAAGTATGGGGTGACGCGCGAGGACTGTGATCTGTTCGCGTACGAGTCGCAGCAACGCGCGGCGGCGGCGATCGCGCGCGGCGCCTTCCAGGACGAGATCCTGCCGCTGGAGGTGCGCGGGCCCGACGGCCAGATGCGGCGCTTCGACACCGATGAGCACGTGCGCGGCGACACCACGATCGAGCGGCTTGCCTCGCTCCAGCCGGCCTTCCGCGCCCCGGGGGACGGGGTCGTAACGGCCGCCAGCTCAAGCGGAATCGTGGACGGCGCATCGGCGACGCTGGTCGCGTCGGCAGAGTTCTGCGAGCGTCACGGACTTCGCCCGCGCGCGCGGATCCTCTCGATGGCGCATGTCGGGTGCGACCCCGTGCTCATGCTGGAGGGGCCGATCCCCGCCACGCGCAAGGCGCTGCAGCGCGCGGGGCTGCACATCGAGGACATCGGCGCGTTCGAGTGCAACGAGGCCTTCGCGCCCGTCGTACTCGCCTGGTCGAAGGTGGTCGGAGCGGATCTCGCAAAGACCAACGTCAACGGCGGCGCCATCGCGCTCGGTCACCCGCTGGGCGCGACGGGCGGCATGCTCTTCGCCACGCTCCTGCGCGTGCTCGAGGAGCGCAAGGAACGCTACGGCATCGTGACGATGTGTGTCGGATACGGCATCGGCACCGCGACCGTCATCGAGCGCATCGAGTGACGCACGCTCCGCCCCAGAGCCACCCGCTCGGAGGCCAAGCCCGGGAGAACACGTGAAGACGACGTTGAAGAGCGGCCTGACGGTCGTGGTCGAGCCCAATCGCGCAGCGCCGGTCGCCGCGTTCCAGGTCTGGATCAACACCGGCTCGTTCGAGGAGACCAAGCAGGAGTGGGGCCTCGCGCACCTTCACGAGCACATGCTCTTCAAGGGCACCGCGCGGCGGGGCGTCGGCGACATCGCGCGCGAGATCGAGAATTCCGGCGGCGAAATCAACGCGTGGACGAGCTTCGATCAGACCGTGTACCACTGCGTGCTGCCGTCGCGCCAGTGGCGTGCCGGCGTCGACATCCTCTCCGACGCGGTGGCGCACCCGGCTTTCGATCGCGACGAGCTCGCCAGAGAGATCGAGGTCGTGGTCGAGGAAATCCGGCGCGCGGAGGACTCGCCCACGCGGGTGCTCGTGCAGCAGCTCTTCGCGCTGGCCTTCGACGGACGCCCCTACGCGCGTCCGGTGCTCGGGACCATGGACAGCGTGCGATCGGTCACACGCGAGACGATCCACGACTTCTTCTCGCGCCACTACGTGGCTGGGAACATGACGGTCGTCGCGGTCGGGGATCTGGATCCCGATCAGGTGATCGTGGAGGTGGAGCGGTGCTTCGCCGATGTGCCGGCGCGCCTGCCCCCCAGGATGCCCTTCACCGGAGCGGCGTCGACGAGGCCGCAGGCCCGCGTCATCGCGCGCGGCTTCTCCGAGACGCACGCCGGCGTCGGTTGGAACATCCCGCGCTTCGAGCACCCGGACGTGCCTGCGCTCGACGTGCTCGCGATCGTGCTTGGGCAGGGCGACTCGTCGCGGCTCGCGCTCGAGGTCAAGCGACCCGGTCACGCGAACGAGGCGGGATCGTTCAGCTACACACCCACGCGCGAGGGGCTCTTCACGATCACCGCGCAGTGTGGCGACGAGGGACCGCTGCGCACGTTCGAGGCCGTCATGGAGAGCACGGCGAGGCTCCTTCGCGAAGGTGTGACGGATGCGGAGGTCGATAAGGCCAAGGCGAACATCCTGAGCGACGCGATCTATCAGCGCGAGACTGTGCAGGGCCTGGCTCGCTCGCTGGGTTTTTATCAGACCACCATCGGCGATGAGGCATGGGAGCGGACCTACCACGGGCGGGTCGCGCTGGCGTCCGCGGCCGACGTGATGCGCGTGGCTCACCAGTACTTGCGGCCGAGCGGAGGCGTGGCCGGGCTGCACGCGGTGGCGCTCGTCGGCAAGGGTGTGCCGGAGGAGAAGGTGCCGACGGAGCGCCAGCTGCTCGACGTGGCGGAGCGCGCCCTCGGAGGCGAGGGATCCCGGCGTGATCGTCTGCACGCGAGGCGGGTCAGGAACGTCGAGGCGGACATCGAGCGCATCGAACTCGACTGCGGCGCGGTGCTCTACGTGCATGAGGATCGATCGGTGCCTGTGGCGGCGATTCGCGCGATGTCGCTCGGAGGGCAGCGCGACGAGACGGCGTCGGACGCGGGGCGGGGCTACCTGCTCGCCCAGTGCATGACCCGCGGAACGGAGCGGCGCAGCGCGACCGAGATCGCGCTCGAGATCGAGAAGACCGCCGGCGGGATCGGCGGCTTCGCGGGACGCAATTCGCTGGGGCTGCGCGTCGACTTCCTGAGCCGCCACACGGACAAGTCGCTCGATCTCTTCCTCGACTGCCTGACCGGATCGGTGCTCCCGAGTGACGAGCTCGAGCGCGAACGCGAGCTGCAGTTGGAGGAGCTCCAGCACCTGCCGGACTCGCCCTCGACCGTCGCGTTCCTCGAGATGGCACGGATGCTCTTCGTCGATCACCCCTACGGACTCAACGTCGCGGGGACCGAGACCTCGGTCAAGGCGCTCGCGCGGGATCCGATGCTGGCGTACCTGCGATCGCGGCTGGCACCGCGTAACCTGGTGCTCGCGGCGGCGGGCGACGTGGACACCGACTCCCTCGCGTCGCACCTCGACGCCGCGCTGTCGGGCCAGGTCGAGGCGCAAGCACCGGCCGCGAACCCGACGGCGCCGCATCGTCCGGGCGGCGTGCTGCGCTCGGAGATCCTCTCGCCCAAGAAGCAGGCGCAGATCGTCATCGCCTTCCAGGGCACGACGTTCGATTCGGCGGACCGCTTCCATCTCGAAGTGCTGTCGACGGTGCTCTCGGGGCAGGGCGGGCGTCTTTTCCTGGAGCTGCGCGACAGGCAGTCGCTCGCCTACACGGTCGCCGCGATGAGCATGGAGGGCCTCGAGCCAGGCTACTTCGCGTTCTACATCGCGACCGCGCCCGAGAAGATCGATCAGGCGGTGGCCGGCTTGTACGATCAGATCCGGCGCGTGCTCGACGAGCCGATCCCTGGCGAGGAGATCGATCGCGCGCGCCGCCATATCGCGGGCGCCTACGCGATCTCGCTGCAGCGCCGCTCCAAGCGGGCGTCGACGTTTGGCTTCAACGCGCTGTACGGGCTCCCGCGGGATCTCTATGCGACGCTGCCGGACAGGATCCTCGGCGTCACGTCGGAGGCTGTCAGCGAAACGGCGCGGCGGATCCTGACCGTCGGCCAGCACGTGGAGGTCGTCGTCCACCCCTGATCGCTACGTCCGAACAAGCAGCCACGCCTCACCAAGCAGCAGCAAGAAGAGCGCTACCAGCACACTCGGCCAGGCCTCCGTGCGGTGATAGCCCGCCTCGAGCAGCTCTGCCTTCGTGCCGGCCGGCGACTCAACGTCGCTCGTCCGGTTGGCGCCGAGGCGTGCCACCGCGGCTTCCGAGGCGATCCGCGAGAGGTCGCTCTCGGTGGCGTCGGGGTTGACGGCGAAGAGCGTCGTGTCGATCGGCGCGGCGCCGCGTGTGCCGAAGAAGCGGAGCGCGTAGACGCCGACGAGGTCGGTCTCCTCGAATGGCAGACCGCCCGCTTGGAAGGGCGTGAGGTCCTCGAAGCGCCGCTCGGAGCCGTCGGGCCTCACGACGCTGGCCGAGAGCGCGCCCTTGGGAACACGCAACAGGCGGGTTTTGCCGGGTGGCGTCTCGATCGGAGCGTCGACATCGGCGCGGCCGGCGAGCCAACCCACGAGCGTCTGGAGGAGCGGCAGGTAGGCGGGGCGCACGGGCAGATCCGTCCAGTCCCGATCGATGCTGGTCGTCAACAAGGCCACGCGACCGCTTCCGACCTTCGTTTCGACGAGCGCTGGCGCGCCGTTCGTGTAGGAGACGAGCACGCGCGTCTCGTCGCCCGGACGTGCCGCCTCGAGCAGCGCGAAGCTGCTGACGCGCGCGGCCTGGAGACCGAGGTCCGCTTCGGTGCGCTGTCCGGAGAAGACGGGGTGCGTGCGATCCGGCGGCGCGAAGCCGAGCGGAGGAACGCCGTCGCGCGGGTCGCCCATGCGCTTGACCTCGCGCACCGGGAGCGGGAGGAGGCCCGCGCCAGGCCAGCCGGCGGGGCTCTCCGGGATGTTGTCTCCCGCGGTGACGAGCAGCCCCACGCCTCCCTCGACCGCCGCGCGCAGCGCCGCGACCGTGGCCTCGGGGAGCCTCGGAGGGTTCGCGAGCACAACGACGCGCGCCTCCGCGAGCAGCTGCGGGCTCAGGTCGTCGGGCTTGACCACCGTCGCACGGATGCGGGACGCGAAGTCGTCGCCCGGCCGAAGCGCGCGTCCAAGGAAGAACACCTCGTCGAGGATCGGCACGTTGCGGGGCGCACCGTCGACGATCAGGACGGGCACGTGCTCCGCAAACGAGGCGACGAACGATCGCGCGTTGTCGCCGGGAAGCCGGTCGGACGGAATCCACGCGCGGCCAACGTCGGTCGCGCCCCCCTCCAGCTTGATGGTGAACGAACGCCGGTCGGACCCGTTCGGACGCAACTCGACGCTGCCCTTGACCACGCGTGAGCCCACCTCGACGGTCAACGTGCCCGACCACGGCTGGGGTCCTTGGTTGCGTAGACCCACATCGACGCGCGCTTGTTCGGGCCCCACGTCCGGGGCCGGCGCCACGGAGACCGAGGTGATCGCGACGTTGTCCTCCTCGGCGCGCGAGACATCCTCGACCACGACGTTGGGGGGCTCCGGCAATGCCCAGGGCGATCGCACGGGCTCCCACGCGTGCCGGGCCAGGTCGGTGAGGACGACGATCTGCCGGCGCGCGAGCGACGATGACGCGAGCAGTCCCTCCGCGATGCGCAAGGCACCCGCCAGATCGTTGCCTCGACCGGTCTCGATGAGGCCGGCGACCGCCCCCAGTACGTCACGCCTTTCGAACGAGAGCTCCGGCATCAGCGCGCGAGCCGGCGCGGAGGCGAGCACGATGGCCACCGAGCTGCCGTCGGGGAGATCGTTGACGAGGTCGACCGCGCGCTCGCGGGCGCGGTCGAGCAGGCTCGGCGTGTCGGCCCCCTTCGAGTGCGCGCGAGGCGCGATGACGCCGGGATCGGGGACCGCACCCATGCCACGCCGCCAGGTCATGGAGAGCGAGTCATCGAACACGATCACCAGCGAGGTAGGACGCCCGCCGGCGAGTGCGGCCTGCTCGGGGAGCCGCTCGACGAAGAAGGGCTTCGCGAGCGCCACCGCCAGACACGCGGCGAGCAGCGCGCGCACGAGCAGGACGAGCCACTGCTTCATTTTGAGGCTGCGCGCGAGCTGGCGGTTGGAGCTGATGAGGAACTCCAGCGCCGCGAAGCGCCTCACGGGCGCGCGCCTTCGTCCGAACAGGTGGACGACGATCGGGATGAGCGCACCGAGCATCCCGAAGAGCAGCAGTGGTTGCTCAAAATGCGGCATGGCCCTGCAAGTGCACGCGGCCGCGCGCGACACGGGACGACAGATAGCGGACGAGCACGCGGTCGATGGGCTCCGACGTATCGACGGGGACCAGTTCGACGCCCGCCTCCGTGGCAAGCGCGCGCAGCGTCGCGCTGTGCTCCGCCATCTCCCTCAGATACGCCGCGCGGATGAGGCGCGGCTCGACGAGCAGCTCGTCCATCGCCTCGAGCGATCGGAAGAGCGTCATCTCGTCGAAGGGAAACTGGATCTCGTCCGCGTCGAGCGTGTGGAAGAGCGTGACCTCGTGATTCCGTGCTGCGGTTCGCGAGAAGACCGACATCGCGCGCTCCGGCAGATCGAGCATGTCGCTCGCGACGACGACGAAGCCGCGACGACCCGCGAGCTCCGGTAGATCGGCCAGGGTCGCCGCGAGATCGGTGGGGCCCATCGGTTCGACGCCCTCCAGGGCGCGCACGAGCTCCGTCAGGTGCGCCGTGCCCGTCCGGGGTGGAACGTAGATGCGGCGGCGGGAAGACGCGACGAGCAGCCCCACCGCGTCCCCTTGTCGCGAGAACATGTAGGCCACCGACGCGAGCAGCAGCCGCGCGACATCGATCTTCGACTCTCCTCCGTCGCGCCCATAGGCCATCGATCCCGTGGCGTCGAGCACCAGCAGCGTACGCAGGTTCGTCTCCTGCTCGAACCGCTTCACGTAGAACTTGTCGACGCGACCATAGGCCTTCCAGTCGACGTGGCGGATCTCGTCGCCGGGCGCGTATTCCTTGTGCTCCGCGAACTCGATCGATGCGCCGTAGTGCGGCGATCGGTGCATCCCGCTGAGCACGCCCTCCACGACATAGCGAGACTTCAGCTCGAGACGCTGGAGCTTCGAGAGGATGTCGGGCCGCAGCAGCGAAGGGCGATCGGCCATGGTCGGCTAGTCCACGCGGACGCGATCGACGAGCTCGCCGACGATCCGCGAGACCTCGACGCGCTCCGCCTCGGCGTGGAAATTGCGAATGATGCGGTGCTGCAGCACGGGCGCCGACAGCGCGCGCACGTCCTCGACCGACACCACCGATCGGCCGTCGAGCAACGCGCGTGCCTTGCCCCCGAGCACGAGGAACTGGCTTGCGCGCGGGCCCGCGCCGTACGCGACGAACTCCCGGACGATGTCGGGCGCCTCCTCGTTCGACGGGCGCGTCGCGCGGGCGAGTCGCACGGCGTAGCTGACCACGTGATCAGCGACTGGCACGCGCAAGACGAGGTCCTGGATGCGCATGATCTCCTCGGGCGTGAGCACCGGTGAGACCGTCGGCCGGTTCGCGCCCGTGGTGCGACGCACGATGTCTATCTCCTCGAGCTCAGAGGGATAGTCGACGCGGACGCTGAGCATGAAGCGATCGAGCTGCGCCTCGGGCAGCGGATACGTACCCTCCTGCTCGATCGGGTTCTGCGTCGCGAACACGAGAAACGGTCGGGGAAGCTCGTACGTGTTGCCACCCGCCGTGACCTGCTGCTCCTGCATCGCCTGGAGAAGCGCCGCCTGGGTCTTGGGCGGCGTGCGGTTGATCTCGTCGGCGAGCAAGATGTTCGTGAACACGGGGCCGCGCACGAAGCGATAGGTGCGATGGCGCGTGGCGGGATCTTCCTCGAGGATGTCGGTACCCGTGATGTCTGCCGGCATCAGATCGGGCGTGAACTGAATGCGATTGAAGCGCAGCGCGAGCGACTCCGCGAGCGTCGAGATGAGCAGCGTCTTGGCGAGGCCGGGCACGCCGATGAACAGCCCGTGGCCGCGCGTAAAGAGCGCGGTGAGCAGCAGATCTACGACGCCCCGCTGGCCCACGACGCGCTTGCCTATCTCGCCGAGGATCGCCGCGCGAGCCTGCCGCGCGAGCTCCAGCACCTCGTCGTCGCGCAACGTGGACGCGTGTCGCGCCGGCGTCACAGGCTCCATCTCGTGCACCGGCGTCGCGACGGTTGCCGCACCGGCATGCTCTGGGCTCAAGTCGCTCACCGGATCACCTGCCTCACTACCGCGTTCGACGGAATATTCATGATCGTCTGAATCGCGCTCCTGGCGCAACGCCGGATTGCGAGCCTATTGGGGCGGGGCTCCATCTGCGACCAGCCGCTCGAGACCTCGCTCGCGCTGCGCCTCGTCCGTCCGACCGAGCGCCTGATAGGCCTCCGCGAGGTGACCGTGCACGTCGGGATCGTAGGGGTTGATCCGAACGGCCCGAGTGAGCGCGGTGAGCGCGGCCTCGTGCTCCCCGACGCGCAGCCGCGCGCGCCCCTCGTATAGATGCAGCAGCACGAAGTCCTCGTGTCGAGCCAGCGCAGGCCGGAGCGCGTCGAGAGCCTTGCGGGGCTGCCCCAGGTCGATGAGCACCCGTGCGAGTCGCGCCGGCACCGACGGGCCAGCCTCTCCGCCGGCAGCTAGGGCCTTCGCGTACTCCTTCGAGGCGGCGAGCAGACGCTTGCGCTCGAGCAAGCGGTCGCCGATCTGCACATGGTGCGTAACGGCGGATCCGAGATCGCGGAAGGCCTCCGCCGCGCGATCGCGATCCCGAAAGAGGAGCTTGCGCTCGGGGACCTGGGCGATGCGCTCGAGCTTGATCTCGCCGACCCAGCGTCGCCACGCTACCTGGAAATCGTTGAAATTACGTCCCGTTATGGCTTGGATGGCCTCCCGGTCCGTGGCGCCGTCGGCCAGCGACGCCACGAGTTGATCGATCACGGCCTCCTCGCGCGTGGACCTCAAGTGCACAAAGACCGAGTGGACCTCCGCAAAAGCCAGGGCTGTGTCGTCCTGCGTCGGGAGCTTGGCCATCGACGGGCTCATCTGCTCGAACGAGATGAACTTCGACGCCTTGCGAGCGCGGGCAAGGGCGTCCTGCTCGTAGGCATCGAGCGTCTTGCCATCATCGCCACGCCACAGCCCCTCCAGCGAGCGCGCGAACCCCTCGTGCAGCCAGATGGGCATGTGTTGGCCGGCGCGCTTCAGCAGCAGGAAGTGGACGAGCTCGTGCGAGACCGTGTCCGCCCAGTCGTATCCGTACACCATGTCCTGCGGCGACGTGATCATCAGCCGATTGAACTTGCACAGCGCGATCGTACCCGAGTTGCGGATCTCGGCCTCGGTGAGGTTCGACACGCGCGCCAGATCCTCGACGCGAGGATAGACGTGGACGGTGATCGCCGCCTTCGGGACGTAGCGCAAGACGACCGTGAGCTTGTCGAACGACTGCGAGAGGACCTCGTCCATGTAGGGGAGCAGCACCTCGTCGGGGCCCGGGTTGAGCCACACGACGAAGCGCCCGCCCGCCACGAGGTGCGGCCGCATTCCCCGTGTGACGCTGCCGGTCTGCTCGGCGAGCGTCCGCAGCGCGCGCGCCTCGGTGGCCACGTGTCCGGATCCCTCCGCCGCGAGCCCGAATCCGGTCGCCGCGCGCGTCCAATCGCCTTGCAGGAAGGCCAGGTAGGCTGCCGCGTAGTGGGTATCCGGAGCATCGCGCGCCACGGCCTCCAACTCCGCGACGATGGGCGCGGCGCCCTCCGGATCGTCGTGCTCGAAGCGCTCCCCGATACTATTGAGCAGCGTCTGAGCCTGCGCGCGCACGGCCGACGGCGCGACCGCAAGGGCGAAGCCGCACAGACACGCGACGCACAGCGATGAGCGGCGGGTCGTCACTTCAGGATCTCCTCGTAGTAGCGTCGGATCTGGGATCGATAGCGCTCGGGCCCACCTTCCTTCATGGCGCGCAGGACCTCCTCGCGAAACTCCTTCGGCACGCCGCCCGGCGAGGGTTTGGCGATCTCGACACGCTTGCTCCCATAACCGACCCCGTCGCCGGTGCGGGGCGAGGGCTGCACCTGACGCCGCTCCGAGGCGCGCTGCACCGCCTGTCGGGCCTGCTCGATCGCGCGCCTTGCCTCGCGTGCCCGCTCCGCACCGCTGATGGCCCGGTACGCGCGCATCGCATCCTCGGCCTCGCGCATCGCCTGGTCCGCCTGCTCCAGCGAAGAGCCCGCCTCACGCTCCAGCGCAGGGTGCGCTTCGGCGAGCCTTGCCAGGCGCTCCCGCAGCTTGGAGAGTCGCTGGCGCGTGCCTCGCTGCGCATCCGCCGCGCGCCCGAGCCGCCCGCGCCCCTCCGGAGAGAGCGTCTCGCGCGGCTGGGGAATCGACGAGCGAAGCGCACGATCGGCGTCCCCGAGGCGCAGCATCGCACGCTGGATGGACTCCGCGTCCTGCTGTGCGGCGCGACGATCGTGTGCGCCGGGAGCGTCGAAGCCCTGCATCTCCGCCTCGGCCTGTGCCTGCGCGAGCATGTCCTGCGCCTCGTTCATGGCCTGCAACGCGCCGTCCACGTCCAGGCGCTGCAGCGCGTCCAGCGCCGTCCGGATGGCGTCACGCGCGCGCGGCAGCACCGGACGCTGCGCGACCTCGGGGTTCTTGAGCACGTTCGGCGCGACGCGGTCCTGCGCCTCCTTGATGGCCTCAACGACGCCTGGCACGACTCGCTCCAGCTTGCCCTTCCAGTGCTCACCGAGCGCTCTCTGCTGCTCCGTCGCGGGCGGCTCCCCTTCGCTCAGCACACCGTCCTGCTCCCCAGCGGCGCGCGCCATGTCGCCGGTGAGCTCGCGCAGCTCTTGCTCGAAGGCGTGCTCCTCCGCCGTCTCGCTCTCGTGCAGGTCGTCTCGCATCGCCTCCGCCATCTCGCGCGTGCGACCCTGCAGCTCCTGCATCAGTCGCTCCGCCTCGTCGAAGCGGCCCTTGCGGATGAGGTCCCGAATCTCGCTCACCTGCTTCTTGTGCGACGCGAGGTCCTTCGCCTGTCCCAGCGGATCGAGCGCGCCTTCGTTGAAGTTCTCCGCGTTCGCGCCCTTCGCATTTCGCGCGAGATCCGCCATCATCTGATCGATGGATCGCTCGAGCTCGTCGAGCTTCCGCTCGGCCTCGGACCTCAGGGCCGGATCCGACGATTGCTTCAGGTTCTTCAGCACGTCCATGAGCTCACGCTCGGTGCGGGCGACATCCTTGACCTGGGCGAGCATGGACTTTTGGCGCTCCCTCCCCACGAGCGCGTCGAGCAGGACGATCGCGCGCTCGAGCTCCCGCACGAGCCTGCCGGCGTGCTTCTTCAACACCGTGAGGCGGCGTTCACGGGACCCGGGGAACGTGTCCTCGTCCGTCGAGATCCGCTCGATCGCGCGCAGCTCCTCCGCGAGCGCGTCGTGAAGACTGCGCGCAGCGGCCTCGAGATCTTCGAAGAGCGACGCCGGCGCGAGCGCATCCTCCTTCGCCCGCTTGCGCAGCTCCGACAGGGCGCTGGCCGCGTCGGACTCGGCCTTGTTGAAGCCGCGCTGCACGGAGATAGCGTCCTCCACCGCGATGGGTTCGTCGTTGTCGAGCTTGCACTCCAGACGATCCGCGAGGCGGTCCGTCAACACGTCGGTCAGCGCCGCGATCGCATCGACCAGCGCGCGGTGGTGCTCCTCTGGCGAAAAGACCCGCAGCGTGACGCGCTCGGACCGGCCGATCTTCGCGCCCGAAATCGCGTCGTTGTCGCGCGCCTCCACGACGAGTCCGATGCGCTCGCCGGGCCTCGGCGACAAGGACTGGAGGGCGATCTCCTCGGTCACTTCGACGCGCCGCTCCCCGGCCTGGACGCTCATGACGCGCCGCTCCGCCGGCCGCCCCTCGCGCTCGATGGCCACCTCGACCTGCGACAAGCCGAAGTCGTCCACAATCGTCGCGGCGACCAGCACCCGATCGTCGACGTGCACATCGAGGTCCTTGTCGGGAACGACGACCTCCACGCCAGGCGGAGCGTCCTCCGAGAGCCCCAGCGCGCGCCATCGCTCTTCGTCCTCGGTGACCCCGTCGGGCCGCACGAGGCGAATGGCGTAGCCGTCGGGCTCCATCACCACGAAGCTCACGGTGATGCGCCCGTCCGGCCCGATGAGGGCCGGCAGCGGACGGCTCGGATCTCGACGCGAGACGATGTAGGCCTGGGAGGCGCGCACGATCGGCATCGCAGAGAGCTCGACGCGCGTCCCGCGAAGAACCGTCAAATCGCCAGAATCAGAAGGAAACTGCCGGTCCTCCAGGCCCGTATAGGCCGGCATCTGGAGCTTCACGATCAGGTCCGAGACCAACGTCGGGCGCGTCACTCCCGAAGACACGGCTGCGCGCGAGGCACCGGTGCGACTCGACAGGTGGGCCAACGCATGTCGCACGACGCCCTCGTGCGTGCCGTCCCAGGCCATCGCGGCGACGAACAGCCCGACCACCACGAGCCCGAGCCGCCGCGCGCGACGCAGCGGGGCGAGCGCCTCCGGATGCAGGTTCGCGAGCTGGGCCTCGGCCGCGTGGGCGAGGCGTGCCAGCAACGCCGGCGAGACGCCCTCGGCGCGCACGAGCTGCTCGCGCCGGGGCAGCAGCTCCATCGTCGATCGCAGCAGGTCCGAGCCGGACGCGAGCCGATCCTCGATGAGGCGCGAGAGGCTCCGGGGATCGCCGTTGCGCAGCAGCCGGTGCACGCCGACGACGATGCCGATGATCACGATGCCGGCGCTGCCGTAGGCCACGGAGCCGAGCCGCCAGAGGAAGGGGCTGCCCTCCGGCCAGGCACCGAACGCGGCGACGAGCACGGTGATCTGGAGGTGCAGGAACAGGGCGAGCGTGGTCTCCACGACGGCGACGCGGTCGAGCCGGCTTCGAAACGCCTCCAGACGCCGTTCCACCCGCTCGAGCGCGACATACGCGGGCTCGAGATCGACCGCGAGGCGCCGGACCCCGGACGCGCGACGGTACGGCTCGACCGTTCCGATGTCGGCCTGATCTCGAGCGGGTTGGGGTGGCGACACCAGGGGCTCCTGCCGGGACGCGGGCGCGCCGAGCAACATGCGGACCGGGTGGGTCCGTGTCAAGGCGCTCGTGAAGGACATCGACCGCGGGCGGACGCTGCGCCCGACAGGACGCGCACAGCGAGAATTGGTCGCGTTCGAGCCGCCATGGCATACTGGCGTGCCCGGCCGGCCGATGGTCGGGCCGAGGGCTCCATGTCACACCCGACGCCCAGGCGATTCCGAAAGGCGTGCGTCGTCGTGCTCGACGGCGCCGGCGTGGGCCGCATGCCCGACGCCGATCGCTTCGGGGACGGCCCGTGCGACACGATCGGCGGGGCTGCGCGCGCGGTGGGCGGTCTCAGCTGCCCGGAGATGCGTGCCATCGGCCTCGGGCGCCTGACGCGCATCGAGGGCGTCCCCGCGGTCGAAGGACCGGCCGGCATCGTCATGCGCCTGAGCGAGGCCTCGAACGGCAAGGACACGTCCACGGGCCACTGGGAGCTGATGGGCCACCACATCCGCGAGGCGTTCCGAACCTTTTCGGAGGGCTTTCCGGCGGAGATCATCGACCCGTTCGTCCAGGCCACGGGCCGGAAGGTGCTCGGCAACAAGCCCGCCTCGGGGACGGTGATCCTGGACGAGCTCGGCCCGCTGCACCAGGAGACCGGCGCGCTCATCGTCTACACCTCGGCCGACAGCGTCTTTCAGATCGCCGCGCACGAGCAGACCATGCCGATCGAGGAGCTCTACGACATCTGCCTCAAGGCCCGCCGCATCCTGGACCCCTGGCGGGTCGCACGCGTCATCGCGCGGCCCTTCGTCGGCGAGCCGGGCGGCTACACGAGGACCTACAACCGCCGCGACTTCTCGATGCCGCCACCCGATGGCACGCTGCTCGATCGCATGAAGCGCGCGGGCTATCCCGTTGTCGGCGTGGGCAAGATCGGCGACATCTTCTGTGAGCGCGGCCTGACGAGCTCCATCCACACCGAGGGCAACGCGGACGGCATCGCGCGCACGCTCGCCGCTTTGGACACGCTCAACGACGGTCTCGTGTTTACGAACCTCGTCGACTTCGACATGCTCTACGGCCATCGTCGCGACGCCCGTGGCTTCGCGGGAGCGCTCGAAGCATTCGACCGGTCGGTTCCTCACCTGCTCGACGCGCTCGGTCCGGACGGCGTGCTCGTCGTCACGGCCGATCACGGCAACGACCCGACCTACCTTGCGACCACGGACCACACGCGCGAGTTCGTCCCCTGCCTCGTGGCGTCGCGCGGTCTGCGCAGCGGGGCCGACCTCGGCACGCGCGCGACCTTCGCCGATCTGGGACAGACGCTCGCCGACAACTTCGTCCTCGACTCGCTTCCGCTCGGCGAGAGCTTCTTGAGGTCGTTGGGCTGAGGGTCGCAGCGTCGCCGCCGGGCGACCGAACGGAGAGTGCGATGCGAGCAGTCGATCTCATCGTAAAGAAGCGGGACGGCGGCCACCTCGATCCGGCGGAGATGGCGTGGCTCGTGAGGGGCTTCACGTCGGGGGAGGTGCCCGACTACCAGATGTCCGCGTTCTGCATGGCCGTCCTGTTTCGGGGACTCGACCGAATCGAGACGAAGACCATGCTCGAGACGATGGTGGCGTCGGGCGATCAGGTGACATGGGAGGATCTCGCGCAGCCCACTGCGGACAAGCACTCGACAGGCGGTGTCGGCGACAAGATCAGCATACCGCTGGCCCCCGCGGTC
>Ga0172370_10005628_pt1 | contig 16114 bp, 11 predicted proteins | sample LakKiv5m_FD_114538 | JGI IMG/M metagenome (GOLD analysis project Ga0172370, IMG submission 114538) | Freshwater microbial communities from Kabuno Bay, South-Kivu, Congo - kab_022012_11.5m | ecosystem: Environmental > Aquatic > Freshwater > Lake | place: Democratic Republic of the Congo...
ATATCTTTCTCTTAACGGTCTGGAATCAGCTAAAGATTTAGTTTTATCAGAATCAATAATAAATCTTTCTCTTAATGGTCTTAAGTCGGCTGATGGTCTGAAAATTCCTAAATCAGTGAGATATCTTTATCTTAACGGTCTGGAATCAGCTAAAGATTTAGTTTTATCTGAATTAGAGGGAAGTCTTTATCTTTATCTTACTAATCTTTATTTATCAGATGTTAAAGATATCGATTTTTCATCTACCAGTACCAGCTTCAACAGCTTCGGCCACATTTTTTTAAAAAATTATCCATCTGGACTATCTTTTGGTAATTTAAAAAAAGAATTAGAAAAGTTAACCCCACCGGTTGATGCAGTGCCAGCGCCGGAAACCCCGCCGGATAATGTTGAAAGTGGTAAAGCGTCAGAAGGTACTAAAGAAGAAGTTTATGAAGGTAATATCGTATATTCAAATGTGAATGTTTTGAAAAATCGAGAGAAAAAGATTACACATGTAACAGGTGATGTTTGGTTAGATGTAACATCCTTAGATGGTATTTATTTACCTAACTCAATTGGCAATCACCTCGTTCTTGATAAGATTAATTCCGCTGACGGATTAATACTGCCTCAAAAAATCGGCAACGCACTTTTTTTAAGAGGTTTAACAGTAGAAGATTTAAAGTCAGTCACGTTGCCGACAGAGGTAGTCGGGAGGATTTATTTAAAAGATGGTAACTTTACATTAGATGAGTTAAAGAAAAAAATAGCGGAAATACTAACAACGCAAAAAGAGCCTACGCCGTTAACAGAAATCACCCCAACAGCAACAGAATCTAAATCAGAGGAACTATCAGAACATGAGGGTTTAAAAATCGACGATTTGGTTCAATGGGTAAATGACAAAGGAGAATTACAATTTAGACTGCCTAGCAAAGTTATAAAGATTATAAAATCAGACCAAGGAATTTTTGTGATGGTTGAGGGATCCAAGACCAGAATTCCTTTTGAGCAAATTCAAAAGATAACAACAGAAAACTCGACGGAAGAAGAAGTGGAAAAGGTAGAACCATCGATTGAAGGCGTAGTGGTAGCGCCAGAAGAAATATCTGCATCTGGCGATGCCGTTTATTTTAAGCGGGAATTGGCGCAAGCCAAAGAATTTCTTGCTAATTACGGCTATGTTGACGTTAGCGCGCAGGAAATTTTTGACCAGATGACCGATGATTATTTTGATAAATTCTTAGCAGTAATAAATAATGAGTCGGTGAGCTTTCCTTACTTTGAAAACCAAAATTTAAAGGACAATGTTAACCCCGGAGTAATTTTAGAAATTTTGCATAAATCGGCGAGAGCCCAGGCAATAGCTGAAGTAAGCAAACTAAACCTTAAAAAAGCAAGTAAATTTGCGCTTAAATTTGGAATTAACGGCGCTACTGCCATAGGAACAGCTGTGGCTTTGGCTCATATGACTAGTGGCGTAAGCATAGGCGTAAGCATAATCGTTGCGGGCGGAGTTGCCGGAGCCGGTTTTGTAGCTAGAAGGTTTCAGGAGGGCTGGACTAAAAACCAACGGAAGGAAAAACGCGCTAAGCGTGAAGAAGAATTTAATCAGAAAGTGGAAGAAAAAACAAAAGAAATTTTAGATAAAATGCTTCAAGCTCCGGAATTTAAAGCCCAGCTGGCGGCTATGTTGGCTTCCCAAGTAAGAAGGTCCACGGCGGACAAAGCATTAGCAAAAGCCAAACAAAAACAAGATAATAATCGCGCGGCTAATGAATCTTTTAAACAGCTTTCTTCTGTTAGCGCGGTTGAACAGGAAATTTATGAAAGCATTTTACCGGCTATTAAGGCCAAGTATCCGGAGGCCAGCATTGAACAGCAAAAAGCCATGGCCATTATGGCAGCGCAAACTTTAGGTCTGCATCAAACCAATAACAAGGAACTGGAAAACGTTGAGAGTAATTTGGAACAGCGCAATCCATTGGTTTTGCGCGTTGTTGAAAAATTTACCGCGGCCAGAAGCGAACATTTGCCAAGCGTCAGCGGTCTTAAAGGCGATTTGTTAAGTATTGGCTTGGGTACAGCTATGGGCTTTGCGGTAAGATATTCCGGCATAGCTCGTGCTATTTCAGGCGCCATGTCCGGCATTCTCTTGGGAGCTGCCGGCGGTAACTGGTTAGACAGATGGCAAGAAGCCAAAACCATGAAAAAATTGGAAGAATTTATCAGCGAAGCTGAAGCAAAGATTGAGGATTTGGATTTGCCTACTGACCAAATGGACACATTGAAGCAGGATGCGGTTTATGTGCAAAGCAAACTGCAGCTTGGAGTTTTAAATAGCAATCCGGTTCTTAAAGAGCGGGCCGCTAACTTTATTTATAACGTTAGGCAGGTGGAATTAGCCAATATCGGCGCTTGGAACAAGTATCTTGATACGCAAAAAGAACAAAACGACGCTTTGGTCGAGCAACTGGCAGGCGATACCAAAACTTTGCAAAAAGCTCTTGGTAGAAATAAAATATGGGGCGCAATAGCCGGAGGTGTTTTAGGCGCCGCGGCTGGTTTATTTTTCAGCGAATTGCGACATTATCAAACAGACGAGGATGGTCAGGCGTTAGGGCCACACGCCAGAGACGGGGCTCATGATACGCAAGACCATAGCGCCCAGCATACTGTTGCGGCAGATTCTGCTTCAAGTTCCGGCGCTGGCACCGAAACGCCGACATATTTAGAGCAGCATTTTGGCAAAGGTAGTACAGTTTTGCATCAAGGCGTTGTGGCTAAAGGCGGCAGCGTGAGCGAAGTTTTACATAAAGCCATGGCTTCGGATGCCAAAGTAACAGTAATAAATCCCGACCATACCACCGAACTTCAAAATTTTGACGCCAATTTAGTGCACACGGGCGATCATGTTTATGAAATCAAGCACCCCGATGGCACCACTGAAATCGTGGTTGATAAAACTTCGGGCGTTACGGTGGGTCCGAATGATACTTTGCAGCATGCTTGGGACAAGGTGAACGCGGCTAAACAGGCTACTTTAAAACAAACTGAAACAACTACTCAAATACTCGAATCTACGTCACAGGAGGGCAAGTTGGCGGATAATCAATTTACTAAGATGAATTGTGGCGGCGTGGATTTTGAAATAGATTCAAAATATATAAAATTAAAAATAGACAATAGTGAGATAACTATTTTGCGGTACGCTAAAGAGAATAATTTTTGTTTAACTGATCAAAAACAAATTATTGAGGCCCAATTAAGTCATCTTTCGCAGAAATATAATGATTTCACTAGTGGCGAGGAGGATGATTTTATTAAGCATCTTGATAAGATGGGAATAATATCGGCAAATGAAGATCTTGTAATTAGTCATGATGATTTGACTAAAATTAATTCAACCTTGGATTTATTAGCAAACAATTCAGCTTTAAAATCAGCAGTTGGTCATGACTATAGTTTAGCTTTTTATGCTCAAGATAAAGGCCTAACCGACCGGGAGGTATTGTTAATTCCAGAATTAAAAGAATTATCTCCAGAGCAGTTAGCTCATCTTGATCCGAAAAATGATTTTCTTACTTTAACTAATGAGGTAAACAATGATGATATCATAACTCATCTTGATATAGAGAATGTAGCTTTAGCTCAACAAGCTGGTCTTTTGGAATTGAAAAATGGTCATATTGGTTATACTAATAAGGTTGCGGCGCATTATCTTTGGGATTTACCGTCCAATCAGCAAGATGTTTTGTTAAATATTGTTAAGCGAGGGCATGCTTCACCTGATGAATTGGTTTTAGTAGCAACCAAACACTCTTTGAATTTTACTAATCCTTTACATAAAGCATTATTAAGTGATTTAGCCGAGTTGAATATGCCACGTGGTGTTTTGGAACATAGTATTTTTGCTGATAATCATCTAAATAACGAAGTTTTATCTTCTTATGGGGCATTTTTATTAAAAAGCTATCCTCACATTAATTCAGCGAAACAAATTAATGATATGTTTAACTTTTTTGATAATGGCCTGTCTCATGATAATGGTGATTTTATAAAGATATTTGATTATTTTAGACAAAAAAATTATAAATTGTCTTTTGATCAAACATCAGAAGGTTTTGTTAAAATAATCAACAATGACGGTAAGAGCGTAATGGCGGCTTTTGGAGAAGCAGATGGCAAAACAGTTATTCAATATTATTCCGGTTATAACAATTCCCAGACATTCTTTACTCATTATGATGTAGTGAGTAGTAAAATAAAAGATATTAGTTTTTAAGCGCTATGTTGTTAACAAAAATTAAAAAATCTTAACATAAAATTTATGTCCGAAGACATTTTACAAAAGTATGTCAAGCAAATTGTAGAACAGGCCGGCTTAGGCGGCTTGCCGGAAAGTTTTCAGCGGGATTATATGGAAAAATTGAGCGTGGAAGCGCAAAGACGTTTGGGCATTATGGCGTTGGCCGAAATAGACGAACAGGGCCTTAAAGAGTTTGATAAACTTACCAGTGGCGCCAAACAGCCCACTACCAAAGAATTGCTGGATTTTTTAAACGCCCATATTCCGGATTTTGAGAAAAAAGCCGCGGTTGCCTTGCAGAAGTTTGCCGAGGAATTTATTGCTGGCGCTGAACGTTTGCGAGCCAATAATTCCTGACCCTTGCCAAAAATTTAACTTTCTGCTAAAATCTCAGTGTCTTATGAAAAAGATCGAATTTATTGATAAATTTGTTCTTTTTTAGACAATTTAATCAAATTTATTAACACTCACGTTCGTTTTGTTTCCCTCTGAAAATTATTTGATAATTTTTGGAAAAATAACGAACGGCGGTTAAAAGGGAAAAACATTATGTTAAAAGTTCCTGAATTAATGGAATTGTTAAAGGCCGGAGCTCATTTCGGTCACAAGTCCTCCAAGCGCTATGCCAAAATGGCGCCGTATGTGCATACCACCAGAAACCAGATTGATATTATTGATCTGGAACAAACCGCTGCCGCTTTGGAAAAAGCGATGCAGTTTGTTTATGACATCACCGCTAAAGGCGGTTTGATTTTGTTTGTGGGCTCAAAACGTCAGGCCAAAGAAATTGTAAAAGAAAAAGCGCTTGTTTGCGGTATGCCTTTTGTCGTCAATCGTTGGTTGGGCGGAACTTTTACCAATTTTGAAAGTATCAGAGCTTTGGTAAAAAGAATGAAAGAGTTGGAAACCAAACAACAGACCGGTCAATTGGAAAAATACACCAAAAAAGAACAGCTTGATTTTGAACGCGAAAGAATTCGTTTGACCGATTTGGTCGGCGGTTTACGCGATATGGATCGTTTGCCGGCAGCCGTTTTTGCCATTGATTTGAAAAAAGAAAAAACCGCTATTACCGAATCAACCGTCAAAGGCGTGCCGGTCATCGCGATGGTTGATACTAATTGCAATCCGTCAGCGGTCGCTTATCCGATTCCCGCTAATGATGATGCCAGCAAATCAATCAATTTGATTGTTTCCGCTTTAGCCAATGCCGCTACTGATGGTCGCGCGAAATTTTTAAGCGCCTTATCCAAAGCAACTCCCGCTCCGGCATCAGCTTCGGCTTCGGTTGTCAATCGCGCTATTGCATAATCAGGGGTATAAGTGACGGGATTCTTCACTTCACTTTGTGGAGTTTATCCTCGGCGAAAGCCGTGGATTCAGAATGACAGGCCTTTGCCAGAATTTATAATTTTTAATCTTTAATTTTTAATCTTAAATTTATATGGCTTCTTTAGAATTAATCAAAAAGTTAAGAGAACAGACAGGCGCCGGTATGAGCGATGTCAATAAGGCCTTGTCTGAAGCGAATGGCGATGAAGAGAAGGCCTTGGAGATTTTGCGCAAGAACGGTTCCAAGATTATGGCCAAGAAAGCCGATCGCGAAACCAAAGAAGGTGTGATTGAATGTTATGTTCATCCGAACGGCAAATTAGGCGTTTTGGTAATGATTGCTTGCGAAACCGATTTTGTGGCCAGAACCGATGTATTTAAAGAATTCGCTCATGAGGTGGCTTTGCAGATTGCCGCTACCAATCCTTTATATATGGTTCCTGGAGAAGTTCCGGAAGAAGTGTTGAATAAAGAAAAAGAAATTTATCGCGCGCAAATGGTTGATTCCGGAAAACCGGCTGATATTTTGGAAAAGATTATTGATGGCAAGATTGAAAAATATTACTCCGAGGTCTGTCTTATGAATCAACTCTATATCAAAGATGATAGTTTGACGATCGCGAAGTTGTTGGAAAATGCCATTGCGAAAATCGGTGAAAACATCAAAATTGTTAAATTTACGCGTTTAAGCTTATAGCTTGATGCTTACTTACAAAAAAATTCTAATCAAATTTTCCGGCGAGGCCTTTGGCGACAAAGGAGGCGCTATTCAGGTTGATCGGGTAAATGAGATTGTCGTCGAAATAAAAGCTCTCCGAAAATTGGGCGTTAAAATCGGAATCGTTTGCGGCGGCGGAAATATTTCCCGTTGGAAAGACAATCTGGAAAAAAATGCCGATCGCGTCTTTGTTGATTATAAAGGCATGAAAGGCACTTTAACCAATGTAACTGCTCTAGAAGGCGCTTTAAAAAAAGCAAAAGTAAAAGTAAACGTGGTTGCCAGTTTTGCTTTTGTAGGGAAGTATCAGGCTTTCGATTATAAAAAAGTCAAGAAAAATTGGGATCAAGGCGATGTGATTATTTTTGCCGGCGGAACCGGTTATCCGTTTTTTTCCACCGATATGTCGGCCGTTTTGTACTCGCTTATTTTACAGGCCGAATTATTTATTAAGGCAACCAAAGTTGACGGGGTTTACAGCGCCAATCCAAAGAAAATTAAAAACGCCAAAAGATTTAACTCCATCCCTTATCAAAAAATTTTGGAAAATAATTTAAATATTATTGATGGTCCGGCTGTTTGTTTGGCCAAAGATAATAATTTGAAAATAAAAGTTATCAAGTGGGAACTCGGTAACGTGATCAAAACCGTTCAAGGAAAATCAAAAGGCACGATTATTTCTTAGATTTTATGCAGATTATAGAAGTACAATTTTCTCCTTGGGATCAAAAATATTTTTTCTTGCCGCCTGCCGGTTTTACCGCTTTTGAGTTGTTAAAAAACGGCGTGGAAGTGATCGCTGAAACGAGTTTGGGCGAGGATTTGGGTGTGATTGTCGGCACTGGAGAATTTGCCGAAGGAAGTTTGCCTGAAGGCGAGGAGTTGAAAGCGGTCGCCAGGTTGGCTAATGCCGATGATCGCGCGCAATACCAAGTTTTACAACAAAAAAAGGAAGAACTTTTGAATACTTGTCGGAATTTGATCAGAAAATACAATTTGGATATGGGCTTGGTGGACGTCAGAGTGTCTTTTGACGACGCTCGGCTGACTTACGCTTTTACTTCCGATGCCAGAGTTGATTTTCGAGAATTGGTAAAAGAACTGATCAAACTTTTTCATAAAAATGTCCGTTTGCAACAAATCGGCGTTCGGGATGCTGCGAAATTTAATGGCGATCTCGGTCCTTGCGGACGACCGGTCTGTTGCCATACTTTTTTGAACGAACTTGGGAACGTTTCCACCGATTGCGCTAAGTGCCAACAGATTACCAATCGCGGTTCTGACCGTTTGAGCGGTGTCTGTAACCGTTTAAAATGTTGTCTGCGTTATGAACAGCCGGTTTACGAAGAATTGTCAAAACATTTGCCCTTGATCGGCTCAAAGATCAAAACCAAACAAGGCGAAGGCGTGGTTATCGGCCTTTTGCCATTAAAAAGCGCCGTCACCGTCAGTTTGGACGCCCACGACGGCGAGAGGAATAAATTGATAGAGGTTGAAATTATTAAATAATCCTTGCTGTCATCCCCGGCTCGATCGGGGATCCAAACAAGTCGACGATTATTACTATTCGGTAAAATTCTATCGTTAGGAAGTTCCGTTTGAATAACGTTAGCAGGCTTCACCCTCCTCGCACACACGAAAATGTATGTTCAATATTCAAGGTGGGCGTGGATTCCCGATCGGGTCGAGAATGACAAAATGGGGAAGACGGATACAACAGTGACGATTTATATGTTATAATTGAAGGGTTAAAAGTAACCCTTTTTATTTATGACCAAAAAAATTCGTGTAGCCATTAATGGCTTTGGGCGGATCGGGCGCGCTGTTTATAAAATAGCGCAAAAGTTTCCGAATATAGAAATTGTCGCGGTCAATGATTTAGCAACCCCTGAACAATTGGCTCAGTTATTGAATTACGATTCGGTTTACGGGAAATTTTTACCGGCAATAAAAGTTGTCGGCGGTAAATTTAAAAGTAAAAAGGGTATGACCGATTTTTTAGCTGAAAAAGATCCGAGCACCTTGCCATGGAAAAAATTAAAGATTGATGTTGTTTTGGAATGTACCGGTCGGTTTCGCGATGAGGTGACTGTCGGCGCGCATCTAAAGGCGGGCGCCAAAAAAGTGATAATTTCCGCTCCTGCCAAAGGCAAGATTAAAACTTTCGTATTGGGAGTTAATGATCAGGATTATAAAGGCGAAAAGATTATTAATAACGCTTCTTGCACCACCAATTGCGCCGCTCCCGTGATGAGTGTTTTGGAAGAAAAATGGGGAATTGAAAAAGCGTTTTTATCAACGATTCATTCTTATACCGCCGATCAAAACTTGGTTGACGGCGCTCACAATGATCCAAGACGGGCAAGGTCAGCCGGTTTAAATATCGTGCCGACTTCCACCGGCGCCGCGATTGCCGTAACCGAGACCATCACTTCTTTGAAAGATAAATTTGACGGAGTTGCTTTTCGCGTACCGACTCCGGTCGGCTCATTATGCGATATCACAGCTGTTTTAAAAAAGCCGGCTACCGTTACTAGTATCAATCAGGCGTATTTGTCAGCGACCGCCGGCAAACGTTTTAAAGGAATTATGGAAGCGACTGGTGATCCTTTGGTTTCCACCGATATTGTCGGCAATCCGCATTCCGCGATTGTTGATCTTGGTTTAACCCAAGTTGTGAGTGGAAATTTGGTGAAAATTGTCGCTTGGTATGATAACGAATGGGGCTATGCCAATCGGTTGGTGGAATTAGCGGTAAAAATCAGCAAGTAGGTAACAAAAATTTTTTGTTCCGTGCCAAAATAATTTATTTTTTAGTTTCATGAATGAGTTAAAAGAATTTCCCAAAAGTTTGAGTTTTAAAAAATTATTAGGCCCAAGCTTTATTTTATTGGCTTTAGGTTTGGGTTCCGGTGAAATAATTTTGTGGCCTTATCTAACGGCTAATTACGGTTTGGGAATTGTTTGGGCAGCTCTGCTCGGCATCGGCTTTCAATTTTTTATCAATATGGAAATAGAACGTTACGCTTTGGTAAAAGGTGAAAGCGTTTTTGTTGGTTTACGGCGGATTTTTCCCAAGATTACTTGGTGGTTTATCATTTCCACTTTCATCGGGTTTGGTTTGCCGGGAATTATCGCGGCCGCTGCGCAGGTTTTGGCTCATGTTTTTGGTTTTACGGATTTTCGATTATTAGCCACCTGCTTATTGATCGCCATGGGAATCTTTTTGTCTTTCGGTCGCACAGTTTATGATTCTTTGGAAAAGTTGGTTAAAATTTTAATTTTTATCGGCGCGCCGTTGATTTTGCTTTTGGTTATATTTTTAGTGGATAAACAAAATCTGGTTGAATTTGCCAAAGGTTTGGTCGGAATCGGTAGTGATTATTCGTTTTTACCAGCAACAATTCCTTTGGCCGTGTTTTTGGGAGCATTCGCTTATTCCGGCGCCGGTGGCAATTTAAATCTCACTCAGTCGATTTATGTCAAAGAAAAAGGTTACGGCATGGGCAAATATTCTCAAAAGATCGGCGGACTGTTTCGTGATTTTGGCAAGGCCTACAAAATTAAAATTACCGGCGAAAATTTTGAAATCAATCCAGAAAACATCAAGCGTTTTAATTCTTGGTGGCGAAAAATAAATTTGGAACATTTTTTGATTTTTTTCCTTTCCGGTTTTGTGATTATGTCTTTGCTCATGCTTTTGTCTTTTAGCACCGTTTTTGGTTTGCCGTTCAATATTCAGGGAATCAATTTTTTATTGAGCGAAGGATCGGCTATCGGGGCTTTGTTTAATCCTTTGGTCGGTTCAGGATTTTTATTGTTGATCGGGATTATGCTTTGTCAAACTCAGTTGGGGATTTTGGACTCCACTTCCAGAATTATGGCGGAAAATTATGTTTTACGTTCTTTAAAAAAAGTTGACGCCGAACATATTGTTCGTTTGCCGAAATTTTATTTTATTTTTCTTTGGTCGCAAATCGCTTTTGGCTGTTTATTGTTCGCGTTCAATATTTACGAGCCGAAATTTTTAATCGTTTTAGGAGCGTCAATAAACGCCGTGACCATGTTTGTTCATATTTTCTTGGTTAATTTTTTAAATCAGCGTGTTTTGGCCAAAGAATTCCGACCGAAATTGTGGCGGTTTATTCCTTTGACGCTTGCTTTTTTCGCTTTCGGTTATTTTTGTTTCAGAGTTTTAAGTGATATAATGATAAAATAATTTTAATTTATGATAAAAAATAAAAATAAGGCCTTGCCCAAAATTTGGCTAATAACTGTTGATATGGGTTACGGTCATCAGCGCGCCGCTTATCCTTTAAAAAAATACGCTTATTCCGGAATTATTAATGCCAATAATTACCCGGGCATTCCGGCAGCAGATCGCAAAATCTGGCAGGATCAGCGGAAATTTTACGAATTCATATCTCGTTTTAAGCGCGTGCCGGTTTTAGGCGATGCCGCTTTCAATATTATGGATTGGTTTCAGCGCGTGCCGGAATTTTATCCGAAAAGAAATTTATCAAGACCGAGCATGCAGCTTTTATCAATCATGTACATGACCAAGCATAAAAATTGGGGCAAGCATCTGATTGATAAACTGGCCAAAAAACCATTGCCGATTGTCTCCACTTTTTTCGCGCCGGCTTTTATGGCTGAAGCGCATAATTATCCGGGCGATATTTATTGTCTGATCTGCGACGCCGACATCAGTCGTTCCTGGGTAAGCGCGGCGCCGAAAAACAGCCGGATCAATTATTTAGCGCCGAATCAGCGGGTAGTGGAGCGCTTACAGCTTTATGGTGTGCCGAAAAATAAAATCTTTTTGACCGGTTTTCCTTTGCCGGAAGAGAATTTAGATTATCCGAAATTTACTCAGGCGCGCAACGATTTAAAATATCGTTTATTTAATCTTGATCCGCAGAAAAAATATCTTTCGCAGTATAAGGACAGCTTATTGAAAAATATGAAATTAAAGAGTTGGCCGAAAAAAGCCGATCATTCTTTAACCGTTACTTTTGCCGTCGGAGGCGCGGCCGCTCAGCGTGAACTTGGCGTCGCGATTGTTAAAAGTTTAGCCAGTAAAATCGGTTTGGGAGAAATTAAAGTCAATCTAATTGCCGGCGTGCACAAAGACGTGCAAAAATATTTTAAAGACAACGTGATTAGATTGGGTTTGAAAAAAGAGTTGGATAAAATGATTACGATTTTGTATGAGCCGGACAAACAGGAATATATGCGGAAATTCAATCAGCTGCTGAAGAAAACGGATATTTTATGGACCAAGCCGTCAGAGCTGTCGTTTTACTGCGCCATTGGTTTGCCGATTATTATCGCTCCGCCGATCGGCAGTCAGGAATTTTTTAATCAGAAATGGCTGATCAATATGGGCACGGGCATCAATCAGGAAAATCCGAAATATGTCAATGAGTGGCTGTTTGATTGGTTGAATTCGGGTCGTCTGGCCGAAGCCGCAGCTCAGGGATTTTTGGAAGCGCCGAAAATGGGCGTGGATAATATTAAAAAAGTTATTGAAAAACGCGGTTGTAAAGTCAAGGGCATTTGTTGTATTTCGCAGTATTAAAATTAATTAAAATCTTATGTTGTGGTTTTGGATTTCTTTGGCGGCGTTTTTTTGTTTGGCGCTCGCGGCTGTTATTGATAAATTTTTATTGAGCAAAACTCCGCTCAAACCGTTGTCATTCGCTTTTTTGATTTCTTTCGGCGGCGCCGTTTTCAGCTTGGTGTTTTTATTTTCTTTTTCCGGTTTTAACGGCTTGCTTGATTATTGGTGGCAGTTTTTAGCGGGCGGCGCCGGTTTATTTTTCGGTTTATATCTGATGTTTTTGGCGGTCAATCAAGGCGAGGTTTCCAAAATAAATCCGTTAATTGTCAGCTTGACTCCTATAGCGGCTTTTGTTTTTTCTTGGCTTGAAGGTCTGCAGCTGTTGTCGATTTTAAAAGTCGTCGGCGCGGTTTTAATTATCGTGTCCGGTTATTTTTTATCCATCGTCAGCAAAAAAAACAGCCGTTTGAACGGCAAGGTTTGGTGGTTGATGATTTTTTCCGCCTTATTATTCGGCTTAGCCAACGTTTTCAGTAAAATTGTTTATGATGTTCTGCCTTTTGCCGAGGCCTTCATCGGTCTGCGCTGGATTTCTTTTTTATCCGGAGTTGTTTTTATTTTAATTTTTCGCAAAGGCCGTGAAATAGTCGAAATTTTCGTTAAAAAGGACAACGTCGCCGATAAACGGAAGCTCGCGCTTATTTTTTTGTTGATCGGCCAGACCGCCGGCGCTTTAGGCGTTATTTTACAGCAATACGCCATAAAATTCGGCAACGTGATTCTGGTAACCGCCATGAACGGCGTTCAATTTTTTTTCGTGCTTATTTTGGTTTTTGGTTTTAGTCGTTTTTTCCCGAAAGTTTTGCAGGAAGACATTTCTCGAAAATCAATTTTAAAAAAGTTTTTCTGGTCGGCAATTTTATTTTTGGGCATTGCCTTGATTTATGTATAAGAAACATAACAAAAAAATTATTATTGAAGCGTTTATTTTTTGTTTGTTTGCGCTTTTAGTGGTTTGGCTTTATTTTGCCGATTTTTCTAAAGGCGCAAAGATGGATTACGGCGTGACTTTCAGTTCAAAATATACGCAAGAATTGGGGCTGAATTGGCCGAGCGTGTATTTGGAAATTCTTAATGATTTAAAAGTTCGTGATTTTCGGCTGGTTTTGTATTGGGATGAAGCGGAAAAAGAGCGAGGGGTTTTTGATTGGTCGGGGTTGGATTGGCAACTTGCTGAATTGGCAAAAGTTAATGGTCGAGCGATTGTGGTGATAGGCGAACGGGTACCGCGTTGGCCGGAATGTCATACGCCCGCTTGGGTTTCCAATTTGTCAGCGGAAGAAAAACAGGTTGCTTTAGATAATTTTGTCACGCAAGCGGTCAATCATTATAAAAATCAGCGAGCGATTATTAGTTGGCAAGTGGAGAACGAACCGTTTTTGAATAGTTTTGGGATTTGTCAGGATCTGGATACAAAGGCCTTTAGAAAAGAAGTGGCAACTGTTCGCGCCAATGATACTCGACCGATCGTGATTACGGAAAGCGGCGAATTATCAACCTGGCTCGGTGGCGGAATAATCGGGGATCAGGTTGGCACGAGCGTTTATCGCGTGGTTTGGAATAAAACCCTCGGCTATTTTTATTATCCTTTGCCGCCGGCCTATTATTTTCTAAAAGCCAAGTTGATAAATTTTTTGACCGGTGAAGCGAAATTTTTCGTTTCGGAAATGCAGATGGAGCCGTGGTCCGAAGGTCAATTGGTAATCTTTTTACCGCTTTCCAAGCAGAAGCAAGGCATGGATGTCGTGAAATTTAAAAATAATTTGGAATATTCCAGAAAAGTCGGTTTAGGCCCGGTTTATTTATGGGGCGTAGAGTGGTGGTATTGGTTGAAGGATAAGCAAGACAATAATTCATTATGGGAGGCGGCAAAGGAAGTGTGGAAGTAGATTAAAGATTAAAAATTGAAAATTAAAAATTTAAAGTATATTTTTAATTAACGAATCTTTAATCTTTAATTTTGAATCTTTAATTATTATTATGAAACTAAAAAATATTTCTCTATTGCAAGCGATCGCTTTGTTGGTCGGGACAATTATTGGGGCAGGAATGCTGGGCATACCTTATGCGATAAAAACGGTCGGTGTTGTGCCGGGCTTGATTTTGTTGTTATTATTGGGAATTGCGATTTTGTTGACCAACTTGATTTTTGGCGAAGTTGTTTTGTCAACGGATAAAAAGCATCAATTGGTAGGTTACGCTGAGAAATATTTGGGTAAAACCGGAAAATACATCATGTTGATTTTGACGTTATTTGGTTTTTATGGCGCTTTACTCGCTTATATTATCGGCGAAGGAGAGGTGCTGTCGGCGTTATTCGGCGGGGGAAATTTTTTATGGTCAATTTTATTTGCGTTTGTCGGCAGTTTGATAATTTATTTTGGTTTGCGGTTGGTAAAAAAGTTGGAATTATTTTTAACGGCAATTTTACTGGCAGTAATTTTATTTATTTGTTTTAAAGGTTTGAATAGTTTTTCCGCGGTTAATTTTACCGGCAGTAATTGGCCGTTATTTTTTGCGCCTTATGGAGTGATTTTTTTCGCCATGGGAGGTCTTTCGGCCATTCCGCAGATGAAAGAGGTTTTAATCGGTCGAGGGAAATCGGTGAAGCGCGCTATTTTGATTGGCACGGCTATTCCGTTTATTTTTTATTCTTTGTTTGTGATTGTTGTTTTGGGGGTTACCGGCGTCAACACTACGGAAATTGCCACTATCGGTTTGGGAGCTGTTTTAGGCAGGAGCGTTTTATTGGCGGGAAATATTTTGGCGTTTTTTACCATGGCCACCAGTTTTTTGGCAATCGGTTTGGGTTTAAAAATAATTTTTCAAACGGATTTAAAATTAAATCACGGCTTAAGTTGGCTATTGGTTATCGGTTTGCCGTTATTGATTTTTATTTTTGGTTTAAATAATTTTATCGGTGTAATCGGCACGGTCGGAGCTTTGGGCGGAGGATTGGAAGGATTATTGATTTGTTTGATGTTTTTAAAATTAAAAAAATTACGCGAACGTCTGCCGGAATACGAATTGCCGAAAAGTAAATTAATGGTTGCCGTATTGATTGCCGTATTTTTAACCGGCGCCGGCGCGGTTTTATGGTCTTTATTTTAAAAAAGTGTCTTGAACTATGATTTGTCTGATTATTGAATTTACCCTATGGAATACTGCTTCGCAATTCCATAGGGTGAACTATGATTTTAATTTGTATTTGTATTTAATCATAGTATTCATTTAATCAGCGTAATCATGGTTCCAGATAATTTGGCGTTAGGACTAGAGGGATCTAGCTTGTAAAATGTTAAAATTTCCTGTATCATTTAGACGGTTATCTAAATATTAAATTATTATAAAAATATGAAATTCCTGCAATTTTTGAAAAAACCTTGGGTTTTAATTTTAATTGTCGTGATTATCGGCTTGATTGTTTGGCGCGTTCAAGTGAATAAAGGAAAAAGCGCCGAGACCTATATAACGAGCGTTGTTTTAAAAGGAAAATTAACGCAAACCGTTTCAGCAACCGGTAAAGTGGAATCGGTTTCGGCTACGAATTTGAATTTTAAAGCGAGTGGTACCGTGCAAAAGATTTATGTTAAAGCCGGTGACACCATAAAACAAGGTCAACTGTTGGCGGCGCTTTCAGCTCGTCAAGCTGAGGCCTCGGTTCAGGACGTTTCCGCCGCCGTGATGCAGGCGGAAGCGGATTTAGCGGAATTAAAAGCCGGATCAAGCGCGGAAGATATTAATATTACCAAAACCAAAGTTGATCAAGCGAAAGTGGAGTTGATGGCCAAGCAAGATGATTATAATCAATTGACCAGCGAGAATGAAAAAAATTTGATTTCTTTGCGTGAAAAATTGTTTAACGCCATCAATTCCAGTATTTTTGTGATTCAGAGTAATTTGGAAGATGTTAATAAATTGATTAATGAAGACAATTACGAAACAATGTTGAAAATTTTTATTTACAGTTATAACGACGCTCTAAGCAGTTACAATACGACTTATGAAGCGTCAAAAGTTTTGAACAGAGAAAAAATTGGAATTACAGCCGGCAATGATTCCACCGCTTTATTGTCTTTGGCGCAAACAACTATTGATGTTTTAAATAATACCAATGAAATGTTGAGCAATACTTTTATCTTACTCACCA
>Ga0172370_10005644_pt1 | contig 16078 bp, 10 predicted proteins | sample LakKiv5m_FD_114538 | JGI IMG/M metagenome (GOLD analysis project Ga0172370, IMG submission 114538) | Freshwater microbial communities from Kabuno Bay, South-Kivu, Congo - kab_022012_11.5m | ecosystem: Environmental > Aquatic > Freshwater > Lake | place: Democratic Republic of the Congo...
AGAGCGCAGGAGCTTGCCGACGGGCCCGCCGCTCGGCTCGGCGGTGCGGTGCACGACGCGTCCCGAGGCGCGCAACGACTCGGCGAGGAGATCGCCCTGCGTCGACGTGCCGCTGCCGTCGAGGCCTTCGAATACGATGAACAGACCGGGTGTCATCTCGCGCCTCCCCCGCCGTCGCGCGCCGGCACGCTGGGCTTGTCTTCGCAAGGCAGGACCTCGACGCGCGCGCCTTCGGGGCACGCTACGTCGAACAGGATCGGCTCTATCGGATCGTCGAGTGTAACGTCGCGAAATTCAACGCTGAGGTCGATCGCTTGACGCGGCATCTGGAAGCGCAAGCGCTTCGGAGGCCCGCTCGGCGAGAACGCGAGCGGCTCCTCGAATTCGAGCGTCCACAACAGCGTGTCACCGCGTCGCAGCTCGCCTCGCACGGGCCGTAGTCGCGTGGGCTCGATCTCGATGACCTCGGCGTATGGCGGCTCTCCGTGCGCGGCGGGCTTCGCGCGCAGCTCGAGTCGGTAATGGCCGCCCTTGGCGATCCACGACGACGTGACCTCGTCCGCATCGATGAGCGGCACGTCCCCGAGGAGCGCGGAGACGAGCGACGCGGGCGGGAGCGCTATGGGAACGAGTCGCGCCATGTTGCGCGGACACGCGTCGCCTTGGAAGCAGGTCGAGCCTCCGCGCTCGAAGGACGTGAAACGCGCACCGTTGGTGGCGAGCACCGCGAGCATGTCGTCTGTCGGCGAGAGTGCTTGGAATTGCACGCGATTTGGACGTTCTGCGACGACCAGGACCTTGCCCTTCTTCACGTCGTCCTTGCCGTAGATCTCCATGCGCGTCTCGGCCTGGAGCGTCTTGATCTTCGACGCCGCCGCGCGCAGCCGCAGGAGCAGATCGGTCCCAGTCTTGGGTCCGTCGCTCGGCTCTGCGATCTCCTTCGTGCACGCACACGCGAGCGTCGCGGCGCATATCAGCGCCAGGAGCGGGCGTTTCAGCTCCGGACGATCACGCATCGGCGGTCTCGGGAGGCGCGTCGCGTGCGTCCACAAACGCGGCGTGCAAGGCGCGCGCGACGTCGTCTGCCTGCGGTGGATCGCAGAGCGTGGAGAGCGTCAGGCCGTGTTGGTAGACGCCGCGCGCGGGACGGCCGAGCGCGCGCTCGACAACGACGCGGAAGGCGGGAATGAGCTTCGGATCGCGGCCGACGTCGGTGCCGACCAGGCTCACGAAGCACTCGCCTTGGCGCAGATCGAGGGCGTCTCCGAAGCGATCCTGAAGCCGTTCGCGCAGCGCGCCGAGGCGAGGCACGTCCTCCGATCCGAAGATCACCTCACCGTGTCGTGACGCGCCGTCGTGCATCGCCACAAGCGGCACGACGCACTCCTCGGCGAGCGCGGAGGCGAGATCGTCGAACTCGCCCGCGTCGCCGGTAACGCCCGCGCGGACGAGGTTTCTGCGCGTCGCGACTCCGGTGATGGCGTTGGCTTCCTCGGGTGGGATCTTGCGAACGATCGTCTCGCCGCCATCGCCGCCCGCCGCGCGCGCGAAGATCACGATCCCCTTGCGGCGCGCGAATTCGACCGCGTCCGCGTTGAGCACCTTCGCGCCGCTTCGCGCGAGCGCGAGCATCTCCTCGTACGAGAGCGCGTCGAGCCGCCGAGCGTCCACTACCACCCGTGGATCGCCCGTGTAGACACCGTCGACATCGCTATAGATCTCACAGGCTTCTGCATCGAGTGCCGCCGCGAGCGCGACCGCCGTCGTGTCGGATCCGCCGCGCCCGAGCGTCGTGACTTCTCGCTTGTACGACACACCTTGGAAGCCCGCGACGATGACGACCTCCCCGCGCGCGAGCGCGTCTTGGATGCGAAAGGGGCGGATCTCGATGATGCGCGCGCCCGCGTGGCTGTCGTTGGTGAGGATGCCGCACTGCGAACCCGTGAGCGACGTCGCCGCATAGCCGTGCGCGCGGATCGCCATCGCCAGCAGCGACATCGAGATGCGCTCGCCCGCGGTCAGCAGCATGTCGAGCTCGCGTTTGTCGGGATCGGACGTGACCTGGCGTGCGAGCGCGAGCAGCTCGTCGGTCGTCTTGCCCATCGCGGAGACCACCACGACAGGGTCCTTGCCGGCACGGCGGGTGGCTACGACGCGCTCCGCCACGCGACGGATGCGGTCGACATCCGCCACCGAGGAGCCACCGAACTTCTGAACGACGACGGCCATGTCCTGGCCCTCCGTGAAGGGGCGCCGGTGCGTCAGCGGGCGACCACGCGGTTACCACCCCGAAAGCGTGCGTCTTCGAGTCGCTCCTCCGCGTCGGTGAGCAGCGTCTCGACGGTCGCGCCGGTGACGAACGACGCTGCCCCGAAGCTCGCGGTGAGCTTGCCGTTGTCCGCGAGGCGTCTCGCCTCGATGGCGCTTCGCGCGCGCTCCGCGACGATAAAGACACCTTGCGCGTCGCACTCCGGCAACAGCGCCGCGAAGACGCCTGGCCCCACCCAGGCCGGGACATCCACGTTGCGAACGGACTGCCGAACGGCGTCGCCGACGGTTCGCAGCCACGCGTTGACGATCGGTTCCGGGCGCGACAGTGTCACGAGATCGAAGGCGTCGATGGCGCCGAGCAGGATGCTGAGCGCGCGACCGTAGCGGCGCGATCGCGAGACTTCGTCCTCGAGACGGAGCAGGAAGTAGCCGCCCGACCACAGCCCCGTCACCGGATCGCGCGTGGCCGTCTCGAAGCGCCGCAGGCCGAGGACCTCCCGCGCGCCGACGCGTCCCGCGGCCTCGAGCGCAGAGATCTCCTCATCGGACAACGGCACACCGTCACGGCGCGCGCAGATCCCGAGGAAGCCGATCGCCTCTTCGTGGTCGAGCATCGGGACGATGGCCTCGAAGGTGTGCTTCGACGACATCAGACCGAGCTCAGCGCTCTTCGCTCCGCGTTGACCGCGGACCCAGGTCTTGCCGTACGCGGCGAGCGCATCGAGCAGCTTGTCCCAACCATCCCAGTTCACGGGGACGGTCTGGGCGCCACCCTGAAGTTCGCTCGACGGGCGCACGTGCACATGGAACGACCGCGCGGGAGCGGCGATCGCGGCTTCGATCAAGAGCGCGTCCTTGATCCGATCGACGTCGAGCAGCTGCGTGTTGAAGAGGCTGGTCGCCATGACGCTGCTTCCTGGTGCGTTCGAGTGCGGCGCGAAGCCGCGCTACCTGCCGTCCTTGTGCGGTCGGTCGAGCCGCGAGGGCAATTCGTGGATCGTGTCGTGCGCCAGGACGTCGACCTTCGTCGAGTGATCCGTCACGGGCTGGATGTCGAAGATGCCGCTGTCGTCGGAGTGGACCTGGATGGGCCCGCCTTCGAATTCGACGATCCGCGTGTGCGAGGATTCCAGCGCCTCGAGGGCCTCGCGCATCTCGCGCGCCGTGCCGAAGCGATCCGAGGGTCGCTTGGCGAGGCAACGCGTCACGATCGACGCAAAGCCCTTCGAGATCGGTATGCGCGCGGCCTCCGCCATATTGGGCGCCTCGACCGAGGTGTGCTTGAACAGCAGCGTCAACGGGTTCGCATCCGCGAAGGGCAGCACCGCCGCCACACATCGGTACAGCAGGATGCCGAGCGCGTAGATGTCGGAGCGTCCGTCCACCGCGCCGCCCTCGCACTGCTCGGGGCTCATGTAGGCCGGCGTGCCCAGCTGAATCTGGGTCACGACGGCCGATCCGGTCTGCGACTGCGCAATGCCGAAGTCGAGCACTTTGATGAGCGTCTCGTCACCGACCTCGGTCACGATCACGTTCGCGGGCTTCATATCGCGGTGAACGAGGCCTTGCTGGTGCGCCTCGCCGAGACTGCGCAGGATGTCGATGCCGACCTTGACGGCCTCCGGCTCGGTCAGCACGCGATAGCGGTGCAGGAGGTCGCGCAGCAGCTGCTCCAGCGTGGGGCCGCTCAGCAGCTCCATCGCGATGAATAGCGCGCCGGTCTCCGACTGTCCGACGTCGAAGACGTGCACGGTGTTGGGGTGACGCAGCCGGGCGGTCACGCGCGCCTCGCGGTAGAATCGCCGCACCGTGCCTTCGGACGCGGCCATCGTGTCCTGGTACATCACCTTGAGCGCGACGCGGTGCTGCGTGCTCGTGTGCTCCGCGGAGTAGACCGACGCGAAGCCGCCTCGACCGATGAGGCCGATGATGCGATAGCGTCCGGCCACAACGTCGCCAGGCTGTATCGGCACGATCAGGTGCGTACCGGAGTGCCGCACGACCGTCTGTACGCCGTCGACCGGGCAGAAAGTCTCGGCCGTTCGCGCACCGCACGAGGGGCAGTAGCGCTCCTGCGTCTCGCTCACCAAGTCGGTCGGTTCGTACTGAGTGCTGTCGGAAGCCATGGAATCTAAGTACACCGGCGGCCCCGGGAGGTCAACGAATCGCGGCCTCCTGACATGCGCCCTCGCTCATCGTCGAACGCTGCCTCACGCGACGTCAGGGCCGAAACACGCCACGCTCACGGCTCGAGCACATCGCGCAGCGACGCATCCGCCACGCCGAGCAGGTTGAACGCGAGGATCTCCCGCGCGGCGTGATCTCGCGCTTCCGCGGCCACCGGGGCACCGCGCTCGAAGCGCCGCAGCAGCACCTCCTTCACGCTTCCGAGTATGCACAGCGCCACGAGCTTCGGATCCACCGCGCGCACGAGCCCCGCGTCACGCCCCTCCACGAGGCTCGCCTCGATCATCTGGAGCACGTGATCGTAGAACGACTCGACGCGACGATCGCCCTGCTCCTCCATCACAACCGCCTCGATCAGCAGCAGCCGCGTCAGCTCGCGCCGCTCGAGCAGGATGTCGAGCACGCGGTGCAGGTTCCCGAGCAGTTGCATCGCCGGTGGATCGGCCCCGTCATCGAGCGAGACACCGCGCACCGCCGCGTCGAGCTTGCCGAGCAGGTCGTCGAGCACTGCCGCGAACGCGTCGGCCTTCGTCTCGAAGTGCTGGTAGAAGGTCGCGCGGCTCACGCCGGCCTCGACCGCGATCCGCTCCGGCGTGACGAGGTAGTAGCCCACCTCGGCGAAGAGCGAGCGTGCGGTGTCGAGCAGCATCTGCCGCGTGTGGCCGCGACGCTCCCGGGCGCGGCGCGAGCGGCCATCCTCGTCGTCAATCGGCTGAGTGTCGTCGGGTCTGTGTGCGCGCGCGGCTGTCATGTCCGGCGTTCTACACGGTGCGCGCCGCGGCCGCCAGATCGGGACCCGAACTACATCTTGATGAAGATCTCGACCTCGGTGAAGGTCTGCGCCTGCTGGCAATTGTACCCGGAGACCCCGTGCGAGCACGCGTTCGAGCTGTTGGCGCCCAGCGTCGTGCAATTGTACGTGTAGCCGGGACACACATACCCGTTCAGGGCGCCGTCGGTGTACAGGTCGTGGCCACCGCCCCATGTGGGCCCGTAGGCGGGGTGGAAGTAGAACGCGGTGGCCGGGTTCTGGTAGTAGGGCAGCTTGGTCGCGCCTCCCTTGAACGTGAACAGCCAGCCCGACGTGCTGTTGAAGTAGCCGCCGCTGCTGCTCCAGCTCACGGCCGTGTAGCCGCCGAAGACGTGGCCGAGGCTGTTCTCGACGACAGCGATGATGGGCCCCTGGTTGTCGCACTTCGCGTGCGCGATCGCGGCGCTCGCACCGTCGACGCTCTTCTTGAAGCAGCTCTTCCACTGCGATCCGTCGCCGAGCCACACGCCGAGATGGTCCTGGTCGACGCTGTCGAGCAGCGCGCTGTCCGTGAAGCGTGCGCACGAGCCGGCCCAACACTTCAGGCCGCCGCCGCAGGTCGTCGTCGCGCCGGCGCAGACGCCGCTCTTGCACACGTCGCCCGTCGTGCACGCGTCGCCGTCGCTGCACGCGTTGCCCTCGCCGAGCGGCGTGAACACGCACTTGCCCTTGGCCGGGTCGCAGCTGTCGGTCGTACACGCCTCGCCGTCGACGCACGGAAGCGCGGGTTGCGAGATCTTGCGCAGCGCGTGTGAGTCACCGACATAGAGGTGGCTCGAGGGCGCGACCGCGACGGCGATCGGGCCCGCGAGGCGCGCCGCGGTGGCCAGGCCGTCCAGCATCGCCTGCGTGCCGTCGCCTGCGTGGGTCGACACCGTGCCGTCGGGCGTGATCTTGCGCACGCGCCGGTTGTCGCGATCGGCGACGAACGCGTTGCCGGCGCCGTCGACCGCGATGTCGTAGGGCGTCGCAAAGCGGGCGACCATGCCCTTGCCGTCCACGAAGCCGGGGGCGTTGAACCCCGCGACCGTCTCGACGTTGCCGGACTTGATTCTCCGAATCGCGTAGTTCGACATGTCCGTGATCCAGATCGCACCGCCGCCGTCTATCGCCACGCCGGAGGGCAAGTTGAACGCGGCCGACGACGCCGCGCCGTTGAGGAAGCCGGCCTGTCCCGAGCCCGCGAGCGTGCCGACCGTGCCGTCGGTGGCGATGGTACGGATGCGGTTGTTGCCGGAGTCCGCGACGATGAGCACGCCGTCCGAGCCGCGCGCGATGCCGTAGGGCGTCTTGAACTGCGCGCTCGTCGGAGCGCCGTCGAAGTAGCCCGCCGCCCCACTTCCCGCGACGGTCGAGACGTTGCCCGACTTGTCCAGTCGTCGCACGCGATGGTTGCCCGAGTCCGAGACATAGACGCCGCCGTCACCGTCGGAGCACAGCCCGGTCGGCGTATAGAACTGTGCCGAGCTCGCGCCTCCGTCCACGAAGCCGGGCGTGCCGGTGCCCGCGATCGTCGTCGTGGTCCCGTCGGCGAGGACCTTGCGGATGCGGTGGTTGCCGGCGTCCGCCACGATCGCCGTCCCCTGCGCGTCGACCACGATGCCGCGCGGCGCATTGAACCGTGCCGAGTCGCCCTTGCCGTCCTGGTCGCCGGCCTGCGCGATCCCCGCGATCGTGTCGACGAAGGACTTGTCCGTCACGCACACGCCGCCCACGCAGCGATCGTCGAGCGTACAGGCGTTGCCGTCGGTACAGGTGCCCGGCGCGCCCAGGTTCTCGCAGATCGCTGTGTAGGGGTTGCACGCGTCCGCCGTGCAGGAATTGCTGTCGTCGCAGGCCTTCGGGGTGCCCTTGCACACGCCGCCGCTCGTGCACGCGTCGCCGCTCGTACACGCGTCGCCGTCGTCGCAGCCTGTGCCGACCTGGGCCTTGACGTAGGTGCACGCGCCGGTCGTCGTGTCGCACGCGTCCTGCGTGCAGGGGCTGCCGTCGTCGCACAGCTGCATCGTGGCGGCGACCGTTCGGATGCGGTCCGCGTCCAGGATCAGGATCTCGCCCGCGCGGGTCGCGAGCACGCGCACGACCGACGACAACAGCGCCGAGCTCACGGGGCCGTCCTTGTAGCCGGAGGTCGATCCCGTGAGCGTTTTGACGGTGCCGCCCTCGATGGTGCGGATGCGGAAGTTGTTCAGGTCGGCCACGACGAGCGCGCCGCTTGGCAGCAGCGACAGCGAGATAGGGTTGTAGAACCGCGCCGATGTCGCGGCCCCGTCCTGCCACCCCGCGACACCCGAACCGGCCACCGTGCTGACCGTCCCCTGCGCCGTGATCTTGCGGATGCGCTGGTTGGCCTGGTCTGCGACGAAGACGTTCCCCGACGCGTCCACGAGGATGCCGCGCGGGTTGTAGAACTGGGCCGACGTGGGCGCGCCGTCGAGGTAGCCGGGCGTGCCGGATCCCGCGAGCGTCGAGACCACGCCCTTGGGCGAGACCTTTCGGATCCGCTGGTTGCTCAGGTCGCTCACGTAGAGGGTGCCCGCGGCGTCGAGCGCGATGCCGTGCGGGGTGTTGAACGCCGCGTCGCCGGGCGCGCCGTCGATGTAGCCGGGCGAGCCCTTGCCCGCGAAGGTCGTCACGATCCCGGCCGGCGTGACGCGCCGGATGCGGTGGCCGCCCGCCTCGCTCACGAAGATGTTGCCGGCGCGATCGACCGCGACATCGATAGGCCAGCTGAACGTCGCCCCCGTGCCGAAGCCGTCCACCGAGGACGCCACGCCCGAACCCGCGAGGGTCGAGACCGTGCCGTCCTTGGCCATGACCCGGATGCGGTGGTTGCTCGTGTCCGCGATGTAGAGCTGCCCCTCGGGTCCGATCGCGACGCCGTTCGGCGCGGTGAACTTGGCCTGCGTCGCGGGTCCATTGACGTAGCCGGCGGTGCTGCCGGCGAGCGTCGACACCAGCGGGTCCGCGACCTTGCACTGTCCCGACTGACACGTCATGCCGAGCACGCACGCGTCCAGACCCACGCAGGGGGTGCCGCTGACGGGCGCGTTGACACAGCCGCCGGCGACCTTCGAGCATGAGTCGTTCGTGCACGCGTTCTTGTCGTCGCAGTCCTTCGGTTTGCCCGCGCACACCTGCTTGGTGTCGCAGGCGTCGCCGACAGTGCAGGGATCGGAGTCATCGCAGGTCGTGCCCTCCCCGAGCGGCGTGAATGCGCACTTTCCCGTCGCCGGATCGCAGCCGTCCTTCGTGCAGACCTTGCTGTCATCGCAGACGAGGCCCGAGGGTTTGAACACGCACTCGCCGGTGGTCACGTCGCACGAGTCGTTCGTACACAGATCGCCGTCGTCGCACTTCTTGACCGTCGAGACGCACTTGATCGCTACGGTATCGCACGTATCTATCGTGCACGCGTAGTTGTCCACGCACGAGATGAGCATCCACTTCTTGCCGGTCGCGTCGCAGGTCCCGAACGAATCCCCTTGGCAGCTCGTCGCGCCGGGCATGCACAGGGGCGTGTAGCAGCCGGCCGGTTCGCACATCTTCGCCGTCTTCGCGCAGTCTTCGACGAGCATGTTCGCGACGCCGAGCGCATTGCACTCGAGCAGCGTGTCTGCGTCGCAGGACTTCGCGCCGGGAGTGCAGATGACGTTCTTGCACGCCCCCGCGTCGCAGACCTGGCCTTTGGTGCAGGTCGTCGTCGTCCACGCGGTCCCGTCGCCCGCGCACACCTCCGCGTTATTGCCGGTACACTTCTTGTCGCCGGGCGTGCAGATTTTGGGCGCGCAGGCGCCGCTCTTGCACACGGCTTCGGCGCCGCACTCCGACTTCGGCAGGTAGGCCGTCCCGAGCGAATTGCACTTGAGCACCGCGTTGACGATGCAGAATGCCTCGTTGGGCTTGCAGACCACGTTTTTGCACACGTTGCCGTCGCAGGTCTGGTTCTTGCTGCACGCTTTGGGCACCCACGAGAGGCCGTCGGGCGCGCAGGTCTCGACCGCGTTGCCATTGCACTGGACCGCGCCGGCCGCGCAGATCTTGGGCAGGCACTTGCCGCCGCCGCAGCTCGTGGCCGGGTCGCAGGGTATGGCGGCGCCGAACGCGGTCCCGAGCGGGTTGCAGACCTTGACCGCGTTGCCCTCGCAGATGGCCTGGTCGGCGGTGCACACGACCGGCGCGCACCCGCCGTTTTCGCAGATGCTTCCCTTCGAACAGGGCGCTGTCAGCCACGCCGTGCCGTCTTCGACGCACGAGGAGAGCTCGGGACCGACGCAGAGCGTCTTGCCCACGGCGCAGATCTTCGGCGTGCAGGCGCCCCCCTTGCACACGGCCAGCGCGCCGCAATCGGTCGCGGGTCCGTAGGCCGTCCCCTTCACGTTGCAGGTCATGATGTTCAGGCCCTGGCACGCGGTCGAGTCCGGGGCGCAGATGACCGGCACGCAGGTCTCGCCCTCGCAGATCGTGTCCGCCGGGCAAGGATCGTCGAGCCAGCCCAGTCCATTGGGCGCGCAGACGTAGTGCACCTTGCCGTCGCACGCGCCCACGCCCGGGGCGCAGACCTTGGGCAGGCACTGTCCCTGCTGGCAGGCCTCCTGCGCGCTGCACGCGACCGGCGGACTCCACGCGGTCCCGAGGGCATTGCAGGTCTTGACGGCGTCGCCGCCCTCGCAGGCCTTGGCGTTGGCCTCGCAGACGATGGGCGCGCACCCGCCCGATTCGCAGATGAAGCCCGCCAGGCAGTCGCTCTCCTTCCACGAGGTGCCGCTGTCCACGCAGGTCGAGAGCTTGGGCCCGTTGCACGCCGTGGCGAGGGGCGTGCACACGACCGGCAGGCACGCCCCGGACACACAGGCGGTCCCGTCGCCGCACGGAACGGGCCCGTCCCAGGCCGTCCCGATTGCGTTGCAGGTCGACAACCCCCCGCCGCCGCACGTCATGTCGCCGGGTTTGCACACGACGGGGACACAGGCGTCCTTGTCGCAGACCGCCCACTCCGCGCAGGCCTTGGACGTCGCGCCCGAGCCGTTCTTCGCGCACGTGGCGAGCGACGTCCCGCCGAGGCACCAGCTGGTCCCCGCCACGCACGCGTCCACGAGGCAGAATCCGCCGAGGCAATAGTCCCCGCCGGGACAATCCGAGTCGTCGCCGCAGTCCACGCAGAAACCCGATGCAATGTCGCAGACCTGGTCCGTCACGAAGCACTGTTTGCTGCTCGTGCACGCCTTCGCCTTCGGGAAGCACGTGGCCTGTTTGCAGCCGAACCCGGCTCCGCAGTCCAGATCGACCTGGCATTCTACGCAGAATCCCGCCGCCTTGTCGCACAGCGAGCCGCTCGCCTTGCAGGCCATGTCGGACTCGCACGCGATCGGTTCCGCGCACTTGCCCTGGACGCACATCGCGCCGGGCGCATTGCAGTGCGACGGCGCGAGGCACGCCACACAGAGCTTGGTCTGCTTGTCGCACAGGGGTGTCTCGGCCACACAGTCCGCGTTCGTGAGGCACGCCCCTCCTGGCTGCGCGCCGCCGTCGGACGTCTCGTTCGTGTCGGCATCGTCCGTATCTTCGCCATCTTCGACCTCGGACGCCACCTCCGCGCCGGTGTCGGTGGCATCGGCCGTCGCGTCGGTGCCCGCGGCGTCGGGGAGCGAGGCGTCCGTCGCGCCCCAGAGGTCGTCGTCGGCATCCGGCACGGCCGGGACCACGTCCTCGACGGCGTCCTCCTCGACATCGGCCGGCGGGGCGTCCGGAGCGCTCTCGTCGGCCTCGGTGGAGGTCTCGTCCGCCGCCGATGCATCCGCGATGTCCGCCTTCGGCCCGATGTCCGCCGAGACCGCGTCCGCGTCGGCTCCGCCAGCGACGTCGTTTGCCGGGGCGAGGTCCTGCTCCTGCTGTGCACCGTCATCGCCCGTGTCGGCGCTCGGGGTCGCCTCGCCCGAGGGTCCGCTGCACGCGAACGCAAACACGCAGAGGCCTGAAAGGAGGACGGAAATCTCGAATCCCCGAAACACACCGAATCGACGCATGACCGTTTCCCTTGGCGCTCGGCGCGAGGCACGTACGCCGGCCGGGCAGCGGCGCGGGTGCCGGCGCACGACGAAAGAGGCAGAGATTGTCATCCTCGCGTCCGTCCGGATCAAGCCCGACCCGTCACCAAAGCGACGCGGATCAAGTTGGGGGTGATGGACTGATAGGTCTACTGCGCGCCCATCATCATCGCGAGCCCGATCGTGACCGCTCCAAAGACCTCGTTGGGCGTGGCGCCGAAGCGAACGTCGTAGCCGAGCATGCCGCGGACAGCGATCGACCAGCCGCCGAACGCCTCGTGTGACGTGAGATCGCCCGTGACCTTGCGGCTGTCGGGGCCGTACACGAGAAAGAGGGCACCCGCGTCGACGAGCGGCGAGAAGCCGCCGACGCTCACATGGTCGTGATTCCATTCGAAGAAGAGCGGCTTCATTCCGACGCCGAAGAAGGGCATCACGCGCTCGACGCCCGGGATGACGCGCACGGTCATTGTCGGCGCGAGCTGGAAGATCCCGTTGCCGCCCTGCACGACGAGGCCCATCGCCCCGCCGGCGGGGGAGCGGTCGCCGCCGGCCGACAACGTGCCGCCTTCCTCGATCTCGACGGTAGCGCGGTGGCCGTGGTTGCCCCGTCGCAGCCCGTGGGTGTCGCCGACCGAGAGCAGTCCGTAGGCCGCGCAGGCCGGCGTGGCGAGCGCGCAGGCGAGGATGGCGACGATCCGAAGTCCGCGCGTCACGGCTCAGCCTCCTTGCGGTCGATCGACGTCGCCGAGCCACGCGTCGAGGCGTGGGCTGTGCAGCAGGCCGCGCTGGACCCACTCGCCGAGCGCGTGCAGGCTGCCGGTGACGCAGACGCCGTCCCAGCGATCGGAGAGCTCGAGGGCGGTGCTCAGGCAGGCCTCGGGCGGCCCTACCGCGAGATCCGCGCCGCGCGCGATGGCCGACACGCAGTCGCCGAGGTCGCTCGCGGACCAGAGGCGATCGTTTTCGAGGCGCGGGATCCAGAACGCGCGCGCGACCGGCTCGAGTTCCTCGACGACCAGCACGGGATCGCGGTTCTTCGGCACCGAGAGCAGCACATGCCACGCCGGACGGGCCTCCCCGAGCGATCGGGCGAGGCGCTCCGCCCCGGCCGCGTTGTGCGCCCCATCGGCGACGAGCAGCGGCTTGCTGTCGAGGACCTCGAGGCGCAGCGGCCACGGCACGTCGAGCAGCGCGGGTGCCACCCCCGCGAGCGGACGCAGCAGCAGATCGGACCGCTCCTCGGCGAGCGCCGTGTACGCGGCCATGGCGAGCGCCGCGTTGTCGGCCTGGTGGGCACCCGGCAGGCAGCTCGCCGCGCGAATCGTCCCGCCCGACGCGCCGAACCCCACGTAACCGAAGGACAACAGCCCCAGGTCCGGGGCCTGTTCGTGCTGCGTCGTCGCGAACTCCCGCCCAAATCCGACGATCCGGGGCGCGATCCCAAGCGACGCGATCGCCGCCTCGGCGAGCAGCAGATCGGCCACGACGCAAGGTCGCCCGTCACGCGCGACGCCGAGCTTCTCCCGAGCGATGACGTCCAGAGATTCCCCTAGAATTTCCATATGGTCGAGCGCGAGCGACGCGACGACCGAGACGTCGGGCCCGGTCGCGTTCGTCGCGTCGAAGCGCCCGCCGAGCCCCACCTCCAGCACGGCGACCTCCGCCTGTGCCTCGCGAAACGCGAGGTGGGCCGCGGCCGTCAGCGCCTCGAATGGCGTCAGCTCGATGCCCTGCGCGGCTTGTGCAGTGGCCGCGAGGTACCGATCGAGCGCCTCCGCCGAGACACACCTTCCGTCTACGCGCACGCGCTCGCGGGTCTGCTGCAAGTGCGGCGAGGTGAACTGCCCGACGCGACGGCCCGACCGCGCGAGCATCGCCGAGAGCATGGCCGCGACCGAGCCCTTGCCGTTCGTGCCCGCCACGATGACAGTCGCGCGCCCGCCGTCGGGCCTGCCGAGGCGCTCGAGCACCTCCCGGACCCGCTCCAGGCCGAGCTGCACGCCACGAGGCGCGAGGCTCGCGAGCCAGCCGTGGCCCGGGCCGTCGTGGCTGACGATGCTCTCGTTCATGCGCGGACCTCGGTAGACGACGCTGGGGTCGCGCGGCGGACGCTAGCACGCGCGCGCGGCGATCTGAACACCGCCGCGGTCGGGGCCTTGCGCTCCGGCGCGCGGGGTGAAAAAAGGCGCCTGCCCGTGCCGCGCGGGCGTGCGATGGCCTCGAACATGTCCACCCTGCCCATCTCCGCCGATCTCCGCATCGAAGGCGCGCTCGGCCTCGCGCGCCGCACCCTCGACGTGGTCTTCGACGATGTGGCCCGCGCCCGCATGGTTCGCGCCCGCGCTGTGATCGAGGCATACCTCGGCGAGCACACGAGTCCCCGCTACGGCATCAACACGGGCTTCGGCGCGCTCGCGGAGCACGTCGTGGCCGACTCGGACGTGCGCGCGCTCCAGCTCAACCTCGTGCGATCCCACGCGTGCGGTGTCGACGCGCCGCTCGACCTAGAGACCACGCGCCTCGTGATGCTGCTGCGCGCCAAGGTGCTCGCGGCGGGCCACAGCGGCGTGCGCCCGATCGTCGTCGGCACGCTCGTCGACATGCTCGCGCGCGGCGTCCACCCCGTCATCCCGTCGAAGGGCTCCGTCGGCGCCAGCGGCGATCTGGCTCCGCTCGCGCACCTCGCGCTCGTGCTCGTCGGCGAGGGACAGGCCGAGTTCGAGGGTCGCGTACTGCCGGGTGGCGAAGCGATGCACCGCGCCGGCATCGCACCGCTCGTGTTGGAGGCGAAGGAGGGCCTCGCGCTCATCAACGGCACGCAGGTCATGACCGCGCTGACGGCCGTGGCGCTCGTGCGCGCCGAGATGGCGACGCGCAACGCCGACGTGGCGGGCGCGATGACCCTCGAAGCCTCGATGGGCACGTCCAAGGCCTTCGATCCGCGCATCCACGCGCTGCGCCCCTACGAAGGCCAGCGCAAAAGCGCCGGGAACCTACGGCGGCTGCTCGCGAACAGCACGATCTACGAGTCGCACCACGACTGCTCGAAGGTGCAGGATCCCTACTCGCTGCGCTGCATGCCGCAGGTCCACGGCGCGAGCCGCGAGGGCCTCGCCTACGTGCGCCGCACGATCGAGATCGAGCTCAACGCCGTGACCGACAACCCCTTGATCTTCCCGGACATCAGCGACGCAGACGACAGCGCCGAGGCCGAGATCCTCTCGGGAGGCAACTTCCACGGCCAGCCGGTCGCGCTGTGCGCCGACACGGGCACGGTCACGATGGCGACGTTGCAGAACATCGCCGAGCGCCGCATCGAGCAGCTCGTGAACCCGCACTTGAGCTCCGGCCTCCCGCCGTTTCTCGCTGGAAATCCTGGACTTCAAAGCGGCTTCATGATCGCACAGGTCACGGCCGCCGCGCTCGTCAGCGAAGCCAAAGGCCTCGCCACGCCCGCGAGCGTCGACTCGATTCCTTCGAGCGCCAACCGCGAGGATCACGTCTCGATGGGTCCCATCGCGGCCCGGCGCTTCCTCGAGGCGACCCGCCACGCCGAGTACGTCCTCGGCATCGAGCTGCTCTGCGCCGCGCGGGGCCTGGATCTGCGCCTCCCGCTCGAGGCCGGCGCGGGCGTGCGGGCGGCCTGGCGCACCTTCCGCGAGCACATCGCGCCCTTCGACGGCGACCGCGTGCTGGCCCCCGACATCGAGATGGCGGCGCGCCTCGTGCGCGAGGGCCTCCTGGTCGCGGCCGCGGAGGCCGTCGTCGGGCCGCTCGAATGAGCCCCGTGTGGCCGAAGCGCCTGCGCGAGGGCGGCCTGAGCGTCGTCATCATGGCCTGGAACGAGGAGCGCAACCTCCCCTTGCAGGTGGAGCGCTGTCGCGCGTGCTTCGACGCCGCGGGCCTCGACTGGGAGCTGGTGCTCGTGGACGACGGCTCCACCGACGGCACGGGCCCGTACTGCGACGACCTCGCGAACCGAGAGCCCGGGCGCTTCGTCTCGGTGCGCCACCCGCGCAACCTCGGCATGGGCGTGGCCATCCGAAACGGCTACGCCGCTGCCCGCAAGCGCTTCCTCACCCAGCTGCCCGGCGACGCGCAGGTCCGACCGGAGATGATCTTGCGCTTGCTGCCGTGCCTCTCCGACGTGGATCTCGTCCTCTCGGTCTACACGCAGCGCGGCGATGGCAGGGCTCGCGCGCTGCTTTCGAAGAGCTACCAGTTCGTCGCGGGGACGCTGCTCGGCGCGCGCGCGGACTTCACCGGCACGATGGTCCTCGAGCGCGCGCTGCTCGATCGCGCGCCGCTTCGCAGCCTCAGCTTCTTCGTGAACATGGAGCTGCCGACCCGCCTGCTGCGCCTCGGCGTGCCCTTCCGCGTCGTTGAGATCACCTGCGAGCCGCGCGCGCACGGCCGCTCGCGCGTGGCCACGGTGCGCCGCATCGCCCAGGTCTTCGGCGAAATCGTCCGCATGCGCCTCGAGAGCGGACGTGTCCGGAGGACCGGGTGCCCGCGTTTCCAGCAGGGGGATTGAACTCGGCGCGCGCCTGTGCGAAGCACCCGGTGCCGCGTCGCAGGAGCACGATGGCCACCCGCCGCCGAGATCACGCCCCGCCCGTCGTCGGAACGCCCTGTCCGTCGAACGGCCGGCCGCGCTTCCTGGCGATCGCCGGCAACATGGGCGCCGGCAAGTCCACCTTTGTCGGCTTCCTCCAATCGCGCTACGGCTTCGAGCCCTTCTACGAGCCCAATGACTCGA
>Ga0172370_10005650_pt1 | contig 16072 bp, 15 predicted proteins | sample LakKiv5m_FD_114538 | JGI IMG/M metagenome (GOLD analysis project Ga0172370, IMG submission 114538) | Freshwater microbial communities from Kabuno Bay, South-Kivu, Congo - kab_022012_11.5m | ecosystem: Environmental > Aquatic > Freshwater > Lake | place: Democratic Republic of the Congo...
CTTGCTGCTTTGCGAATGTTAAGCGAAAGCAGCAAATCCCGTGATATTGATATTGACATCCTGGCGGGAAATGTTTTCCAGTTGCCTTTTACTGATGGTTCTTTTGATATTGTCTGGTGTTATGGCGTATTGCAGCATCTTTTATCTGAGGAGAGGGAATCGGCGATATGTGAATTCAAGCGCATATTAAGAACAGAAGGGTTCCTGTTCTTAGAAGTATTCGGGAAGGATGATATGCGATACGGCGGCATCGAGGTTGAACCGGATACTTTTTCAAGGGAGAACGGGATAGTTTATCATTATTTTGATAAAGATGAGCTCGAAGGGTCGTTGAGTGATTTTTCCTGCAGAATAGTAGAGATACGTAAAGAGAAGTGTTTCAAGGGGAAATTTTATATTAGGCATATGATTTCTGTTGTTGCGAAAAAAATTTACAGATGATGCGACTATTTTTACTAATTTGAATCTGCAAATCAAGATGCTTTGAAGCATTTTGTGGAAATTAATACAACTGCAAAGGCACAAGAACACTTTCACACCGCTCCAACAAGCTATATAAAGAGATAAGTTGTTTAGAAAGTATCAGGCTGCAGATGGACGCTGCGAAAGGGCGCGAGGCGTTTGTGGAATGGCGGTCAGAGGATGGAAGGGTGAAAATGGAATGGGATTATGGAAATGAGGGTGCGGATATATATTTATGAGGGTGAACTAACTGCCATCGATTCAAACTAATTCCGAAATTAAAATAAAACCGCGATATGTAAGAGTTGAAAATGGAATTAGACCATTCCAAAAAGAAACTATCGATGCAATCAAAAATCCCAATTCAAGAATTATTATTGTTGAAGCTCCAGTTGGTTCAGGAAAAAGCTATATTATAAGAAATTTGATGCAAGACCCTGATTTTTTTAAAAGAAAACCAATAATTCTTACGTATCCTACCAAGATATTGATGGATGCTCAGATAGGTGCCTTGAGCAAAGAGCTTCATAATATTTCTATATGGCCCGAAAGTATGCCATCTGCAAATGCAACAAACGTATTTTACTATTCAAGTTCTTCATTAGTTTCCTATTTACTTAAGCAAGGTGTTGATTTTAAACTTCAAAAAAGTGAATTGATAAATGAGACGTTAAGAGAGTTTGGATTTTTAAGCAACAAATCAATGATTGTTACTTCTCCTGATGTTCTTCATCTGTTAGTAAACAGGAAAGCATACAAAGGTTCAAAAAGGATTCAGAATTTGTTAAATGGTGCTTACGTTTTCTTTGACGAGTTTCATCTTTATTCAAATTTGAAAAATTTTCCAATATTAATACAAAATCTCTTGGACGGTATGGCTACAAAAATTGTATTCCTTTCTGCAACACCTTACAAGAATGAAGAATTGCAGCAAATAATAGAAAAAAATCCGACTGAATTTGTCCATTTTAAAAATTCTAAGGCTGATAATAAGGGGACGATTTTTAATTATCCTTTGGAAATTGAAATATGTTCATTTAATTACACTGATTTAAATCAAAATTTGGATAAATTAATTGAGTTAATCCCTAAATCTGAAAAGCCAATGGCAATAATTTTTGACTCAGTTTTCAGGCTGCAAAGACTTAAGAAAAAACTGGAAGAGAAATTTAATGATAAATTTAAGATAATTGAATGGAGTGGTTTTAGAAAAGATGATGCATTAATTGATGATAAAACAATCGTTCTTGGAACATCATCGATTGAGGTCGGTATTGATATGTATTTTAAAACATTAATCACCGAAGTTTCCTATTGGACATCAGCAATTCAAAGAATTGGACGAGTTGGGAGAAAATGTGATGGCAAAGTCATAATTTTCACAAATAAGAATTTTGCTCCATATTTAGATAAAAAAGATTTTGAGAGAGATGATTTCGAAAATAAGGTATTAAAAGAGGCCCTTAAGGATCCATCTGATAAAATGATTGCAGGAGAGATGTTTAGAGGGGATAGTTATAATTTCCTAATATTAGATGAAGATACCAAACAAGTTCATAGCTATTCTGAAGCTATATTTGCAATGTTTACAATAACTGAAAGGATTGATGATTGGAGAGAAAAAACTTTTGAAGAAAAACGAGAAGCACTTGAATATATAGGTATCAATAACAACCAAAATAAATATTTGTTACAGGATAAAATTTTTCCATTCTGGGGTATTGTTAAAGGCAAACTTAAAAATAAATATACAAGAGTAAGTGCTATTTATTCAGAAAATGATAATGAGTTAATTATTTCAGATTCTGAGAATAATGAATATACATTCTATGATTATGAGAGGTCATTTTGATGGAGTTAAAAGCAATAAAAAAAATATTAGAACCTCAATTTGGCTATCTGGCTAAATCGACTGGTGAACAACTCTGGGCGCATCATTTTACTGTTTGGAATATCTTTGTAAAAATGTCGAAGTATTACCCTTCTCTTGATGATAAAGAAAAATATCTTTTGGAATTGTCCTGTCTATTCCATGATTTAGGAAAAGAGAAGAGTGAAAATCAGGACATATTATTAGGGGAAAAAAGCGGCAAACTTGTTCATAAACCTAAAATAGAGGATCTCACGGAACATATAGATGCGATCAAAGATTTTCTTCCGAATCCTTTATCTCAAGAAGATAAGAAATTCATTTGTGACATTATTCTAACCCACCATAGTGTTTCGGATAGTGATATTGAAAATATTACAACTTCTTCAGCCGGAATATTTACAGAAATTCTTCGCTATTCAGACTGGCTGGCATCTTTTGATAACATATCTCCGAATACTTTAATAAAAATTAAAAATTATACTGATAAGTTATTTGATTTGGTTTATATAGAAATATCAAGGTCGGCATCTCCAACAACAAATCTGATTTTGGATATTACAATAAAAAAATACATAGAATTAGGCTGGACAGTTTTAATGGTTTTTGATACTGGCGCCATATTTATTGGAAACAAAGGAACTGAATACCCTGAGAAAGCTTTGTTGATTGAGGATATATATAGCAATTTTGTTAAAAAATCTCTCGAATTTCAAAAGCCTAATCCAACGAATTTTACGAATGTAATGTTAGCAGGAGCTTCAAAAACCAAGCCATCATTATTTTTAGATGCACATAAAGATATTATTTTGGAAGCACTTGGGAATGTGGATAAAGCATCATCATTTTTCTTTAAGTTCCTGATTGAGGTATTTGATAATGCAGGTTATATCTCAGGTGATGTTAGAGAAAAATATCCTGTTTTTGATGTTCTTAAAGCAGCATCAGGCACCCGTGGAGTCCCCAATGCCAGAAAAAAATGGAGTGAAGTTAAAGGTGGAACAATTCCAGATAAATTAAACGATATGCTAAAAGAAATGTTTAATTTGTCTAAAATAAAAGATGTCATTCCGAATGAGTTTTCGTCAGATGAAACATTAAAAAATACAGAATTAAATAAACTAAAACCTGATGTTTTACTTAATATTCTTTATACTGTTGCTAGAAAGTTTGAGATAACTGATGCTGAGGAAGATAAACAGTTAAAAGAGTATATCAGTTACATAATATCTCTTGAAGAAGAAATAAATTTTAGGACGCTAGCACTAAGAATCTTTGAAAGATATAAGGAATATAAAACAGATTATAATGCGGAGAAGGGAATATGTGAGAGGTGCTGTTGCCCTGTAACAATTGGTGCTAAAAAATCACTTGGTTTTATAGATCGTTATGGTTTTTCACAAGTTCGAACCAGGCCAGATGGCGACAGAGCAACTTGCCATTTTTGTGCGTATGATGTGATGTATTTAAGAAGAGATATTAGAGAAAGTGATAGCAAGATTTATCTTCGGATTGATTCAAAAATCCCCGATTTATTTAATTTATATCCCCCCTTAAAAAAATTCATCGCAGGAATTAAGCAAGGAATAGAATATCCCTATTCAATAGTCAAGCTTCAGGACAGAGAAGAATTCAACAATATTCCTTTTGCTAAAAAGGTTAGAATTCCTTTACCAAATACTATTAAAGATGACCAAATTTCAGATCCAATTAAAAACGAACGGGGACTTTTGTTTGAAATTGGCAGAACTGGTGTTAATTACAGTCCAAAAGATTTGAAATCGAAATATGAACCTTTATACCATGTTACGAATCTTCTTGGTTTCCAAACAAGCATTGGTACGGAAGAACAAAATGGTTTGTTCGGGAAAAAAATAATCACAATAGAGGGGGATTATTATAAGTCCTTGGCGGTTATCATTTTGGCGAATTTTACAGGTAAAAAAGATAAAAAATTTATTTTTGCTTCTGAATTGCTTGAAAAAAGTCCAAGTGTTGCAATCAATTTCGTAGGGTCTGCTGTAGAAGGGGGAAAAATCAAAAAGGATCAAGTTTACAGATTTTTTGACTTTATTTATAAATCTAAGATAAAATTATTCGAAACAGAAAGAGGTGTATACACTATGAAAGATTTGTTAAAACATGCGGCCTTCTTTTCGGAAGGAATACCAAAATTCTGCTGGACTGGAGAAGATTGGAGTAAATGGATATCAAGCAGTTCAAAACATCTTATCTCCAAACCCGTTTCAAAAGCAATGAATGATATTCTACAAGGCAAAGATTTTGACGATGCTTTTGCAAGATATCTATCTCACATACGAGATAATATAGCTAAAGAAAAATCAGAAGACAAAGAAGGAGCTAAAACTGATGTAAATGAGCTTGCTGAGTTTGTAAATGAGTCGAAATCCATTTTGATGTTATATGCACAGTTGAAAAAGGATAATATTACAGAATTTATTCGTGCAAAAAATGCATTGATGTCTGCAATTTATGTTTTTAAACGATATGAAAATTTACCGGAGGTAGTAAACAAATGACAGAAACAGGTCAGACAATAAAACAAATTGACTTTTTGAAGGAGCCAACGGTATTGGCACAAGGAGTCTATATGCAAATGGTGGTAAAACTCAAGTTTCTTGACGATGCCATCATACGAAGCAATGATGCAGAGGAAGTATTGACTTTTTCTTACGGCGCACCTTTAAATAACAGATTCATAATTCCATGGCGTAAAATAAAAGGGAAATTTAGAAGGATTGTAATGGAAAAGCAGAGGGGTTTGAATATTCAACCAGACTGTTCTTTAAAGGACAATTTATGTATGGAATGCCCAAACTGCTTTATTTTCGGTGGAACAGGTGAAACCAGTACAGCAAAAGTCCCATATAATATCCTATCGAGGGTTATGGGAGAAACATTCATTTCTATAAATCCCGTTGGGGAAATAGAACCATATACTCAAAATGCGGTTGATGAAAAAACCCTATCGACTGGTCAGGCTTTAATGAGTATTCTTAAAGTACCTGCCGAAACCGAATTCATAGGTGTATTAACATTAAAAGACCCAACCATAGAAATGGCATCGATTGTAGTTAATAATTTGCCGAGGCTAGCAAGAATTGGTGCAAGAAGCGTAGAATGGGGCAGAATTGAGACTACTATTTTGGGTTATAAGCTTTCAGATAGGGAAGATTTGAGTGCGTATAATCTCGCAAGCACAACGAATTTGGATGGTATCAAAAATGGACTGCAAGATATATCTTCCCTTAAGTTACCTAACTTGGACGAAGCTTACCAATCTCTCACACCAAAAATTAAAACACTTTTAACCAATTTGGTGCCGGCTAAAGCTAAAGATAAAAAAGCCAAAAAGGGAAAAGAGCAAGCAGTATTAGTAGAAGAAAAAACTGAGACTGAGGAGGAAGTAGGTGAAAATACATAAGTTCCATTTAAAATTACTAGACCCGATGTTTTATTCTCGTGAGGGCTTAGCGGGCGCTTTTACTCCACCTTACCTCCATGCAACTGCAATAAATCACACCGTAGCTTTCAGTTTAAATATTGATCCTATCAATCAGCCATATATAATAACTGACAGTAATGGTGGAAGAGATATTCCAAGATATGAGAATTCAAAAGCTACAGATTCATTTTACTTTACTCCTGCAAGGCTAATCGGAAATTTGAATTATCTTGGTGAAATAGTTAAAGGTGACGGAGATAAATACATACAACTTGGCTATGGTGCTATAAAACTCAATGGAGTACCTATATCAAGAAAAGAGGCTTTGAAAGCTTCAAAAATATTTTCGATTCCTCCAGAGTCGATTTTTGAAGGATATGTGCTTATCTTCAAAGAAGAAATTTTAATGCCAAAGCTTATAAGACTTGGTAGTTTTAGGGGAAAAGCCGAACTGACTTTATCTAATGAACTCAAGCTGAGTGATAAGAAAATCGCTGGATATGTCGATCATCCAGTAGATCCATTGATTACTTCTCCCAGAAGAGGAAGATTTGTAAATATGCTACCATACCCTATTGTAGATAATGCATTTTGTGATTACTGTCTTGAAGGTTATGATCATGGTAAAAAAATTTATATCGGTTTGCCTGAGAACTATGTTATTCCGACATTAGAAAAAATATCGGCATCCAAAGGCATGGTGATTTTCTAAAAATATTTGGAAAAATTATGGATATCGCAACCATTGTATTAGTGCTAAAAACTAAAATACCAGTGATTGATACACCTCAGAAACTTCGTGGTTACATCGGTAATAAATTCATTGATTACCCAATTCTACACCACCATTCAGATGGTCAAAACAACATCTTCTCTTATCCAAAAGTTCAATATAAGATAATTGGAGGAACTCCTATTATTATTGGAATAGAAGAGGGGGCTGAGGTTTTAAGATTAATTTCAGGAGAAATTAATGAGCTAGAACTTGGAGATAAAAAATATTCTATCGATGAAAAGCAGATAATAGAAAAACGTCAGGAATTTGGTATAACAAAATCATCTCAGCAATATGTTTTCCTAACACCTTGGCTTGCATTAAATGAAAAAAATTATTTGGATTTCAACAACTTACATCCAAAAGAACAGATCTTACGGTTACACAAAATTATCATTGGAAACATTCTATCGATCTCAAAGTACCTCGAATATGTTGTAGTAGAACAAATTCAGGTTAAAACAAAACTGCAACCTAAGAAAGTCTACTCAAAAGGAATACCTCTTATCGGTTTTGAGGGAGAGTTTCAAACTAATTTCAATATACCAGATTACTTTGGTATAGGTAAATCCGTTTCTCGTGGTTTTGGCACGATAAAAAAGTGTGGTGAAATAAAGGAAATATGAACCTGCCAACATTCACCCCCGCCGCCCCTCTCAACCACTCCCCCGCCCCCTCTCCTCGCTTCCCCCAGGCGCGGTACATGCAGACAGGCGGCGCAAAGAGCATACGGAGAAACAATATGATCAGGCAAACTTGCCAACGATTTAACAAATCTGCGTTCATCTGCGTTCATCTGCGGTTTGTTCTAGACTATATTTTGCAGCCTCTGTTCTTGATGAAACCCGCGCCTGCAAGCGATAGCGCCAGATTTTTAACACAGTTAAATCATAAATTCATTGAAATAAACAATGGGAGGATTTGTGGAATTTAGCGCCGACCTCCTCAGTTCGAATAGAACACGGATGACGCGGATTTTCACGGATCCGCGTGAATCAGCGTCATCCGCGCAATCCGTGTTCTATCGTTCGATTTCTCACCTGATCTTATACCCCAAAGTTACAAACAACCATCGATTACAAGAGAAAACCGCCATCGGCGGCGCCTCACCGGGGTCTGGGGTCGCAACCCCAGCGCCGTACCTGATAAAAAGTAAGAAACATAGTTCATCAAAATGTAAAAAGATATGAACCTCAAAACCTTTACCCTCACCCTCGCATCCACCCGCCCTATCCATGGCTCAGCCTCGCTTTTACGCGGATTCTTTGCCACGAAATTCAACGAATACGCTCTTCTCCACCAGCACAACGCCGACAAATTTATTTACAGCTATCCATTGGTGCAATACAAAATGTTAAACGGCGCACCCATGGTAATCGGCATCAATGACGGCGCCGAGGTTTTAAAACAGGTTTATGATAAATACGATGAGATAAAGCTTGGTGAAGAGGTTTATGAGATCGTAGAGAGGGGTATTTCCGTAAAGAACCAGGAATTCGGGCTCTCGGATAAGATATATTCATACGAGTTCGCAACTCCATGGCTTGCTCTTAACCAGGAGAATTATATGAAATATTACGGTTTGAAGGATGGCGGGGAAAGACTTGAGTTCCTGAGAAAAACACTTACTGGAAACCTGCTGTCCATGTCGAAATCACTGGATTACCAGGTTTCGGATAAAATAAAATGCGATGTCCAGGTAAATATCAGGAAACGCAGGTTGAAAGATATTAATGTAATGACCTTTATCGGAAGATTCCAGGCTAACTTCATCATACCAGACTTATCTCGGTGTGGGAAAATCGGTTTCAAGAGGTTTTGGCGCAGTTGTCCTGAAAAAGGATCCTGAAATGAACTTTAATAATATATACCAAAGCTGACAAATATGATAACTCATGACAAAATGAAACAACATGATAAATGAAAACAAAAATATCAATAACCAACCAATATGAATGCTGAAGAACTCATATTAAGGCTGAAGAAAGAATTCGAATTCATAAAAGATGATGCACAAGGCATTTTACTTTATGGTTCCTGCGCCATGAACACTGCAAATGAACGTTCAGATATCGATATCTGCCTCATCAAACCTCGAACTACCGGAATTTTGAACCGGATCTTTCAAAAAGTCGGCGGCAGGTATGATATAAAGATCTTTGAAGACCTGCCCCTGTATGTTAAAATGGACGTAATAGAAAATTACAGGATAATATATGGCGATGAGCCCTCTATTTCTTATTATCTTTATCATTTCAGGAAAAATTGGGAAGATATGAGTCACAGGATAACCAGCAACAGGTTCAAAACGGTAACAGATATGACCACGACAAGGAGGAAATGGCTTGAAACAAGACGACAGGTATCTTACAAAAATTGAGAGATTCATTAAAGAAGAAGAATTTATTATGTCCCATACTATCGATAATGATGTAACCGAGCGTGCTTTGCTATATTCACTTCAGGTTTCTATCGAAATTTCGATGGATATAGTCGCAATGAAATTACGGGACATGGGTTTAAAGGTAGATGATGACGCAACAAATATTGAAAAGATCGAAGACCATGGAATAATTACACAGGGAGAAGCTGATTTCCTAAAAGAGATAAATGGCGTCAGGAACTTCATTGTTCACAGGTATAATCAGGTTAATATGAACATCGTAAATGAAGCGCTATCCAAGATAAACGACCTCAAAGCGATCACTTTGAAAGTGGCTGATTATTGATGCAACTCGTAATAAACACGCGCGGTGCGTATCTGAAAAAAGAGAAGAACTGCTTCCTTATAAAAAATGACGATAAAACCTTTGAAGTTTCAGCAGACAAGGTTGACAGCATCCTCATAACAACATCAGCAACCATAAGCACAGACGCGATTGAGTTCGCTGTCGAGAATAATATCGATATTGTTTTCCTGGATTTCCATGGTAACCCTTTCGGCAGGGTATGGCACTCAAAACTTGGCAGCACGACCCTTATCCGGCGCCGCCAGCTTGAAGCTGAAGCGTCCGTTCTGGGATTTAACCTGGCGCGCGGCTGGATAGTGCAAAAAATCGATAACCAGCTTGATTTCCTGAAAGACCTGAAAAAGAACAGGCCGGATGATAAAGAGCTGATTGAACCAAACATAGCGAAAATCGCTGAATTGAGAGAAAATCTCGTTGGCATGAAAGGCTCGCTTGATGAAAAGCGAGGCTCGATCATGGGGACTGAAGGGATGGCATCACTTAATTATTTCAATGCTCTTAGCAATATCATGCCCGATGCGTGGAAATTCAATGGCAGAAGCCGTGATCCGGCGCAGGATGCTTTTAACTGCCTTCTTAATTACGGCTACGGCGTCCTGTATTCGCAGGTTGAGAAAGGATGCATAATAGCAGGACTTGATCCCTATATGGGCTTTTTGCATACGGATAATTACAACAAGAAAAGCTTTGTTTTTGACCTTATTGAGATATTCAGGATACATATCGATAGGACGGTTATGAACCTCTTTTCAAAAAAACAGGTGCATGAAGGGCTTTTTGATAAAATTCCCGGCGGCCTTTACATGAATAAGGATGGTAAGGCGGTTTTAATAACTGCGATCAATGAAACGCTTGATAGGGATATTGATTATAACGGGCGCAATGTCAAGATAAGGAACACTATACAGATGGAATGCCACAGCATAGCGAATAGCCTGATAAAATAAAAGGAGTATATGAGATGACAATGGTCTGGGTGGTTTATGATATCACGGATAATACCACGCGCAAGAATGTAGCGCGTATTTGTCTTGATAAAGGGCTTTACAGGGTGCAAAAAAGTGTTTTTCTTGGCACCCTTAATGCGAATGAAAGAGATTCCCTTGCTCTTGAATGTGAAGATGAGATCGACCCTGATGTGGATTCAGTCTATGTTTTCCCTATGGATGATGAATCTTTCAGGAAGGTCAAGCTTCTTGGCCAGGCTTTTGACAAGAAGCTTGTGAGCGATGATGTTTTGACAAAATTCTTTTGAGGGCTATGCCGGCAGGAGATACGATAATAACTATTTCGGATGTGCTTGAATATCTTTTCTGCCCACGTTTCATTTATTTTATGCATTGTCTTGACATCCCGCAATATGAGGAGTCAAGGTTCAAGGTCATAAAAGGCAGGGAAGTGCATGATGAAAAGCGGATCACTAACACCGAATACATGAGAAAGAAGCTTGGCGTACTGAAAAAAGAAATAAATGTTTTCATAGCCTCGAAGAACCACCATATCAAAGGGATCGTAGACGAGATCCTTTTCCTGGATGATGGAACTGCGGCGCCTTTTGAATATAAGTATGCTGAGTTCAAGGATACGATATTCCAGACATATAAATTCCAGCTTGTGCTTCATGCGCTAATGATAAAAGAGAACTATAATATCGATGTGAAAAAAGGCTTCATATGTTTCACAAGAAGCAACAATCATATTGAAGAGATCGTTTTTACAGAAAAAGACTTCAAGAAAGGCATCGAGATCATTGATGAAATCCTCGAAATTATTGATAAAGGCTTTTATCCGGGAAAGTCCAAATATAAGAATAAGTGCATCGATTGCTGTTACAGTAACATCTGTGTGTGATTTTCTTGTCTTTATATACCAATCTATAATTTTGCAGCAAGAAATCCAACCGCAAAAACTAAGCCATATTAACGCTTATTTTGCCCTAAACAGGTGAAAATCTGTGGTATTCAAGAGGCACATCCACTAAAACAAGGATTGAAACTCCTATTCTACCATTGAAAAAGAGATATTGTGAACAATTCAAGAGGCACATCCACTAAAACAAGGATTGAAACCCGTAGGCACCTGCAATGAAGATACCAGGCTCTTATTCAAGAGGCACATCCACTAAAACAAGGATTGAAACAACTGCTTAACACAGTATCCACAGTTTTCTTAGATAATTCAAGAGGCACATCCACTAAAACAAGGATTGAAACCCCGAAATAACACTATCTTGATAAACATATTGATATGTATTCAAGAGGCACATCCACTAAAACAAGGATTGAAACATGTAATTCTTAGTATGTATCAATATTCTGATAGTATTCAAGAGGCACATCCACTAAAACAAGGATTGAAACGATTAAGAAACCAAAAAGATGTTATGGTATCAAAAAATTCAAGAGGCACATCCACTAAAACAAGGATTGAAACTGAATCCATCCATAATAAAAAGTTGTGTGTTTTGTTATTCAAGAGGCACATCCACTAAAACAAGGATTGAAACATTATTATAGCTTTGGTTGAATTTATTCTCATTTTAATTCAAGAGGCACATCCACTAAAACAAGGATTGAAACATAAAAAGCGTGTTCTTGATCGTGTGCATAATGGCTATTCAAGAGGCACATCCACTAAAACAAGGATTGAAACTTAAGCGAGCTTATTATGAATCCATCCATAATAAAATTCAAGAGGCACATCCACTAAAACAAGGATTGAAACATCTTGTTTTTGATGGAACAATTCAGGACCATTATGATATTCAAGAGGCACATCCACTAAAACAAGGATTGAAACTTCGACAATTTTCTATGAAGTATAAAGCCAATTTTTATTCAAGAGGCACATCCACTAAAACAAGGATTGAAACATATTACATCCATTTAAAGATGGAATATTTGATATTAATTCAAGAGGCACATCCACTAAAACAAGGATTGAAACAAAGCAATAAAGCTTCGATGGGAAATACATCAAGCAATTCAAGAGGCACATCCACTAAAACAAGGATTGAAACAAGTATAATTTTCCATCCGGCGCAACACAATCAGATTCAAGAGGCACATCCACTAAAACAAGGATTGAAACTACGTTCTCGACAAAGTTTGCAGATTTCAGACAGTTATTCAAGAGGCACATCCACTAAAACAAGGATTGAAACTATGTACTGGAAAACATAATTCGACCATTTTCAAGTATTCAAGAGGCACATCCACTAAAACAAGGATTGAAACCTCCGCCAGAACCTTCTGTTGGTAAAAGACTTTCTTCATTCAAGAGGCACATCCACTAAAACAAGGATTGAAACCAAGCTGTTCCGAAGTCTCTGCTACGGAAGAACCATATTCAAGAGGCACATCCACTAAAACAAGGATTGAAACGAAAGACATATTTATAGCCAATAAAAAAATAATCTGATTCAAGAGGCACATCCACTAAAACAAGGATTGAAACGCAATATCTAATAATGAAGATATAACAACAAAAAAAATTCAAGAGGCACATCCACTAAAACAAGGATTGAAACTAAATTTCTGACAGTTGTTCCTTATCGGTAACAATATTCAAGAGGCACATCCACTAAAACAAGGATTGAAACCTCTTTCAGCAACGTCGCTTTTTCCAGATTTTAGGATTCAAGAGGCACATCCACTAAAACAAGGATTGAAACAAAGTGTAATTACAGGTATAATTAATATAATAAAGTTAACAATATTCAAGAGGCACATCCACTAAAACAAGGATTGAAACATCCAAACGAAAAATCACCATCCAGCGGGTCAATAAAATTCAAGAGGCACATCCACTAAAACAAGGATTGAAACTCAATTGCACGGATAATGAATCCTGCGATAGACTAATTCAAGAGGCACATCCACTAAAACAAGGATTGAAACTATGCTATAAATATATAAATAGTATTAAATGACATAATTCAAGAGGCACATCCACTAAAACAAGGATTGAAACATAATTTTGTCATCGATACACACCCGATAATCATATCATTCAAGAGGCACATCCACTAAAACAAGGATTGAAACATTGAAGATAATTATGATAAATCTAACATTTCAATATTCAAGAGGCACATCCACTAAAACAAGGATTGAAACTAAATACATCTGGTTCAGGGCTTGATTTAAATTATTATTCAAGAGGCACATCCACTAAAACAAGGATTGAAACTACTCTGAGAAAGCATTATTCATATCATCCGAAACTATTCAAGAGGCACATCCACTAAAACAAGGATTGAAACTGAACCTCTGATTTTACCTAAAATCCGTTCAATCGCATTCAAGAGGCACATCCACTAAAACAAGGATTGAAACTCTATTCCTTTTTTTGTCATAGTTTTATACCTTTAAATTCAAGAGGCACATCCACTAAAACAAGGATTGAAACTTAATTCTCCTGATTCGTCATGACATTGAAATCTCCATTCAAGAGGCACATCCACTAAAACAAGGATTGAAACTAAAATAGATAAAATTTCAGGAGAAATTCTACAAAATTCAAGAGGCACATCCACTAAAACAAGGATTGAAACTTTGTGATTTAGGACATTTATTTTTATCTTTACAAATTCAAGAGGCACATCCACTAAAACAAGGATTGAAACCCAAAATCAATTATCATATAGTATATATACGGTATCAATTCAAGAGGCACATCCACTAAAACAAGGATTGAAACAACTCGGTTTTAATCAGGGCATCCTCAAATAGTTTTATTCAAGAGGCACATCCACTAAAACAAGGATTGAAACAAAGAATCAGCAATCGAAACAAAAGAACTTATAATATTCAAGAGGCACATCCACTAAAACAAGGATTGAAACTTACCAGGTAAAACATATTGCGCTTTTTATAAAGCAATTCAAGAGGCACATCCACTAAAACAAGGATTGAAACAAATCCAAAATTTTATTTTCGGTTTGAATCTGTAATTATTCAAGAGGCACATCCACTAAAACAAGGATTGAAACTCCACGATATTGACATATATTCAAATAAATAAACATATTCAAGAGGCACATCCACTAAAACAAGGATTGAAACCTTCTACAGAAACATTAAAACTACCAATTCCTGGAATTCAAGAGGCACATCCACTAAAACAAGGATTGAAACTCTCCCACGACATCATAAGTTACCATAAATATAAGAATTCAAGAGGCACATCCACTAAAACAAGGATTGAAACTTGATTCTACATACTTTCTCTTACCTTTTGAGATTAAATATTCAAGAGGCACATCCACTAAAACAAGGATTGAAACTCGATTATTTCAGGTGTTATAATCGGCTCGTAGTCCATTCAAGAGGCACATCCACTAAAACAAGGATTGAAACTCCTATTGCCAAAGGATTTTGTAATGTGTATCTCGTATTCAAGAGGCACATCCACTAAAACAAGGATTGAAACTTCCAAATTTTGGATTAGTACAAAATTCATCATAATATTCAAGAGGCACATCCACTAAAACAAGGATTGAAACATGAAGGATTGAGTGATATAAAATGATAAAAATAGAATTCAAGAGGCACATCCACTAAAACAAGGATTGAAACTTATTTTGATGGGACAAAGGTAATTCTTGATATATGATTCAAGAGGCACATCCACTAAAACAAGGATTGAAACTTGAAATATATTCATCAATTAAATTACTGTCAAAAAATTCAAGAGGCACATCCACTAAAACAAGGATTGAAACATTGATGAATATATTTCAAGATATCAAAGTTTGAAGATTCAAGAGGCACATCCACTAAAACAAGGATTGAAACTCTGTAATTTCGATGCTCATATTTTTACCTTATACTATTCAAGAGGCACATCCACTAAAACAAGGATTGAAACAAAAGTCATAATTATTGTAGTTTCTTTGTTCATACAATTCAAGAGGCACATCCACTAAAACAAGGATTGAAACAACCTAACATTTTTTCCATAGTATCAAAAAATTGTAATTCAAGAGGCACATCCACTAAAACAAGGATTGAAACATTTTTCAAATCTTACATGGAATAACAAACCGTCAGATTCAAGAGGCACATCCACTAAAACAAGGATTGAAACTACAGACTTCAGCCTCGCTGCATATCGTTTTCCAGGATTCAAGAGGCACATCCACTAAAACAAGGATTGAAACTTGCTACTTCAGGGCATGATGGAAATGATATCTATCTTATTCAAGAGGCACATCCACTAAAACAAGGATTGAAACAAAAACATGAACAATAAATATGTTGTAAATATAACAGATTCAAGAGGCACATCCACTAAAACAAGGATTGAAACTATACGGAATATTCGAACCATATTCTTTTGAACGGATTCAAGAGGCACATCCACTAAAACAAGGATTGAAACTTTTTTCTGGTGCAGGAGCAGAATTAAAAGGACTTATTCAAGAGGCACATCCACTAAAACAAGGATTGAAACCTTTTGCCTGAAGCGCAGTAAGTTGAACCTTGCCAATTCAAGAGGCACATCCACTAAAACAAGGATTGAAACAATGATTTGGGAGTTTCTGAAGAGCTCGAGAGAAGGGATTCAAGAGGCACATCCACTAAAACAAGGATTGAAACTGACACAAAGTTCTTCCGAAAAACCGAATTAGACATTCAAGAGGCACATCCACTAAAACAAGGATTGAAACTGCAGCCCCCACTTGTGTACTTCGTGGTCATTGGCATTCAAGAGGCACATCCACTAAAACAAGGATTGAAACCAGA
>Ga0172370_10005655_pt1 | contig 16062 bp, 13 predicted proteins | sample LakKiv5m_FD_114538 | JGI IMG/M metagenome (GOLD analysis project Ga0172370, IMG submission 114538) | Freshwater microbial communities from Kabuno Bay, South-Kivu, Congo - kab_022012_11.5m | ecosystem: Environmental > Aquatic > Freshwater > Lake | place: Democratic Republic of the Congo...
ACAGCACTCGGTGCTGATGGCCTGGGCCGATTACCTGTACACCGGCAATACCGAGTCATTGGCGCAAAACTATAATTTGTTGAAGGCGGAAAAGACCTTGGAAAATCGTGCGCGGGAAGACGGTTTGCTCAATACCAAAGGACTGCGCGACATCGTCGATTGGCCTGCCGGCGAGCGGGACGGCTATGATTTCAAAGAAGTGAACACGGTGGTCAATGCCTTTTACTACCAAACGCTGCTGCAAATGGCGGATATAGCCGCAACGCTCGACAAAGGCAGCGACGCCGCCGAGTACCGACAAAAGGCTACACAGATAAGAGCCGTTTTCAACCGGGTGTTTTTGCATCCGCAGCGCGGCGTCTACATCGACGGCGAAGGCTCGACGCATTCATCCCTGCATGCCAACATGATGCCGCTGGCGTTTGGGCTGGTTCCACCAGACCACCAGCAAGCCGTCACGGGTTTTGTGGTCTCGCGCGGCATGGCGTGCAGCGTCTATGGCGCCCAGTACTTGTTGGAAGCGCTGTATCACGCCGGACGCCCGGACGCCGCTTTGGCGCTGATGACCTCGCAAGACCTCCGCAGTTGGTTCAACATGCTGCGCCTCGGCTCCACGATTACCTTGGAAGCTTGGGACGAGAAATTCAAACCCAACCTCGATTGGAATCACGCCTGGGGAGCCGCTCCCGGAAACATTATCGCGCGCTATGTGATGGGAGTGCGTCCGCTGGAACCCGGCTTTAAAAAGGTGCTGATCCAACCTCAACCGGCTTCGTTACAACACGCCTCGGCAATCGTTCCCACCATTCGCGGTCCTGTACGAGTCTCTTTCCAAAATCCCACCGCCGGGCCATTCTTGCTCGACATCGACATTCCGGTGAACATGACCGCTCGGGTGGGTATCCCAATAGCTGAGGCAAGCAATTCTATTCTTTCGGTGGACGGAAAATCTACACGCGGACAAGTTGAGGGCATGTTTCTTTTTGTGGACAGTATCGGCTCGGGTCATCATGTCATTGCACGGAAATGAATCCCACCCGCCTTTTATTTCATCCCCGTCGCAAACATACTACACTGCATGAAATTGTCAAGAATTTTTGCAAGTAGCAATTGACAAGTAGCGATAATAGAATTATATTGTGAGCGCAATTCCAGAAATAGCGCTTGAAAGAAATTTGCCTGTCCGAACTTAGCTGTCGGTATAAAAAGAGCAGCAGATCCTGCTGGAAAGATCGCTCACAATCAGGGATTTGTGCTTGCAAAGATTTCTCCCTGCGGTCGAAATGACGGCTATGCCAGTCAAGGGTTAAAACGTGAGTAGGCACGTCATTCAGAAGGAATCCTTGCGTGACAGCGAACCATCTATAAATTGTAAACTTGTGCTTAACTTTACAAAGATTCTTCCAGAATGACATTCTCTTTTTATATCACTTACTGACCCTTAACAAGCATAGCTCTGATGGCCAAATTCTTGCTGGGATTGCGTGAATAATCCGTGAGAATCCGTATCATCAGTGTCATCCGTGTGCTATTCCGTTCTGTTCCAAAACCCAATGACATCTATCATGGGCTGACCGTCTCCCGGTTGCAGTGTGCCCTATTTCAAACGATGGAAGAAATCAGGAGGAACCAGATTTGAACAGTCGAGAGAGAGTTGAGAGAGCCGTCCATTTCGGCAAACCGGATAGACCACCCATATCACATGCTATCCTACCTTCGGCGCAGTACCATTACGGCCAAGCGCTCAAAGATATCACCGATTCCTTTCACGAAGATTTTGGTTGGCACTTGCTGCCCGATTTGCCGCGGGAAAAGCTGCCCCCGCTATACAAGAAGGGAGTCAACGTCGACGACTACGGCACCACCTGGACCGTCACCGTGGAGGGTCGATCGGGAATTCCCACAGAATTTCCCATCCCGGATTTGTCCTGCTACGAGAAATACGTTTGGCCAAAGCCATTCACCGCCGGCGTGCCGAAATATCGATTGTACAGCGGCCACATGTCCGGGAAGAGTGACGACTATTACGCCCGCGGCGCTTGGATTCAATTTTTCGAGATTCTCTGCCAGCTCACCCCCATTGACGTTTTGTTGATGGCCATCATGGATGACCATCCCAAAGCTTACAAGCTTCGCGATGATTTGTTGGCCTTTAATCTCCGCTGGATCGATGAGTGGCTCAAGCTGGATTATCAGGGACTGCACTTTGCCGATGACTGGGGATCGCAAACGAATCTGATCATTGATCCGGAACTGTGGCGCAAGTTCTTCAAACCCGTCTACGCAACGATGTTCAAAAAAGTAAAAGATCGCGGCTTGGACGTTTGGTATCACAGCGACGGCAACATTATCAGCATCATGCCGGACATCATGGAATTAGGCGTTGACGTGTTGAATTGCCAATCCTCCGTCATGGACATGGAGCAGCTAAAGGCGTATGCCGGGAAGATTTGCTTCCGCACCGACATTGACCGGCAGAATGTTTTGCCGTTTGTGTCCCCCGCAAGAGTCAAAGAATTCATTTGCGACCTGTTCCACACTCTCGGCACACCGGAAGGCGGCATCATCGCCTGCGGTGAGATCAGTGAGGACGTGCCGCTGGAAAACATTCGCGCCATGTACGAGGCGTTTGCAGAATTTCGCTGGTAGCGTTGCTGTGCCAGTTCGGCTCACGGAAGAGTAGTGCGTTTGATTACAAAGATTAAAAATTAAAGCAAAATGACAGATCAAAATCCAAAATGTTTTGGGCTGACTTGCTGATACGGATATGAGTCGATTCCAAAAGCGGCCGTTTTACCTAATCGCTGGATTCGGTAGACGCCAATATTTTTGCATTTTGCTCTGTAATATTGCTTTTTAATGTTTGCTTTTTCAATTGCCCGGATAGTGCATTCGTTCATTCCGCGCCAGGAAGAGCAATCGTCTCATTCAAAGTTAACCGATGGAAATGCGTTTTTGCCCGCTCTGCCAAAGCAACAGTTACAAACTCAAGCTCTTGGTCGAAGAGTTTCGTCTAGCCAAATGCCGGAAATGCGGTTTTGTTTTCCTGCTAAACCCAGCCAAGGACGCTCAGGCTGTTGAAACCTATGACAGGTACTTTCAACAAGTGCCCATTGGAAGATATGCAGCAGACACTTCGGATTCGCAATTACAGCAGCTCTGGCATATCAATCGCCAGCGGCTGAAGTGGCTGCAAAGCATCAAGCCAAGAGGCCGTTTACTGGATGTCGGCTGCGGTCGCGGCTACTTTTTGCAGCATGCAAGGAGCTTGGGCTACGAGGTGGAAGGAATTGAGATTTCGGCAATGGCCGCAAAGTATGCGCAGGACAAATTCGGGCTTGTAGTTCTGATTGCGGATTTGCAAAAGCCCGGAGCTTTGGATGGAATCGGTCACCACGACATCATCACTCTGTGGCACGTTTTGGAGCATTTTCGCGAGCCTCTCCCCATCCTCCGCGAGCTAAGGAAATGCCTTTCGCCGCAGGGTATCTTGGGCATCGAGGTGCCAAACCTGCACAGCTTAAAATTCATGTTGTCGCCTGCTGGCCATCGCTGGATGAGCGGCAATCATCCGCGTTATCATTGCTCGTTTTTCACGGCGAGAACGCTTGCAAAAATGCTGACGCAAGCGGGTTTTTCCATAGCAGAGAAGAACCGGCTCACGTACTCCAAAAATGGGAAGAAAGGTTCTCAGTTTCTTGTCAAGAGAATACTTAAGCTTTTCAATCTCGATTCGTTCCTAACAGTGGCTGCAACGTTGCGGGGCATGGAAGGAGCAGGAGCATGAGAACGAGCAGGAGAACGAGCAGGAGAAGAAGAGAGAAAGATCGGGAGCAAGATTGCGTTAACAATAATCAACTACAAAACCAATGGAGAAGAAACAATGTCAACTGAGATGAAAAACGTCCCATCGGGGCGGGTGGTGTCCATCGATGCTTTACGGGGATTCGACATGCTGTGGATTACCGGTGGCGCCGGTGCTTTGTTGTCGCTGGTAAAATGGCTCAATTTGCCTTTCGCCGAGGCGGTGGCAAAGCAGTTCGGCCATTCGAGCTGGAACGGCTTTACCTTCTACGATTTGATTTTTCCGCTTTTCCTGTTCATCGTCGGCGCCAGCATGCCCTTTTCCATCAGCAAGAGACTGGAGCGCGGTGACAGCCGCAAAGACCTGTACGTCCACATCTTCAAACGGGCTTTGACCTTGTTCGTCCTCGGTCTGGTGTTCAACAAGATTTTGGATTTCAATTTCGAGAGCTTTCGTTGGGCGGGTGTGCTGCAAAGAATTTCTCTTTGCAGCCTGTTTGCCGGTCTCATCGTTATAAATTTCAATGTCAAGGGCCAAGCCATCGCTGCCGGTGTTATTCTTATTCTCTACTGGGCGGCCATGGCGCTCATTCCGGTCCCAGGTTTTGGCTCAGGAGTGCTAACGCCGGAAGGCAATTTTGCATCTTACATCGACCGCTTGTTTTTGCCGGGCAGATTCTGCTGCTTCGAGTTTGGCGACAATGAAGGCATTCTGAGCACCATCCCGGCCATCGCGACGACGCTATTGGGTGTTCTCAGCGGCCATTGGTTGAGAAGCTCTCAGCCGCAAGGAACGAAAGTCCTGCGCCTGGCAGGAGCCGGAGTGGCGAGCTTGATCGTAGCGGGATTGTGGAGCATCTTGTTCCCCATTAACAAGCTCATCTGGACCAGCTCCTACGTGCTTTACGCCGGCGGCTGGAGTATGCTGCTGCTGGCTCTGTTCTACTGGATCATCGACGTGCGCGGATACAAAAAGTGGGCGTTCTTTTTCGTAGTGATCGGCCTGAATCCCATTACCATTTATGTCGCGCAATCCCTGTTTAATTTTGGTACCATTGCCGACATATTTATTCATGGATTTGTCGATTATCTGGGTGCGTTCAAGCCATTCTTTGTGGCAAGCTGCGTTCTGGCCGTCAAATGGCTGTTCTTGTATTTCCTTTATAAGCAGAGAATTTTCTTGAAGGCATGACAGCCGGACGCGGACGAATTGGAATCAAATCGGAAGAAAACCATTTGCCGCCGAGACACAGAGATCATGCCCGAGGCGGAAGCGCTTAGGCGCACACAGAGGTTTTTTGCCTGGTTCTAAGGTTTGGTTCTTGATTTATCGTTTGGCTGCTTTTCAAGGCGGGGGGGATTGCAGTGGTTGCGCAATAGGCCATGCGGGTACTGTTCTCACCAGCTCACTCCATGGTAGGACAAGATGGCATCTTGTCCTACCATGGAATGGTGGGCAGCCTCGCCTTACTCATAGCCAAATTCCTTGAGGTAAGTATCTTTTTGCCGCCACTTTTCGCGGACGGCAACCCACAGCTCCAGAAACACCGGTCGACCTAAAAACTCCTCGATCTCCTGACGGGCAAGCTGCCCCACGTTTTTCAAGGCGCTTCCCCCCTTGCCGATAATAATCGCCTTTTGCGAATTCTTTTCCACCACGATCCTCGCTTTGATAAGGTCCTTGCGTCCCTTCTGTTCACGGAATTCATCGATCACGACCGCCGTCGAATAGGGCACCTCTTCGCCATAATTGAGAAGTATTTTCTCCCGAATAATCTCGCCGACAAAAAACCTTTCCGGATGCTCGGTCAGAGCATCTTGCGGATAAAAAGCCGGGCCCGTGGGGAGTTGTTTGACAATCACCTGCTCCAAAGCATCGAGGTTTTCCGCCTTCATTGCGGAGATGGGAATGATGTCTACAAAGCCGTGCAGCTTTCGATAAGCATCTATGAGCGGCAATAAAAGCCTCTTTTCGAGCAAGTCGACCTTATTGATCGCAAGGATAATCGGCTTGGCGGCCAAGAGGAGCTGGTTTAGAATATCGACATCCTTGGCAGTGGGTTTGGACATGGCGGAGGCTTCGACCAAAAATAAATTCACGTCCGCTTCGGCGATGGCAGCCTGTGCGGCTTTCACCATAACGCTCTGCAGCCTGTAAACCGGATCGATCAATCCCGGCGTGTCCCAGAAAATGATTTGATAATTCTTGCCCGATTTGATGCCAAGGATACGATGGCGGGTGGTTTGCGGCTTGGGTGTGGTGATAGAGAGTCGAAAATTGAGAAGATTATTGACGAGAGTCGATTTGCCGACGTTGGGCTGGCCGACGATTGCCACATAGCCGGTTTTAAAATCCTGTGAATTCGAAGACATTCTTTAGGCTCTGAGGAGGGAAAGCTTTCGTTTTGGATAAAAAATTCCAACCGCTAACGAGCGCGAATGGACGCGAATTTGCTTGTTCAGGTTTGTCGGCGATCGTTTGCGGTTTGGCAATATTTTGGAATGTTGCTCGGCCACGCTGGGGTTGAGGATCACAGATAGGAGTCGATGATGTGAATTTCCGATAGTTTTTTTAGCAATTCCTGGCCGTCCGCTACTTTGAGGTGATGGTGATGGCAGCCGTTGCGCAGACAGCCTTCGACCGTTCCACCATGAGGTAAGAGTAGGGCAAACATGGGCGCCGAACACACAATGCACTTTTGTCGTGGATCAGTCAAGGAAACGTCACATGCCGGGCAAAACAGCTCAACGATCTCGCCTTGGGAAACCGTTATCTCCATCAGGTTCTTGAAGCTGCCGTAGATGGGGTCGAGATGGATGAGGCCCACGTGATCCTGATATCTCCCCTTCACCGTGACGGAAGCGTAGCGGTTGATCTTGTGCTCGGCGTCCATCAAAGAATGTCCATTGGGGCAGCTCGCATGTTGAATGCGCACCGCCTTGCTGGGAATCTCAATGTTGAGCAATTCCTTTTTTCTTTTTGGCATTTTCCTTACCTGCTCAGATGAAGGGTGGAATCTATAGGCCCGAACAAACGTTTGAGCCTCACAGCATCGTTGGAACATCATTAGATGACAATCTATGCCAATCATGTTTCGAACAAACGTTTGAGCCTCACAGCATCGTTGGAACCCTGTCAGAGTGGCGATGTCAAAAAGGACTTTGGGTTCCGGGCTGGTCTTTTTCAAATACAGAACAAGCCGATCAATAGGCCTTGGCGACCAACACGCGTTGCTGAGAGGCTTTGCCGCAAACGATGCAAGCGCCTGCATCCTTTTTGCCATTCATGGGAACCAACCGAATGGTTGCCTTAGAGGTCTCTTGAAACTTGGCTTCACAAAGTGGATCGCCGCACCAATGCAGCCAGAAGAATCCGCCCGGCTGTTCCACGCGCTCCTGGAAGACCTGATAGCTGTCCTCTACAAAGGTATTCACATCGCGGAATTGGCGAGCTTTTTCCAACATTTCTTTTTGGATGGTTTCCAGCAAAACCTCCAATTTCGGCAGCAATCCCTCTTGCGGCATGAGAATCTTTTCGCCGGTATCGCGCCGCACGACCACCACCTGCTTGTTTTCCACGTCCTTGGGCCCCAGCTCGATACGGATTGGGACGCCGCGTTTTTCCCATTCGTTAAATTTCCAGCCCGGCCGGTACTGATCGCGGTCATCGATCTTGAAGGCGATGCGATCTTTCCAACCCTGAGTCAGCTCGCGGGCCTTTTCTCCGAGCATCTCAATCTCGTCGTCACCCTTCCAAATCGGGATGACGACGGCCTTGATCGGCGCCAGACGCGGCGGAATGACCAGACCGCTGTCATCGCTGTGCAACATGATCAGAGCGCCGATGAGTCGGGTGGACACGCCCCAGCTTGTCGCCCAAACATGTGATAGTTTTCCGGCTTCATCCTGGAAAGTCACATCGAACGCCTTGGCGAAATTTTGTCCCAAATTGTGAGAGGTGCCAGCCTGCAAAGCTTTGCCGTCCTGCATCATGGCTTCTATGCAATAGGTTCGCACCGCGCCGGCGAACTTTTGGCTTTCCGTCTTGACGCCGACAAATACCGGGGCCGCCAAATACTCCTCGGCAAAGGTCCGGTAAACCTCGAGCATTTGCAAAGTTTCCTGTTCCGCCTCCTCCGCTGTCGCATGAGCGGTATGGCCTTCCTGCCAGAGAAATTCGGTCGTGCGCAAAAAAAGCCGGGTGCGAAGTTCCCATCGTACCACGTTCGCCCATTGATTGATCAAAATCGGCAAATCGCGATAGGACTGAATCCACTTCTTGTAGGTGGACCAAATGATGGTTTCCGAAGTTGGGCGAATGACCAACGGCTCTTCTAACTTTTTCCCGCCGCCGATGGTCACCACTGCGCATTCGGGGGCAAAGCCTTCCACGTGCTCGGCTTCTTTTTGCAGGAAGCTTTCCGGTATGAACAATGGGAAATAGGCATTGACGTGTCCTGTGTCCTTGAACATGCGATCCAATTGAGCCTGAATTTTCTCCCATAAGGCATAGCCGTTCGGCTTGATGACCATGCAGCCCTTGACGGCGGAATGCTCCGCAAGGTCGGCGGCCGCAACCACGTCCAAATACCAACGCGAATAATCCTCTGATCTCTTTGTAATTCCCTTTGCCATAGTCCTTCTGATTCAATGGGGTGAAGACAGCTCAATTGGTTGTCGACATTTCGTGAGCGCAGTTATTCAATTTTTCCATCGCTGCTACATAACATAAATGTGGATCCGGAATGCCTTCCAGACAATAAAGCTGGCGGCGCATTTGCATTTGCCCATTCGATTTCTCCACCACGTCAACCAATGCGCCTTTGGGGCAATGCAAACAAGATTCTGGCTGGCGATAGAATTGAGTGGCGGATTGCTTGGCGACCAGTGCCTTTGTGTTGCTCCAAGTCTCGGCGCCGGAGCGATGGTCGAAATTCAAGGCCCAAATCTTCGCTAGGAGAATCCTTCCCTGATCCAGCTTCAGCAGGCCTTTTGCTTCGAAGCGATCTCCGGAAGCAAGGCGAAGTCTCTCCTGCTCATGCGGCGAAATGCGGGCATAAAAAACGTCGTCAAATGAAACCGAGCCGACGTAGCCTTGCCGCATGATCAACAAATATCCATCAAGCCGGATCTGCCCCTTGTCGACGGCGACTTCTTTCCGAAACAGCGGCTTGATGGAATCGACATCGCACCAAAAGCTGACTTCCCGATTGCGAACTTCCATCAGCCAGTCTTCGAAATCCTCCAGCCCAGCCTTGAATTTCTCGAATTCTTCCGCTTTCAGGACGATCTTAGGCTGATAATGCTCTTTCTCGTCGTGATATTGTGTGCAGCCTTCACATAGCCTGCCGAGATGATCGAAGCCACGGGGACAGTTCTTGCCTTTGTTCTTTAAGGCGCAAAACCACTTGAAAAAGATGCAGCCGTGGGGATAGCACTTTTTGACCTGCATAACGTGATAAACGGAAACCCGATTATCGAACTTGCCGTGTGAGCCAAAATTGCAGGCAAAAACATCGGTTCTTTTGTAAGGGTTTTTCATGTTATTACAGAAAGAGCCTCCCGGAGGTTCTTCATAACACGAGATTCTGTCAGGTCGCAAGGTAATTTTTCGAATGAAAGGCGCGTCCTACAAAACCTCCGGGAGGCTTTTGGAGCGTTCTCCAGCATTAACGACCAAAACTTGCCGCGAAATATAACCACAACGCAAAAGATAATCAAGCGGTTTCTTGGTTAACAAAGCAGGCGCATTGAAAAGGCGAGAAATATCAGAAACTCATCCGTCAGAACGACAGTGGGTCACTCCGACCGGCGGGAGGAATCTTTGTTAGCAAGCGCCGTTGAATCATGAGAGAAACTCGCGAGAAAGATTTATCCTCTACCAGGCAGACTCGAAAAGGTAACATCATTCGATTGTCAAAGTTGTTCAAGGCGCATAAGGAGTTTATGCGCTGAAGGTTTTGCGTTGTTTTTGCTGATGGATTTGTGTACTTTGATTGCAGAGGGTGGATGGGTGGGAGCGGGAGTACGAGTACGATTAGGATTAGGATCACTAATAGGAGAGGAGATGGGTTTTACACCGATTGATTACGTCATTTTGTTCGCATACCTCATCGGGGTTACGGTTTTTGGAGCGTGGTTAGGGAAAAAACAGCGGAACACCAAGGATTACTTTTTAGGAGATCGCAATCTGCCCTGGGCTGCAGTTTGCTTTTCGGTAGTAGCGACCGAAACCAGCACGTTGACTTTCATCAGCATTCCCGGTTTGGCCTACCTGACCAACCTCAACTTTCTCCAGATCACCATTGGCTACTTGCTTGGCCGCATTGTCATTTCCTTTGTCCTCCTCCCTGTTTACTATCGCGGCGAGCTGTTCACGGCTTATGAGTTCTTGGGCAACCGCTTCGGACAAAGGATGCGAAGCTTTGCCTCTGTTGTGTTTCAATTAACTCGGCTGCTGGCCGACGGCGTTCGGCTCTTTGCTACAGCCATTCCGTTGGCCGTCATCACCGGCTGGAATTATCCCACCAGCATTCTGGTCATCGCAGTTTTTACCCTCATCTACACCTACATCGGCGGCATCCGCGCGGTCGTCTGGATGGACGTGATCCAAATGTTCATCTATATTGGTGGGGCCATCTTGGCGGGCATCGTTTTGCTTTACCAATTACCCAATGGCTGGGAAAGCGTTGTGGCCTCTGCCGCGCCGGCGAATAAATTTCAGATCTTTTCCTTGGGATTCGACAAGCCGTTGGCGGAGTACTTTCGGATCAACTATACCTTACTCTCCGGAATTCTTGGGGGAGCTTTTCTCTCCATGGCCTCGCACGGAACGGATCAGCTCATCGTACAGCGTCTGTTGGCTTGCAAAAACTTGCGCAGCAGTCAAAAGGCCCTCATCACCAGCGGTTTCATCGTCATGGCCCAATTCGTGCTCTTTCTGACGCTCGGCTTGACGCTGTTTGCCTATTACGGCGGCGCGGCCCTGCGTTCGGATGAAGTCTTGCCAAGGTTCATTGTCGAAGGCCTTCCCGCCGGGGTTTCCGGATTTATCATCGCCGGCATTTTTGCGGCGGCCATGTCCACTTTGAGCGGCTCGCTCAATTCCATCGCCTCTTCCACCATGCTCGATCTTTACAAGCCGCGTTGGGGCAAAGACAACTCGGCTCAGAAGGACCTGCTGATATCACGCCTCCTCACTTTCTTCTGGGGCATCGTTTTCATCGGCGGGGCACTAATTTTCCAGGATGAAAAGAACCCGGTTGTCGAGCTGGGATTAGCAATCGCCTCTTTCACTTATGGCGGGCTGCTCGGCAGCTTCTTGTTAGGTAATCTGAACAGCCGGGTGGAGGAAGAGGACGCCTTGGTCGCAATGTGGGGTGCGATCTTTTTTATGACTTGGGTGATCGGACGCGAAGGTCTGGTCCTGACTGGCATTGTGCTGTTAAATCTTCTGGCCGGTCTGTGGGTGTTTCTTAAAGTAAAGCGTGCGCTGCATAGAGGCGCCATCATCGCATGGGCGATTCTGACAATGTTGCTAATTTACTCGACGCCGCCTCTGAGAATCGCTTGGCCGTGGTACGTTTTGATCGGTTGCGTCATCAGCCTTTCACTGGGCAGTCTATTGGCGCTGAGGAAGAGGATGCGGGATAATTGAGAAAAGAGGAAAGCGACAGTCATTACGTTATCAGGAAGTACCATTGCAAGAAAGAGCTGGAATGGGAAGAACGTTTGCAGGTATCGGCATAAAAAAGTCCGGGCCCCCGGCCCGAAGGTGAGTGCCCCCTGCGAGCGTCGTATTGTCCCCTCGGCGCTCGATGCAATTACAAAGGCCATGCCAGAGAATCGGGACTTTTTCGATACCGGATTATCATTCGCTTATGGGGTGTGCACGGTGAGCAGTCAGGCGAGCGTGTTGCAAATTCACAACATTCGGCAGCATGAATGTTGCAAAAAACGCACACATTCTTGGATCAAATATAAACGGCGGCAAGGACTAAAACAGAATAACTACTTCGGCGGGGATTGCCATGGCCGCTATGCCGCTCGATAATGACGGAAATTGCTATGTGCGCTGTGATAGCCCATGGTGTCATTCGTTTGGAATCCGGCCACGGCCGATCCGCCTTTGGCGGACGCCTTCTCTAGAAGGAGCACAGGCTACATGCGGTTTCCATTTCTCCATCAAGGGAAGATGCCTTGGCATGACATTGCCCACGCTTGGCTGAGTTTTGGCTTGGCAGAAAAAGCATGCTTTTTCCGTAGTAAGACAATGGATTGAAAGTTAATCTGGAAGGATCGAGGACGAGAGCAAAAGCAAGGCTCTGCCTTCAATCGCATTTGATGGAAGGCGGGGGAAAAAATCCGCGGTGAAGAGAAGTAAATGAATATTCGGATTCGACCAGCGAAGGTGGACTGCTCATAGTTGAAATCGACATCATTCCTCATAGCGATTAATTGACACGCAGGAACCATTGGCCCTGTTCGAGTGCGGCTAAAGGAGAGTACTAATTCTGGTAGGATGGTCGAAAGCATCGCCGCTACAAAGCACCCAGCGAGGAAGTCCAGATTCGTTATGCATCATAAAACTTCAGCGCCTTGGCGATATCTATCGGGGATCGCGTCGGGACGTCACGACCCTCGAGCTTGATGCCCTTTTCGTGCAAGAGGCGAAAGTTGGTGATGTCTTCTTCGTCGACAAAAATAAAGGGGGCTATTTGATTTTTCCCGGGCCGGAAATGCATGCCGCCTACGTTCACTTCTTTTATGCCGATGCCGGCATCCACAAACTGGACGATCGTTTTGGGCGTATCGACCAGCAACAATATACGCTCCTGCTCAAATTCCCGATTGATCAAAGCATTGATTGTATCTTTCAGAGCCAGCACCGAGGCAGTAATATCGTTCGGCACGGCTGACATGTAAATGGTTCGCTGCCATTCGGAATTGGCCACTTCGTCGCTACAAAGCAAAATACGTTGAGGTTTGAGTACGTTGCGCCAGCCAACGACCACCTGGCCGTGAATCAATCTATCATCTATTCTAACTTGTACCAAAGGCATGGGGTGCATTCTCCAGGTTGTTTCGGCAATCCGATTTTAGTGTGGTTTGTTATCAAACTTGCAAATGCCGCGCAAGCCGTCTTTTTCCAAAGTCTCCGCCAATTCAGGCAAGGACAGGGCTTCTCTCTTGGTCATAAAGGACAACGCCATGGCCAGGTTGACGCCGGAAAGGACGACAACGTTGGGTCTATTCCGTGCAACGGACACAGCCACATTCCAGCAGCTTCCACCCTTAAGGCTGGCCATAATCACCACTCCTTCACGCTTTTCCTCCGGCCCATTTACCACGGCCAACAATCGCTGGGTAATTTCGTCAACGGACATGTTGGTGACAGATAACGTATGCAGTCCGTCGTCCATTCCAATGATTCCACGCACGGCTTCCACAATGGCATCTCCGATTGGCCCGTGGGTTATCAATACAGCATGCTTCATATAAATATCTCGTCGTGTGAGTGTGGGTATTTACTTATTTTCTGATTTGTTTAGCATTTTTGCAATGAGATGCTCGTTAAAGTCCCGCGCCGCATATTCACCGCGTTCTTTCAGCTTGTGATTCATTGCAATGACCTCGGCAATGACGGTAATATTTTTGCCAGGGAAAATCGGTAGTTCCACCATCGGAACCTTGATGCCCATGATCTCCATCGTCTTCTCGTCAACGCCAATTCGCTCATAGTCTCGAGCATTATCCCATTGCTCCAAATTGACGACGATCTCGATAACTTTCTTACCCCGAATCGCCCTGATTCCAAACATGCGGCGAACGTCGATGATACCCAAGCCGCGAATCTCCATGTGATGGGTCAGGACGTCATTCGGGGCTCCTTCGAGAACGTTCATGCTGACGCGAGTGATATGCACCACGTCGTCGGCAATAAGCTGGTGACCGCGCTCGACCAAATCCAGAGCCAACTCACTTTTGCCAATGGAGCTCGGTCCCGCTATGAGCATCCCCACGCCATAGACGTCGACCAGGGAGCCGTGCACAATGGTGTGAGGAGCAAAAATGGTGTCAAGGTACTCGCCCAGATGATAGGAAACTGCCGTAGTGCTCAGGGGCGTAGAGAACAGCGTGATACCGTTTTGGTTAGCTATTTCCACCAGCTCGTTAGGGGGAGGATTATTATTGGTGATAATTATGCACGGCAAATCAAATCCCAATACCGTCGAGATAGCCCGCGCGCGTTGTTCGCCTTGCAAAGTATTTAGGTAGCCAATTTCGGTATTCCCCATGATTTGGACTCGCCAATAGGTGAATACTTCGACAAAGCCACTAAGGGCCAAGCCGGGACGATGCAGCTCTTTCTCCCGAATTTTGCGGACAAAGCTCACCTTGCTGTTGATGATCTGTAGAGAAATCCGCTTATTATTGTGCTCGAAAAGATCTTCTACCGTGATAAAAGGCAGGGTATTCTGATCTCCCATCGGCCCTCCTCGACAAAGGTTGTCCGGCAAAAACGATAATAGAAGCTATAACATTCATTGGATTGTCAAGCGAGAATTGTCAGAGTATAAGCACTAAATCCTACGTTCAGAAGGGGCAGAGTCCCAAAGAGTTCCTTTCTTCTTTGCGGATTACATCCAAACATACTTATGGGGCTGCGAGGAGCCCCATAAGCGTCTGGCGTTACCTTTGTCCGTTAAACAACTAATCCGAAGGATCAGGAATGCTCTTCAAAATTAGCTGCTATTTTTTCGTTATCAAAATGTCTAAGTTTGTCTTTATATCTTTTAAGCTGTCTTTCTAACTTGTCCACCGCGAGGTCTATCGACTTGTACATGTCTTCGCTTTTCTCCACTACCGCCAGCCTGGTACCATAAACTTTGCAGATGAGTTCAGCGACTTGTTGTTGCTTAATAAAATCCAAAATGATCTCGATGTCAAGAATGCCATCGTAGTATTTTTTGAGCTTGCTAACTGCGGTTTCCGCATGTTCTTTTAGACGCCCCGATGGCTTAAAATGTCTCGCAGTGAAGGTAATCCTCATATCATCCTCCTTATGAAAAATAATGAGAGCACTTCCACGGTTTAGTATCTTGCAAATGCAAGCTGTCCTATTCCTTCTGCTTCACCTCCCTTCAAATGATTCGTCCCGTCACTCAAGCTGGATAATGCACGATTCTCCTTCGGCGCTCATTGCCTTTCTGCTCTTGGATGTGCTTTTTTGTAGACCTTTTTCAAATGCTCGGCGGAAACATGGGTATAGATTTGGGTGGTCGAAAGGTTCGTGTGGCCTAATAATTCTTTGACCGACATAAGATCTGCCCCTTCGTCCAAAAGGTGCGTGGCAAAGGTGTGTCGTAATGCATGCGGATGAGCCTTGTCAATGTCTGCCACCCGACTGATGTATGACCGCACGATATAGGCAATTTGTTGCCGGGTGAAAGGTTCTCTGTTTTCTTTAACAAAAATATAATTTCCATATTCCGTTCTTTCCAATTCTTCGCCAAGCTTGAGATACGCCTGCAAATCGCGACGGACCACATCACCCATGGGCACAACGCGCTGCTTTTTCCGCTTGCCGATCACTCGAATCGTGCCTTCTTTCATGTTGACGTCGTGGATCCTCAATCCTGCCAACTCGGTAACTCTTACGCCGGTGGCATAAAACAGTTCCAAAATCACCAAGTCGCGCAAGCCGTCTTTGGTTTGCGTATCCGGCAAGGACAAAATGGCTTTGATTTCCTTTTGCGAAAGATAGTCCGGTAGCCGCCGATCCAACTTGGGGGAAGCAATGGCCAGGGTGGGGTTCACGGTAATCGCATCTTCTCTAACAAGGTACTTGGAGAAGGTCCGCAGCATCGAGAGCTTGCGGCCAATGCTGCGGGGCGAAAATCCCTTGCGTACCAGGGTCGAAAGGTATCCGCGAATGGCGGCGCGGGTAAGCAAGCTCAATTCGGGCTGGTCGGTCTTGTACCTTTCCGAAAGGAACTCCACAAACTGACTGAGATCGTTTTGCGCGGCCAATTTTGTGTTGACCGAACTGCGGCGCTCGGCATTCAAATGGCGCATAAACGCTCCCACCCAGGTCATGATAAAGTTGTCATTCAGTTGACTCATGATCGACGTGCCTATACGAAACTCGGTTGTAGTCGCTGCTCGTTTAGGGCGAGCAAGTCGAGGTCGAATTTTTTCTTGCATTGCGGGCAGCGATAGAAATCTCCCTGAGCAGGCGTCGCATGTGTTAGCAGA
>Ga0172370_10005656_pt1 | contig 16062 bp, 16 predicted proteins | sample LakKiv5m_FD_114538 | JGI IMG/M metagenome (GOLD analysis project Ga0172370, IMG submission 114538) | Freshwater microbial communities from Kabuno Bay, South-Kivu, Congo - kab_022012_11.5m | ecosystem: Environmental > Aquatic > Freshwater > Lake | place: Democratic Republic of the Congo...
AGAGAGAGAGAGATTTGTCAATAACAAAAAACACCCTACGTTTTACAGGGTGTTAGTTTAAAAAAATATTTAAGCCACTTTTAACTCTAATTTTATTTTTGAAAGCAAAACATCATGTTCGTTGATTTGCCTTTTCTGTAAATCTAATTCATCTTGCATGCGTCTTATTGCTTCTACAGTAAAAACACGCTCATCATCAAGCCGTGTTAAAATTTTCATTATCTGGTCTTGGCCGCGCAAATATTCAGCTTTAAATTCTTTTATTTCTGTCTCTAAGCTGACAAATTTTTCATCATGTTCAAACAACTTGTCAGTAATTCTATCCAATCTAATTTCATGGCCATCAAAACGTTTATCATGTTCTAATAATTTTTCAATGACTTTGTCTTCGTTCATATAAAATATATTATAATGACAAACAAAAACTTTGTCAAATTTACTCAACAAAATACTTTCTCACCAACTCCTCCACCTTTCCTTCCACCTCTTCCATTTTCAACGGTGGCATTTGTCCAGATTTTTCAATCAGTTCAATTACCACCTTTAAAACATGTTTCATGCCTGGAATGATATGATTATCGCGATCTTCGGCATAAGAAAAGCGAACATGACCAAAGCCGGTCGGGCCAAAATCCACGCCTGCCAAAGTGGCCACTCCTCTTTCATACAACAGCCATTTATTCAACTGCTTGTCGTTCTCAATTTTCAATTCATTTTTTACGTACAGCAAATTTAAAACTCCCATAAAGCTGGGGAATAAATAAAACGCACCTTCAGCTTCATTGCAAACCACATAGGGCTTTAATAAATTTAAACACTCGGAAACAAACTGCCCTTTTTGTTCATATTCTACAAAATCCTTATTAATTAATTCCTGCACTTCATCTTTAATACTTGGATATTTAAAACCGTCCAATTCCATATCACCATAAATCGCGCCAGCCACAATTTGATTTATGCGGCTTACTCCGCTCCATTTGTTAATGGCCAGGCGGCCAAAAATTTCAATTAACCATTCTGGCGCCACTACAAAACCCAAGCGCCAGCCGGTCATGGCATAATTTTTGGAATAACCATTCAAATTTACCGTCCAGTCTAACATTCCCGGGATTGAGATGAAGGAAAAATGTTTTTTCCCGCCAAAAGTTATTTGATCGTAAATATCATCAAAAATTACAAAGAACTTATATTTTCTCACCAACTCTGCCACTTGTTCCAAAGTTTCGCGCGACATCATCATACCAGTGGGGTTTTGCGGAGTGTTGATGACTAATAACTTGATTTGTTGATTTTCTTGAAATAACTTTTCCAAATCTTCTACGCGGAATTCTAAAGTTTTACCCTGAGCGATAGCCGAAGGGTCTTCATTTTTATAAGCGGACCAGCGCAACACTTGGCCATGATGATAAAACTCGGCCAAAGATTCATAAACCGGATAACCAGGATCTTGCACAATAATTTTATCATTCGGCGCGATTAAAGTTTGTAAAGCTAATTCTATAGCCGATTTGCCAGCCGGTTCTAACAAAACATTTTCCGGCTTAATTTCCACACCGCGCAGTTCACTCCAATATTTGGCAATGTTTTGGCGCACTATTGGATAACCGGCAAAATGTCCATACTTCGTTTGTTTGTCTTTTAAGGCTTGGATGGCAGTATTAATAATTGGCTCCGGTGTTTTGGGACCAGTATCACCCACATGAAATTTATAAATTTGCGGAAATTTTTTTGAACTTTCTACGGCAATTACTTCTGCCCCAAACCCAAATGCCGTCTCTGTGCCCAGATAATTTAAGTCGGGATTGATAGTGACGTTGGGAATTAAATTTTTGTCTGAAAGAAATTTTGGAATGTCCATATTGTATAGAACACGAATTTAACAAATCAAACTAATTGGAACGAATTCGTCAAAATTCGTTAAATTCGTTTGATTCGCGTTCAATTAATTTTAATAGTAAATATATTTTATCTTACAACTTTAGTAGGCGTTTTCACTGTAGCCAAAACTTTATTTTTAATATCCTCCGGCATCATCCCCGCCAATTCATACACTTCATCTACAGTGCCAGATTTTAAATAATTATCAATAGAAATAGTGCGACGAGTGTAATCCTTTGGCAATAAGAACGGATATAAAAATCCTTTCCAGCCATTGTGAATTGTCACTGTATGCGCGCGGTCTTCATCAGAAAATATTTCATTGGCTTTGGCTGGATTATTTTTTCGCAGTTCTTCAAACAACTGTGGCGACGTCACACAGACTAACTTCACACTTAAACCCTGCGCTTCCAAATCCGGCAAAATCTTTAAAGTATTTTCTAATGGGATTGATCCACTCACTACCAGCACAACTCGCGGGGTTCGGTTATCGGGGTTCGGAGTTTGGTAAAACACATAAGCTCCATGTACTGCATCCGACGGTTTAGATTTTCCAATGCTTCTATCAAACACACTTGTATCCGGCCGAGAAACCGACAAGGCAATTGGTTCGCCTTTTTGCAAAGCATAAAATAGCATTTCAATTGTTTCATTGGCATCCATTGGCTTGTAAACTTTAATGCCCGGGTAAGCGGTAAACATACTCATCCAATACAATCCTTGATGCGTGGGACCGTCTTCACCAGTTTCCGGGCCATCGTGCGCCGCCAGCATTATAAAAAAACCTTTATTTTTTGGATTTAAATGATTGCCAATTAAAGTTAGGCGCACGCAATTGGTCATCATAGAAGTAAACACCGCGTAAGTGGAAAAAGCTGAGATGGGTGCAAACCCGCCCGGCAAGCGGTCGGCTGTCATACCAGTACTCATCATAGCCATATTTTGTTCGGCAATACCAAAACGAATACCGCGTCCCAAAGGATTTTCCCGATTAACAATACCATAAACCTCCTCGGCCTTGTTGGTTAATATAGATTTGCTGAGGTCGCCAGTACCCACCCAAAAAAATGCTGTTTGCTTCATTAGCCACTGAAAAAAAGCTTCGGTAGCTTTGCGTGTGGCCACTTTTGTTCCAGAGGCGTATGATAATTCTGCTGGCAATTCGCTCGGTCGGCGGATGTCTAGTGGATTTACTAATGGTCTGCCCACTAAATTTTGTTTCATTTTCTCAAACAGATCACTATCAATTCTGCATTCTGCATTCTGCATTCTGCATTTGATATAATCCGCCAATTCTTCACTGATCTGTTCTTCTACAAACTTAATATCCTTCGCCACCTCTCCCTTCACTGCCGGAATATTAAAGCCTAAATTTTTCATTATCTCAAAATATTCTTCAGTCTTGGCCGGAGCGCCGTGCGAACCCGCGGTATTTTCTTTGGCGCCATAAGCTTTGCCTTTTATGCAGTGCGCTATAACAACTGTTGGCGACTGATTATTAAAAATTTTCTGCGCGGCCAAACGATAAGCATAAATTAATTCCAAAAAATTATGGCCATTAACTTCAATCACATTCCAGCCCAGACCCAGCCAATGATTTAAATAATTGGAATGCATTACTTCATTTATATCACCATCAATGCCATAGTGATTATAATCCAAGCTCACCGTCAAATTATCCGCGCCTACGGCATTCAACACATTGCGCGCTTCATAACTCATGCCTTCTTCACTCTCAGCATCTCCCATAAATACCCAAACATGCGTGTCTAAGCCTGATGACTTGTGAGCAATGGCCATGCCCCCAGCAGCTGATAAACCATGGCCAGACGGGCCAGTGGCTACATCGGTCAAAGGATTATAATTTTCAATATGTCCTTGCGGGCCATCGTGATGGCGAAATTTTACCAAATCTTCGGGCATTACTGCTTGTAATTTTTTAGCGTCAAATTCAACACCAGCTTTGCGCAGTGCGCCATAAATTAAACTTAATCCGCCATACAATCCTGGCGAGCAATGCCCGGCAGACCAAACAACTCTATCACGTCCAGGATTTTTTGGGTCTAGTGCGTCAAACTTCATCGCCCCACCAAGTACCATGGCCAAAAATTGTTCTACTTTTGAACTTGATCCGCCCGGATGTCCGGAATGCGAGGCTTCTAAAGAGGCAAAAATAAAAGCACGCATCAGGCGGGCCATCTCGGTAAACTTGGTAACATCAATCCCCTCAATTTCTGCCAAATCCAAACCTTGCAAATTTAGATAATTTTCTGTTTTTAATTTATTTATTTCCTCTGAATTAAAAAGATTAATGGGCATAAAAAAACAACGGTTAATTGTTTAACAGTGGGATTATAGCAAAAGCTAACAAAGCTTACAAGACCTGCACTACCCACAGACTTGCGTCGAACATTATTTTGTGTTTTAATAAAATAAACGTGTTTCTTTCCAAGGGGGAATCGTGCCCAGGTCCAAGCGCCCCATGCCTACGTTGATCCTGGTGTTGTGCGTGCTCATCGGCGTCGGTATCACCGACTCGGTGATGTACGGATTAACTTACTTGTTCGGCTGGAGCCCGTTCTGGATCACCATCACCCTCTGGGTGCTGGCGACCCTGCTCGGCATCTTCCTCGGCCTGTACATCGGAGCCAAGGTGTGCATCAAGTACTACGACGGCGTCATGGCCTACAACACCTGAAGCCAGACCCACAGCACACCCAGACAACCCCTCCCGACAAATGGTCGGGGGGGTAAAGGCACGCGGGATAAAAAATCCCCCGCCCATGGTTTATTTCTCAATTACTTGGGAAACAAACCAAGGAGTTGGGGGATTTTTTTATTTTTTCTTAGCAAGAATCACATACCCTTGAGCCTCAATAAATTTGCCTACCACATACATTTCTATCAAACCATACAATTCGCAAAGCGCTGTGGAATAGGGATGTAATTTTTTCTTTGTCCAGAATAATAAACGATTTAAATTGCGCAGAATAAAAAAACGCCGTAGAGACGAGGCATGCCTCGTCTCTACATTTAATGCATTATAAAATTCGTCTGGATGAACAAAAAACGAAGCCCAAAACGCGCTATACATTTTTTTAATCACAAATCCCGCGTCTGCCAATAAATTTTGCAATTCTTTTTTTGAATATAATGAAATATGAAACTCGGCGTGCGGATCCACATTCAACCCGCGTTTCATTAAATAATTTCTCACATAAGCCTGGCGCCCCAATTTTGATTCGGCAAACATTGCTAAAGCGCCACCAGGCTTTAACACGCGATTTAATTCTCTTAACCAATTCGAAACATTTTGTACATGTCCCAAAACATCAGATGTATAAATAGCATCAAAATATTCGTTGTCAAACAGTAGGTGTTCTCCATCATAATATTGCACCTCGGCCCACACGCCATTTTCTTTAATTTTCTGCTTGGCCAAATCCACTTGCAAGGCCACCACTTCTACACCATAAACTTCCACACTGCGGCCAAACATTTTTTTAAAATCAATTAAAGTAGCCCCTGTGCCACAGCCCACGTCAAGAATACGAATACATTCGTTCTCCCCCATCATCAAACTTGATTGTTTGGGATTATTATTGAGTCCGCACTTAATCCACCTATACAACATCCACTTTTTGGGATAAAACAACAACTTGCACCAATCTTTAAATTCAACTCGCTCACTCAAAAACACCGGGTCTGTATCCCAAATTTCCGCGCCCGACTCTTTCTTAATTCCCCAACCCATAGTTGTTTTTTTGTCTTGCATACTGTAATATTGTAGCATAACCAAACTCCAAACTCCAATAACCTTACACCTAATTGGTGTCTGGCTATTGGGGCAAGGCGTCAGGATTTATGTTTTTACTCATCAACAAACCCAAAGACTGGACCAGCTTTGATGTGGTCGGCTACATTCGCGGGCACATCCGTAAATCTGTAAATCAGGATTATCCGGGTATCCGTAAGTTAAAGGTGGGCCATGCCGGCACCTTAGACCCCTTTGCCACAGGTCTTTTAATTGTGGGCATTGGTCGTGAAGCTACTAAACGATTGGATGAATTTAAAAATTTGCCAAAAACCTATATTGCAACAATTAAACTTGGTGAGGTTTCTGATACTTTTGATTCAACAGGCGTGATAAAAAAATATAAAAAACCATTGTTATATTGTTATATTGTTCTATTGTTAAAAAAATTATTTAAAAAAAATAGCAATAAAACAATAAAACAATACAACAATAATAAATTAAACAAAATAACTGTAAAAAAAATTCAAAAGGTTATTAGTAAATTTCTCGGCCCCCAACACCAACTCCCCCCTATGTTCTCTGCCAAAAAAATTAAAGGCAAAAAACTTTATGAATTGGCACGTAAAGGAATCACTATAAAACGTAAAAAAAATAAAATAGAGATTTATAAACTCGAACTGTTAAGTTACGATCCTAAGTCCTCTGTCCTAAGTCTTAAGGCCGAAGTCTCATCCGGTACCTACATTCGCACCTTGGCCAATGATATTGGTGAGAGATTGGGATGTGGAGCGTATTGTCTTGAACTAACGAGAACGAGGATTGGAAATTATTCAATAGATGGTGCGATAGAGATAGAAGATATAAAAAATTTTGAATTTTGAATTTTTAATTTTGAAACAATTTTTAATTTTAAATAATTAGTTTAAGTCATTCAAAATTAATTCATTCGAAATTGTTTCAAAATTCGAAATTAAAAATTTAAAATTAAAAAAACTCCCCTCTGCCCTCACTCTTTTAAAGAAAGAATGAAAGCAGATTTGGGGAGTTTTTTTATCACCTCCTTTCATGGTATCCCTCCAAACCCGCATGACCTCCTCATGTTTCACCTCCCTACTGTGCCCCGCTCAACCAGGGCGGTAGTCCTAGCCAGGCCGTCAGCACCACGAGCGCCGACAGCCACAGCACGACCTCCAGGGCCAGTGGCCAGCGCTTCAATGCACCACCTCCTCGGGGGTGTGGGGCCAGCCGCTTGGCCCCTGGTACTTGGTCTCGGGGCCGTCCTTCGGCTCCGAGACTTCGATCTGGCTCGCCTCGACCGGCACCAGACTCACCAGATCGTCCGTGGCCGACAACATAGGCTCGGCCACGTCCAACTCGTCGCCCTGCTGGACCAGCACACCCTGCACTGGCGACGCCTCCTTCATCACCTTGCCCACGAGCGGCAAGACGATGAGGAACAACGCCATGACCGCCAGCGTCAGCACCACGAGCCCGATCAGCCTCTTGATACTCATGGCACCACCTCCTTCGTCTGATTGTTGTAGGTCTGCTCTTCCGCCTGCCGATCATCTTCGGCCACGCCGTCAGCGATACCCTTGACCAGTGGATAGCCAAGAGCTACCACGATCGCTAATAATACTATCGCCACAAACACCTGAGCCCAAAAAAACTCGCTACGCTTTCTCACAATTCTACCTCGCCTTGTTACGAATCCCTGATACCATCAGAAGAAAACCGACCACCAACAAAATCAAACAGATCCAGTCAGTGGTGCCTCCAAACTCTGCCCACCACCCCTTCAGATGATAGCCCAGGACCCACCAGCACCGCCACCCACAAATCCATTCGCGGAGTGGTGTGAAGTGTGGATCAGTACCAACGCCCAAAACCAGAGCCAGCAGTAGCAACCCCACCACCAAGAACTTCATGGCACGCATGGTGTCAGGGTCCTCGTGAATCTTAGGTACATTAACCATTCTGTGACCCTATAATGTTTATTATCTTTAAACTATCAAAAATATGAGTGAAAGTCAAAGAACACTACTACAAAAACAATGTCAGGTCAAGAACTATCAACACAAAAACACGAAAACACCTGTCCGACATGCCTGACGGCAAGTCATGGCGGGCGGGCAGAAAGCACAAAAACGCTTGTTAAATTTACATCTCGGTGTTTTTGTGTTTTGAGGCGAAGCCGGGTGTTTTGTGTGCTTTTGTGTGAGTGTGCTCAGGTGCTTAGGTGCTCAGGTGTCCAAGTTATCCACACCACCTTCAATTTCTTCTCTAAAAACCCGCTAATTGACAAAACCACCCCTTTGTGCTATACTTGCCATACAATTATTTAAATCAATCAACTATTGTAGGATTTGGACAGCATACGGCTTTGGTGAAATGTTTATAACTATGAATAATTTTGGCTTTATTAAGCTAAATTTAACTTCTGGTATTCTAAACCAACACCAGTCTCTTGACAAAAGAGGCCTTGTTCGTATCGCGTAAATCGCCAACACTCCCCTATTAGGGGAGTCGCCTTGCCGAAGCACTCCGAGGCAAGGTGGGGATTTCCTATCCTTCATTAGTTTTAATGAAGTTTTTTTTAATATGACAGCTCTATATATTAGCTTAACCGGAGTTTTGGCCGCAGGCTTGGGCCTTTTAATTGGCTATTTTTTGCGCAAGCAAATTGCCCAAAACCGCGCCAACTCTGCCGAAACCAAGGCTGAAAAATTATTGGTAGAAGCCCATAACAAAGAACAAGATCTTTTGCTTCATGCCAAAGAAAAAGCCATCAAAATTATTGATGAAGCCAAAAAAGAAGAAAATGATCGTCGCAGTGATTTGGGCCAATTGCATAAGCGTTTGGAACAGCGTGAAAATATGTTTGACAAACAGCTTTTGGAATTTGAATCACGCAAAGAAAAACTGCAACAAAAAGTGGAGGAAATTCAAACCATTAAACAACGCGTGGATCAATTGAACGAGCAAGCCTTGGCTCAATTGCAAACCATTGCCGGCTACACCAAAGATGAAGCCAAAGAAGTTTTGTTTGAAAAAATTGAAGAGCAAGCCAAAGATGACTTGATGGTGCGCGTAATGAAAGCCGAAAGAAACAATACCGAAGCTTTTGAATCCAAAGCTCGCAATATTGTACTTGGCGCCATTCAGCGCTGTGCTTCTGATCATTCAGCAGAAACCACTTCCACTTCCGTATCTCTTCCCTCAGACGAAATGAAGGGCCGTATAATTGGCAAGGACGGCCGCAATATTAAAACCATTGAAAAAATGACTGGCTGTGAATTGATTATCGACGAAACCCCGGATATGATTTTAGTTTCCGGCTTCTCCCCTATTCGCCGCCGCGTTTGTCAGCTGGCTTTGGAAAAATTAATCAAAGACGGACGCATTCAACCTGCACGCATTGAAGAATTTATTGAGGAAGCCAAAAAAGAATTGGCCATTGATATTAAAAAGGCCGGCGACGAAGCAGTTTACAAATTGGGCATGGCCGGGCTTGATCCTAAATTAGTTGGCATTATCGGCCGTTTAAAATATCGTACTTCTTACGGACAAAATGTTTTAAACCACTCTATTGAGGTGGCTCAATTGGCAGGATTAATTGCTGGGGAAATTGGTGCCGATGCTTTTAAGGCAAAAAAAGCCGGCTTTTTCCATGACATTGGCAAGGCTGTTGATCAAGATACACAAGGCACACATCCGGAAATTGGTTACACCATATTAAAAAAGTTTGGCATTGATGAAGAAACAGCTGATGCCGCAGCCCATCACCACGATGACCACCCGGAAATGTTAATTACACAAATTGTAAAAGCCGCGGACGCCATTTCTGGCGCGCGCGAAGGTGCGAGACGCGATACCTACGAACAATTTGTGGCGCGCTTGGAAGAAATTGAAAAAACCGCTTCTGACTTCCCAGGCATTGAAAAAGTTTATGCCATTCAGGCAGGGCGCGAAGTGCGCGTGTTTGTTAAACCCGATGCTGTGGATGATTATCAGGCCTATAATTTGGCCAAGGATATTGCCCGTAAAATTGAAAATGAATTGCAGTATCCGGGTGAAATCCGCGTAAATGTGATTCGTGAAACCCGCGTTATTGAATACGCGAGATAAAATAATGTGACTAAAAAAATCCGCTCGACAAAGGGCGGATTTAAATTTTGAATTTTTAATTTTGAATTTTTAAACAATTTCGAATGAATTAATTTCAAATGACTTAAACTAATTATTCAAAATTGAAAAATTATAGCATTAAAAATTGTTTTAAAATTAAAAATTCGAAATTCGAAATTAATTTCTGTCCACAGACAAAAATTTGGCTCTATTGACAGAAATTGGCTAAATTTAGTATAATAAAACTGTAAAAAGAACAAAGGTTCTTGATTCATAATTCTTAATTCATAATTCAAATACTATGAACAAAGCAGAATTAGCACAAACAATTGCCGAAAAAGTCGGCGTGTCAAAAAAAGAAGCAGAGGCCATGGTAGAAGCCTTTGTGGAAATTACTACCACCACTCTTAAAGCCAATGGCGAAGTGGTAATTGCCGGCTTTGGCGCCTTTTCTTCCAAAACTCGCGCCGGCCGCATTGGTGTTAATCCACAAAATCCAACTCAAAAAATTCAGATTCCTCCGGTTAGAGTACCGAAGTTTAAAGCTGGTAAGGGTTTGAAGGATGCTTTGAAAAAATAACACGGATTACACGGATTATTGAGGATTACACGGAAACGAAACTTCACCCCTTAACCCCTCTCCTACAAGGAGAGGGGTTTGTATAATGATTGACAAAATCGAATTTTTAATATATAATGTTTGCACCATAAGGGCCCGTTCGTCTAGTGGCTAGGACGCATGGTTCTCATCCATGTAACAAGGGTTCGATTCCCTTACGGGCTACACGTGTCAGGGTAGCTCAGTTGGTTAGAGCGTAGCATTCATAACGCTAAGGTCGAGGGTTCGATCCCCTCCCTTGACACAAAAAATCCCGAAAGGGATTTTTTTATTTGTGTAATCCTTAATAATCCGTATAATCCGTGTTAGCTCTTAAGTACCTCCGAAATCTCTACCAAGTGCAAACCCATGGTCAGGGCAATAGCAATGGCGGCCAGTGATGGATAAACATCGGCTTTTCGTTTTTTGGCGCCGGCCAAATACATGGGCACTACAGACCCGGCATAAGAAATTTTAAAATACAGACCTTCTTTTTCGCCATTATCACCAAATTTTTCCAAAAGATCAGATGCTCTCACCTCGGCTTCGGGATGAAAACCAAACGTGATTACATCAGCATCAGTTTTTTTGCTCATGGCAAATATGTCTTCTTCATCGCGATTTAAAATGGCGTAATTATTTTTATCCAAGTGGCTTACCATAGAACGCAATTCTTGGGATAATTTTTTTAAAGTTTTAAAATAATCCAAATAGCCATCGGTTAGTGAAGTGACCACGCCAATTTTACACGGCGCAATATTGGTTAATTTTTCCAAGTCGCCAGAGCGACTAGCCAGCATTTCCAAAACCAAAACTTCGGGATAATTTTTGTCGCGCTTAAAAATTAATTTTAAAGCCTTGCCCCAAACTTTGCACCAGCCCCAAAACGATCGGCTGGGAGTGGTACAGCCAATTATAGCCAAAGGCAAACCAAATTGGTTATTATGCCCTTCGGGATTGCCAACCACGCGAAATTTGCTGGACAAAATTTTTACCGCAATATCTTTAACACTGGTTTTGCCTACAGAACCGGTAATACCAATAATGTCGGGCTGGTACTTTTTTAAAATACAGCGACTGAAAAATTTTAAAAGTTTTTTGACAAGTGTACGCATAGTAAAATGAATTATGAATCAAGAATTATGAATTATGGGTGATTGTGTAGTCCGTAATTCTTAATTCATAATTCATAATTCTTATATTACACGAATTATCCCCACTTGACAACCATGTTTGACAACCATGTTATTGACAAATTTTATATAAAATGTTTTAATTATACGTAATTGAACTTTATGGGAGGGCAGACGGCCTAATCGGGAAAGACTTTGGAGTCTTCCACCAAGAAGATGAGATTGTCTCTCACAACTCCCGAGGAGGCCAACCAGAGGTAGCCCAAACGGCTTCGCCCGAAGCCTATCGGCGTCGCGGTCGCGCGCATTGTTGTCCCTGCATGTGTCTGCCGCCAGAGAATCTTCTTGCGCACGCGATGCTTTGGGGGTGGGTGAACGCCGTCCTGGCTGTTTACCCGCCCCCCGGCTACCCCTGGTACCCTACACTTGCAAGTGATAAATTAGATTTATTAAAAAAATACTTTTAGCAAAAGTATTTTTTATTTTAATTCTATCATCTAACACCTAAGTATGTTGCAGATCGCCAAGTGCTTTTGTGCTTAGGTGCTTAGGTGCTCAAGTGTTTACTCACGCCGCAGTGCCACAATCGGATCCAAACCTGCGGCCTTTTTGGCCGGATAAAGTCCAAACACCAAACCCACAAACGCGGAAAAACCCACAGACAAAATTATGCCTGACAGCGGTATGGAATAAACCCAGCTATAATTAAAACTTATTGCAATAATATAGATTAACAATGATAAAAGCGCACCTAAAATTATACCTACCACACCCCCGGCCAAAGTTAGGATTACTGCCTCTGACAAAAATTGCCATAAAATATCTTTATTCTTGGCTCCCAAAGATTTGCGCAAACCTATTTCAAAAGTGCGCTCGGTAACGGACACATACATAATATTCATTATGCCCACACCGCCCACCACGAGTGATACACATACCAGGGCCACCAGTAACAAGGTAATACCACTAACAATTGAAGACAAAATATTTGCGGCTTCCTGCATCGTGTTCACCGCAAAATCATCTTTGTTAGAGTCAATAATATCGTGATTTTCTCTAATTGCCTGCTCCAAATCGGCCACAGTTTGCGCGCTTAAATTGCGGTCTTTCATCTTGGCTACAATTTCGCGAAAATAATCAACACCCAAAATTCTTTTTTGCATGGTGCGTGTAGGCAAAATGGCCACATTATCCATATCCATAGACAAAACTGCGCCGCGTTTTTCTGCCACACCCACTACATGAAAGGGTTTGTCTTTAAGATAAATAATTTTCCCCACTGCCTCATCATCGCCAAATAATTTGTCTTTTAAAGTGGCGCCAATTACCACCACTTGCGCTAAAGAATTTTCTTCATCTTCTGTAAACATTCGTCCAGAGCTTAAATTTAATTTTTCCACTTCTTGCAAATCATAACCCTCGCCCATAATCAAGGGTGTTTGGTTGACATTTTGATATTTAACCACCGCTTGCCCCATTACCAAGCCATAAGCAGTAATGATGTTGGCGGTTTTTTTCACAGCTTCCAAATCTTTATCATTTAAAGTGGTAATGGTAATACCACTAGCCTGGCCAAAAGCATTATCTGTAGAAGTCTTTTTGGTAGACGGCACTTTGGTTTCTATGGTAATAGTGTCCGCGCTAAACACATCCAGTTGACTCATTACCAATTTATTAAACCCCCGGCCCGCGGCCATAATGGTAATGACAATGGCAATGCCAATGCTAAGTCCAAGGATGGTTAAAATAGCGCGGGTTTTGTGTGCTTTAAGAGAGGAGAAAGCGAGTTGTAGGGGGATTAACATAAAAATTTCAGATTTCAAATTTCAGATTTCAAAATGGCCAATTGGTATTCTACAATTTGAAATTTGAAATTTGAAATAATTGTTAACTTATCTCTCATATAAAAAATTAATAAAATTGCAAATCACAAGATTCATAATTTATTCGTATCTCAACGCCTCTATCGGATCCAATTTTGCCGCACGGCGTGCCGGAATTAAACCAAAAACCAAACCAATGCCGATTGATACCACGCAACCTAAAATTATTGAGCCCAGAGAGATTACAAAATCCCAATTATAGCCCAAGCCTTGCGCCACTTTGGCCACGATAAAAGAAATAATAATGCCCAAAATAATGCCAATTATACCGCCAGTAAAAGTAATCATGGCTGTTTCTACCAAAAATTGTTCGATGATGTGGTGATGCTTGGCGCCCACAGCTTTACGCAGACCAATTTCGCGCGTACGCTCTTGCACCGCGGCGAGCATGATATTCATAATGCCAATACCGCCCACAATTAAAGCAATACTGGCCACAGCGGCCAAGAAAAATTTTAAAGCATTGGTAATGGTAGTAATGGCTTCTACTCCTTGGGCCATAGAACGTACAGAAAAATCATCATCACTGGGATTATTTATATTATGCTGTTCGCGCAAAATCATCGTCATATAATCCATAGCTTCATTCACATAGGCCGCGTCATCCACTTTCAGGCGCGCGTAACTGACATAATCTATGCCCAGCAATAATTTTTGCGCTGTAATAATTGGCACATAAATTTGATTATCTTGATTTTGAAAACCCGAGACTCCCCTTTCTACCATTACACCAATAATAGTAAAGGTGGTTTTTTTAATTTTAATTTCTTTACCAATGGGATCACTACCCTCAAACAAATCCTTGGCCACTTGACTGCCCAAAACTGCCACCCGCGCCAGTCCCCGCTCTTCATCCTCGGTAAAAAAACGTCCGCTAGCTACACGCGCGTCTTCCACATCGGGCAACTGCGCTGAAACGCCAAAAAAATTAGTATCCGTTTTTTGCTCGCCATAAACAACGGTATCAATACCACGCACATAGGCAGTGCCAGCCACAATATGCGGATCACCGGAATTTACCAAGGCCTTTATATCGTCATATTTTAAAGAGGTTACGACAATGCCCATGGCCGAGGCGGGCGGGCCTTTTTCATCAGATTTACCCGGCAACACGCCTACTAAATTTGAACCCAGACTTTTAACTTGATTTAAAATTAAACTCTGCGCGCCCGCACCCACAGACATAATAACAATCACAGCCATAATGCCAATAATAATGCCGAGCATGGTTAAAAACGAGCGGATTTTATTCCGGCCCAGTACGTGCCAGACGGAGTGGATGTTTTCTAATAAGTTCATACAACTTCTAACAAAAATTGCTAAGCGTGCCCCTCCCCTATTAGGGGAGCGTTATACAAATCATTCTGCAATTTGCAATTTGAAATTTGAAATTATTTAAGCTCCTTCATCTCCGCCGCCAACAATCTATTACCAACTTTCTCATCCGCTACAATAATCCCATCTTTAATGCGCAACACTCTCTCCGCATGTTCTGCCGTATACTTTTCATGCGTAACCAAAATAATCGTGTGGCCGTGCTTAATATTCAAATCTTGTAAAATTTTCATTACTTGGAGCCCAGATTTAGAATCCAAATTACCAGTGGGTTCATCGGCAAAAATTACTGACGGATCATTTACGAGTGCACGAGCAATGGCCACGCGCTGTTTTTCACCACCAGACAATTGATTGGAATAATTATTAATACGATGACCAAGACCAACCGACTCTATAGCCTGGGTAGCCAATTTTATTCTTTCTTCATTGGGCATGCGGCGATAAATTAAGGGCAACATTACATTTTCCAAAACAGAAGTGCGGGGCAATAAATTAAACGCTTGAAAAATAAAACCCACTTTATGCGAGCGCATTTCTGCCAGCTGGTCATCATCTAATAGACTTACATCTTGATTTTCAAATAAGTATTGTCCAGTGCTTAACTTATCCAAAAAACCCAAAATATGCATTAGGGTAGATTTGCCAGAACCGCTTGGGCCCATTATTGCCACAAACTCTCCGGCTTTGATATTAAAATTCAAACCGAATAATACCGGGGTAATTATTCCGTCATTTTCGTATTGTTTGGTTAGATCTTTGATTTCAATGATGTTCATAAATAAAATTGCTAAATTGTTAAATTGCTATATTGTTATGATACACACATAGATAATTCAACAATGTAACAGTTTAGCAATTTAACAATTTATCCACTCTCACCCTTGACCAAAATTAAACTTCATGATAATATTCTTTCACTTCTTTGTCGGGGGGTAGCCTAGTTAGGTAAGGCCACAGACACCACAGTCTGTTACTCGCAGGTTCAAATCCTGCCCTCCCGGCCTTGTTCCTTTTTTCGTGTGGGCCCATAGCTCTGAAAGGTAGAGCACCGGACTACAGATCCGGGGGTTGAAGGTTCAAATCCTTCTGGGCCTGCCCATTTCCTGAAGGGATCAGAACAACTTGGTCGTGAACTCGAGCTCCTCGGCTCATAGCGATTAAGGGCTTACAGGCCATAGTTCTGATTCCACTTGGGATCGTCCTCCGTCGGTTGCAATTCCAGTTGCCCGACGCGCGGCCATAGCGGCTCGACGATCCCGCACATCGGAGCGGAGTGGTGGTTGATCAGCAGACGGTGGATTGCCGTTCAAAGGTTTTGACGTCCTGCCCGGGACGCGACCAGCTGAC
>Ga0172370_10005657_pt1 | contig 16060 bp, 9 predicted proteins | sample LakKiv5m_FD_114538 | JGI IMG/M metagenome (GOLD analysis project Ga0172370, IMG submission 114538) | Freshwater microbial communities from Kabuno Bay, South-Kivu, Congo - kab_022012_11.5m | ecosystem: Environmental > Aquatic > Freshwater > Lake | place: Democratic Republic of the Congo...
GGCAGCGGCCCCGGCGGGGTGGGCGGCGCCGCGGTGTTGCGACCCGGCGGCATGGGCAGCGGCAGCGGCCCCGGCATCGGCACCGGCGCCGGGGCAGGCATCGGTCCGGGCAGCGTGACTTCGTTCTTCCCCGGTCTGGGCGGGCTGGGATTCGGTTTGCCCGGCGCCGGCACGGGAGCGAGCAGCGGCGCGGGCGGCTGGGCGGACAGACCCGGCAGCGGCGGCATGGGCGGCGGTTCGGGTGGCGGCATGCGCACCGCGGCCGCCGGACGGCCCGGTGGCGGGGGCGGCGCGGGCGGCAGCGGTTCGGGCGGGGTCGGCTCGGGCGCCGCGGCAAGCCCGCGTCCGGGCGGCGGCAGCGGACCCGTGGGCGCCGGCGGAGGTGGAGGCGCGCCTTCCGGCGGAGGAGGCTTGTCCATCGGGCAGCCGGACGGCGCGCCGGGCGGAACCGGCAATTGGGCGGATAAGCCGGGCGGCGGGGGCGGCGCGGGCTCCGGCGGCGCCGGAGCCGCCTCCAAGCCGACCTTCACCGCGAAGGCGATCAAGGGTCCCGCGCCCGAATATCCCATGCAGGCGGAGAAAGAATCGCTGGAAGGCACGGTTATCATCGGCGTCACCGTCGGCGAATACGGCAAGGTGTTGAAAACGAGCATCATCCAGCGCTCCCACGCCGACGTGCTGGACAACGAAGCATTGCGCACCGCGGCGAAGTGGCAATACAGCGGGTCTATGAAGGACGGCAAATGGATTGTCAGCGAGGTGAAGATGCAGGTGACCTTCGTGATGGGGAAGACGCCGGAGATAGTGCAGAGTGATAAGTGATGCCGGATGTAATGCCATGAAAACTGTAATGCGTATAATGCTGGCCGCCTCTTGCGCGGCCTTCATCTTACTGGCGGCCTTGCTGGTCTCCGCCCGCGCGCAGGAGGCGGCGAAGGTGAATCCGAAGGACGGGGCGGAGATGGTATGGGCGCCGGCGGGTGAGTTCCTGATGGGCAGCACGGACGCCGACATCGCCGACGTCGTCCAGCGCCGCGACAAGCTGCGGCCCGAGCTGTTTGACGATGAGAAGCCCCAGCACAAGGTCTACCTCGACGGCTACTGGATCTACAAATACGCGGTTACCGTCGCCCAGTATCGCAAATTCTGCGCGGAGACGGACCGGAAGATGCCGGAGCAGCCCGACTGGTCGAGCGATCGGCATCCGGTGGTCAACGTGACCTGGTACGACGCCGCCGGCTACGCGATGTGGGCGGGCGCGCAGCTCCCCACCGAAGCCCAGTGGGAAAAGGCCGCGCGCGGCGAGGACGGCCGCCGTTATCCCTGGGGGAACGAGTGGGACGTGGAAAAGTGCAATAACTGGTCCGATACCAGTGCCGCCGGCAAGGGCTTGAACGGGAAATGCGCCACGCCGGGCGGCAGCTATCCGCAGTGCGTCAGTCCTTACGGCGTCCACGACATGTCCGGCAACGTATGGGAGTGGTGTCAGGATATCTATGACAAAAATTATTATGCCAGCTCCCCGGCGAAGAATCCGGCCGGTCCGGTGAAAGGCGATTTCCGCGTGCTGCGCGGCGGCGCCTGGGGCAGCACCAGCATCACCGTGCGCTCCGCCTGCCGCCTGGCCGATTCGCCGGACGCCACCTACCATGATGACGGAGGCTTCCGCTGCGTCGTGCCGGGGGAGAAGAAGTAAGTTCGGAGTTCGAAGTTCGGAGTTCGAAGTTCGGAGTTCGAAGATTTCAAAGTCGGAACAGTCAGATATCAAGTCGATATCGGCGCCCTGGGGGTTAAAAAATGCGTGTCAGTGTTTTGCTGTGTTTGTGCCTGTGCTGTATAACCGTTATCAGCTCGTCATCCGCATGGGCGGCGGTCACTCCGGCGGATCTGGCTTTTCTCGCGGCGCGGCAACTTTTCCGCACCGAGAACGACGACCAGGCAGTGGTCGAGCTGAAAAAGTTCATCGCGGATTATCCGAAGGACGCGCGGGTGCACGAGGCAACCTACATGCTCGGCTGCAGTTATCAGCGGCTGGGTCAGCTTCCGCCGGCGATCGCCACGCTCAACCAGGTGGTAGTGAAGGCGATCGGGACGGAATTCACCCGGTTACGCGCCGACGCGCATTTCCAGCTTGGCGATTGCTACCTGCGGCAGAACGATTATCAGCATGCCGCGCTATCCTTCGAAAACGCGCTCAAGCTGGTGACCGACGACGCCGATTTTATCGCGCAGGCCAGCTACTTCCGCGCCTCCTGCCTGTATTCACTGGGACGCGGCAATGATGCCCTGCCGATCTTCCAGCAGGTGTCCGACACGGCGCCGGATCACTCTCTCGCGCCGTGGTCGTTATACTCGGTCGGGGTTATTCAACTGGAGGCCGGCAACCTTGCCGCGGCCATCACCGCGCTGGAAGGCACGCTGGCGCGTTATAAGGATTCCGAGGTCGCCGGCGACGCGAGGTTGAAGCTGGCCGCCGCTTATCTGGAGCGGGCGCGCGCCGCCCAGGACCCCGCCGCCGCCACGGTCGACCGCGGGAAGGCGTATCCGCTGCTGCAGGCGGTTGCGGATGACGCGAAGCAGGCGGATGAAGTCAGGATGCAGGCGGCGAATATGCTCGCGCGCGCCTGGCTGGAGATCGACGACAACGATAAGGTTATCGCGCTGTGCGCGCAGGTGCTGGCGCGGGCGGCCGATCCCTCATCGCCGCCGGCCCTGCTGCTCCGCCTGGCGCGCGCCGACGCTTATTATAACGCAAAGCGCTTTGCCGAAGCGGCGGCGGACTACGCCGCGGTGGCGGGCGACAAAAATTCCACCCAGCCCCTGCAGAGCTTGTACTGGCTGGGCAATGCCCGCTACCAGCTCGGGCTGGAGAAGAAGGACAAAACCGCCTTCAGCGCCGCCATCGACAGCTTCACCGCCTTCCTGAACGGCGATGGGGCGGCGAAGCTGCCGAATGCTCCGCGGGCGCAGTTGCTCATCGGGCTGTGCCACGAAGAGCTGGCAAACCTGGGCGATGACGCCGCGCGCCTGACCGCGGTGAATGCCTTCAAGGTGGTGGCGGACCGCTGGCCGGATTCGCGCGAGGCGACCGAAGCGAGCGCGCGCATCGCGGGCCAGACGGGCGAGATGTCCATCGCCGAGCTGGAGAAGCTGGCGGGCACGCTGCCGCCCGGCGAGCCGCTATGGAACGTGCTGCTGCAATTGGGCAACCGACATTACCGCGCGAAGCAATACGACGAGACGGCTACCCTCGCGCAGCAGGTGCTGGACGGCAAGCCCGCGCCGGCAATCGCCGCCCGCGCCGCCTACCTGAAGGGGCTGGCGCTGCTGCAGGCGCAGCGCGGCAAGGATGCCGTGCCGCTCTTCAAGCAGGTGGCGGCCAGTCCGCAGGCCGGCGAGCTGGCGCTGCCCGCGCGGCACGGGCTGGCGCAGGCTTATCTGCAGGCAAAACAATACAAAGAGGCGCTCGAGGCGGCGAAGGCGCTGCTGGCGCTGCCAAATGAGGCGGAGAAACCGGAGGCGCGCCAATCCGAGCTGGCGAACCGGCTGATGTTGCTGGCGGAAGTATACGCCGGCGCGGGGCAGTTGCCCGACGCCGATGCGGCATACCAGCGGGTAATTAAGGAATGCCCGGCCTCCGAACGCGTGCCTTTCGCGCTGTTGGGCCGCGCCTGGGTGGCGGAGGAGCGCAATGACCTGCCGGCGGCCAATACCCTCTACGCGGAGTTGATCGCAAAATTCCCCAAGCACGAGCAGGCCGCCGAAGCAAACTTCCGCCTGGGAGTAAACCTGAGCGCGCTGAAGGAATACGAAAAGGCCGTTGCCGCGCTGCGGCTGGTGCCCGCGTCCCATGCGCTTGCCGGCGAGGCGGCCTATAAAATCGCCTGGGCGTATCGCGACTGGGGCAAGGCGGAGGAGGCGAACGCGCAATTCAAAGTGATCGTCGAGCAGTTCCCGAAAAGCCCCTTCGCGGGCGCCGGCCTGTTTCACCAGGGAGAATACGCCTTCGAGCAGGGGCAATATAAAGACGCGCAGGCATTATTGCAGCGCGCGCTGGAGATGATGGCCCCTGATTACAACCTGCGCCCCCACGCGCAGCTCAAGCTCGGCGCCTGCCGGTATGAACAGGGTGAATTTGCCGATGCGGCCGTGGCCTTCGGCGCGCTGGCCGCGGACGAGAAGGGCGGCGATTTGGTGGCGGAGGCGCTGTTCTGGCAGGCGAAATCGCAGGAGGGGCAGGGGCAAACCGCGATGGCGCGCGAGACGTTTGGCCGGTATGTCGCGAAATATCCCGCGGGCGGGCTGGTCCTCGATGCCCAGCTTGGCGCTGGCCGCGCCGCGCTGGCCGCGAAGAAGATTGCAGACGCCCGCGCCGACCTGCGCAAGACGCTGGATTTATGCGACAAACTCGCCGTCGGTAATGCCGCGCTGGCCGAGCGCGCGAAATCCGTCGGTCCGGAGGCGCAATTCCTGCTCGGCCAGGCATCGCTGGATGAGAAATCCTACGACGACGCCCTCACCCAGTTCGCGCTGGTCTCCGCCTACAACATGGAGCCCTGGTACTCCCGCTCCCTGCTGCAGATGGCCCGCTGCAGCGCGCTGACGGGCAACACCACCGCCGCGGAAAAGACGCTCGCGCTGTTGAAAAAGAATTTCCCCGACAGTGACGCCGCAAAAGAGATCCCGCGGGTGGCAGAGGAGTTCAAGCTGACAATCGAGTAATGATTTATTAGAGCGGAGTTCAGTTGAAAAAAGATTGAAAAGATATTAAAAGATTGAAAAAGATTTATTCCTTATTTTTGCAAAAAATAAGGAATAAATCTTTTTCAATCTTTTAATATCTTTTCAATCTTAACTGAACTCCGCTCTAAAACAATAAGTATTTTAAGCTTCAAGTATTTTTTCTGCAATCTCTGCCAATTTTAAACGCAGATCTTTACGATGAACCGGATTTAGACAGGTTTGCCGTAATCCTATGATTGCAGCGTGACCAAGAGCACCTGGTCGAGTATCGTCATGTAAAATATGCCAGATGGTATCGATATTCTGAAAATCATCAGGCATTACATCAAGACGAAGATTTCTGATATGCTCTACCTGGAGTGAGCAGGCAGCAAAAAAATCGGAATTCTTATTCATCAACACGAGTGCTTGAGCGCAGGTTGTCAATGAGCAAGCCCAAACAGAAAGTCGATTACCTTCTTTCTTATCAGTCGAACTTAACTCAAATGCATTAGGAGGAATATTTCCTTGAAGCGATTTGAGATAGACACGTAATACCCTTTCCTCATCTTGTAACGGCGTCCCATCAATGACTTCCACGAACCTCTCCTAACGTAAATGTAAAATAGTTCAGAAGAAGGTCGAATACCTTCTCTGGAATAGGATCGCTGATAACAGCGTCCAGATACCATAATACTGCTGTATCTCTGTTCTTATAAAAAAATTCAACCGTGCCATCAGTATGGATTTCGCACTCAAGGTGATGAGGACCATATTCCCAGACATATAACAGATCGCCGTCTGGTCCCGGACTGACGTCAGGAACCTGGAGTTGCAGCCCTTGATCTGCCATCTTTATCTGGAGTTTAATTAATACATTTATATATGCGGGAGCATCGTCCCCTTGAATCAGACCATAATCGATGGCTTGGCTGATGTAGGACACAAGATCGCCGATTTTCTTGCACATGTATTTTTCCATGATCAGAGTTCAGTTAATATTGATTTAAATGATGTAAAAGATTTAATCTTTTCAATCTTTTACATCATTTAAATCTTTGTTTCCTGAACCTCGCTCAAAATTCACATGTTCTACACTTTCACTGCTTCGCCCGCATCCAGTTGCCCTTCTCGCAGGTTCAGGGGCAGCATGGCGGGGCGCTCGACGGTGCTTTCCAGCTCCACCGTTTTACCGGCATTCGAGGCATCGTGCACGGCGTGCATGATATCCAGCACGTGGAAGGCCAGGTCGCCGCTGGCGCGGTGCGGGCGGCCGGTGCGGATGGCGTAGGCCATGTCCGCCACGCCGGTGCTGCGGGCAATCCCCGCGTAGACGTGCGTGTGCGGGATCTCCTGCCAGCTCTCCATGCCCGGGCGGAAGATGCGCGGCTTGCCGCCGGGGCCGTTGGGATCGGGGACGCTCAGCGTGCCGTGGGTGCCGTAGATCTCGATGGGCGGGTGCTCGGCGCGCCACACGTCGAAGCTGGTGACGATGGTGCCGATGGCGCCGCCGGCGAAGTTGAGCACGCCGACGACATGGGTGGGCACGTCAACGGTGATTTTCGTACCGTATTTCGGCTGGCTGGTGATGGTGCGCTCCGGGAAGGTGACGCGCGTGGAGCCGGCCACCGTTTTCACCGGACCCAGCATGTTCACCAGCGCGGTCAGGTAATATGGCCCCATGTCGAACATCGGGCCGCCGCCGGCCTTGTAGTAGAACTCCGGGTCCGGATGCCAGGATTCGTGCCCGTGGCACAGCATGAACGCGGTGGCGGCAATCGGAGTGCCGATCCAGCCGTCGTCGATGAGCTTGCGGCAGGTCTGGTGCCCGGCGCCGAGGAAAGTATCCGGGGCGCAGCCGACGATCACGCCGTTCTTCTTCGCCAGTTCCAGCAATTCGCGGCCTTCGTCGCGGCTGATGGTGAGCGGCTTCTCGTTCCACACGCTCTTGCCCGCCTTTACCGCCGCCATCGCCACCGAGTAATGCGCCTTGGGGATGGTCAGGTTGACGACGATTTCGATTTCCTTATCCGCCAGCAGCTCGTCCACCGTGCACGCCTTCGGTACGTTGAACTCCGCCGCCTTCGCCTTCGCGCGCTCGGAGAACAGGTCGGCGCACGCCGCCGTTTCCAGCATCTCGAACTTCGGGCATTGCGAGAAATACGCCCCGCTGATGGCGCCACAGCCGATCACGCCAATTTTTACCGGTTTCATGGTGACTCCTTGGAGCGCGGATTGCCAATCCGCGCGTATGGTCAACTCGCGCGGATTGGCAATCCGCGCTCCAGATATTACTTGCTCGCCCACAGCATGCCGCGGCGGGTGATTTCGGCGGCTTCGGGGACCTGGAAGTCCTTCGCCACGTGTCCCAACGAGTTGTAGAAGACCCGGCCCGCGCCCCACATGCGCTTCCACACCACGGGCATCACGGTGCCTTTCGTCCACGGGTCGAACTCGCCGCTGATGGTGGTGGTGGCCAGCACTTCGTTGCCCGGATCGGTGTGCATATAATACTGCTCGGATTCCATGTCGAAGTCCGCCAGCCCGGCGACGATGGGGTCGCTCGGCTTGGTGATGTTCACGCGGTATTTGATGATGCCGCCCGGATGCGCCACCCACTGGCCGCCGACCATGTACTGGTAGCCGGTGTTGTTGCGGAAGGCGTCGCCCATGCCGCCGTGCCAGCCGGCCACGCCCACGCCGCCGGCGATGGCCGACAATAGACCTTTTTCTTGCTCGCCGGTGATGCTGCCCATCGTCCAGATCGGCACGATCAGGCTCAACGACTTCATATAGTCTTCGTCGGTATAGACGTCCATCGTATCGGAGATGCGCACGTCATACCCCTGCGCCTGCAAAAATGGCGCGAAAAAATCGACCGTCTGCACGGGCTCGTGGCCATCCCACCCGCCCCGGACCATCAACGCGGACTTCATTATCGACCCCCTCGAAAGGTTAAAATGCCGAAGGGAAGTATAGCAGAGAAGCGCATGGCGGTAAATACAACTTTACTCCGCCCTGGTGTCTAATCGATGAAAGGAAACGAGCGGACGAAACGGAATTCATATACTGAATATTCATCGGAGTTGCTCAATGCGCCATTTTTGCACCGTGTTGCCGGCACTCGCCTGCCTGCTGATCCTCTCGCCGGTCATCGCGGCGGGGAACCTGCTGCGCAACGGCTCGTTTCAGGATGACTGGCAGACCCTGAAACCGGAGTTGAAAAACCACCACTGGAACTACACGACTGAAGTGTATAACCGGCGTGATTACAACCCTGACGGCTGGACTTGCGCCGGTAGTTGGGACTGGCAGAACGCGGACGCATTCTGGGGCGCGCGGCGGATGGTGCTGCGCGGGCCGGGGGCGACCCTCACCCAGGCGGTGAACTGGGTCACCACTTACGGCCAGGCCCCGGGCGGCGGATGGCCGGACGCCGGCGGCTATCCGTCAGTTATCTCCCGCAAATCGAAGATGCCGGACAAGCTGGTGCGCGATTTAATTTTTCACGTGGAGCTCATCGGCAGAGATGTGCCGGAAAACGCCGGCGCGCTGGTCGTCGCTTACGCGAAGAGCTCGCCGGTGGATGATCCGGCGGGCGCTTCGCGCGTGGCGCCCGTTAGCCTGCCGATTCCAACCGGAACCTATAGTAAAGCGGTGAGCGTGACGCTGCCGGCCGCCTCCTGGTTGAACGCGCAGGCGGACGGCACATTGCCCGGCAGTGTGGTGTGCGAAATCAAATATACCGGCGCGGCTGGGGAGGTAACCGTATGGAGCGCATCGCTGGAGGATACCGGTCCGAACGCGAATAACCTGCTGGCGAACGGCAATTTCGAGCGGCTCGACCAAAACGGCTACCCCGTCGGCTGGAGCCAGCCGGAAAAATATTTTTACTTCCCGCCCGGCCTTTACTATAACTTCAACACCTGGTGCAACTCCACTTCGCCCAACCGCGGGCCGGTGGCGGCGGACGGTCTGGTATCGGCCGTTGGTCGCCGGAGCCTGAAGATGATCGTGGCCTCCGGCGATGAAAAGTGCGTCCGCGGCGCCCCGATCACGCTCAACCAGGCGGAACCTTGCCTGATCGAGGTGCAGGCCCTGGTGAAGACCGACCAGCTCGCTATGATGCAGATCGACGCCGAGAACGAGAATGGTCAGCGGCTTGATTGCTTCAACTTCATACACAAGCAGATCATTTCCATCGGCACCGATGACTGGCGCCTGGTGCGGCAGGTCTTTGCCCCCGCTGCGCCGGTGAAGGAGCTGACGATCAAGCTCTGCGCGCGCGGCTTGAACGGCTACACCCTGGACGACACTAGCGAGCAGCCGCAAAACAATGCCGTGGGTATGATCTGGTGGGATGATGTGAAAGTATATGAGCCGGAGAGCACGGCTGCCGAGCTCGCGGCGCGCGGCGTGACCATCCCGGCGGTGGAAGAGGTGAAATCCAATCAGCTCTGTGCATCACTGGTCCTCGGCGATCGCATGGCGGGATCGAATACGCTCATCGCGACGCTCATCGCGCCAGGTAACGGCGCCTTTACCATGACCTGGGAATTCACCTCACCGAGCGGCAAGACCACGAAAGCGGTCAGCCAACCGATGAAGGCGGCAATAAACGCGCGACCGGTCTTGCGGGTACCGTATTCCCTCGCTGAGCAGTGCCCCGCCTATTCGGAATATCACGGCAAGCTGACGCTGGAGCAAGACGGCAAGGCGATCGCCTCCACCGAACTCTGGTTCGCCACCTGGACCACGCCGATCGAGCTGGAGCTGGGCAACCTCTACTCGCAGCCCGACCGCAAGCTCTTCGTGCGCGCCGGCCTGGGCGTGTCGTCGGAAGATCTGAAAAAAGCGCGGACGCTGCGGCTGGAGATTGTCCGCCGCCGCACCGGCGAGGTAGTGAAGGCTTATGATGTTCCCGCCACCCCCGAAGCGATTCAGGCGGGGCGCGCGAAGATACCATCCGGACTGCGTGACGATTTCCGCAACCTGATTCTGACCGATATCGACATCTCCATGCTGCCGCTGCAACCGTTCAACGATCCGCAGCGCAACTGGTTTGTCCGCGCGACGCTGCTGGACAACGCCGGCGCGAAGATGGTCTCCGTCGATTCGCAGCCCTTCTGCCGCCTTGCCCACGAGCCGCCGCAGCCGCCGGTACAGACGGTGCGCATCACCGCCGACGGCGCGCTGGTGAACGGCCGGCCGTGGATGCCATGGGGATTGATTTACGGCCACAACCCGGTCTACGACGGCCCGGCCGATCCCGGCGGCGATATGATGGATCTGCATACCATCGGCTCCTGGGGCATGTATGACCGGCACGGCGGCAATTTACTCCAGCGCGAGCTTTATGACGCCAACTGCCAGCGGCAGATTTCCGGCATCAGCAAGCTGCCGGAAGGCAACGGATTCCCCGCGAATTCCCAGTATTACGCCAGCGCCTATCTCGGCAATCCGGCCTTCTCGCTGGACGAGCTGGCGAGGCAGCATGGCGGCAAAGACAAGCTCGACGCTTTCCTGGCGCTCTGTAAAAATTCTCCCATGGTCGTCTCTACCGCGCCGGGTATCGAAGAGGCCTTCGGCTATTTTGCGGGCGCCACGCCGGAGCAGCTCAAGGCGCAAACCGAACTGGTGGATTACATCCGCAAAGCTACCGGCAAGCCGGTAATGGTCGGCCACGGCGGCTACTGGAACCGTTTCGAGTGGGAAAAGGCGCTGGAATTCGATATCTTCGACCCGGAAACCGAGCCGTTCTACCCGGCGCCGGCGCACACCGACATGCGCCCGCTCATCGAGGGCCAGCCCAAGACGACGTGGCTGCGGCCGCAGATGTATGAGGACGTGCCATATGAGCGCTGGCGCTTTCACGCCTTCGTTGAGATGATGCGCGGCGTGCGGGGCTGGCAGATTGCCCACGGACCGGGCGATCCAACCACCTTCCGCGGCCTGCATGCGGAGATGGAGTATATGAAGCCCATCATCTATTCGCGCGATCCGGCGCCGAAGGTGACCGTCGCCCCATGGATCGAGCATTGGGCCCGTCAGTATAAGGGCAGCACGTATATCGTCGCCGCCACCACTCACGGCATGGATTTCGGCGCCTGGCGCTGGGACGACGGGGCCGCGTGCCCGGCGGGCCGCGCGCGGGTGACCGACACCCCGCACGAATGGCGAGATGAATCGAACGGATATAGCGTGAATGGTCCCGCCCTCGCCGGCCCGAGCGTGCAGGGTCTGCAATCGCTGCCGAACCTTCGCGCGTGGTCGGCGGGTACGAAAGTCGTGCAGTGGGTGAAGTTGGACCCGGGTATGGCGCCGGACGGCTTCACGCTGCTGGTGAAATCCGATGGCCGCTGGACGCACGCCGCCTCCTGGGGCAGGATAGACACCGCGAAGCTGCGCGGAGATGCGACCCTCGCCCACTGGTTCATCCGCGCCTTCTATCGCCACGCTTCCGGCATCATCGGATGGGGCAGCGCCGTCTCGCCGCAAATTGCGCGAGACTGCATTCCCGGCGCCGCCGCCGATATGGGCGCGTTGCCCGCCGCCGGCGCGTGGGTGAAGCTGGAGATACCGTTGGACAAACTCGGCATCACCGACAAAGGCTTGATCGACGGCATCGCCGCGCTGCACGACAACGGCCGCATCTGGTGGGGACCGACGACGATTGTCGCTCCCGACGGCGCCGAACAGGTTGTCTTCGGCGATAACATGGATCGCCCGGCGCCCGCCTCGCTCAAAACGGTGAAGATCAGCGTGCCCGGCCTGCGGAAAGGCGCGAAGGTACAGGTAGTCTTCGAGGATCGCGAGATCATCGCGGACGACGGCGGCTTCATCGACGACTTCACCGGCGCCGATCTGTATCAGCGCTTCGGCGGTCTGCATACCGGTTACGGCGATACCCCGGTAGCGCTGCACGTGTATGAGATACCGTAATAGGATGAGTCGGACTATTGTCTGACTGTCTGATTTGGAAAGGATTGCCATGCGCAGCTTCTCTAATTATATCCTGCTCGGCCTTCTGCTGGCCGTCTCCTGTGCCGGGGCCGCCGACCTGCCGCGCCTGCTCGTCTCCCACCGCGAGACGCCGGGGGAGTGGCGGGCGACGGAGGTTTCCACGCCGTTGACCGCCGGGCCGGACGGGCGGATTTACTTCGTCACCGCCGGCCCGAAGACGAACGCGCGCTTCGGCTGCTTCGATCCGGCGACGCAGCAATTCGAGCAGCTTGCCGAGCTGGGCGCGGGGGCGCGGATCACTGCGCCGGTGGTCTTCGATCAGCAAAGCGCCGCCTGGCTGGCCACCGCCGCTTATCCCAATGCCGCGGGCGGGCAAAGCGCGCGAATTATGCCCTTCTCGCTGGAGAAGCATACTTTCGGCGAAATAATAGAACTGGAGGGCAGCTCCATCCTGGATTTCGGCATCGACGCGAAGCGCGGGCGATTGCTGATGCTGGCGGCGCGGAACCTGAAGGGGCGTTTCCTCCGGTACGATCTCAAGCAAAAGAGGTGGAAGGAATTCGATGTGATGCTGATAGCCGGCCTGTGCCGGATGGCGATGCTTCCCGACGGCGGCGCCGTGCTGGTCAGCGGCAACGACATTTACCGCTATAACCCGAATAAGGATATCCTGGTGAAAGGCGGCGTCCTTCCCGCCGTTCCGTATGGCAACGCCGGATTCTTCGGCGCCGGCGCGCTGGCCCTCGGACCGGACGGCAAGACGGTCTATGGCATCACGCGCGCCGACGATCTGCTCTTCAGCTTCGACACCCGCAAGAGCGAGGTGAAAAGCCTGGGGCCGGCCTTCGCCAATCCCGCCGCCCACGAGCCGCGCATGGCGCTGGCGGTCGTGGACGGGAAGCTGTATTACGCCGGCTTCGAGAAGCATCAGGGGCAGGTGGGCGTATACGACCTGAAGGCCGGCAAAGCGGAGGTCGATGCCATGGCCTCCCCGGACCGAGCATTGCCGGCCATGGCCTCCGGCAGCGCGTGCGTGGGAAACGATAAGCGCGTCTACATCGCCGGCTTCGGCTGGGCGGGTTGCGGGTTGTATGCCTTTCCGCCGCTGCCGGAGGAGGCGCCGTGGAGCACCACCGACCGGTCGTATGACTGCCGCCATATTCCCGCGGACGCCGTCGCGCTGGACGGCCGGTTGAACGAGCCCATCTGGAACGAGCTCACTCCGCTAGAAGGCTTCGTCACCGCCGGACCCGACCCGCGGCCCGTGACGCGCGCCACAACCGCTTGTCTGGCGTGGAGCGACACTCACCTCTACCTCGCTTTCCGCTGCGCCTCCGACGGCTTCAAAACCGCCGGCGCGGAGCGTGACGACGATATCTGGAACGCGGAGTGCGCCGAGTTGTTCGTCTGCCCGCGCGGGGCCGACGCGCCGTATTACGAGATCGACGCCAATCCCGATGGGGTGATCTACGATAGCCGGGTGCAGAGTTACTCCTATTTAGAGATGGAAAAGGGATATAAGACATGGGCGAAATCGTGGAACGGGATGGAGGCCCGAACGCATCTCGAGCATGACGCGGACGGCAAGGTGACCGGCTGGACGCTGGAAGCGGCCGTGCCTTTCACCGCCTTCGAGGGCGGCGCGCCCAAAGCGGGTGATGTCTGGCTGTTCAACGCCATCCGCATCGCCATGCCGCCGGAAGGCAACGGCGAATGGTCGTCCTGGCACCCGACCCATGCGGATTTCCACCGCCCGCACCAGTTTCCAAAGATGAAGTTCGAACGGTAACTCGAAAGGATAATAGTGCATATAATAGCGGTTTTTCTCGCCCTCCTGGTTATCGCGACAGCGGGATTGGTTCAAGCGGATGAAGTAAAGATTACGCCTTTAGCAGCTTCTCATCGCGCGCTGCCCACAATGTGGGGAGCGACGGACATTGCCAGCGGCCCGGTTGCCGGGCCGGACGGCTGTATCTATTTCGTGACCGGCGGTTATCGCGGGGCGCGCTTCGCCCGCTTCGATCCGGCGGCGCAGCGTTTCGAGCACCTGGCCGAGCTGGGAATGCTCAGCGCCAACCGGCGCGTTTCGCGCTCCTTTCGCGTGACCGCTCCGGTAGTCTTCGACCGGCGCGGAGATGCCTGGCTGGGCACGCTGGCGGTTCCGGCGGAGACCGGCAACACCCGCAACGGGCTGCTGCTGCGCTTCTCGCCGCGCGAGATGGCCTTCGGCGACAACATCCAGGTGGAGGGCCGCGCGGTTATCGGGCTGGGATATGACGCGGGGAACGACCGGCTGCTGGTATTGGCCGCCGGGCCGGATACGCGGCTGCTCGGTTATCGCATCGCGGGCGGGGAGTGGACGGATTACGGCGTCGTGGCCGCCGGATCGCTCGACGCGCCGGCGATGGCGGCGCTGGATGGCGGAGGGGCGGTCATCTTCGGCGGCGCCGGCGCCGTTTACCGGTTCGACGCGGCGGTGGAAACGCTGACAAAGACGGACGCCGTCCTTCCCGGCGGCAACGGCGCGCTCGCGCTGGAGGTCATCGACGGCGCCGTGTGCGGCGTCACCCACGCGCGGACGCTCTTCCGGTACGATCTGCAATCAGGCGCGCTGCGCGAGCTGGGGTCGATCTTCCCCGGCATGCCGGAGACGGGTCATGAGCCGGCTCCCGGTGAGGAAGCTCCGCACTACGGCGATCGGATGGCCGTCTTTCCCGGTGCGGATGGAACGATCTGTTACGCCGGTTTCGAGCCGCATCAGAACCTGGTGGTCTCCTGCGATCCGCCGACGGGGGAGCAGGCGCTGCTGGGCATCTTGTCTTCACCCGCAAACCGAATGTGCCTGATGACGGTTACCGGCGCGTGCCGGGACGCGGGCGGGCGCGTTTACCTCGCCGGCTTCGGCGCGCCCGGGTGCGGGTTGTATGCCTTCCCGCCGCTGCCCGAGGCGACGCCATGGAGCACGGCCGAGCGCGCTTATCAATGCCGGCTTATCGCCGATAACAACGCGCGGATCGACGGCGATCTTTCGGATACGGTCTGGCTGCGCCTTCCCCCGCTGGATAACTTCACTATCGCCCAGACGGGGGACGCGGCAAGGTACGCCACCACCGCCTGGCTGGCGTGGAGCGACACCCGGCTTTACTTCGCCTACCGTTGCGAGATCGACGCAATTAAGGCAACCGGCAAAGAGCGTGACGACGATATCTGGCGCGGCGAGTGCATCGAGCTTTTCCTGGCCCCGCAAGGGGGCGACATGCCCTATTACGAGATCGAGATCGGGCCAACCGGACTGGTGTTCGACAGCCGCGTGCAGTGGTACTCCTGGCTCGAGCAGGGGCCCATGTATATGGACTGGGCGCGAGCGTGGAATCCGGACATCCGCCACGCGACGCAGATTCAACGCGACGACACGGGGAAGGTGACCGGCTGGACGGTGGAAGCCTCCTATCCCTACGCGGCCTTCGACGTCGGCGCTCCGCGCGCGGGCGATGTCTGGCTGTTCGACGCCTTCCGCATCGCCCACCCGGCGGAAGGCCGGGAGGAATACCAGGCCTGGCGCCCGACCTACGCCGATTATCACAAACCGCACCAGTTTCCGAAGCTGGAGTTCGTGAAATAGTGGCGGCGCCAGGTCGAGCAGCCAATCAGACGAAATGAAGCACGCCGCACGTCGGTGAGCGCGCGGGTGCTTCGTTTGCCGATGCAGTCGAAGGAGCTACGCCTGCGCTTTGTCCCAGTCGTCTTTGCTCACGAATTTCGTCAGCATGCGCCCGTCAGCGGTCTTGCCGCGCAAGGCATAGCGCTTGCGTCCTTCTTCGCCGTAGACTACCTTGTCAGTCACGTCGGCTTCGACTTTCTTGCGCTCTTTCACGTCGTAGAACGTCGTCTTCACGTATGCACCTCCATCATTCGCACATCTGCCTGATACCAGGCAGGCGTTTCCATCGTAAAGGATATTTGACTGCCCGCGTGTATGATTTTCCTTACCAATACCGGCGTGAAAAGCTACTTTCATGAGCTTGATTGAACGATAAAGCCTCACCAGTATGATAAATCGAAAGGTTTATCCGAATACGAGACAGATTTTTACCAGCACGAGCAAGAGCATCTGCAAGAGCATGAAAAGGATTTCAGCGCGGCAATGGCATAAAAATCGACAAACAACGGCGTTGAACGCGCCTGATTGCTGGAAAACTTAATGTGATTATGGAGGAATCAAGATGATATATATTATGGTAGGATTGTTATTCGCGGCGTTACTGGCGGCGTTTTTAGTCAGATCGACGTGGGCGTTCAGCTTGCCCGGATTGCTGCTGCTGCTGCTGATCTTCTGGTTGCTCTTCGGCTTTTAGCGCCAGTTCGATCTCTTCCC
>Ga0172370_10005658_pt1 | contig 16058 bp, 24 predicted proteins | sample LakKiv5m_FD_114538 | JGI IMG/M metagenome (GOLD analysis project Ga0172370, IMG submission 114538) | Freshwater microbial communities from Kabuno Bay, South-Kivu, Congo - kab_022012_11.5m | ecosystem: Environmental > Aquatic > Freshwater > Lake | place: Democratic Republic of the Congo...
AACTCCTGCTCTATATTACTATAGAGATTAGACTATATCTTCAACCAGATAATTCTGGTCGCTCCCCGTTTCAGCTGTCAATAGCTTACAGCTTACGTCTTTCGACTAGTCGTTACACCTTCAACAGCTAAAGTTAGCAGCTTTAGTTGAAGCTTGGCTCGGTATTGTCCCAGAGGGAGTTTCACCGAATTAGAGGAGTTGTTTTCAATAACATTACTGCTATAGGGTGACTCAATTTTAATCACCGTCAAGATCTGCGTTAAGCGGTTCCAAGAACAATGGGCTAACATGGATTGTTTCATCGTCTGCATCATCAGTGGGCTCTAGCTCAACAACTGGAGCGGAATGTTTCCAAAGTGAAGGTTGTCTATTGATAAATGCCAATCGTTTTACTTCATGATCAGATAATTTATTTTGATCTATCATTAGTCAAACTGATCCTCCTCATCTTCTAATTCAATTTTTCTTCTGCGGATTAATGATTTTACAGTTTCAGTGACCTTTTCATCTTCTTCAATCTGTTTCTGTTTTTCTGATTGGTCTGAACAGAACCAAGATAAGAACTCACCGAATACAGTTTTATATAGATTATAATCCTCAAATTGAGTATAATTATCGAATAAAATGTTATAGTCCTCTTCTTTATATTTTGATAAGTAATATAAGAAGTAAGGAAACCACAATTTATATAAGATCTTTCGACTTACTTTAACCTTATATGGTTCTATACTTGGATCAACAGTAATCACAGACCTTCCTGAGAACTCTATTGTCTTTCCTAATATGGATCCTCGAATAAATCCAGTTTTCCCAGAAATACCAGCATAAACAAATTCATATATTAAGTCAACATAATATTGATATCTTGCTGCTGCTCTATCATATTCTGGAATGATTGGATCAACCAATTCATCATCAATATTATTTTCAAGATTATACCTCATCTTATCAAACCAATCTTTTTCTTTTGATCTAGATATATCTCTTGATGATAAATTTAAATTATTCTGATTTATTAGACTAATATAATGTTTATTTATTTCAACATATCGATATTCGCCCTTCTTTTTTGGGTCTTTTACAACCGGCCGAACATCTGGGGGAAGAACCCGGATTACACTAATTATATATTGATCTTCAAATAGCTGCTTAGCAATATCTAAATCTAATATTTCTGCAACATATTTTAAAGAGAGTATAAAACTGTATAATCCAGTTATTCGAATTGGTACTGTAAAATATCCAGCAATTGGGGCCATTGTGTCCACAACTTTTAAATCGTCTGCGGCAAAAGATACAATTAAGTATCTGGAAGTTATAGCTAAAGCGTCTGCTTTTCTTGGATCAAGAAGGTGTTTATGATTTGTTCCCACGATCTTTTTAAAATATTTTCTTTTTGTTGACTTTATAACAGGAAAAACTAAACTAATTTTTCCAAAAGTTCTAAGTCGAAGATCGCTTGGTCCGCAAAGAACACCACATCTATCACATACTTTACCACCATCACAAGATTCAATACTTAATTTTCCACATCTACATTTAAAATCATGAACAGGGCCAAATATGGATTCACTTAATAATCCATTTTCATCAATGGAACTGTATTTTCCTGTGAAGAATTTTATTGAGCTGACTTCGCCTCCGAATGTACCCATTTATTTCTCCTATATAAACATTAAACAATATTTAGTTTCGCAAATTCTCCAAAGTATTTTATAGCAGCTGAATTATAAGCTCTTGCCGCATCATCTTTATATTTAAAATCAAATATAGTTTCTGCAATTTCTTTATTTTTATTATATAATTTCATTCTACAAATATTATCAACTACAATAATTTCATTTGGATCAAACATTGTTTTTTAATATTTTCCCGTGATATTGTATCTGTGAATAATATCCACCAGCCGAGTGTTTTCTATCGTACCCATCTACAGAACACAATCTCATAATTACTCCTATGATTCAAATTTAGTATCTATTATATTTCCCATAATGTTTAGTATTTCATTTGTAGCTAACTGAGATTTGGTTTTTTCTTTACCTAATTTTTCAGCAGCTTTTTGAGCAGTTATATTCGCATTCTGTTGAAGTTTCTTATTTTTAGTATTTTGTTCATGTTCAGTAGTAAATACTGTTGCCGCTTTAACTGGAATGTTGTCCAATAAATATTGATCTATTCTAAGTTTGGAGCTGAGAGTGTTTGATAATTTAAATTTAAATCTAATTACATCTTGTCCAATTTTATTTGATCTTGTTCTAAATGTAATAAATTTTCCGAACTCTCTTACAGAACAACTCCCATCTTTAAGAGATTTTTCTAATATAGCTTGAAATATATATTGAATAATTGTCGGTATATGAGCATTTTGAAACTTCTTTTGAAGATCCACCTCTAAATCTGGGGGTAATTTAAACATTTACACCTCCGAAATCGTGTTTAACTTTGCGAACTCCCCAAAGTATTTTACAGCTGCAATATTATAAGCTTTTGCAGTATTTTTCCTTACAAAGGATATAGAACACAAAGTCTTTCGCCGTTTTTGAGAATAGCGTTATGTCTAATTGGAACGACAGCTGCCAATCCATCTTTTATAAATCTTATATCAAACCTATCTGCGACATCTCCATGAACTTTAATATTATAATTGTCTGAATCTATATCCTTACTAATTGGTATATAATATTGTCGACCTTGTAATAAATGAATTCGACCATTTGAGGCGGATACAACATTTTGTTCATTTGTTGCTAAAAATGTATATCCAATTTCAACAATTTCTTCACTGAATTTTGCATTAACAAAAATTGGTTGTGTCTTTACAAATTCTTTAAACTGGTCTGTTGTTTCAATTAAAACCGGCTGTTCAATAACAAGTTCAGATTCCACAGGAACATCAGAAGTGTTTTCTTCAGAACCTGTTGGAATTTCTCCATCTGTTTCTTGCCGATTAAAAAGAGTGTCAAATTTATTTTTCTTACTCATACTCATACCTCTCTATTATTTCTTTAGTTTTATTTTAATAACTTGTCTAGACAAGGCAACAATATGTTTACATCCTGACGCAATGTTGAATTCATTTTTCTCTTTGGGTCTTTTTATAATAGATCTGACGAATTCAATTGGTTTGAGTAAACTCCCACTTCGGAAGACAGCGTTTGCGAACTCGAATTTGAAGCTTTCACACGTGCAAAAAACTTTGCATGGGGAGTTCAAGTGTATTGTTTCATCTTGAATCATCATCTCCTGTGTATATTTACCTGTAGAACTTACTATAAATATTGTTTTGTCTTCTTTTGTTATTGGTGAAATTTTATTAAAAATTATATCTTTTACAGATTTTTCTCTGTCTTTATATGCGCTGGGAAATTTTGAAAAATAGCCAAGTGTGAGCATAATTTTCTCCTATAGAAACTTAAAAATAATATTATTTGTAGTCCGGCAAGATCTCTTTTTAAGAGTCTTGCCAGACTACAAATACTGCCCAGTTTTAATTAGTTCAATTTTCTTAATTATTTATATATTTATGAATTAGTCAACTAGCTGGTACCCATTTGCCCGCACAAACGAACTTCATGTGTCTTCCTCCCATTAGAAAAATTGTAAAAATTAATAATTGGATAGAGTCTCCCAATTTATAATCTTATAATTTCTATATGAAATCTTTAAATATCTGATCTCAAAATCCCCCACTGGGAGAGAGCAGTGGAGGATTTTGTGAAGGACCACAACAATGAAAATAAATGAGAACCACATTTTCAAGAATAATATTTCTATATACATTTTGAAAATTTTTAAAAATTAGTTGATTCAAAATTGATTCTTCTTTTTGAATTTCAGTTTTAGATTAGGTTCTGAAAATTTTTATAAAGTTGATCTGTAACAAGTATCATATAATATACTAATTTTTACGGAATTTGTTCTGAAAATATATAGAAATAATTACCTTTATTAATATAAATAATTATTCTTAAAAAGTTTTAAATATATTAACTATAGTAGAAAGTAAGAGTAAAAGATAGTGAAAGCTACTACAACTGAAGAAGTTAAGATAGTAGAAAGCTCCTACAACTAAAGAAGTTAAGTAGGTATAATAATCTACTGATATAATTAAACATTCTTTTGAAGTTTGTTACAAAAGCAAAATTTAGTGGTTTCTATTAGTGACAGCTAATACGAATAAATTTGCTTTGTAAATTTCTTTAATGGAACTGCTGGTTTTTTATATGCATCATCAATTTTAGAATTTTTTCTTAACTTTTCAAATCTTCTTTTAATTGTATCAACGCTTCAAGACCATTCAATTCTGTTTCTTTTGGTGAAGAAGTATCAATTGTTTCTGATAAAATTGGTTTTACTTGTAACATTTTTGTGAAGTCTTCTGCTAGTTTTTTTGCAGCTGCAAGTGTTTTCTTATTATCAATTAGCTTGTACTCAAATCTGTCTTTCAGATCTACTCTTGCATAAATATTGATCGAGTTGTCTGTTGTTGGAATGAGTTTAACTTCGGTGATCTGTGTTGCTGAAATAAACAGATATGAAATCTGTTCTTTCCACCAGATCCAATTTGTTTTGTGATCAATTCCCATAAATTGTTTTTCTGTTTTAGTTAGTTTTTGCTCTTGAGATTTTATTGGAAACATTTGTTTCTCCTTTAGGTATTATTGGTTGGTAGAATTTCTATTCTACCAACCGATTTTCATACGTTATTTAATACGGCAAATTCACCAAAGTGTTTCGTGGCAGCTATATTATAAGCTCTTACCACATCTTCTTTTATATTACATTTTTCAATAGAACATAAATTTATAATCATTGATCCTCCATATTAATTAAATTGAAATCATACTCTTATAAGTATTATTTCTATATAAACTTTTTAAAAACAAGAATACCAAAAATAAAATTCATAAAATATATAGAAATATTATTTACAGATTGGAACGTTTCGAAGTATGTTCAGACATATAATATGTCTATTTGATGCATAATCTAAAACCAAACTACTTCGAGGCGTTCCTTCACCGTAATTAAAAATGGAGGCGTAAATGAATCTATCAGTAACTCACATGTTTATTTGGAACAATCAGTTTCCAAGTGTTATGAGAACTGCAATAATTAAAGATTTTCATGATATTAAGTTGAGAATTGATTTTTATAGAATTCTAACACCAGATCAGCAGCTTATTGATGTGGTTAAAAAGAATTGTGATGAAGATCATTCAAATGTTGATACTTTAAAATTAGTGAGCACAGATAATGTTTATTCAAAAGCAATGAATTATACGGATTCTGAAGAGTTTATTAAATATTTGAGATTTATTCTTGCTCGGAATATTCAGGAGGATATGAATAGAGCGCAACGATGGATTATTGATTTTAAATTTAGTAGAGATGTCAATTTCTTTAAAGTTATATTGGATTCGCAGCAAACTTTAAGGTTATACAATCAAGTAAATTCTTTTTATTCTAATTATTTGGTTTTCGCTTCAATGGCAAAACAACAAGTGTTGGAAGAAGAAGTGAAACAAACTATTAAACAGGAAAAAACGGTAAATGAGTATATTCATGAATCTGAAGTTGTACAACAACCAATTGTAACTCCACACCAACTCTTATCAAGAGAACGAAATGAGTTAGATGACATTTTTGAATTGTGCTTAAATGGGAGCATTAAATCGAGTTTGATTCATTACACATTTAATTATTTCAGATACTTGACAAATAAACATTGTAGTATTTTGGTAAATGATAAAAATCAAGTTCAATATACTTTACCATTGTTGATGCCTGGTAAGTTTGGAATTAATGAACAATATTTTAGCTCATTAATATTATCTAACATTTCAGTATCTTCAAATAATGTAACTTATGCCATTAAAAAGATACTTCAAAATCTTTATACGAATCATGCTAAGTATCAAGAAAACATATTATATTTGATGATGATGAGTTATTTATTATTTGTTTATTTATTGAGATATCTTCACGATTCAAATAGAGATTCTTTTAGAACATATTTTAAACAATTTATTTGTATTCCATATACCCAAAATAAATTGTTGACAAATATGATTGCTAGTGGATTTCCAGATTTTGCTACAAAAGTATATTTTAAGATTACTAATGCAGATCTATCCGATTTAAATGAAGAATATAATTTGGAAAAAATTAATAAATTCTCGACTGATTATAAACATCTCATTCCTGTATCTCAAAAAGAGTTTGCAAATAAAATTTTTGGGGAGATAAACGGTTGTGACGAGAGAAAAGAACCCATTGATTTTAAAATGTCTTGTAAAAAGGTTATAGATATCAGTAAACTATTAGACAGTGGACCGAAACAAACAAGAACAACACAATTTGTTCTTTTTGATCCTAATAATACTCTAGATATTGAATCTATAGTATCGAAAGAGTATGAATTTCTTGATTATAAAACACAATCAACAAACGGTAGCAAAGTGATCACAAAGGCATATCAAGCATTGTTGAATTATGTTAAAAATCCATCATCTCTTTTATTGATGAAAGGGAATGAGCTTCCAAAAGAAGTGGTCAATTTATTTGAGGTGCTGGCTAAAAAAGTTCTTAACATTTCAAGTATTACGAAAGATAACATTTCAACATTGAATTATTATAATCTCTTATTAGAGAGCTTGCCGAATCCTCGTAATTTTAAACACATTACATTTCTTTATATTATTTTTCAAATTATTGTTCCTTATTGTTATGATATTCATGGAAATAGTCAGTTTGAGGACTGTTTCTTATAAAGAGAGGAATCTATATATGTTAAAACAACTTAAACCAAATAATCTATATTTTGTAATTAAAATAAGCGAATCTTATGCTGAAAAGATATTTCAAGTTCTTAAAGAAGAACAAATGAAATTAGAACAATGGCCAGAAGGAGATATTTCATTCGAACAATGGGTAAAAGATACATTTGGTCAAGATGGTCTAAATTATTTAGAGGCGGCAAAATCTAAATAATCTGATATTTAAAGATTTTATATAGAAATATCATAGATAGCAATGAGGGTATGCGTTTATTAAAAGTTATCTCGCAAATTCCCCTTAATACAGAAAGTTACCAATGCTTATTTTTATAAGCCTGGTAACTTTCTGTATTCATTAATAATCTAATAAAAAAGGAGAGATGAACATGTTCAAGGGGTGTAAATATAGGATCTTTAGTAAAGCTGATAATAAGATATTTTTAATTGCGGCAATGTACTGGGAAGACAATCAATTAAAAGCTGTTCAGATGTTCGAACCTACAATTCCACATCTTGGACTTCACCATCCACTTGAAACAGATGATGTGTTGATGAATTATATTGGTCAACAAGATAAAAATGGTCAAGAGTTGTGGGAAGGTGATGTTGTCAAGTTTGATCCTAGAGGACATGGTAACTTTGTTCTTGGAGTGATTAAATACGATATTAGGCTTACTAGATTTATTATAGATCAATTAACTCACAGTACAGATTTTATGCAAACTCAGGACGAACTTGATAATGAGAGAAAATGTGCTGAGAAGATTCTTCCAAGTGCGACCGATTCAGATTTTTATATTTTTGACAACCCTACTAATTGGTATGATGTTAAATTTTATGATGAAATGGGTGATTTATATTGTTATTCTGAACTTGAAAAGATTGGAAATATTTACGAGAATTCAAATTTGATTATTAATGAATAATATGATTGAGAGGTCTAATGAGATGCTGATGTTAACATCCGATAATTTTGCAGAGACCGTATTTGCCACAAATTGTGACAAACTAACAATAGTACAGTTTACTGCTAATTGGTGCTCTAGCTGTCAAGAATTTCAACATATACTAAATCAGCTGATGGAACTATATCCAAACAGTACAGTTACATTCTGTAAGGTTGATGTTGATCAATCTCCAGAAATAGCAGACAAATATCAAATCGACAAATTACCAACTGTATTATTTTTCAAGAATCGAACTATGGTCAACTTTATAATTGGTGTAGAATCCATTTCCAAATTTAAACGAATTATTAATGATCTTTTAAACGAATAAAAAAAGTCCTATGGGAAACTTCTTTCGAAGTTCCCATAGGTTTTCTTTTTAAATGCTTTCTGCTCAGTATGCATTGACCTGGCACTTAATCAGTAAGTGAATCTGCAAAGATACATAACTGACTCTAGCTGCAAAAGAGTGCCCGCTCTCTCACAAAATCAATTACATTTCTTTTAATATAAATATATAATTTCTATATGAAAAAATTAAAAAGCAGAAACTGTTTGATTCCTTAACCGAAGTTAAAGTATCAAACAGGTTCTGCTAATACCGAGCGAGCAACTATTCAGCATTAGCAGAAGCTAATGCCCATAGAGGACTATAGACGGATTTAATCTATACCATCCTAGATACACCATTGCTGATGTACAAGATAATAATTTCTATATAAAAATCTTGAATATCAAAATTCTGATAATACCATTTCTATATATAATCATAAAAAGAAAATCCGGCGAGAGCTTATTTAGAACTCGCCGGTATTTCTAATATTTATCACCACAAATAGCACAATGTCCGTTTGAATTAATTGGGGTTCCACAACACATTTGAATTTCTTCTTTTAAAACAACATTCATATTGAATTGCGCAAGCTTCAAATGTTTCGGACAAAGTTTTAACTCTATTTTTCTACCACGGGACGATCTCGTAATAAATGAAGTAACTCCTTCTGTCTCATAACAAACTGAGCATTGCATAAGAATCTCCTTTCAGTTAGATTTATATCTATACTATTTCTATATGATTTTATTAAAAAACAAAATTTTAGATCTCTCGGCAGGATCTGGTGATATAATTAAAAAAATAACAACTCATTTTAGGAGGGTCATTAATATGGCAAAAACAATCAAATCTAAAATTGAAAAAGTTGTAGGTAAAAAGAAAGAAGCACCAGAAGTACCACTTGTTCCAAAAGAAGTAGAAGTTCCAGTTCGTGTAGTTGCTCCTGTTGAGAAAGTTAAAGAATCAATTACTCCATCGGCAACAATCAAGAAAGAAGATGTTGTGAAAATCAAAGACGACGCTGTTATAGAACTGATACCAAAATTTGCCGAAGCTGAAATTAAAAGGTCACAAGAAGAATATGCCGAACACATTCAAGGCCAAATAAAGAAACTTAGAGCGAAACTAGAAAATGGAAGTATATCAGATGGTGAAGCTGCTGAATTATTTAATTTACTCGCTCAATAAGAAAAAGATTTATCCGGCAAGATCTTATAGTGATCTTGCCGGATATTCTTTGGGTCTATTTCTCCAGAAAACCTTCAAGATTCCAACATTATTCTTCATCTCTTTTTGTTTAAACTTTCCTGTAGCCGAGACCAACATCCAAAGACCAGTCGTAGAATCCCACATATAGTAGAACTCCATTAGACATCTTTAAAACGTAAATACATTTATTGTCTTTGAATGCTCTAAGTCCTGCCGCTTTGAACATTTCGAGAAGGTCAGTCTCTGTATCTTCGAAAAACTGACAGGTTGCTGAATCCGAATGATCACCAACACTCACAATTTTGTTCGTAACAGAGTGTGAGTATGGTAAAAACTCTACCGGAGTCATGTCTTCAAAATTGAATCTGATGTTCATAATTTATCTCTCCTTTCGTTAATAATATACTCATTCAATTTCTACATAAAGATTTTAAAAACAAGAAAATAGGCAGTTTGTCTCTTGCGAGATAAACTGCCTATTTCCTCATGAAGTTGAAGATATTGGAATAATTTCAATAGTAATATTTCTATATGAAATCATTAAATAACAAAAAAATTATCGGTAAGACCTTTATTAGATCTTGCCGCATCAAACAGCCATATTAACTTTCTTCTCGATTTCTCTTTTGTTGTAAGAAAAAGCCCTCTCGGGCATTTTCTATTTACGACATTAAAATTACTGATATTAATACAGCGGCAACTAACCCCGCTACTCCTGCTAGGAGATATCCAACCGTTTTTACCGGATGCATAATCACCAAGCCAATGAGTATTAACACAACAATTAGCTCAAACATGTTTAAATGTCTCCTTTCAAGAGAATTGTTTATATACCTAATAATTTCTATATAAAATCTTTAAAAACAAAAAATATATAGCGGCAAAATCTTTAACTAGCTCTTGTCGTTACAAATCGTATTCAATATCTTCTTACTATAAAATTCAACTGTCTCAATAAAAAAAGTGAGAACCCTTTACACGTTTATTAAACCCAAATTTTAGGTAACTATTATTTATACACAGTGCATTTGTAATTTTTTAAGATTCACCCTCTGTTCTTTCATTTGTATTAATTTTTACGCTTTAACAGACTTTAAACTTACAAATAGTAATTAAGATCTTAAATTGATGTTATTACTAGAAACAACAAATAACTGAGGCTATAGTCTGTAGCCTGTTACAAAAGGAAAGAAATTAAAGAAAGATAGGAGGATATCACATTATGGTGTACCAACAGAAGTTAGTTGCTGTTATTAAATGTAACGGTAAAATCTTACGGGAAGTAGATAATACAGTTCTCATTCCGTTTCTCGCCGAATACGAAATATTTATTAAGAATCTTGAATCTCGAGACGTTGTAATAAAAATTAGTATCGATGGAGAAGACGTATTAGACGATCAAAGTATTATCATAAAAGCTAATTCAAGTTATTCACTAGAGGGGTTTTTGAAGAAAAATAAAGTTAGTAATAAGTTTAAATTCATTCAAAAAACAGCTAAGATTCAAAACCATAGAGGAGATAGAGTAGACGATGGGTTAGTTCGGATTGAATATCAATTTATAAAAATCAATCAAACTGTTATAACTCGTCATATTCATGAAACACATTGGTATCATCCATACTGGTGTGAATGTCCTGTTTGTAGATCATATCAAATAAATCCTTATATTCCATCATTTCCACTCTCATCAATAGTTACTTTCGATGGATCAACCTCTGGAACAACATTCACTGTGCCAAATGCTACTCTTATAGCATCTGCCAATGCTGATAACAGTTCACCAGGAGTTGAAAATTCAATCCAAGTAAGCTACGGTGTATCAGGGAATATTGGAGTAACAGACGGAAGCAATACAGGACCAATTAAAAACTCTATTCCTAGCTCGGTAGAAAATAAAAGCCAAGTTATTATGGAAAATTCTGTGCAGCCACAGGCTTTTATACCACAGTTTGATGAAGGCATCACTGTGAAAGGTTCTGAATCGAAACAGGAGCTGAAAGATGCTTGTGTGTCTCCGCTTGAAGAACAATCTTATGTGATTGTTCTTAGGCTTAGAGGTTCTAACAAAAGTAATCAGCCGCTGGAGAAGCCAGTTCTAGTGTCAACAAAAGTGAAATGTTCTACTTGTGGACGCAGTAATAAATCTTATATTAAATTTTGTCCAGAGTGTGGAACAGCTTTGTTTTAGAGATCTGTAAGATTATTTAATTAGCTTAAGAAAGTTTATGTGGGTGAATTTTCATATTTTTTCCGAAGGTATTTCTAACTTAGAATTATCTTTGATGATTCTTCTAGATGGAGTAAAATCAAGAAGCTCTTGACTTTTCCCCGGGAAAATGATAAGAGCTTCTTAAAAATCGTTTGGAGAAATAGTTAAAAATGGAAAAAGAAACTTATATGAATTTAGATGAAATAGATCAAATTTTATCTGATTATAGAGCTAAAAAAATTCATTTGAAAGAAGTTTTAGAATTCTTTCAAGTTGAATTTTTTCACAACTGGGTCTACAACGAATGTACAGATGAATTAACTGAGATAGTTACAGTTGAAGAAGCTTCCATCTATTGTTTGTTAAATTATCGAGACCAGCTCACACCATTGTTAACATATCCAGAGTTAGCTAAGTGGAAGCAATTGTGTGATTATGTTGAGATATTGTTTCATAAGGACAAATATAATAGAAGACTCACTGTTGCTGATGTTGGTTTTAATGATGAAGAAATATGGAGAGTATCGAATATTAACTGGGATACATATGATCAATATTTGAGACCAGTTATAGTTTGTTAAAAGGAAATTAAAAATGGATACAGATGATTTGGTTCTTTTTACAGAAACTGTTGCAGATAGATTTCTTGATATTTTTTCAGATGATTTTCAATTGAAATCAGAATATAAAAATACGGAGATCTTTAAAAAACACATTGTTGATATATTAAAGAATTATAAAATTAGATTACAAATTATCAAAACTAGTAAACAAAATGTGATTAGTGGAGAATATTTTGTAGGAAACAATTCAATTATTTTGAATATTCCAGTTCGTCGAGTTAGTCTGCAAGAGTTTATGAATGCTCTTCTCCATGAATTTGCACATTTTATTGTTGAATTTCAGGTTCCTGGAATATTTAATCCACGTACTGAAGATGATCTTCGAGGATATACACTACCTATTAATGAAGATTTAAAAAATCCTTATAAATTATTTGGTTTATTTTTAGAGAAAAACAGATCTAGTCTCTGGATGAGTAATATGTTGAAACATTGGACGCAAGCTCATGAGAGATCCAATTGGGCATTTTCAATAGCGTATGATATTTATAACGAAAATAGATTGTATACCTCATTAACAATTAAAACTTTAATCGATTCACATCTTGAATGTTGGAAAAAGTATCACGCCGACAGGAAGAATTTGAAATATCTTGATGATTATATGCGAAAATTTAAAACCAATAGTGAGTTAACTTTTTTTGCCATTATTTTCTATCGGCAAGAGCTTCTTTCGAGACGAGAGTTGAGCAGAGATTTGATCCTAAACACTTCAAAACTTATTAATTTAGTTGAGAAATATTATCGGAGAATTAGTGGGATTTTGCACAACACTAAAAACTCTCAAACATATCTTCAATTTTAAATATGCAAGGAGGTAAAATTCGTGCAATTTGCTTACCCAACACAAAATCGTTATAATGATCCATATCAACAACGAGGAACGAGCTACGGAAGCATTTATAATTCAAAATATTTATCTAGAGCTTCCAACGATATTCTAAAAATGTTTGGTGATAATGTTGTTGTCACTGGATTATTGGTCACACCAACATTCCTGGGGTCTGTTATTACTTTGACTTTCACTGCTGGAATAGTGATTCATGATTCCACTGTTATAAATTTATCATTACCGAATACTCTCACATGTGATGTTGCTGCACTCGGAGATACTCCTGGAGCAGATTGTCATTTGGTAGTTTTTACAGATTTTCAATATATTGAAACTCCAGATCTTAATGCTCAGACGGCATTATCATTGACAGTTTATCATGCTAATTCTGGTGGTGGAACTGTGACAGCTTTCCCTGGATCTGGAGCATTCAATGCTACTAGAAATAAAATTATGGTGTCAGCTCTTTCTTTTACTAAATCTGGAGCTAATGTTGTTGCTTGCGAAGAGATCCCATCAGTTCTTGCCGCAAATCAACCACCATATTTACCTGTATTAGGTACAAATTATTACATGAGAGGAGTAACTAATACAAATATTAATTTTCTAGATATTTATAATAATTACGTGGGAGCATTTTTAGCTGAATTTGCATTTCATGATAATAATACATAAAAGATATTCAAATATAATTCGGAGGTACAAAAATATATTATGGCATCTACAATTACTCCAGTTCAAACAAGATATAATGATCCATATCAACAAACTATTTTTCAGTATAATACCGCTGACTCAAAAGTATATTTATCAAGAGAGTCAAATCAATTATTAAATGTAGTTGGTAATGATATCGTTATAAAAGACATGAATATGTCCGGTGTAAGTATAGTTTCTTCTTCAACGGTAAGAGCTACCATTGGTACTGGATGGGCTATTCAAGATTCTACACTTTTACAATTTACAAATAGTAATAATATAGATATTGATTGCGCTGCTTTAGATGATACTTCATTGGGTTGTCATCTTGCTGTGTTTATAAAATATGAATTTTTACAGACAATTGAAGCCAATTTAGCGGCAATAGACATTTTCCATATTCAAGCTGATGGCACAGTTACTAATCCGTTAGCAAGACATAGTACCGCTTCCTGTAGAATCTTATTAGGAATTATAGATTTTTACAAAACAGGTGCTGTTGTGACAAGTGCAATTGTCCATGATGGAATAACACTAAATGTTGCTGGTACTCTTATGACACTTAAAGGTCAAGAGTCTAGTCATCTAAATTTGCCAAATTTATTTGAAATCGCGTTTAGAGAATATAGAGAATATCTCTTAAAACGAGATTATTTATTGTCTGCTTAATAATTAAACATGGTGTCTAAATGCGGCAAGAGCTCTTGCCGGTCTAATAATTATAATATTTATAAAAATTAAAGGAGATCTTTTAACATGGCTACAGCAAACAAAATTCTTGGAAGAGTAAAACCAGCCGCTATCACTAATACGGTATTATATACGGTTCCCGCAGCAACTCAAGCTAATGTTAATATTTTTATTTCAAATCAAGGTCCTGGAGAAGACAAAGTTAGAGTTGCACTAACTCCATCGGGTTCAGTTCTTGCCGCTACAGATTATATTTCATATGATACTGTAATTCTAGGAAATGGTGTACTTAATATCACCGGTATAGCTCTTGCCGCTGCAGGATTTATTAACGTTTATTCATTAAACGGAACTACCTCATTTGTGGCAACCGGAATTGAAATCTCATAAAATAATAATATACTTAATTAATATATTTTTGTGGAGGTAACACATGCTTAGAAATTATGAGGGTAAAACTTACCTCGATAGCTTAACATTTGAGGAATTTATCAATACGCCTACTGGGCAAAATGGATATGTCGATTCAGAACACTCTACTGGTTTATTCGACAAACCAGAAACTCGATTTGTTGGTTATATCTGGTCTATTTATGATCAGGGTCTCAATCAAGCCAGAGATTATTTAGCTGGTTGTGGAACTACTGCGGCTGCTTTATCTTTTGGTGGATCTTCTGGTACAAATGTAGCTACAACTGAAAAATGGTCTGGATCAAGTTGGGCTACCACTGGAGCTTTGAATGCAGCTAAAGCAGCTTTATCTGGTTGTGGGACTGTAACAGATGCTTTGAGTTTTGGTGGAACTACTGGTGCGGTTGTTGCAACTACTGAAAAATGGGCTGGAAGTACTTGGGCTACTACAGCTGCTTTGAATCAAGCGAAATATTATTTAGCTGGTTGTGGAACTACTGCGGCTGCTTTAAGCTTTGGTGGATATACAGGTGACTATGTCGCAACAACTGAAAAATGGTCTGGAACTGCTTGGGCTACCACATCTGCTTTGAATCAAGCTAGAGGTTATTTAGCTGGTTGTGGGGATGTGAGTAATGCTTTGAGTTTTGGTGGATATACTGCTTCTGCAAATGTCGCTACTACTGAAAAATGGAGTGGATCAAGTTGGGCTACCACATCAAATCTTAATCAAGTGAGAGAGGCTTTAGCTGGTTGTGGGACTGTGACAGATGCTTTGGGTTTTGGTGGTTATACTAGTGCAGCTGTCGCCACAACTGAAAAGTTTAACAATAATGTATGGGCAACTGCATCAAATCTTAATCAAGCTAGATATGGTTTAGTTGGTTGTGGTGATGTAAATAATGTTTTAAGTTTTGGTGGATATACTGGTGCAGTTGTCGCCACAACAGAGCGGTGGCAGTTTGTTAATATAGAAAAAGTTCCAGCATACGATAAAGGCGGCTATTTTGCGATGTCCAGCTGGGCGTTGACTAGCAGCTTGAATCAAGCTAGATATGCTTTAGCTGGTTGTGGTGATATGAATAATGCTTTAAGCTTTGGTGGAAATACTGGTACAATTGTCGCAACTACTGAAAAATGGTCTGGATCTAGTTGGACTACTACCTCAGCTTTAAATCAAGCGAAATATCTTTTAGCTGGTTGTGGTGATGTGAATAATGCTTTGAGTTTTGGTGGATCTACTGGTGTAGTTGTTGCTACAACTGAAAAATGGAGTGGATCAAGTTGGGCTACCACCTCAGCTTTAAATCAAGCTAGAT
>Ga0172370_10005660_pt1 | contig 16057 bp, 18 predicted proteins | sample LakKiv5m_FD_114538 | JGI IMG/M metagenome (GOLD analysis project Ga0172370, IMG submission 114538) | Freshwater microbial communities from Kabuno Bay, South-Kivu, Congo - kab_022012_11.5m | ecosystem: Environmental > Aquatic > Freshwater > Lake | place: Democratic Republic of the Congo...
CGATCAACCCGTCGATGAGGACCATGACCGGGTTGCGGTAGATGTCGGCGATGTCGAAACCTTCCTTGATCAGGTTGATCGTCTCCTGGATCGATTCGGGGGCCAGCACGATGACATGATAGTCACCGTTACCGCCGCCGCGGGTCGCTTGGTAGTAGTCGGCTTGCGATGGCTGGATGCCGCCGAGACCGGGACCGGAACGCATGACTGAGACGATCAAGGCCGGGAGTTCGGATCCGCACAAATAGCTGATCCCTTCCTGCTTGAGGGCGATACCGACCGATGAGGAAGAAGTCATCGCCCGTTTGCCGCATCCTGATGCGCCATAGACCATGTTGATGGCGGCGATTTCCGATTCGGCTTGCACGAACGCTTTGCCGGCGGCCGGCAATAGTTTGCTCAAATATTCAGGTACTTCGTTTTGCGGGGTGATCGGATAACCGAAATAGGCGTCGACGCCCGCTTGGATGGCGGCGAGGGCAATCGCGTGATTGCCTTTCAATAATTGCTTACTCATCGATGGCCTCCACTTTGATGACGGAGTCCGGACAGATCATCGCGCAGAATGCGCAGCCGATGCATTTGTTGATGTCGGTGACCGACACCAGCCGGTAGCCGGATTGGTTCATTCTGGTCGGGTCCATGACCAAAATATGGACCGGACAGACATGATTGCACAATTCGCAGCCTTTGCAGTTGGCATTGTTGAATGTGAGTCGATGCTGTTTCAAAATAACACTCCTTAACGTTTTATATAGTTGGAATGCACTTCGTGCATGAGTTCGATGCGCTTCTTGGCGAACATCTTGGCGGCCAATTGCGTATGAACTTGCTGCTCGTCGGCAATCTTGAATATTTCAAGCAGGCGGTTATAAATAAGTTTGACGTCGGCCATGACGACTTCTTTCTTATAACCATGCAATTCGTGATAGACATTGATGACGCCGCCGGCGTTGATGACGAAGTCGGGGGCATAAAGAATGCCTTTTTCCTTAATCATCGGTCCATGGATGTCTTCGTCGAGCAAGACGTTATTGGCCGTGCCGGCAATGATCTTGGCTTTGATCTGCGGGATGGTGTTGCTATCCAAGACGCCGCCTAAGGCGCACGGGCATAGCACGTCGACGTCAAGACCATAGATTTCTTCCGGTTTGACACAGACGACGTCGGGATGCTCCTCGGCCATGCGTTTGATGTGTTTTTCGTTTATTTCGGCGAAGAAAATCTTCTTGGCGCCGGCTTCGACCAGGTGGTTGATCAAATAATAACCGGTCTGCCCCGCCCCTTGGACGGCGAAGGAGTACTTGGAAATCTCTTCATCGTTGAATTTATATTTCAAGGCGGCTTTGATGCCGTAGAAAGTGCCGAGCGCCGTGATCGGCGACGGGTTGCCTGATTTTCCTTCGAGTCCGACGACATAATCGGTTTCCATGTGGACATAGCTCATGTCCTGGGTCGACGTATTGACGTCTTCGGCGGTGATGTAGCGGCCGTTGAGGCTTTGGACATAACGTCCTAAAGCGCGGAAGTAAGCTTCGGATTTGACTTTGGAGGCATCGCCGATCAAGACGGTTTTGCCGCCGCCGAGGTTCAATCCGGCGGCCGCGGCTTTGTAAGTCATGCCACGGGCGAGACGAAGGACGTCCATCACGGCTTCTTCTTCGGAAGCATAGTTCCAGATGCGAGTGCCGCCTAACGCCGGTCCCAAAGTCGTGTTGTGGATGGCGGTGATGCCGCGCAATCCGGTCGCCTTGTCATAGAAATAGACAACCTGCTCGTAATTGTGTTTGGCCATGTATTCAAACACTTTGAAATCGCTCATTGTTCTCTCCTTATGTTCGAAATCTCGAAACCATTATATACCAATCGTTCCGCAAATACGAAGGAGATTTGGTAGCGGTTTCATCACTTTTTGAATTGCGGCAATAAGTCGCCGTAACCTTCTTTTTCTAGTTCGGAGACGGGAATAAACCGTAGTGCGGCCGAGTTGATGCAATAGCGGAGTCCACCCAGCTCTTTCGGGCCGTCGTCGAACACGTGGCCGAGGTGGGAACCGCCTTCGCTGGAGCTGACTTCGGTCCGAATCATCCCAAACGATTCGTCGATGTCTTCCTTGATGGCTTTGGCGTCGATGGGCTTTGAAAAACTCGGCCAGCCGCAGCTCGAACGGAACTTGTCGAGCGAGGTGAACAATGGTTTTCCGGTAACGACGTCGACGTAAATGCCAGCTTGGAAGTGATTCCAGTATTCGTTACGGAACGGGGACTCGGTGCCTTTTTCCCGCGTCACGTACCGTTGAATGGGCGTTAGACCGTCGATTTGCCGTTTTTTCATATGATTTTTGTCTCCTTTTGTTAAAAAAACGAATTGCCATATATGGCAGTGATTTTGATGGTATTACAATTATTTTAACAATAGCAGCGAAAGGAACCATTTATCTATGACGATGCATGATTTTCACCCAAAGATCTTGATTGCCAACCTTAAGACACTTTTGAAAGACAAAAAAACGATGTTATTTGAGATTATCTATGCAGGTACTTTTTATTATTCATTGTTCTTTCACTTTTACCATTTTTTACTATAGTTTTGGTTAATCGAGTTCATGCCACAGTATTTAACGTTAGTTTTATTTTTGGCCTTGTTTGCACAATTGCTTGGGTAGTATCGTATTTACTTTACCTTGTCTCTCGTATCTCTGTTTTGCGTCCATTTAGCTTTTTTTCTCAAATCAACCTGATAATTGTTGAAGCCCTGATAATCGTTGGAATGCTTGTTGCATTCGCCTTCTGTGCACAAATTTTTGGGGTAGCAAACGTCAAATTAAACGTAGGCTTCTATTTCTTAGTTATTCAATTTATCGGCTCGATTGTTATGCTTTCTCTCACTAATACTATGAAGAACGCTTTGGGAGTCGGCAAGGAAACCACGAAAGCCGAACCAGCACCCGAAAAGGCGCCCGAAGCCCCAGTGGAAGAACCGAAGCCGGTCGAAGAACCGAAACCAGTCGAAGAAGCCAAACCGGTCGAGGAAGTGAAGCCGGAAGTCGTCGAAGAACCGAAACCGGCCAAGAAAGCCAAAAAAGAACCGAAACCGGAATAACTATTTCATTAAGATGCCGAAGATCCAGTCTTGAACCGGTGACGGCAAACTTGACAATAGACGCATCTTAAAGCTACGTCCGACTTCATAGACGCGACGTGGCTTTTTATTTGTGGCCGCTTTCATGAACACGGTGACGAACCGGGCAATCGGCCGTGCCTTCAGTAATTCGTTGACCATCAGCTTTTCCATGCGCTTAAGCGGTTTTTCGTATAACTCGGTGGCCTTCAAAAGCGTGTCGAACTGCCGTTGGACACCCTGCTGCATCGCCGTCTGAAAGGCACCCGGCCGCATTTTGACGACTTTGACGCCGAACTGGGCGATCTCGCGCCGGAGACCGTCGGAATATATTTCCAACGCGTGCTTCATCGCCGTGTAGTAGACGTGGAAAGGCACCGAATCGAGCGTGCCGTATTCGCTTGAAATGTTGATGATGCGGCCTTGATCGCGTTCGACCAAGGCATACGAGGCCTGGTTGACACGCATCGTGCCTAACAGCCCGACGTCGATGATGTGTCCCATGACCGAGGTGTCGTTTTCGATCAAAGAGCCGATGTTGATGATGCCGGCGAAGTTAGCGACGATCGCGAGACGGTCGGTCCGCTCCATAATCGTTTTAATGGCATCGCGCACGCTTTCATCATTGGTCACGTCCATCCGAATCGGCAGCATCGTTTCCGTTTTATCGATCGGGGCGATGTCGATGTCGGCCGCAAAAACAAAATAGCCGGCTTCGGACAAGGCTTCGGCGCTCGCGCGGCCAAGACCGCTTCCGGCTCCGGTGACAAGGGCATATTTTATGGTGGTTCCTCGCCACCCATATTAGCATTTACGAAATCACTTTTGCTCAGTCGGCGGCGTATTAATGGGGCATTTGGCTTTATTAAGGTGAAAAACGATCCAAGCGGAACCGAATAGGAGTATCGCCAGGGAAATCAACTTGTACGGAAAACCGGCCCATGGCAGGGCGATGACACCGAAAGTTATTCCCAGCGCGGCAAAAAAGGAAATGACGCACGGCGTGCATCCGTATGTCAGGATGCCGAACAAGATGCTGACAAACGTCAAATTGCTGGCCTTGCTTTCCTTGCCGACGAAGTCGAACTGGGCGCTTGTAAAGGTGATCATCAACGTGCTTAATAGCGCCATCAATAGGTTAAGGCCGATGTTGGCGATGACGAGCCAGACCGAATACGTATTCGCCATTGTCGCATAATCCATGTTGAAAAAGTCGATCATCGTGTACATGACAAAGAAGAACATGAAAAAGAAGACGTTCATGGCGATGAATTTCTTGGTCTTTTGCTTTTGGATTACGAGTTGCAGCATGATTTTCATTTATTATAAGGATTTGTCGATGACGGCACTATCGAAACGCTCCGCTAAAAAATAATATTATTATCATGTGTTTTCTCATAGAATATAGTAGTCATATCGATTGACACGTGGAGCTCAGGATGGATATTTTCAAAAAATGCTACGACTATCTCGCTGTTGAACAAATTAAAGAACTGGGTATCTACCCGTATTTTCATGCCCTCGAAACCCGTCAGGACATCGAAGTGACGATGGAAGGCGGCCGCAAGATCATGATCGGATCGAATAACTATCTCGGTCTGACTTCGGACAAGCGGGTCATCGACGCTGGGCTCAAAGCCCTGAGCGAATTCGGCTCGGGCGTGTCCGGTTCGCGTTTCCTTAACGGGACGACGACACTGCACATCGAACTGGAAAAAGAATTGGCGGCCTTCCTTCATAAGGAAGCCTGCGTCACCTTCTCGACCGGGTTCCAATCGAACCTTGGAATAATTTCCGCCATCGCCACCCATGGCGACATCATCTTCGGCGATCGCGAAAACCATGCTTCAATCTACGACGGAGCCAAACTCAGCTACGCCCAATTCGTCCGCTACGGCCATGACGATATGGCCGAACTTGAACGGCTATTGGCCGACACCGACCCGAGCAAAGGCAAAATCATCATCACCGACGGCGTCTTCTCGATGTCGGGCGACATTTGTAACCTTCCCGAAATCGTACGCTTGGCCCGCAAATACGACGCGCGCGTCATGATTGACGATGCCCATGGATTTGGCGTTTTGGGCGCCCACGGCCGCGGCACCGCCGAGTATTACGGCCTCGAAGACCAAGTCGACATCATCATGGGCACGTTCTCGAAATCGTTGGCCAGCTTGGGCGGCTACATGGTTGCCGACGCCAAAGTGGTCGATTATGTCCGCCATAAATCGCGTCCGTTTATCTTCTGCGCCGCCATCACCCCGGCTAACGCCGCCTGCGCCCTTGAAGCTTTACGCATTCTTGAAGCGGAACCGCAACGGCCGAAGGCGCTACTTGAAATCGCCGCCTATATGCGAGGCAAACTCGTCGAAAAAGGGCTGAAGATCTTAGCCCATTCGATTGCCCCAATCATTCCAATTTATACCTATTCGCAACTGCGGACACTGGTCGCCAGCAAGATGCTGTTCGATCGCGGCGTCTATGTCAATCCGGTGCTGCCGCCAGCCGCTCCCGAAGGACAATGTCTGATCCGCACCAGTTATACGGCTACCCATACAAAAGCCTTGATGGACGAAGCCATTGCCATCATCAGCGACGTGCTGCACCAGCTTCCGGAAACCGACGAGGAGTTATTGAAACTGCTCCATGCGCAAAAATAACCATCGCGTCATCATCGTCACCGGCGCCTCCAGCGGCATCGGCCGGGCCTTATGCGATTTCTTTTCATCGAAAGGAAACACCGTTATCGGCTTGTCGCGTTCGGCTCCCAAGTTACCGTATTCATTCAAGCATTACCCGCTCGACATCAGTGACGAAGCCGCCGTTTCCAAGACGGTTTCTACCATCGTCGAGCAATATAAGTCGATCGACGTATTGATCAACTGCGCCGGTATCGGGCTCGGCGGACCGCTTGAACTCACCAGCAAGGAGCAGGGCGCCAAGATGCTTGACGTCAACGTGCTTGGAGCCTTTTTGATGAGCAAGCACTGCCTGCCGTTCCTTCGCGAATCGAAAGGTTATGTGTTCAACATCGGTTCGGTCGCCGGTCCGCTTACGATTCCGTTTCAAACGTTCTATTCGATGAGCAAAGCCGCCGTTCAAGCGTTCTCCGAAGGCTTGCGGATGGAAGTCAAACCGTTTGGGATCCGCGTTTCGTGCGTCCTGCCGGGTGATACCAAGACCGATTTCACCGCCCGGAGGGAAAAGATCGCTCCCGAGCCGTTATATGGTCCCCGTTTGACCCGTTCGGTCGAAAAGATGGAACATGACGAGATCAACGGCAAGAGCCCGGACACCATATCCAGAGTCATTAATAAACTGATCACTAAGAAACGGGTTCCTCCGGTGGTCACCGTCGGTTTCTCGTATAAATTGCTGTTATTCCTTAATCGACTACTGCCAAGGCGACTCGTCTTGGCGATTCTGTACTCGATGTATGGCAAATAGCACTGCTCCCGCGGTGCTTTTTTCTTGCAAATAAATAAGACTTTTGGGATAATGTGAATACCCTAGGGGGTATATTATGGAACATACGTCCGCCGTTAAGCATATTAAGCATCTGGCCAAACCGCGCATCCACCGCATCGTCGGTCAGGTCCAAGGGATCGAACGGATGATCGAGGAAGAGAAAAGCTGTCCCGACATCCTGACCCAGATCAGCGCGATACGCGCCTCACTGCTGTCGCTATCGACAATGTTATTGGAAAACCACATCAACCACTGTGTCCGCGAGGACATTTCGAAAGGGGAGTTCGAGAAGATTGCCGAGCTGAACACTTTGCTCACGCGCTTGCTCAAGTAACCATGAAAATTGTAAAAATCCGCATCACCGACATGGATTGCGCCATGTGCGTCAAGACAATCGAAAATGCCTTCGTCGACCAAAAAGGCATCATCGCCGCCAACGTCAACCTATCCGACGGGTACGCCCGCATCAAATACGACGAACTGTTATGGGACGAAGGCAAACTGGCCGAACGGATCCGATTAAGTGGCTACATGCCCGTTTCCTTCACCGAAAAGAAGCAGATCAACTGGTTTTTGGTCCGCGTGTTCGCCAGCGTCATTTTGGCGTTTCCGCTTCTTTGGACGATGTTAGCCCACGCCGGTTTGCCCCAAAACGTCGTCGACATGCTCGTGCCGGCTTTTTTGATGAATCCGTTCGTCCAATGGGGACTGGCGACGCCGATTCAATTCCTCGTCGGTTTCACCTTCTATAAACGCGCCTATACCAATCTAAAGAATAAAACGATCGGAATGGATGTCTTGGTATCCTTGGCCACGACGATCGCCTATGGTTTTTCCGTCTATGAAATCATCGTCCACTGGGATTCCATCATGGCCATGGGACATTACGACGGTTTGCTGTATTTTGAAGCGTCCGCGGTCATCATCGCCGTCATTCTCGTCGGCCATTATCTCGAATTCAAGGTCAAGCAACGGACGAGCAAATCGCTTCAGGAACTGATGGAACTGTCGGTTAAGGAAGCGCGCGTGCTCGAAGACGGTCACGAGTCGCTTAAACCGATCGACATGGTCGTACCAGGCACGCTCCTACGCGTGTTAAAAGGAGAAAAGATCCCTTTAGACGGCACTATCGTCCAAGGAGCGACCATTATCGACGAAGCGATGATCACCGGCGAAAGCGTTCCTGTCCGCCGGATTGAAAAACAGCAAGTCATCGGATCGACCATCAACCTCGGCTCGACGATACTCATGCGAGTCGAACAGCCGCTAGGGACGTCACTACTACAAAAAATCATCGAAGCGGTCGAGGAAGCGCAGGGTAAAAAACCCAATATCCAACGCATCGCCGACAAGATTTCGGCCATATTCGTGCCGACCGTGGTCACGATATCGATCATTGCCTTCTTCGTAAACTATTTCTTCTTGAAACCAGGACAATTCGATCCTTCCTTCAGCGCCGCCATCGCCGTCATGGTCATTTCATGTCCGTGCGCGCTTGGGCTGGCAACACCGATGAGCATCATGGTCGGTTCCTCGCTATCCGCGCGGCAGGGCATCTTGTTCAAAAACGGCGCCGTATTTGAAAAAACGCCTTTCATCAACGTTATCATGTTCGACAAGACCGGAACGTTGACGCTGGGGCAGCCGCAAGTCATCGACGTGCTGGGCGACGATTTGAATGTGCTTGGCAGTCTCGAAATCGCTTCGAGCCATCCGTTGTCTTTGGCGATCCAGGCCGAAGCAAAAAAACAAAATCTGAAGCTTGACGACACTTATGCCGTCGAAGAAATCGCCGGATTGGGACTGTCTTCCAAACACGCCGGCCACGTCTACCGTGCCGGTTCGTTATCGTATGTCAAATCGTTTGCCGCAATCGATCCTAACCATGAAGCGCAAGCCGATTCGTGGCAGAAGGAGGGTAAAACGATCGTCGCCTTGGCCATCGACGATAAAGTGACGACCATCGTCAGCATCAAGGACATCGTCAAACCAAGCGCCCGCGAGGCCATCAGACGCCTTCAGGATCATGGCATTCAGACTTACCTGGTCAGCGGCGACAACAAGGCGGTCGCCGACCATCTGGCCGGGGAAGTCGGCATCAACGTCAGCCACGTCAAAGCGGCGATGACTCCCTTCGACAAAGCCGAATTCATCAAGACAAAGCAAGCCGAAGGGCTAAAAGTCGCCTTCGTCGGCGATGGCATCAATGACGCAATTGCCCTCGAACAGGCCGATTTTTCCATCGCCATGGGTTCCGGCAGCAGCATCGCCATCGAAAGCAGCGACGTCACCTTGCTCCATCAGGACCTGATGGCCGTCGTCCATGCCTTGACGATATCCAAAGCGGTGCTCAAAAACATCAAGCTAGGATTCCTGTGGGCGTTTAGCTATAACCTATTTGCGATTCCGATCGCGTTTCTTGGTCTGCTGTCGCCGGTGGTCGCCGCCTTGGCAATGGTTGTCAGCGACGTCACCGTCATCGCCAACGCCTTGCGCTTACGTTATTTAAAACTGAAATAGGAGCACATTTATGAAATACAAAGTTAACGACATGTCATGCAAACACTGCGTGATGCGAATTGAAAAAACGTTGGCGGAAGCTAATATCAAAGGCACGGTCGATTTGGCGACGAAAACGGTCGTCAGCGATTCCGAAGAGGTGCCCGCGGTTTTGTCCCGCATCGGATATAAAGCCGTCAAATAACCTTTGCCGGTTCCAAAACGTATACGAAGAACGACTCGACTTCGTCTTTGGTCATCATTTTCGCCATGTAGAAGTAATCGCCCATTCCCTCGCTGATGATCGGGGGATAAGCGCCTTGAGAGAATATCTTGCCTTGGTACGTTTTCATTATTTCTTCATGCGTGTGGGCATATTTGATGCGGTCTCTACGCGCGGGCGCGGCCACATAGCAAGGATTTATTGGTGTGAACGGCACATCGACGTGTCCGGCAATCGTTTTCGCCCACGCCTCGTATAACGAAACGCCCATCGCGGTCGAAATCATCTCCGGCGTATATCCTCCGGCCGGGCGCATGTTGACTTCCAACGGTATCAATGAGCCGGCTTTGCCCAAATGGGGATAATCTTTCGACAAGCGGAAAAACTCCAGATGGAAGACGCGGTTTTTGACTTCAAACGCGGATATTACTTTTCGTCCGGCCTCGCTTAAATCTTTGGGAACGAACGGAGTCGTGTAGTACATGTCGTCGCTCAGTTCGCTGACGACCAGATAGTTCGGCCGCGGAAACACGTTGCTGGCTTCGTAGACGACATGGCTTCCGGCGTCGGCGATTCCGTCAAAGGATTCGATCGTGCCTTCGATGAACTCTTCCATGATGTAAATGACGTTGATTTTCTTTTCGAAAAAGGCGTCAAGGTCATTTTTGTTTGCCAGTTTGAACGACATGACGGACCCGACTCCGATGTTGGGCTTCACGAACACGGGATAGCCGACCGAAGCGATGAAGGTTTCGGCATCGTCGCGATTGTTGATTAGTTGGAATCGGGCATATGGCAGGCCTGCCTTGGCAAAATACGTCTTCATGGCCGCTTTGGCCTTGTAATCGATGATGAACGGATATTTGATTCCCGTCACGATGTTGAAGTCGGCCCGCAGCCGGGCATCGGTTTCCAGCCACCATTCATTGTGCGATTCGATCCAGTCGATCCGTCCGTACTTGAAGGCATAGAAGGCCACGGCTTTGTACATCGAGCCGTAGTCGTTCATGTTCGGGCAGTAATAATATTCGGTCAAGCTCGTTTTGACTTCGGCGGTCAGTTGTTCATACGGGGTGTCCCCGATGCCGAGCACGGTGAAGCCGACCCCTTTCAAGGCAAAGGCGAATTTGTAGTAGGTCGACGGGAATTGGGGCGAAACAAGGATGAAATTCATACTTTAATAACATTATCTTACAACAATATGGCTTTAGGTGCCTGAAAGCGGTTTAGAAACTGTCGAAGAAAAATGGCTCAATAGCCGCTTCCATGATAAAATATCTAAACATTACGGTGGTGAATTGTTAATGAAAGAAATCGTGTTGACGCTGTTCCTTATCACTTATGTGGCACTGCTGGTATTGCCGAAATGGCGCTCATATGTCGCCGTGGCCATGGCCGTCGTTTTCGTCGCCATGGGTGTGGTCGGTTTCTGCGACGTCTGGACAACCGCCATCAATTGGAACGTCATCTTGATGATCGCCGGTACGATGATCGTCGTGTCTTTGTTCATCGAATCGAAGATGCCTGCCTTATTAGCCGACCTTATCATCGAAAAAGCCCCCAACGTCAAATGGGCAATCATCATGCTTGCCCTATTTGCCGGCATCATATCCGCTTTTGTCGACAACGTGGCCACGGTGCTCATCGTTGCCCCGATTGCCTTGACCATCGCCAAACGCATCAACATCTCGCCGATTTCGGCGATAATTGCCATCTCGGTCAGCGCCAACCTGCAAGGCTTTGCCACCCTGGTCGGCGACACGACCTCGATCATGCTCGGCGGCATCGCCAACATGAGTTTCATCGATTTTTTCTGGATACAGGGAAAACCGGGACCGTTCTTCGTCGTCGAAGCCGGAGCACTGATGTCGGTCATCGTCATGCTCATCATATTCAGAAAGCAGAAGACACCGATTGAAATCCATGATCGCGTCAAAGTAACCGATTATGTCCCGACGGCGTTATTGCTTGGCATCGTCGCTTTATTGGTTGTCGCTTCCTTCATCCCGAATAAACCCGACATCACCAACGGCTTAATCACCATGGGCGTCGGCCTTATTGCCTTGGTATATCAAGCCTTCAAGACCAAATCCATCAAGCAGACTGTCGCCGTCATCAAAGAGATTGATTTCCATACTTTAGCGTTATTGGCCGGTTTATTCGTATTGATCCACGGCATTTCGGAAGTTGGCATCATCGATGACATCGCCGCCTTCTTCCTGAATGTCGGACAGGGCAACAAATTCGTGATTTACACGCTGGTGGTGTTCGTGTCTGTCGGTCTCTCGGCCTTTATTGACAACATTCCCTATGTGGCCACGATGCTTCCCGTCATGGCCACGATCTCCGCCTCGATGGGCATCAATCCGCTGCTTCTTTACTTTGGACTGCTTTCAGGCGCCACGCTGGGCGGCAACTTGACACCGATCGGCGCCAGCGCCAATATCGCCGGTATCGGTCTGCTGCGGAAAAACGGCCATGAAGTTAAATTGACCGATTTCCTAAAAATCGGCGTACCGATGACGATCGCCGCCGTTTTGACCGGTTATGCTTTGCTATGGCTGCTTTGGGCTTGATAAATACTGCAAAAAGCCATTTATTTCAATAATTACGATATATTGATGTGGCACATCTTCATGGCGTCCAGCGCCGTCTGATGGCTTTTGGGCGTCACGCCCGCGCAGCATTCTTGTCTGACGCTAATGGGAATGTTCGGGAAGAACGTCTTGGTCAGCATCACGTTAGAGATGACGCAGATGTCGGTGCAGATCCCGATGAATTCGACTGACTTGATCGGGTCGGTCTTGTCGATTTTCTTCAGGTGCTCGATCAGTTCTTGTGAGCCGAACGTATGCTTGTCAATGATTGTCCCGTTGACCGCTTGACAGGCTTTTTCAATCTCGGGATGCAGTTTCCAACCATCGCTACCATGTTGACAATGGATGACCGGAAGATGCCGTCCTTCTTCCGAAGACATGTAATCGGCGTCATGCGTGTCGCGTGTGAAGATGACATATCCGTCAAATTCGCGAATCCGCTTCACCAGCGAGGGAATGATGTCGCGCGCTTCATTCGTTTGTAATGGTCCATTGATAAAATCGTTTTGCATATCGACGACGACAAGTATGTTACTCATGGAAGCCTCCTTGCTTATAATGACCAACTAACTATAATTATAGACGAGCGGAGGGAAAAATCGCCAGGCGGACCGCTATCGGCGTCGCATATGCTCGTATCGATACTCGATGAAATATTAGAATGGCTCAGCGGCCGCATGCCGACCCCGGTCCCCTATAAGGGGCTGGCCCAAAGCTGGTTCCACTATCTAGCCTTGTTCTTATTCATTTTGGCTTCCGTGGCTGCGATCAGGTGGCTAAAAGGCGCCGAACCCAAGCGCGTGTCGCGCTTCGTGTTGACGGCTGGATTCATCCTGACCGGATTTGAAATATTTAAGCAGTTGGTAATGAACTATCAGGCGGGTTGGAATTACCAGTGGTACATTTTCCCGTTCCAATTCTGCTCAACGCCGATTTACATCACGTTGATCGCCGGATTGTCCAAACCGGGCAAATTCCAGACGGTCCTATATGAATTTTTGGCCTCGTACGGCTTGTTCGCCGGTATCGCCGTCATGCTCTATCCGAATTCGGTCTTCATCGATTTAATCGGCATCAACATCCAGACGATGGTCCATCACGGCACGATGGCCGTGGTCGGTCTAGCTTTATTGACACGCGTCGTCAAGATTCGATGGCGCGCCTTGATGGACGCGACGGCGGTATTCGCCATCCTGTTCGTCATCGCCTTCGGGATGAACATCGTTCATAACACCTGGATTCAAGACGGCGTCTTCAACATGTTCTTTATCAACGACAAATGGGGCAATCACATTCCGATTCTTTCGACGATTTACGCGGTCGCCCCGTATCCGATCTTCCTATTCGTGTACCTCGTCGGCTTTTCGATGGCGGCCGGCGTCATGTTTCTGATCGGCAAAGTGCTAAGAAACATCATCATGTCCTTTCCGTTGGCCAAACACGCTTCGGCAACATAGTTTTTCCAATGTTTGTGCTTCGTTTTTTATATGTTTTTTTCGTATTCGATTATCATCTCAGACTCACGTTGAAGCCGCGTCGGGTCTATCAAAAAAAGACCTGTTGTGGTTAAATATGGCTAGTGCCTAAAAAAACCATAGGAGAACTACGATGAACGTAAAACATTTACCGGCGATGACCTTGGCTTTTGTTTACGCCAGCGGACCGGAAGGGAAACGCGAAACGATTGACAAAATTTCCGCTTTCTTAACCAATATCGGTCTGGCGATCGATTCCACCAAGAAATACTTCTTTCCGATCACGATCAGCAAAGGAAGTCAGATGGTTGTCAGCTACATGCTGTTTGCATCGGTGCCCTCGGGAACGAACCCCTCCAAGGAAGTGGCCGTTATCGATCTACCCGGCGGGGAATACCTGACCTTCACGATGGCCAAGACCGAGTTTGAAAGCGACCAAGGCGCCAGCCACGGCAAGATGCAGGAAGCCATGAACGAATGGCTCAAGGACAACAAACGGCAGCTCGACATGCGTAAAGTGATTGGGCTGATCGAAGAAGATTACGTCGACGGCTATGACATGTATAACATTTACTTCCCATTGAAATAGAAGACGCTATGCTTAACATCACCCATTTCTCGAAATCCTATACCAAAGGCAAAAAAGCCTGCGACGACGTCAGCTTGGAAATACTTCCGGGCGACATCTTCGGTTTTGTCGGCCATAACGGCGCGGGGAAAACCACGTTACTTAAAGCGGTCGCCGGCATTCTCGACTTCGAGGAAGGCGAGATTACCATCGCCGGCCGTTCAATCAAAAAAGACCCGCTGGAAGCGAAACGGATCATCGCCTACATTCCCGACAATCCCGACGTCTATGAATCGCTGACAGGCATTCAGTATCTGAACTTCATCGGCGACGTCTTTTTGGTTCCAAGCGAAAAACGGAAATTATTGATCGACGAATACGCGACGATGTTCGAACTGCGCGAAGTGCTGAACAACCCGATTGCCAGCTATTCGCACGGCATGAAGCAAAAGATCGTCATCATCGGCGCGTTGATTCATGAACCGAAACTGCTTTTGTTGGATGAACCGTTCGTCGGTCTCGACCCCAAGGCCAGTTTCCTCTTGAAACAAGTGTTCAAGACGATGTGCGACAAAGGCACGGCCATCTTCTTTTCGACCCACGTGCTCGAAGTCGTCGAGAAACTGTGCAACAAGATCGCCATCATCAAGAAAGGCCGCATCGTCGCCTTGGGGGCCACCGATCAGATTCGAAAAGACAAATCGCTCGAAAGCATCTTCATGGAGATCGACAAGGAAGCATGACCTTCTTAAGATTATTCAAAGTCCTCATTAAGGAAAACCTGTCGCTCAAGCGGATGTTCGGGTTTAATCCCAAGGAAAACAAAGTCAAGACGATTCTCATCGCCTTGGCGATCGTTTATGCGTTGGGAGCGGTCTTTTTCAGCATCGGCTACATGTTTTTCGATTTAGGTAATGTGCTACTGACAATCGATCGGCTCGACGTGCTACTCGGCTTCATTTACATGTATGCCGTCGGCATGAGCGGCTTATTGATATTGCTTAGGGCGAACGGATATCTCTTCCAATACAAGGATTACAGCATTCTTGGTCCGCTTCCGATTAAGCCATCATTGATCATGAGCGTGAAGATGACGATCATGCTGATCGTGCTGTATCTTCCTTCGTTTGTCGTCACGCTGCCGATATTGGTGGTGTATTTCTACTATGCCGGATTCAATATTCTGGCGTTATTGATTTATTTGGCGGCATTCGTCATCATTCCGCTGGTGCCGGTTTCCATCGTGTCGTTCTTGTCATATCTTATCGCCCGATTAACGGCGAAAATGCAGCACAAGAACATTGCCAACATCATCATCATGGTGGCCGTTGTCGTCGGCTATATGATTTATTCGTTTACATCCGTCGGCGATGGCAGCACCAATCCCTTGATGAGCCAGGTGGACACCATCACGTCAATATCGGCCGTCTTTTGGCCGATGGCGTGGTTTGCCAATGCCATCCATAGCCAAAACGGGCTTGATTTGGTCTTTTTGGTGACTTCCCACCTGATCGTTTTCGCCGCGTTCGTGTTCATCGTCGGCCGTTTGGCCGTCAAGACGAATCAGCTCGGCAACGTCATCGTCACCGGCAAGAACAATCCTCATTACCGCGTCATCGAGCAAGGCGTGTTCAAGACGCTCGTCATCAAGGAGTTCCGCAAGTTCATCAGCGTTCCTTTGTATGCGATGAATAGCGGCATCGGCATTATTTTAATGCTGCTACTGGCAATCGTAAGCCTGTTCTATCAAAACGCGGTGACCGAAGTCTTGCCGATGCTGGGAAGCGAAGGATTCACTGCGCCGATAGTCATTATCATCTATATCGGCTTTTGCGTCGCCATGACCTACACCGCGGCGATATCGTTGTCGCTTGAAGGAAAAAATCTTTGGGTGCTCAAAAGCTTGCCGATTCCTTCTTCGAACATCATGTGGGCCAAGATTGGCTTCAATATCCTATTGGCCGTGCCCGCTTCGCTCGTGGCCGTGATTTTATTCGGCATCTCGTTGGCGCTATCGCCTTGGGATACGTTATTGCTGCTCGTATGGGCCGTTTCCTTCGGACTCGTCATCAGCGTGTTCGACGGCGTCTTGAATCTTTTGTTTCCG
>Ga0172370_10005666_pt1 | contig 16040 bp, 19 predicted proteins | sample LakKiv5m_FD_114538 | JGI IMG/M metagenome (GOLD analysis project Ga0172370, IMG submission 114538) | Freshwater microbial communities from Kabuno Bay, South-Kivu, Congo - kab_022012_11.5m | ecosystem: Environmental > Aquatic > Freshwater > Lake | place: Democratic Republic of the Congo...
AGCATATGAAGCTTCAATTGAACGTGGTATTATTAAACCTGAATTTGTTGCATTAAAAATGCCCACATTTAGTGGAGCAATAATTAACTCAAAAAGTTGCATTTCAGTGTAAAATTTAGGACTAGGATTGTTAATTAAAGTATACCATACAAAAATAAACTTACAATAAAATGCGAATAATTGCACATTTGGATATGGATGCGTTTTTTGCCAATTTAGAAGAGGCTGATAGTCCTATTTTTGCAGGAAAACCAATTGTAGTGGGATCTGATCCGCATTCACCAGATGGCAAAGGAACTGGTCGTGGAGTGGTAAGTACTGCTAACTACAAAGCGCGCGAATATGGCATACATTCTGCTTTGCCGATTTCTAAAGCTTGGCAACTTTCACAAAAAGCTGTAGTTGAAGGTAAGCCCGAAGTTATTTTTGTGCAACCAAATTTTGAAAGATATACAGAAGTTTCACAAGGAATTTTGGAAATAATTAGGAATAATCTGGATTCTCGCTTCTCGCCTCGCTTCGCGGTCGAAGTGGGTCGCGGGAATGATGCAAAAGAATGCGGGAATGAAGGGGTGGTGGTAGAACAGGCGAGTATTGATGAATTTTATTTCGATCTGTCACCTGAAAATACGATCGTAGAATCAGGTGACGCTTTTGTTGGGGCAGAAAAAATCTGCCAGCAAATTAAAAATGAAATAAAGAAAAAATATAAAATTACTTGTTCTGTGGGCTTAGCTCCAAATAAACTTATTGCCAAGATTGCAGCTGGTCAAAAAAAGCCCGATGGATTTGTTGTTGTTAGACACGAAGAGGCTGAGAAATTCTTGGAGCCTTTGTCAGTGCGTGAATTACCTGGAGTAGGACCTAAGACTCAAGAAAAATTAAACAAAGAAAATATATTTTTAGTAAAAGATGTAAAAAGTTTTTCACAAGAATATTTGCATAATATGCTTGGCAAATTCGGACAAGACCTGTATAATAAAGTAAGAGGTATTGATAATGAGCCTTTGCAAGAAATTAAAGAAGCCAAATCAATTGGCGAGCAAATTACTTTTGTCAAAGACACGCTTGATGCTGTATATATAGGCGATATGTTTGATAAATTATGTAGTGATGTGTTTTTAAGATTCAAAAATTCGGGATTTAAAAATTTTAAAACAATTGGAATTACTGTAAGATTCAAAGGATTTGAAAGTCATACAACAGCCAAGACCTTAAAAGAAAATATAAATACAGAGAAAGTGTTTAAGCTTGAAGCTTTAAAAATTTTACTGCCATATTTGGACAAAAGAAAAAATCCAAACAAAAAATTAATTCGTTTAATAGGTATTAGTATTAAAAATTTTAATAATTAATTATGAACAAATTTTTTTCTTATTTTATAGTAATATTATTAATTGTTTTTACATTTATATCTGGAGTTTATTTTAGTAAAGATATTTATTTTATTTTAAGTAAATTAGATAAAAATATTAAGAATTTTGAGAAAACTGATTTGGGGAATTTTGTAAAAGAAGCTACAAAAGAAGTTTTTAATCCAGATCCATTAAGTGTAAATAATCCTTATAAAGATGTTACACTTAATTCTGTTGAAATTTTTAAAGAAACTAATATCCAAAGAAATATTAATAATTTATTGCCTTTGTATAGAAATGATGTTTTAGATAAATCAGCTTTAGCTAAAGCTAATGATATGTTTGCAAAACAATATTTTGAACATAATTCTCCTTCTGGAGTTACACCTGCTGATTTGGTTAAAAATTATAGATATAGTTATATTGTTACAGGTGAGAATTTAATTTTAGGTAATTTTGCATCAGAAAAAGATTTGGTGCAAGCTTGGATGAATAGCTCTGGCCATAGAGCTAATATTTTAAACAACAGATATACAGAAATTGGTTTAGCTATTGTGAAAGGAGTATATAAAGGTGAGACAACTTGGATAGGAGTACAAGAGTTTGGGCTTCCATTATCTGCATGCAAGCAACCAGATGTTGATTTAAAAAACAAAATAGATCAACAAAAATCTCAGCTTGATTCTTTGTCTTTACAAATAGATAATAAAAGACAAGAAGTTAATGCCTCAGTATCAGATTATAAAAAATACAATGAACTTGTAGAAGTATATAATAATTTAGTAAAACAATATGATAATCTAGCAGAGTCTGTTAAAAATCTTATTGCTCAATATAATAATCAAGTTTCTGTATTTAATAATTGTGTAGCTGGTAACGAATAATATGAAAATTTATACAATCAAAACAAGACCAATATTACCCCCAAAAGATAATATAATGCCTGTATTAAAGCAGGTATTTTTGACCAAGAAAATAAAAGAAGAATCTATAATTGTAATTACTTCCAAAATTGTAGCTATTGCTCAGGGAAGATGTGTAAAAATAAATCAAAACTTAAGTAAAACAGAACAAAGAAAAGAAAAAGATAAGTTAATTAAACAAGAAGCAGATTGCTATATTGATCGTAAATATGTTCTTAATCAAATGGTAATTTTGACTATTGCAAATAATATTTTAATACCTTCAGCTGGTATAGATGAAAGCAATGCAAATGGTTATTATATTTTGTGGCCAAAAAATCCATTTTTGGAAGCTAAAAAAATTTGGCAATTTTTGCGTAAAGAATTTAAAGTAAAAAAAATTGGAGTAATAATTTCTGATAGCCATACAACTCCTTTGAGAGCAGGTGTCTCTGGCATTGCATTATCATATTATGGATTTTATCCTTTGCGTAATTATGTAGGTTCAAAAGATTTATTTGGCAGAACCTTAAAAATGACTCGTTCAAATATTCCAGATGTTTTGGCAGATGTTGCAGTTTTTTCAATGGGCGAAGGTGCAGAATGTACTCCTATTGCAGTTATAGAAGATTTATGTAATATAAAATTTGGTTTTGATAGTACAAAAAAAGACTTGTTAAATATAAATAAAAAAATTGATATTTATTGGCCTTTGGTGAATAGTTCTAAATGGAACAATAGTAAAGGTAAATAATTTTAATAAAAAAGTCGCCAAGTCTTGTTGATTTGGCAACATAATGATTACTACAACTTAAAAGTCGCATTCCGAGGACATTGCAGTCGGTTTAAATTCATCTGACTGCAGAGATTTTTCAGCGACCTGGCTGGCCAAGTCTTGCATTGGTGTCAGGCTTGCCTGTGGTTCAATTACCGATAAATCTATCTTTATTCGTACTTTACTTTTGTCTCCTTCAAGTTGTTGACCTACACGACGCAGGGCATCAAGTTCATTTTGAAATATCTCTGCTTTAGTTGTCATAGATTTCTCCTTGGTGATAGTAAGAACGTTTGAATTTATCTTAACATATATATAAAAATTGTGAATAAATGGAAAAGAAAATAACAACCTTAGTAATAGTGCATCAAGGGAATAAAATTTTGCTTGGTATGAAAAAGCGTGGTTTTGGAGCAGGTAGATGGAATGGATTTGGTGGGAAATTGCATGATAGTGAAACAATTGAGCAAGCAGCAAAAAGAGAAACTTTTAAAGAAGCAGGTATCAATGTTTCTGATTTGCAAAAATTAGGTATTTTAGATTTTTTTTGGCAAAATAAGCCTGATTTTTGTATTCAAGTAAATGTTTTTAGAACAAATATTTTTTCTGGAATTCCTACAGAATCTGAGGAAATGAAGCCTCAATGGTTTGATATAAAAGAGATTCCATATGAAAGTATGTGGAAGGATGATCTTTATTGGATACCATTATTTTTGGCTGGTAAAAAATTTATAGGTAAATTTGTTTTTGATGAGAATGACAATATTTTAGAGAAAGAATTAAATGAAGTTGAATCAATTTAATAATTTATGTTATGATAATATAATCTATCAATCTATAGAATGATAGATTATTTAAAAATTATAAAAAGATATGAGTAAAAATAAAATAAGATCAGCAAAACAAATCGAAAGGTATTTTAAGGGTGTAGCAAATTATAGAAGAATAGAAATTTTGCTTTTGATTGAGCGGAGTAGTGGTATTTGTTTAGAAAAAATTGCAGATGTTTTAAAATATGAAATAAAAAATACTTTTCAACATGTACAAAAATTATCTAATGCAGGGTTAGTTAATAAAAAACATAATGGTAAAATGGTTGATCATACATTATCGCCTTATGGAAAAAGATTTGTTAATTTTATAAAAACATTTATTAATATCGAAAACATTGAATAGACAATCTATCAATCTATAGAATGATAGATTGTTTATATATATTTTTTGTATTATACATATTTTAATTTTAAAAATTATGAGAGAAAATGAAATAAAAGGAAATTTTGATTCTGAAAGATTAGAGATTATTGATATGGCTAAAAAAGATAGGGAAATGCGATTGCAATATAGTGAGACGGGTAAATTGGACGAGCAATTAGATAAGTCAAATACTGAAAAGCTTAAAGAAATTGTTTCTCAAATTGGTTGGCCAACAATATCAAAAGTTGGCGTAGATGCTTCTTATGAAGCATGGCTTTTAATTCAGCATTCTCCAGACATAGATTTTCAAAAGCAATGTCTAGAATTAATGAAACAAGAAAAAGACGGAGAGATTGATAAGGAAAATATTGCATATCTTGAAGATAGAATTAGAGTGCGTGAAGGAAAAAAGCAAATATATGGTACACAATATATTAGAGAAAATGGGAAAAGGGTATTATTACCAATTGAAGACCCCCAAAAAGCTGATCATTTAAGAAGAGAAATGGGTATAGATATTATATAAATTTTTAAATATGAAAATAATTATAATTTCAGATACACATGGGAATTTGGCAAATTTAAAAAAAGTTGTTAATTATGCTTTAAAAGAAAATATTAAAGTTTTTTTGCATTGTGGAGATATTGGTAGCCCAGAATTTTTACAAGAAAGCTTGCAAAATTCTAATATAAAATTATTTGGCGTGTTAGGTAATATGGATTTTATTTATAAAAATAAATTGGAAATATATAATTGTATAGAAAATGCAAAAATTCAAGAAAAAGTTTTGGAAATACCTATTGATAATAAAATGATTGCTATTACTCATTATCCAGAAAAAGCAAAATTATTAGCTGAATCTGGGAGATATGATTTGGTTTTTTATGGGCATACACATAAGCCGTGGGAGGAAAAAATTGCTGTGAAAGAAAATAGTGGGCAAAATAGGATTGTTTGTAGGCTTGTAAATCCTGGCGAGCTTGCAGGGCAAATATATAAACCTTGTTTTGCAATATATGATGCAAAAAAAGATTTTTTGCAACTCAAAATTTTAGAAAGATTGTAATAATTTGTTATTGTCATTTTCACGCCTCGCTTTTCAGAAGCTCTACAGTGTGAAGGAGGGAAAGAGAGAATCCAGGGTGCGTACATTTAACTCTAGATTCCCAATCAAGTTGGGAATGAAATGACGCAAAAAAAATGAGGCCAGCAGACAAATTGTCCACTGGCCTCGCGTGAGTTCCCGTAGGGAACCGCGCCTTAGCCGATCATCCGGCCGGTCTTGGTGGCCGGGGTCAGCTCATAAAGCCGACCGGGCCAGCTGATTTCCTCGAGACCCAGCGCCTTGAGGATCAACTGGTCCGCGCACAGAACGACGCCGCTCTGCATTTGGGAGAAAATGGCCCACGCGATGTCGTGGTCCAACTCGGCCACGGTGTGGACCTTTTCGCGGTTCACAGTATCTCCGCTGGCCAATAAGATTTTCTTGTCCTGCGCGACGACCAACTCGTACTCGGCTCCCCCGCAAAGGAAGGACTTGCCGATCAAGTCAGCGCTAACAGGGCAAACGTCTTGAACTACGGCTTTCACTTCGCCGTGCCGCTTACCGGTCCCGGTCATAATGGCCGTGACCGTCAGGCGCCTGATGGCGGGTTTCAGGGCTGCCAACTGTTGATCGCCCGTGCCATCGTGGCAGGGATTGGCTCCACCCTGCAGATTGCCCACCGTGACGACATAGATCTTTTTGTCCTGCGCCACGCTGGTCTCCATCTCCAACTCTGCCACCACCGCCCCGTTCGTTCCGTTCGTTTGCTGGCTCATAAGAGCTCCTTCCTAAAAAAAGTTTTTCGACATGAGAGTGAACGCTCACCCTCATATATTAATTATAGCATATATATAATATATTGTCAATAGTTGCGGTAATGTACATACACATATGGCGGGAATGATAAAATTTTGTATATATAAAAATCCGCCAGCTTTGTGTGGCGGATATAAGTCTCAACTCACTCATCAGAAAGTGGAAAGCTCTCTAGTAATGCGGGTTCAATTAATTTTGAAAGATCGCATTCTCCAGTAAGCTTGCGTTTTTGGGGTTTGTAAACATCATCGCTTTGCCAAGGGCCTTTGATAATAAGGCGCTAACCTCGAGCACAGGAAAGTGGATATCTGTGAAACGTGGATTACCATCAAGACCGATTATCTCTTGCCTTATTTCAGCATTGGCTTGGTCTTGAGGTGCCATTGTGACTAAAAAACGATTGCAACTGTTGCCAGTTGATTTGATTTCAAAGCCAATAGTTTCAAAGAGTCTAATTACTTCTTTCAATAATTCTTGAGATTCTGTAGAGATTGTTATTTCAGCTTTTTGAGTCATTACAATATTCCTTGCATAAATAGTAGAGCAGGGCACTAAAAAAGGACTAAATAAAAATTAGCAAAAATTTATTATAATGTCAACAATTTAACTGTTGACTAATTTTAAAAAAAGAGTAATATAAATATATTATTTTTATACTTAGTAAAATTTTATGAAATCTAAATATTATATTTTAATAGCTATTGTTTTGTTGGCTTTTTTTGTTGGTAATTTTGTTTATCCAAAATATTATAATCAAGCAACTGATTATTTAAATTCTAAATTTGCTTGGACATTGCCTCATTTTTTAGATAGAGCTTTTGTACTTGGTCTTGATTTGCAAGGTGGAGTTAATTTGATATATCAAGCAGATTTGAGTCAAACTCAAGATAAAGCAGGAGCTATGCAAGGATTAAGAGATGTAATAGAAAGAAGAGTAAATATGTTTGGAGTATCTGAACCAGTTGTACAAATTCAAGGTGAAGATAGATTGCTTGTAGAATTACCTGGTATTAAAAATGTCCAAGAAGCTATACAAATGATTGGAGAAACTCCATATTTGGAATTTCTTGAACAAAGAACTCAAGAAGATTCTCAAAAAATATTAGATAAAATAAAAGAACTTCAAACTGCTCAAGAAGCAGGTAAAGATATTTCACAAATTGCTGATTGGACTTTAGCATTGCAAAATCCATATTTTAAAAATACCGAACTTACAGGCAAATATCTTAAAAAAGCAAATGTTATTTTTGATCAAACAACATTTAAGCCAGAAATACAGCTTCAGTTTGATGACCAAGGAGCAAAACTTTTTGAACAAATTACAGAAAGAAATATAAATAAACCTTTGGCAATATTTTTAGATGGAGCTTCTATTATAGATACAAATGAAGATAATAAAATAGATGGTTCAGATTTATATGCTCCAGTTGTACAAGGTAAAATTTCTGGAGGAACAGCAGTTATTACAGGTAATATGAATACTCAAGTTGCCAATGATATTGCAAGAAGACTTAATTCTGGAGCTTTGCCTGTAAAAATTGGAACTCCAATATCACAAGAAACAGTTGGCCCAACTTTGGGTGAAGATTCACTTAACAAATCTTTAATTGCTGGATTATGGGGATTATTAGCTGTTGTTATTTTTATGATAGTTTTTTATAGATTACCTGGATTACTTGCTTCTATAGCCTTGATAATATATGTAGCTATAACTTTGGCCTTGTTTAAGCTTATTCCTGTTACATTAACTTTAGCTGGAATTGGAGGTTTTATACTTTCTATAGGTATGGCAGTAGATGCTAATATTTTGATTTTCGCAAGAATGAAAGAAGAAATAAAATCAGGTAAAAGTTTACAACAATCTATGCAAGAAGGTTTTGCTAGAGCTTGGCCATCTATAAGAGATAGTAATTTGAACTCACTTATTGTATGTGCAATATTGTTTGTGTTTGCTAGTAGTTTTATAAAGGGATTTGCTTTGACTTTGAGCTTAGGTATTATAATAAGTATGTTTTCTGCGATATTTATTACAAGAAATTTGTTGCAAGTATTTATAGGTAATTGGGCAGAAAAAGCCAAGTGGTTATTATAATTAAATAACAATTTATGAATTTTAATTTTACAAAATTTTCGCTAATATATTATATAATTTCTGGAATTTTGATAATTGCTTCTGTTGTGTGCTTAATTACTTTTGGATTAAAGTTTGGAATTGAATTTACAGGTGGAAGTAATATGCAATTATTGTTTTTAGATCAAAGACCAGCTAATGATCAGATTTCAAAACAATTACAAGACTTTAACCTTGGAGAAATTACTATACAGCCAACTGGAGAAAAAGGTGTAATTTTAAAATTCAAAGGCATTGATGAAGCTACTCATCAACAGATTTTAGATAAAATAAATTCTACAAACCCAGTAGAAGAAAAAAGCTTTCAATTTATTGGACCATCTGTAGGGCAAGAGCTTAAAAACAAAACTCAGATTTCTATAATATTAGCACTTTTGGCAATAACTATTTATATTGCATTTGCTTTTAGGAAAGTATCAAGGCCTATATCTTCTTGGAAATATGGCATTACTTCGTTAATAGCTTTGTTCCATGATATTATTATACCTCTTGGTATGTTCGCAGTATTAGGGCATTATTATAATATAGAAATAACAATACCAATTATTGCAGCTTTGCTTACAGTGTTGGGATTTTCTGTACACGACACAATTGTTATTTTTGATAGAATAAGAGAAAATATTTTAAGAAAGGGAATGGGGCAATTTGAAGAAACAGTAAATTATAGTTTGAATCAAACAGTTGGTAGATCATTATCTACAGTGTTTTCTACATTATTACCATTAATTACATTATTCTTTTTTGGTGGAGATACATTAAAATATTTTTCACTTGCTCTTATAATTGGAATTACTGCTGGAGCTTATTCTTCTGTTTTTATTGCTAGCCCATTGCTTGTAAGCTGGAATAATTGGTCTAAAAGATAATATTCACATAAAAAGCTTGACATATTTAAATTAATATGCTAACATTATAAAATACATTAATATGTAAATGGTGCTTTATTTTTTGGTCTTAAAACCAACCCAAGAAATAAAGCATAATTTCAAAATAAATGACAAAATTAAATTATAGTCAATTATATACAAAGTTAACAAAAATTTTATCTCCTAAAACAAAAAGTATTTTTGATAGACGTTTTGGAGTAAAGTCTGGTAAACCAGAGACCTTAGAATCTATAGGTGATTCTTTAAGTATAACAAGAGAAAGAGTAAGGCAAATTGAAGAAGTTGGTTTTAATAATATAAGAAAAAATGGTCAAGAAATATTAGATAAAGTTCATAAAGAATTTGTAGAATATTTTGAGAAAAATGGAGGATTGAAAAAAGAAGATTTGGTTTTGCAAGAACTTGGTGGCAAGAATAATAAATCCTTTGTTTTGTTTTTCTTAACTATAGGAGAGCAATTTTCTAGAGTGTGCGAGAAAAAGGATTTTCATTATTATTGGTCAATAATTCCAGATGCAAAAAATAAAGTAAAAGTTGTGCTTGATAGTTTGGTAGAATCTATAGATCAAACAAAACAACTTTTACCAAAAAAAGATGTTATTGCATCATTTGCTTCTAAAAATAATATGACTTTGGAAGCTGTTGCTTCTTATATAGAAATTTCTAAAAACATACAAGCAAATAAAGAAGGTAGAATTGGTCTTGTGTTTTGGCCAGAAATAAAACCAAGAGGAGTAAAAGATAAAGCATTTTTAGCAATTAAAAAACATGGCAAACCTTTGCATTTTACAGATGTTGCTAAAATGATAGATAAATTAGAATACAATCAACCAAATAAAAAAACTTATGCTCAAACAGTGCATAATGAACTTATTAAAGATACAAGATTTGTATTAGTTGGTAGAGGAACATATGCTTTGTCTGAATGGGGTTATACTCCTGGAACAATTAAAGATGTAATTACAAAAGTTCTTGCAGATAAAAATACTCCAATGCATAAAGATGAAATTGTAAATGCAGTATTAGCTCAAAGAATGGTAGCAAAAAACACAGTATTAATGAACTTGAATATAAAGAATAATTTCGAAAAAGATGATAAAGGAAATTACTTTGTAAGAAAAACTGAATCAGTATAATGAATATTCAAAATCTCGCTAATAAGCGAGATTTTGTTTTACACAGCTTGTGTTGTTGATTTTGATTTTATACAGAGTTATAATATATTAATATGAGCATTTTCTTTATTGGATTATATATTTTATTTTTTGCTACAGCTATTTATTATCTGATATTTTTTGCATTTATATATTATTGGCACACTAAAACCGAAACTTATGTAATAGTGCCTTTAATTTATACTTTCTGGTTTTTTGCTGTAGGATTTTTGCTTGTATGCATAACTTCTTTAAGTTTTGAATATGCTCCTGAATTTATTAATTTAATAATTAAATAATATGGCAAAATTACCTAAATGGTTATTTTGGTGGGATAGTGCTGTCAAAGAAATGATTTGGGGTCCTTGGTGGTGGCTAATTACAATAGTAGTTATTTTTGTTATACCTTTTTTGCGTGTATGGTGGTGGTTTTTTGTACCAATAATATTAGCTGATCAATTAAGAACTCTTTATAGATGGTGGATTGCTTGGGATTTTGCATATGCTAAAACAAAATGGGTAGTGCTTGAATTAGTACCACCTAAAGAAAATTTAGCTCCTATGAAAGCTATGGAAGATGTATTTGCAATGATTTGGCCAATTTATGATACTGCTAGTTGGAAAGATATTTGGATAGATGGGGAACTTGATAATTCTCCATATTGGTTATCTTTTGAAATAGTAAGTATTGAAGGTTCAATACATTTTTATGCAAGAATTATGGCAGAACATAGATCTGTTGTAGAATCAATTATATATACACATTTTCCAGAAATAGAAATACGTGAAGTGCCAGATTATGTTAAAAATGTACCACAAGATATTCCAAATGAAGAATGGGATTTATATGGAGAAGATTTTATCTTAAGTAAAAGCCCAGCTTATCCAATTAAAACTTATGAAAAGTTTTTTGAGCCACAAGGTGAAAGAATTTCTGCAGAAGAAAAAAGAATAGATCCTATTGTTTCTTTGCTAGAATCAATGTCTCGCTTAGGTCCTGGCGAGCAATATTGGGCTCAATTTGTATGTATTCCAATTGCAGATTCTGATGATCCTTGGAAAAAAGAAGCTAAGAAATTAATAGAAAAGCATTCTAGAAGGCCAGTTAAAAAAGAAAAAACATTTTTAGAAGATGTAGCTGAAATGACATATAATTTAATTATGGGTCCTGCAAAAGAAGGTTCTGGAGAAAAAGCAAGTTACAAATGGCTTTCTAGAGAAAAGTCAGATGAAGGTGAAAATGAATTACTTTTAACTCCTGGAGAAAAAGAAATTTTGTTAGCTATTGAAGATAAAATTAAAAAACCTGTTTTTAAAACAAATATTAGAGGTATATATATTGCAAAAAGAGAAAATTTTAAAGGTATTAATAAGACTATAATGAGGTCTTATGTATCTCACTTTAAAACAGAACATTTGAATTATTTAATTTTTTCACTTGCCACAAGAGTAAAGATAAAACATTTTATGATTAAAAGAAGGGTTTATATGAGAGCAAGGAAAATATTTAAAAATGCAGTTTCTAGGTTTACACCACTTTTCCCAAATAGAGATGGTGTGTTGGCAATATTAAATACCGAAGAAATGGCTTCTATATTTCATTTTCCAATTAAAATTACAGGATTGGTTTCGCCTACAATTGCTAGAGTTGAATCTAAAAAAGGTGGGCCACCGCCAAATCTTCCTATAGAATAAAATTATGTCAGATAATAATATAACATATTTTGGTTTAACTTCTTTTCGTAATCAACGAAAAAAGTTTGGTATAAAAGTTGACGATAGACGCCGACATTTTTATGTTATTGGAAAAACTGGTATGGGTAAATCCAATATGATGGAAAATATGGCAATCCAAGATATTCAAGCTGGCCGTGGTATTGCATATATTGATCCTCATGGCGAAGGTGCTGAAAAGCTTTTGGATTTTATACCATCTTTTAGAATAAATGATGTAGTATATTTTAATCCTGCAGATCTTGATTATCCTATTGCTTTTAATGTAATGGAAAAAGTTGATTTTAGATATAGGCACTTAGTAGCAGGTGGATTAATGAGTGTGTTTAAAAAAGTTTGGCCAGATGTTTGGTCTGCTCGTATGGAATATATTTTAAACAATGCTATTTTAGCTTTACTTGAATATCCAGATGCTACTTTACTGGGTGTAAATAGAATGTTAGCTGATCCAGATTTTAGAGAAAAAGTTGTAAGTAAAATTACAGATCCTATTGTAAAATCTTTTTGGACAGTAGAATTTGCAAAATATAGCCAAAGATATGAGCAAGAAGCAACAGCTGCTATTCAAAACAAAGTAGGGCAATTTATTTCTAATCCTTTAATAAGGAATATTATAGGGCAAGTAAAATCCACAATTGATATGAGAGATATTATGGATAAAGAAAAAATATTTATAATGAATCTCTCTAAAGGTAGAATAGGTGAAGATAATTCAAGATTGCTTGGGCAATTACTTATTACAAAATTACAATTATCTGCAATGAGTCGTGTAGATGTACTAGAAGCAGATAGAAGAGATTTTTATTTGTATGTAGATGAATTTCAAAATTTTGCTACAGAATCTTTTGCTAGTATTTTATCTGAAGCTAGAAAATATAGGCTTAATTTAATATTAGGTCATCAATATATTTCACAAATGGAAGAGGAAATAAGAGATGCTGTTTTTGGTAACGTAGGTACGCTTGCAGTTTTTAGAGTAGGAGCTGAAGATGCAGAGTTTTTGGAAAAAGAATTTTCTCCAGAATTTATGGCAACAGATTTAGTTAATTTAGCTAAATATAATATTTATATAAAATTAATGATAGATGGTGTAGCAAGTCATCCTTTTTCTGCAGAAACTTTGGCTCCACCTGCATTGCCAGAAGAAGTAAATACTCACAAGATTATAAAAGCAAGTCAAGAAAGATATGGAGTAAAAAGAGAAATAGTAAATGAGAAAATTCAAAGATGGTCTGAATTTGGAGCTGAAACTAAAGATAGTAAAAATATTTTACCTCAAAATAATGCTTTGCCTGTAAAAAAGCCTATGAGCCAATTACCAGATGGACAAAATCAACTTTATGATGCAGTATGTGCAAATTGTGGCAAAAAAGCTAAAGTTGTTTTCGAGCCTACAAAAGATAAACCAGTATATTGCAAATCTTGTTATAAGAAAATGAAAGAAGCAAAAGAGAAAAATCAAGCTCAAAAAACTTTTGATCATAATAACCATAATATAGATAAAAGAAATTCTTTTTCTCATAACCAAGAAGCTGTAAAACCCAAACAACAAAATCAAACAAGAAAAGAAATTAATTTATCTGATTTAAGAAAAGCATTGCAAGATTCTTTGGAAAAAGAAAAAATAAATGAACAAAATAAAAAATTAGATCAAGAACAAAATATAGAACAAAAACAAAATCAAAACCAAGAACAGAAATTTGATGTAGAAACAAAAAAAACACAAAATATTTTATCTGTACCAGAAGAAGTAAGACTTTTGGAAAATAAATATGACCCAGATCAAGAACTTAAGAAAAGAATTGAAGCTGAGATATTAGAGGACAAAGTAATGAAAGAACAAGAATTAGATAAAGACTTAGAAGATGATAAGAAAAATAAAGGTATTATAAATCCAGGTCAAACAATAAAATTCTAAAATAATTAAATAAATTTAAAAACATGAGTATAAAAAGAATAATTTCAAAAATTTTAATAGATGCTGGAGAAAGAATTAACAAAAGTGAGAATAATAAATCTAGTAACAAAACCTTCAAACACCTCTCCATATCCCTAGTCTCCATAATGCTTGTAGCCTCCATAGTATCTATTGTGCTTGCTAATTCGCCAGCTACAATAACTGATAATTTTACAGACACAAGCAAAATAGCTTCAAGTGCCAATGTGACAGTAGCTAATGGAGTTATTTCACTTACACCTACAAGCACTTGGACTTGTGGAAGTAATATTGTTGATTCAAGGGATAACAAGATCTATGCCACAGTGCTTATAGGCACTCAATGTTGGATGGCTCAAAATATGAATGTAGGAACCAGAACCAATGGAGCTAATACTCAAGGCACAGATTGCCCTACAGCTTCAGCTATAGAAAAGTATTGTTATTCAGATAACGAAGCCAACTGTACTACTTATGGAGGTTTTTACCAATGGGATCAAGCAATGTGTGGAAGCACTACAGAAGGCGCTCAAGGTATTTGCCCAACTGGTTGGCATATTCCCACAGATGCAGAGCAATACACTTTAGAAAATTATCTTAAAGATTCAGGTCAAACTTGCAACGCAAGTAGAAGTTCTGCTTGGGATTGTGCCACAGCAGGTACAAAATTAAAATCAGGTGGCACTTCAAACTTTAATGGGCTTTTAGCAGGCCTCCGCCTTACTGTTGGGTCTTTCAGTGATCTTTCCAGTATCACGAACTTTTGGTCTTCACTTCAGTCTGGTCCGTCGGCATGGCATCGTTTTCTGTTTTCAGGTAGTACTTCTGTTAATCGCAGTTTGTATAGTAAGGCTTACGGTTTTTCTGTTCGTTGTCTCAAGAACTGATAAAATATATTGTATTTAAATATAAATTATATTAAAATAAAGTATGAATAAAAAATTTAAACAAAGCTTATTTTGGGACACAGATGTTAAGCTTATTGATAAAGAGAAAAATTCTCAATATATTATCGAGCGTATTTTAGAGTTTGGTAATTTGAAAGATGCAAAATGGCTTTTTAATAATTATTCTAAAAATAAAATTAAAAAAGTGATGAATTTATCAAGATCACAGATAAGTAAAAAATCAAAATCATTATGGTCTCTTATCCTAAAGTAAACAAAAAAGATTTAGATTTACTGAAATTAGATGCATTACCTATAATCACCAAAGAAGCTTTTTTAACTTGTAGTAAAATACCTTTGTTTGCTAAAAATGATTGGTATTTGGCTGGTGGTACTGCCTTGGCTTTACAGGTTGGTCATAGAATTTCTGTTGATTTAGATTTTTTTACCTTACAAAAAGATTTTAACGAACAAAAAATAGCAGAAAATTTAAGCGTTTTTGGTGATTGGGAAACAACTTTTATAGACAAAGGCACTGTTTATGGTAAAATCAACGGAGCTAAAATAAGCTTAATTTCTTACCCATTCTTTAGGCCATCTGAAAATTTTTTCAAGATTGGTTCAGTTTCTATTTTGTCTCCTAAAGATATAGGTGCTATGAAAATTATTGCTATTAGTCAACGTGGTAAAAAAAGAGACTTTTTTGATTTGTATTGGATTTGTAATAATATTCAATCGCTTTCCAGAAATATTAAGACAATGCAGAAATGTTATTTGGTAAAACAAAACGATGGACACATATTAAAATCTTTAACATATTTTGATGATGCAGAACAAGATAGCGATCCTGTATTAAATTTTAAAGTAAGCTGGAAAGAAGTTAAAGAATTTTTTAGAAAAGAAGTTAAACTTCTAATAAATTTATAATTTTTTTAAAATATGAATATAAAGAATATTGTATTGAAAATTTTCAAAATTATAGGTAATGAAATTACTATAGACGACGTTAAAAATGTTGGTGTGTCTAAAAGCTCTTCCCACACTTTTAAACGTCTCTCTGTCTTTTTAGTCTCCATAATGCTTGTAGCCTCCATAGTATCTATTGTGCTTGCTAATTCGCCAGCTACAGTTACAGACAATTTTACAGATTCAAGTAAAATAGCTTCAAGTGCCAATGTGACAGTAGCTAATGGAGTTATTTCACTTACACCTACAAGCAC
>Ga0172370_10005671_pt1 | contig 16027 bp, 14 predicted proteins | sample LakKiv5m_FD_114538 | JGI IMG/M metagenome (GOLD analysis project Ga0172370, IMG submission 114538) | Freshwater microbial communities from Kabuno Bay, South-Kivu, Congo - kab_022012_11.5m | ecosystem: Environmental > Aquatic > Freshwater > Lake | place: Democratic Republic of the Congo...
TACAGCGATTCTCTCGTTTCTCTTCCATGAGTAATAAGCTCTGCATGCCTTTTTACAGTTGCCATGAATAATGAAATAAAGAAAATTGTTAGTAGCAGCCAGATTGGAATATGATATCCCGTGACAACTTCTCCACCAAAAGCGCGAATCATAAATGAAAATGAGATTGAAAATATATCTATTGTGGGAAATTTTTTTAGATAAAGTGAATAGAAAAAATGGAGAAGTATAAAAAGCAGGGCGAGAAAGAAAAAGGATGGGGAAAAAAGAAGGGAAAATAATAATGACACGATTGTAAGGATAAAAACAGCGAAGGTCGCCTGCTGCATACTTATTTCTCCCGATGCGATAGGCCTATATCGTTTGATGGGGTGTTTTGTGTCATAGGGATAATCGATGATGTCATTGAGAAGATAGGAAGTCGAAGAGAGCAAACAAAATATACAGAACGAAAGAAAGGCCTGCCAAACAATATAACCATCAAATAACTTTCCCGCGAATATGACCGCAGTAAAGACAATAAGGTTTTTTATCCATTGATTCACCCTCATTGCTCGAGCGTACACCTTAATCGTTTTAATCATCGACTGCATTGCAAGCATTATAGATTATTTTTCCGCAAGAATCTTCTTTGTTTCAATTTTGTATAGCTCAACCTGCGGCTGATCAAATGCATTTATCTGCATAAGTTTCCCTAAAAGCATCATTTCAATCATTTTAAACTGCATATATGACGCTATCTCCTTTTCATTTACCCCATCTAGTATTGTTTCTGAATACGGAAGGCCCATCTTCTCATATGCTCTCATCGTCCCCTGTTGTATTGCCATCATTACATCTCCCATATTTTTCCCTTCTATTCCCTTAATATGTGACAGTGTGTTATGTTTGGGAAGCTCACACTCTTGAAATGAGTTGGTATAGACAAATGAAGTGTATTTGTTTTTTGGTCCTCCGAGATATAACTGAACAACTGAGTGTAAGTCAACCGAACCCATGGAGACAGTTGGCGTTAGCCCCTTCCCATTTTTTCCTGTGCTTTCCCCCATGAGCTGACGGTACCATTTTCCAAGTGACTCAAGCTCAATATGAAAATAAAAATTGTCATTTATCGCCATACCCCTTCCCATCTGTTCAAATAATATAATTGCCGATTCTATCGCGGAGTCATCACCGTTTAAACAGCTATCTCTCGTGGTCGATGCGCTTTTCATAACAACCTCAATATCAACGCCAGAAAGCGCTAATGGAAAAAGTCCCACTGCTGAAAAAACAGAGTATCTCCCCCCAACCTTTTTTGGAATTTCCAGCACATCGATGCCGAGTGATGTGGCGCTGTTCCATAATGGGGAGTCTTTATCTGTCGTCACAACCGTATATTCCTTCCAGTTTTCAAATGAATCCTTAAATAGCTGTAGCACTACCTCACCGTTTACGGCGGTCTCCGTTGTCCCACCAGACTTACTTATTATGTTGAAAATAACTTCACCAGGGGTAAAATCTTCCTTCTTATAAAAGGAGATAAATTGAGAGATGTATTCTGCATCCGTTGTGTCGAGAAATAGGAGCTTTGGATACTGTTCTTTTTGAAATAAGTCAAACGCACCACGTGTTGCATCATAAATTGCTTTTGTCCCAAGATATGAACCCCCTATGCCAATATTGACTATATATTTAAGATTCTTGGACCTTTTTTTTTCAACCATTTTTTTTACTTCTGCTAAAAGGCTGGCGTCATCAACAAGACAAAGAGATCCTTCATCTTTATCATAATTATGATCTTTTACGATTTTTTGTAAATCTTTTATATAGGTGGATAATTCCGTTTTCCTCTGTTTAATTGTTTGTTCTGAAATTCCGGAATTGGTATAAATACATTTCATATTTTTATTTTAAATATGTTAATAATATTTCTCCTTTGTCTTTCGGGCAGATGGTGTATGAGATTCCTTGAGGGATAAAGCATGAGTGCCCTGTCCCAATATATATTGGTTTGCCAGACACGTCAACAACGTCTATTGATCCGTCTTTAACGAAGATATGGTGAAAAGATGATGTGCTCTTCATGTTCATATCGGACGCAGATTTCAATGATGTAAGGGTGTAATAAGGAGTATCAAGCAATCTTCCATTCTCCTTTTTTTCCATTGAAAGGATGTTCTTGTTTTCATCCAAATCAATGTATTTAAAATAATCATCAATTTGAATCTCGCGTATGGTCCCATCCTCTTTAAATTTTCCCTGATCGAACGACCGTATTGTTGAAATAGGATCCATAACGTCTTGTTGGACCTCGTATACGATATTTCCTATTGGGCATGAAACTAAGTCCTCTTCCCATGAATGATGAAGTCCGCCACCACTTAAATCTACGACATCCCCTTTTTTGACCTCGTGGATATTTACAAATTGCCAAGGATTTTCTGTATGAATAAATTCTTGCGCAAGCTTATTGGCTGTTTTGATACTTATTTTATTTTTTAAAACCGCATCACTCAACTCTTTCATCTTTTCGTTTATTTTAATACACACCTTTTTATAGTCCTCAATTTTCGTGCCTTTTTTTATCCCGAATGATATCTTGCCGTTTTCAAAGTAATACCATGATTCTGCTTTTGGCTGCCACTGTCCACCATTTTTGTTTTGTTGAATATGGAGTTGAAAAGAGTTCCCCTTCGCTTGCGTAAATTTAATGAGGGGAAACGGCTTTGCTTCTTGGAAAAGGGAAATATCAATTGTGTTTTTGTATTGAGGGCCGAATAGAGGATCATCGGTTGAATTTATATCAAGAGCTAATTTTGTCCCGCTGTAAAGTTCGTAGCTTTGTCCTATTTTTTTTCTTGTAAGTCCATCTTTTTTTGACCATCCTTTTTTATCACAAATATAGGATCCTCCCCACGTCGGTTGTTCTATCAATAGAGGAATAATAATGTATGGTTTTTTTTGAACTATCATAGAAATTTATTATACAGGAGATGAAAATGAAGTATGGTCGGAGCGGCGAGACTTGAACTCGCGACCTTGCGCTCCCAAAGCGCACGTTCTAGCCATCTGAACTACGCTCCGACTGAATATATATTGTATCAAATAAACGACCTGAGATGGTCTCGATTTTCCCTATGGAATAATATCGGCAACCTTTTTTCCTATTTTGACCGCATAATTTGTGCCTCGATCGTAAGGATATGTCATATCCATGTTGGCAATATATATGTTTTTTTCCGGCGTTTCAAAAGATCTGGGAATTTTTATGAACTCTTCATCAAAAATGGGCTGAGCATAAGGAGTCTTGTATAAAGCGACAACCTCAGGGACATGTCTTAATTGAGGAGATATATTTTTAAGATAAGGGAAAATAAAATCGAGCATTTCTCGTTCTGTTTTTTTGAGAAGAATGCTTTCCTCTTCAACATACCACGCAATATAACAGATGTGTTCTCCACCATAATGAACGCTCTCAATAAAATTCGTATGCTGGACAACACACATAAAAGGAACGTCTTGAGCATTAATATTAAGCCAATAGGTTTTATTTAGGATGGGTTCTTTTGTTTTTAAAATGAGGTTGATCGCATATAGGTATTTTCTTTTTTTTTGTTCTTCATAATATTTTTTTGTCAACACCTTCCCCATGATTTGGAGAGATATCGGGTAAGGAAGTGTGGATATTATTGCGTCTGCCTTATCTATAAAAATTTTACCCTCTTTTATGTATTTAACTTCAAATACACCATTTTTTTTTATTGTTTCTGTTATATTTGCGGATTTTTTGATGGCGACACCAAGTTCACCATCTTTCTCCACAAGCGCATCAATAAATGCTTGGAACCCTCCATTGGGGTACCCAAGGCTTTGTGTCCGTTTTGATATTCGGGCCCATATAAATGAGGCCCGTATTTTTTCCGCATATTTCCCGAACTTTTTCCGAAAGAGCTGCTCCCACATCACTTTCCACATCTCCTCACCCATTGTTCTTCTTAAGAACGCCGATGATGATATCTTTTCAAAGACTGTCAAAAAGGGTGTGATTTTTAAAAAAACAAGCACACAGGCCGATCGTATTTTCGCAAAAAAAGACAGCTCCGGAAGCAATAAAAAGTCTTTCGGTGAATCTACGGGAAATGTGCGGTAATTATTTACACATCCGAATAGTGAGGCTGTAATGGGTTTTTTGAAGAAGAATCCCCCATACCCAATCTCCTTCGCAAGTCCTAAAATTTCTCGATCGTTGCTAAAGATGTGGTGATATGTTCTTTCCAGTTTCCAATCCCACCCTTCTTTTGCAAACCCTTGAGCCAACCCCCCCATTGTGTTGCTCGCCTCATAAATCTCAACACTGTGGTTTTTTTTTGTTAAATAGTATGCTGCTGTAAGGCCCGTTATCCCACCACCGAAAATGGCTACTTTCATAGTCGGAGCTAATCTTTGTTTTGAGACAAAATAACACCAACAACAAGGGTTAGAGGAATTGCGAAGAGCATCCCTAAAACGCCTGCATACCGCCCTCCAACGATAAGCGCAATTAGTGTGACCACAGGGTGTAAACCAATTACCTTTCTCATAACCATGGGGACTATTATGTGGTTCTCAAACTGTTGAATAATTATAGAAAGCAACACTGTAAAAAAACCAAGGAGTGGTGCCTGTGAAAAGCCAACAAGAAATGCTGGTATTGCTGCTATAGTGGGGCCAATTGTGGGGATGGCCTCAAGGACACCGGCTATTATCCCAAGAGGTAGGGCGTATCGAACCCCCAACAAAAGAAGCCCTATATAAGTCGACGCTCCAATAATCGCCATTAAAAACAGCTGTCCAACGAGCCATTGCCCCAATCTTTTTTCTATTTTCTTTTCTATTTTGACCACTTTTTCTGCATCTGGTTTTGATAACAATCTGGCTATTGCTTCATAAATTGTTTGTGAGTCTAGTGTCAGATATATGCTAAAAAATATGGTTGTCACGACAAATGAAACATTTGAAAACAAAGAGCCAACGACAACAAGGAAATTATTGGTAACGCTGGGGACATACTGTATAAAAGAAAAATTCCCAAAATTAATATTGATGGGGATTAATTTTTTGATACTTTCTATTATCGAAGGAAAGTGTTTGATGAAAAGAGCTGTCTCAATGGCAAAAGGGGGGATAATCCATGAAATTGCAAATCCCACCAGAATAATAAAAAGGAGAAAGACAGACAACACCGCCACACCACGGGACGCTCCTTTTGCCACAAACCATTCAACAGGTTGCTTCGCTGCGCTCATTATGATATATGCGATAAAAAGAGAAAGCAATAAATCTCTCATGTCCCACGCAAACCGAAGAGAAAAAAATAAAACAATTCCAAGCAGGATTGTTTTGACCGATATTTCTATTTTTGGAAGTTGTTTGTCCACTTTGTCCATATAGATAATAATATCATGGCCCCATTCTAATTTGCAAGCGAGACCGCTAGGACGGTCTTAACCCCAATTTTTTTGAGCGTTTTTGCGCATTCTCCCATTGTTGCTCCAGAAGTAAAGACGTCATCAACCAAAATTATGGTTTTTGGGGGGGTCGTCCCAATATATTTGAATGAGTTTTTGATTATTGTTTTGCGTTTGTGTTGGTCTTGAATATTCGCAAGATGTGTTGTGTTTTTAATTCTTACTAGTAATTTTTCTTGAGTAATCCCCATGACCCGCTCAATATGATTTGAAATCATTCTAGATTGATTAAATCCTCGTTCCCTCTCCCTTTGCTGGTGAAGCGGCACCGCTACCATGATAGGTGAACACAGTTCTTTCCACCTCCATATCGTTTTAAAAAACGCATGGGGAGCCCGGTTGACAACGTTTGTAAGGAGTCTGTGGGCGTGCCTGTATTTCGATTGGATCAATATCTTTTTGAATAACGAGCCATATTCATATGCCGAAACAAACCCATCTATTCCCCACTTTTTTTCGCAGGATATATGTGTAAAACCAAGAGACGCCCCTTTTTTGCAATAAACACATATGTTGTTTTTTGTGGGGGGAAGACCGTTGAAACAAGAGGCGCAAATATAATCCCCCAAAAACCCACACCCTATACAAAACTGCGGAAACAATAACGGTGTGGGGTCGAACATATGTGTGATGTATATACATTATATCTGTTTTGACCTATTTATTCACACTTGCTATTTTATGTGAAGATGTTTATTATTTGTGGATAAGTTATCCACAAATTATACACAGGTCAATGTTACAATCCACATGGAAAAGTTTTTTAGAATATCTTAGAAGTTCTCTTCCTGAAAAATCGGTAATATTTTCATTGATGAGCCAATCTTCGTTAAGGGAGTTGACGGATGATAGGATGGTGGTCTTAACAGACAGCCCTGGTATGTCGCAGTATTTGGTGAGTAAAAAGCTGGAGGTTGAGGTTCATATAGCCGCATATTTTAAAAAGTCGATACATGTCGAGTTTATTTCGAGACAAAAACCACCAAAGCTTGATCAACCGCTCCTTACCTATGAACCGCCCATGGAAGACCTTTTTACCCGCTCTGGCCTTAATTTGAAGTACACGTTTGAAAATTTTGCTGTCTCAACTAGCAACAATGTAGCTTTTGCGGCGGCACAAGCTGTTTCGCAAAATCCTGGAAGCTCATACAATCCCTTATTTTTTTATGGTGGGGTTGGAGTTGGAAAAACACACCTTGCACAGGCGGTTGCCCGCACGGTTCTTGAGAAAAACCAGGAGGGGATGGTTTTATTTTGTCCCGGAGACAGATTCACGAATGAACTTATTGAGTCAATTCAAAACAAAACCACACAGTCTTTCAGAAAGAAATATCGTCGACTCCATCTGTTAATTGTGGACGACATCCAGTTTATTGCCGGAAAACAAACTGTACAAGAAGAGTTTTTTCACACTTTTAATACTATTGTTGGTGCGGGCGGCCAAGTAATCCTTACGTCAGACAGAACACCTCACGAGATAAAAAATTTGGAAGATCGCCTACGTTCTCGTTTTTCTGGGGGATTGATAGTTGATCTGCAACCGGCTGATTTCGAGCTGAGGACCGCCATCCTCCTTATTAAGGCGAAGGAGAAGAATATTAAAATACATATGGACGCCGCCCGTGTTGTGGCAGAACAAATAGTCGATTCTCGGGCTCTGGAGGGAGCCCTTCTTTCTTTATACGCGCGAACTTTGGGAAAAAAGGAAGAAATCGATCTTGAAGAGGTGGATCTTTATTTCAAAAATACATCTTCGTCTTCGGTGAGAAGGATTTCTCCTCAGGATATTATTCGGGCTGTGTGTTTATATTATGGACTAAAACCTGGCGTAATAAAAAGCCCAACCCGGACGGAGTCCATAGCATTTCCTCGCCAGATAATAATGTACCTCTTACGAAAGGAGCTCCACATGCGGCTTGAGGATGTCGCTATGACGCTAAAAAGAAAAGATCACACAACGGTCATGTATGCTTTTGAGAAGATCAGTGCCCTTTACATGAAAGACACCCAAGTCAAGTCGGAGATTGATAAGATAGTCCAATCCTTAACTTAAACACATGGGCCACATATAAATTCCACATTCCTCTTTTTCGCCTTGTCTTGTGTTGAAAAGATCTTTCTCATTTTATACACTTATGCACACACTCTACTACTACTAATTTATATATAACTAAATATGGAAATCACAATAAACAAAGACTTTTTGCTCGAAAGCATATTACAAGCATCGCGCTTTACCTCATCTAGAGTTGGGTCAGCAGCGGGACTACAAGGAATATTATTTCTCAACAAACAGGAGCGCCTGCACTTATACTCAACAGACCTGAGTACTTTTTTTCACACATCGATTTCCTCAAATCAAACCGAGGAATGCAGATTCCTCCTCGACATAAGGAAGGTTGTGGAGTTTTTGTCATATCTTGCTCCAGGTGATATAACAGCGCATGTTGAAAAAGACAAAATAACCATACTTCAAAAGAAATCGAAGGGAACCTTCTCTTTTATGCCGGGAGTGGATTTCCCAACCCCCCCAAAGATGGACGCGCAAACACACAAAATAGAGGTTAAGACGTTTGAAAAAATAATATCATTGGTTTTGTTCTCTGCATCAAAAGACCTCTCTCGACCCGTTTTAAGCGGTATAAACTTTGTTGAGAAGGACGGAGAAATGGATGTGGTCTCAACGGACGGATTTAGACTTTCCCTCCTTCATATAAAAAACGACATCAACCTAAAAGCATCCCTTGTTCCTGCGGAGTTTTTGATGGAGCTATCTCGAAATGTTAAAGAAAAAAAGGAAATACAGATGAGTTATCTTGACAAGGAAAAAATGATATTCTTCAAGACCGACAACGACGAATACTTTACTCGCCTTATAGAGGGAGACTTTCCCCCATACGAGAGAGTTATTCCAAAGGAAAAGAAGACGACAGTCGTCTTAGATAGGGAGGATCTTATTAGAAATGTAAAACTCATTTCTGTATTTGCTAGAGACTTTTCCAACATAGTGGTCTGCAGCTTCGATAAAAAAGGCCTCACGCTTTCACCTAAAACCGAGGGTGGAGCGGAGAACTCAACCACACAAGATTGCGAGTTTGAGGGAGAAGAAATGAGAGTTGCTTTCAATTTCAAATTTCTTGTGGACTTTCTCAACTCAACAAAAGACGAAAAAATATCTATAGAGCTTTTGAGACCGGACGCGCCCGTTGTCCTCAGAACGAGCGAGAAAGATTATACACATATAATAATGCCCGTAAGAATTCAGGAATAATGTGGAGCCAAACACTCTTTAATTAATGCGTCTGCTTCTGCATTTTTTTCTCGCAGGACGTGGACATAGGAGACAGGAACGGATAGTTGTTGTTCAAGCGATCTTATTTCAAAAACAAACTCCCGGATTCTCTCGTTTTTTATTTTATAAAGACCATTTAATTGGCTCACAAGGAGAAGGGAGTCGGATATAAAAGAGACAGAAGATATCTTGATTTTTTCTTTCAGTCTTAAAATAGCCATGAGAGCATTCCTTACAGCCATATATTCAGCAAAGTTGTTGGTTTGTGAGCCCAAAAAAAAAGATCTCTTTTCAAGAAGCTTGCCGCCTGGTTTTGATATTACATACGCACAAGCAGCAGGTCCAGGATTATGAAGCGCGCCCCCGTCTGTATGAACAACAATATTCATTGAATATATTATAGCTCACCAAGCTGTTCTTTTTTCTTTGTTTCTTCCCTGACAAGAGTAAGGAATCTTTCTGTAGAAGAAAGCCTTCTATGGCCGACAATTTTTGCTATATATTCCAAAGATGCACCACTTAGAATTTGCTGGGCAATAAACGTGTTTCTCAAATCGTTCACCGTTGCTTTTTGAATTTCAACCTCCCTAAAGCAGCGATTGATAATCTGCCTGATGTTTCTAATAAGGATAGACTTTCCGCTTCGCGTTATAAAAAGTGGGTCTTCTGGTTTTCCACCACCCCTCGCTTTAATATATTCAGATATCGCTTTTTTTACCGACTTGTTAAGAGGAATATTTCTTTCTGGTGTCTTTCCATATATCCGAATATGGATGTCGCCCTCAAGAACATCTCCAAGCTTTAATCCCGCCAACTCCCCAATTTTGATTCCTGTTTGAAGAAGAACCTCAATGAGAGCATATGTTCGAGGATCGTCTTTTGCAAAATCTCTTAATGCGTGATACTCTTGCTTGCTTAGTATACGGGGAGCCGACTGTGTATATTTTGGATGAGACACATCAAGAGAAGGGTTTTGGTCAATCTTCTGATTGTTTTTTAAGAAGCGGAAAAAGGTTCTGATGGAGTTTAATTTTCGGGATGCGGACTTTTTTGTGTAACCATCCTTTATAAGCTTCCCAATGAATCCATCAATGTCTTCCTTTTTTATTTCCCTTACATCATTCTTTTCCACGCTTGAGAGGAAGCCGACAAACTGTTCCAAATCTTTTTTGTAGGCGATAAGAGTAAAAGATGATTTTCCCTGAGAAGAAAGGTGTTGAATGAACTCTGTTATAAGAGTCCTTATTGTTGTAAATTCCATGGTCCTATAATATAACACATAGACGCAAGAATTGCAAGTTGGTGTGGCTTATTTTATGAAACTATGGGTATTTTAAGCTTAATACTTTTCAAAAAAGATGTTCTCCTTGTCCACATTTAAGGAGCCAAGAAGGGTGCGGAGAGATTCAACCACAACACGAGAACCGCACAAATAGTACTCATCGGCTGTGTCAGGCTTGCCAATCACACTCTTCCAAACGTCCTGTATGTGGCCGGTGCGGTAATGTTGCAGTAAATGTGCGGGAATTGATCCGGGCAAGTCTTGTTGAGAAAGGCAATAGTAAAACGAGAGGCCGCGATCCTTATTGAGAGAATAGAGCTCATTTAATAGGCACGTCTCCTCAATTGTTTTCATCCCCCAAAAAAGTACGCTATTTTTGAGGCTAGCAGGGGAGGATGAAAGAAAAAAACTCCGCATTGGTGCGTATCCTGTGCCTGTAGCCATAAAAATTTTCCTTTTTTCATTTTTCTGCAATGTAAAGAGACCAGCTGGACCACTAACATCTACACAGTCGCCAATGTGGAGCGTTTTAAGGTATTGTGTGCCCACCCCTCCCTCAACAATTTTTACAAACAACTCAAACCATCCATATGTGTTTGGCGCGCTCGCGAAAGAGTAGAGCCTTTTGACTGGCGTTTGACCTGGAATGGTTAATATTACATATTGGCCAGGAACAAAATCAAAAGAGCCTATATTTGAGTAAAAAGACAGAAGATAGACGCCGGCTGAAACCTGCTGCCTTCCAAGAAGTGTAGCCTTAAACTGATTCATATAAGTGTATTATAAATGAGATCTTTGATTAATTTCTGCTTCAACAAGCTCTTTCGGTTTTCCATACTTCAATCGAGAGAGCTGAATAATGGCTTGCGCAAGCTTCTCATTAGCCCCTTTTTTGTACTCGGAGAAGTCTTTTGTCATGTCTATTGAAAATGGGGGAACGGGCTCATTATCAACAATGGTCTTCATGTAGGCATGAAAGCGCTCAACATTTATTAAATCAGACTCTCCAAATGTTGGTTGGTATTCCCGCTGTATATAAGAAGCATCGGTGACTCCGACGCGGAAAGAAATAAGGCTTCCGACGTTTCCAAATACAGCATTCTTCACTTCCTCATCCATCTGTCCGATAAACTGATTTGCAACAGTGAGGCTTAGATGGTATTTTCTCGCCTCAGAGAGAATGGTAGCAAAATCTGGTGTAGCAAAATTTTGGAACTCATCAACGTAGAGGAAAAAATCTTTTCTCTCTGCTTCTGGTATTTCCTGGCGGCTCATTGCGGCAATAAGGATGCGCGGGATAAGGACAAGCCCCAAAAAGCTTGAGTTTTCCTCTCCCATCTTACCCTTGGAAAGATTAATGAGAAGAATTTTTCCGGTATCCATTATCTCTCGGAAATCAAAGGATGATTTCGACTGCCCAATAATATTTCGCATGGTTTTGTTTGTAATGAAACGACCGAACTTTGACACAATATAATCAAGAACCTCAGACTTATGGAAATCAGACGTTTGGGCAATCTGGTCTGTCCAATAACGGCGAACAATTGGATCATTCACCTTTGGAAGAAGTTCTTGGACATATTTTTGGTCGGTAAGGATTCGCACTATCTCAACAAACGTTGCTCCTGGCTCACACATAATTGTCAACATGGCATTTCGCACCGCATGTTCAAAACGGGGGCCAATAATACCAGTCCGTTGCGGATCATACAACTTATACATGAGGTTGATAATTGCCGAAGTAATAAAATGTTTCTGTTCTTCATTTTTTGCCTCTAATAGGTTGAGACCCATCGGTCTATCCCCATCAGATGGATCAAAATAAATAACATCCTCAGCTCTTTCCGGAGGAATACGTCGAACAATATCATCAATCAAATCTCCGTGAGGATCCATAACACAAACACCGTGACCAGCTTTAATATCCTGAACCGCCATGTCTTGCAAAAGAACAGACTTTCCCACACCGGTTTTTCCAATAATGTATGTGTGTCGGGCTCTATCTTTTGGCGAAACACACACGGGTCGTTTTACCCCGCGATAATATCCAAAACCCATGAATGTTCCACCAGATGTAGGAACTTCCGATGAAACAGGCGCCGTCTTTGCTTTCAACCATTGAACATGGGGTGTTTCAATCGTCTTGTTGGGAAAGTGGAAGATGGAAGCAAGCTCGTCGGGGCTTAAAACAGATATGGATTTATACCAAGGGAGCTCAAAAACAGGGAAGAATTTATAGATGAAGTTAATCATAAATCCACCCTGGAACAAAACCTTCGCTTTCTTCAGCGAGTTTTGGTCAGAGTTAAACTGCGCAAGGGCAGAGGCAATGTTTCGCGCATGAAGGCCAGCAAGATCCTTTGTTTTTGAGGATACAACATACCGAATGGTTGTCTCAAAACCACTTCGAGAACACTTATCTTCTATTTTTTCCAACACTTTTGGATCGCTGCTAAAGGTTGCCTTTTCTGGATTTGCTTCATTCTTTTTTGTTGTTGAGACGTATGATTTTCCAGATTTTTTCCATTTTCCTTCTGCGGGCCTAATTAATAGTTGGATAATAGCGCCTTCTCCTTCACTTATCTTTGAGAGAGCAGAAGTGATTGCCGAGAGGGTATCGGTTGGGATATCGCGATACGTTTTTAAAGGCATATACGAAAAATCTTTTTGAACAAGTGAGCCGCTCGCAACCTTCCCATCTTCAGAAAAGATGTTTGGTTCATCAACCCTTCTTATGTCTGCGCTTGGATAATAACCATAGATTGTTTTTTCTATCAGATCGACGATTTTAGATGGCGCAGAAACATAGAAACGTATTTCTGATTGTGTTCCAACAATCTCAAAACAAACAACATCATCAACATCAAGGAACGAGAGGAATCCCCCCTTTTTAAGCGTGCTGAAGGAGCCGAACATCTGCTCTGCGGCATCTATCTTTATCTCATTATCTTTTGACACGCGCACCTCAAGCGTCACCATTTCAAGGGACATCTGTTCTCTTTTTTTCAATCGCGAGTACAAAACAGCAGCATAAAAGAAGAGAAGCGTTGCTATTCCAGCAAGTCCCGCCGCAAGAAGGGCAATCCCAAGCGTAATAAGTCGTTCCGTAATGGTTTGTAGACCAACGATATCCATAAAAAAATTATATACTATATATCATGCTCGCACATGACGTCTTTTATAGGAAATTAGGCTCAAAAAACACAGCCTATTTTCTTGGGATTTTGTTTTGCATTGTGCTTGTTGGAGCAAATATTGTTGCATCTCAATCATTTAACACACACATGTATGGATATATGGACGGAAAAGATGAGGATCAACTTGTTTATCTAAAACACATATGGGGAACCTCTCTTTATAATCAGGAAATCGACGCCTTAAAAAAGGAAAATAAATCAACTATTCTTGGCCAATGGGAAAATGTCCAACAACAAAACAACAAAAGGATTTCCATGATGGAGCTGACAGCACGAAGCCATCCCTATTCCCCAGAGCTTTATTACAACCTATTCCTCCTATACTCAGAAAATGGGAACTCTCCAAAAGCTCACGAATATCTTCAAAAAGCAAAACAAATTGACCCTTCGATATGAAAATATATGGAGAATATTTTTTCATAAATCACAGTATGCAGCACAAATATATTAGCATTATAATGACGATATGAGACAGGTACATATGTATATTAAAGGAGATGTGATCGGGGTTGGATTTCGCGCATGGCTGAAAATACAAGCAAAGATAGTGGGAGTTCAGGGGTGGGTGCGAAATGTGTATATACACCCAGATCGGTTTGGGCCGAGTGGGGGAGTGGAGGCGGTTGTCCAAGGGGATGACGAGAAGGTAGAGGAAATGGTTGAAAAGGCAAAAGAAGGTCCGCCTGTAAGTCGGGTGGAAGATGTTGAAATTTACGAACAAACTCCAAAAGAAATCCTTGAAACATTTGAAATACGAAAATAACAAATAGTCCCACTCCGTCAAGACTTCGCGGGACACACTCCTTGACAAACATCAGAAGTTTCTCTCACTTACAATATGGCTTGCCACGCGGAGCTTTTGGTTAAAAATTGAGAGCGGAGTGTGGACCCGAGGGGATTTGAACCCCTAGTCTCTTCCATGCCATGGAAGCGCGATAGCCGTTACGCTACGAGCCCTTTAATAGATTCTATTATAATGTATATCGTATAACATGCATCGCAAAACATAGACGTATATTTTGAAAAAATACAACACGTTATTTCTGATACAATAAACTATAGATTATATGTCCTATGAATAAAATCTGCATTTCAAAAACAATACTATTCGTATCATTAGCTACTATATGCATAGTCGCTAGTATATTGTTTTCTACTACACTTCTTCAAACCAAAACATCCACGAATTCCCGCGCCGCAGAGACACAGCCTGCTCTCAAAAAAAAGAATGTAAACCCAATTATTGGCGGGCAGGAAGTAGAAGAAAGCAGATGGCCGTTTATGGCGAGAATTATTTCAAATAGTGATGGGGAATTACATTTGTGTGGAGGGACTTTAATTGCTCCTGGATGGGTGCTCACAGCAAAACATTGTGTAGTTGATGAAAATGGGGATCTTCTTGAAAATAAAAATATCTTAGTACAAGTGGGGCCAGAAAAAAAAGATATACAAGACGTAGTAATAGCGCGACATGAAAAGAACTATAGTGATTTTTTATCAGGTACTGTCAAAGGTGTTTATTCGTTTTCTGATACAAATACACATTTAAGTAATACAGAAGATAAAGGAGTATTCAAGTACATGTATAGTCCTAATAAAAATGGCATTGCCCTTATTCAACTAATCTATGTTCCACACGACACAACGGGAAAAGCATTAGACACAATTTCCTTAGTAAATGCAGAAAAAGTAAATAGCAATCGAAATGGGCAGATGACGGTATCAATGGGGTATGGGCGAACAATAGCTATTGATTCGCATAGTCATTCAGAAATACTCATGCAAGCCGTTCTACCCATAAGTAATCAATTCAAAGATGAATTTAATAATGATATTGATAGCCCCCAAAAAGTATTACAAGACTTTGAATATATTGTGGGTTATCCACTTGGTAAAGTAAGCCAGTGTTATGGTGATTCTGGAGGGCCAAATATTGTGTGGAATGGCGAATATTGGGTTCAAGCAGGAGTTGTTCTGCGGCACAATGTAAATAAATTATGTGGTGACAGCAATGATTTTAATGTGCTTGCCAAACTATCATATACCGATGCCAATAATTCTAATCTAAGTTACATAAACTGGATAAAAGATACCATCAATCGAGAAGGATTTCCTGTAGGGGTAAGCTCGACATATATATACAACGGGCGAGGGACATTTATCGGTGTACCTCTCCCCGCAGAAGAAACAAAAGAATATTATTCAAGGATTTGTGATAAGGCTGAATGGGGGAACAATCTTCCAGAGATATGTCCACTAAATATATATCATGGCCATTGATTCTTCAGCCCTCATTTCAACATAAAATATCAAAAGTTTCGTGTTTTATCCGACGAAATATCCACGAACAAACAAAGAAAGGATTGCGATTTGTAATAATGCAAAAATCGCGACAATAACCGATTTTAATGTGGAATTTTTTAACTCTCCCAAAAAGATAAAAAATGAGAGCGAGAGAAGGGCATAGCGAGGAATTGAAGAGAAAGTGCCAGTTGCAGTCGGCAAGAGAATATTTATGAAAGAAAAAATATTAAGACCGAGCCTTTGCAAACCGCGGAGGTTTGTTGAGGCAACGCTAAGATGTTTTTTTATTTTTAGGAAATCTAATATGAGTATGGCAAAAACAAGACTGAAAATGCTCATTTCAAAAAGCGACAAATACCATTGAAAGTTATGAGATGCAGTAAACGCAATTTTCAAATAGCGAAAATATACTTGGGGTAAAAAAATTAAATGTGTTGAGCGGTTTGCTCCAAAAATAGGTTGA
>Ga0172370_10005672_pt1 | contig 16026 bp, 14 predicted proteins | sample LakKiv5m_FD_114538 | JGI IMG/M metagenome (GOLD analysis project Ga0172370, IMG submission 114538) | Freshwater microbial communities from Kabuno Bay, South-Kivu, Congo - kab_022012_11.5m | ecosystem: Environmental > Aquatic > Freshwater > Lake | place: Democratic Republic of the Congo...
AAGATTATTAACCATTTGATCCGTCAAAGGTAATGGTGGAGTCTCCCCGCTGTCATGAAATAATTTCAGGTTGGAAATAAAATCTTCCCTGATACTGTTACTGACGAGAAATTCCTGGGTAAAAAGAATTATTACTCCAGTTGGATCGGGGTCAGTAAATACCTGGTGAACCTGCCTTGGACTAACAAAAAAAATATGATTGGGAAGAATAGGATATTCTTTGAAATCGATATGGTGTTTCCCGGTTGCTGAAAAAGACCAAATAACGGAATAATAATTGTGCCTGTGGGGGATATCAGAAATTTTACGCCGCTTCCCGACCATATCTTCTATTTTATAGATTACAAAAGCAGCGGGTCTATTTTTAAATGATAAGACTAAACTATCGATTTTATCTTTCATCTCAGAAAGATCTTTTGTAGGATAAAATTAGAGGTTTGAAACAGATAAAAACGAATTATCAGGTATAAAAAAGCAAAAAAAGTGCAGGAATAATAATTCCAAGTGCTGTAAGCCAGGCACCCCGGCCCAAAATACCGTTTTTTCCCCTTAAGATAAACAATCCTGTCAATGCAAGTAAAATCAACGCTACAGCATAGATATCGGAATACCAGGTGTAGAGTTTTTTTATGTTGTTATAGTGCAAAAGATTGAATTCCTTAATAACATAAAGGGGTTTCTTTTTTTCCTGAAATGCCGAACCTGATTGCAGATTAATAGTTATTGAGCCGGTTGTCAAATATATCTGTAAAGAATTGTCACTGAAAATATGACTTTTATAATGTCCCTTTTCATCCGCAATAGTCAGAACATTATCAATATAAGTCTTGTCCACTGCTCTTCCAGATGGAACTGGAACGTCGAATTCCCAATATGATTTACTATAATCGGGATGTTTCAGATCGCCTGTTTTAAAATGATTAAGGATAATTCCGGATAAAGAATAAATAATGGTCATCCCGAAGAAAAGATAACCAAGATCACGATGAAACGCATTATTCCAGCGTTGTAACTTCCTTGGCAGCATTTTTACTTCAGCTCTTCAATTTTTTCAGCTTCAACGGAAAAAAATGAAAGATGATCTTTGCCGGCGGCCTTCAAGTCCTGCCGATATGAGGCAATCTGGTCAAGTTTATCCTGGTCGGTTTGATCCATATGACCTTTTGCTCCTGTATGAACGCCAACTTCATGATTCTCCTGAGGTTTTTTAATTTCATTCTCCCATTCGGATAGATACTTTTCATCTATTCTCTCCTCTTTGAGAAGACCGGAAATTCTCACCCTGCTTCCCACCAGGGCGTCATCAAACTTAACTATATCGGGACCGGTTGTAATTTCCACGCTGACGCTATCATTACCGTCAACAAGAAACATCCTTTTCCCGCCATGTTTGCAGGTATGCGAAACAGTTCCTTCGATTACGATAACTTTATTTATCCAATCCGGAGCATTGGTCAGAAAAGTTGCAACTGTAATCTTACCTGTGTCGGTAGCATTCTGTTGCACATTCTCCTTCGTAAAATGGTTACAGCCGGTTGCAACAAACAATAAAATAAAAGCAAATGATATGACTTTTTTTACCATGATGGAGGCAGTTTATAGATTCGCTTGCAAAGATGCTTAAAATGTGTAAGATTTCAAAACCACCGTATTAAGTTTAATATCTTTGCATTTTCAAATCCTGTCTCATGATACTTGTTACTGGTGGAACCGGGCTTCTTGGTTCGCATTTACTATTAGATCTCACAAAAACCGGGAAACTGGTCAGAGCAATTAAACGACCCTCCAGCAATACACATTTGGTTCGGAAGATATTTTCTTATTATGTGGATAATCCTGATGAATTGATAGACCGGATTGAATGGGTCAACGCCGACTTGATGGATTTCTGTGCTATTGAAGATGTTTTATCAGGAGTTAAAGAGATTTACCACACCGGGGCTATAGTTTCATTTTATCCTAGGGACCATAAGGATATGCTGAAAGTCAATATTAACGGAACAGCAAATCTCGTAAACCAGGCCATTCATGCTAAAATCGAAAAATTCTGTTATGTAAGTTCAGTATCGACTCTTGGAAGGGCTGATAACAATGGTTTGACGGATGAAGAAACTTACTGGAAACCATCACGGAAAAATTCGATATATGCGATTAGTAAATATGGAGCTGAAAGGGAAATATGGCGTGCCATGGAGGAAGGATTGAATGCCGTCATTGTTAATCCATCGGTAATACTTGGCCCAGGTTTTTGGGAGGATAATTCAGGTTTGTTCAGGCTTGTTTGGCAGGGATTGAAATACTTTACACGAGGTGTCAATGGCTATGTCGATGTCAGAGATGTATCCAGGGCGATGATTGGATTGATGACCAAGAATATATTTAGAGATCGATTCATCCTCTCTGCTGAGAATCTGTCCTATGAACGACTTTTTTCACTTATGGCTGAACATTTGAACAAAAATGCACCAGATATAAATGTGCCTCCATTGATGACAAAAATCGCCTGGAGGGTTGAGTGGGTAAGAAGTTTTTTAACAGGATCAAAGCCTGAAGTCACAAGGGAAATGGCTACAACGACTGCTCAGGTATATACCTATACCAATGAAAAAATTAAAAAAACGCTTAATTTCGAATTTATACCGATAGAAAAATCAATAAAGGAAATTTGTGGATTTTTTCTAACGGATCAAGCGTTAGAAAAAAATAAGTCGGTTACTTAATTTCCTGCGAACACTTTTTGGATGTTTTTCTTATTCAAGATCAGTCTCAATTTATTTGATGAGGTTCCGATAGTGGTAATACCTGTTTATGATATTATCGACAAATCCCTCCATTTTATAGTCAGGCAAAAATAAAGCCGTATCCATTTTATAGTTTGGCTCATGTTTTGATCTTCTTAGAAGATAATAATCCACTCCACCATTCCATCTATTCGGATCCCTGCCGTATTTCATGGCTTTTTCACGGGCCAAAAGAATTCGACCAATCCCTACATTATAGGCTGCAAGAACAAAATTAATCCGTTCAATAGGACTTGAAATTTCATTAGGTAAAAGATGATCAATATGCTTGAGATATTTCACTCCTGCAGCAATTTGCTGAAATGGAGAGGAAAGACTGTCGATTCCATACTTCTCTGCAATATCAGGCATTAGTTGCATCAGTCCGCTTGCACTCCTGGTGGAAATCAATCCCGTCTGAAAATTAGTTTCCTCATATACGAGGGATGCCAAAAGACGCCAGTCCCAATGAATAATAGTACTCAGATTTTGGAAATCCACGTCATAAGGCGACAGTTTTTTGCTGACCACTGAAAAATACTCACTGTGAAAAAAACCGGCAATCCGTTGATTATGGAAGTAATCAAGATAAATACTCTCAAGGGCTTTTGTCGTTTTACTTTCACCAATCCACTTATTAATAATGGTTAAGAGAGAATCTGAATTGTGGTTCACACACCACGCAAAATTATAGGGAGGTCCAATAAACAAGGAAGCATCAATGTTACTGAAGTTTTGTTTGGCTAATATTACCACATCCTCCTGACATAATGAATATGATATTTTTCCTTCGGAAACCTGACGGATAAGATCTTCCTGGCTGAAACCCAGTAACTCCTTAAGTATAGCTCGTTCTCCGGTCAACTTTAAGAAAGAGTTATACAGAGGCGTCATAAATTCATTTTGACATACAACCACGGTGTCGTTGGTAAAGTCTTCGATGGAAGTGATAAATTTTGGACTACTATTTTCGTAAACGTTGTGTTTGCGCTGGACAAAAACCAACCTTGTTTTACCAAAAGGTTCGGTGAAATGAACCCGCTTTTTACCTTCCCAGGTTACTGGCAGGTTTAGCGCAATTATATCAGCTGCATTTTTTTCAAGATAATAAAATTGTTTTGAAATATCATTACTGGATATAATTCGGAATGGGACACCGAGATAGTTTGCAAATGATTCAAGTAATGAGAGTTGATATCCCATAGGGGATCCGCGGTAAATAAAATAGTTGATGGTATTTTTATCGGTCAGGGCAATCAGAAATCCACGTTCACGAATGCGATGGATAGCATCCTTCTTCTCCTCTTCCCGGTAGTAAAACTTATAGGTAATATATACGGCGATGGCTAAAAGAGCCAATCCCATCAGGATGGTCCTGAATCTGAGAAAGAAGTTGGATAATCTGATCAATATATTGTTATGCTACTTTCCGGTATCTCCAAATAGCCAGGCTGACCATAACGATGGCAAACGCAACAAGGGAGTAAAAATGGAGGCTGATATCAGCAAATGTAGATCCTTTCAATAACACCATCCTCATGATCTTGATGAAATACATCAGTGGATTTAACCTGTCGATCTGCTGAGCCCAGCCTGGCATACTTTCTATTGCAGTAAATAAACCGCTCATCAAAATGAATACAACCATGAAAAAGAACGTAACAAGCATAGACTGTTGCTGGGTATTGGTAACCGTTGATATCAGCAGTCCAATCGACAAAATTACAAAAAGATAGACTCCACCCGACAGGAAGATAAGCCAGAGATTCCCCACCAGCGGAATATCAAAGAATAGCTTACCGATTGCAAGTCCGAATGCAAGCTCAAACAGGGCAATGACCCAGAAAGGTGCGAGTTTTCCGGCGATGAACTGGATCTTCCGTATAGGTGTGACATTTATCTGTTCAATGGTGCCGATTTCTTTTTCCCTTACGATGTTCATACCTGAGAGCAGCAGGCCGATGATGGTCACCAGGAGCACTAGAATACCGGGAACCATGTATGTTTTATAATTGAGTTTGGGGTTGTACCAGTAAGAGTAATCGGTTTGAATATTTTTGAGGCCGGCCATCTGAGCTGGATTCAACCAATCCTGCAACAGTTCGCTGTTAAAATCTATAAGAATGGAAGTGCAGTACCCGCTGCTTAAGCCCGCCATCGCCTGGTTGATGGCATTGATAATAAACTGAACCTTGCTCAGGTTCTCTCTTACCAGTTGCCGCTCAAATCCATTTGGTATCCTGATGATGACATCCACTTTCCCCTTATGCATAAGGTCTATGGCTTCGTTATAGGAGAACGTCGTCTGAACAACCTTATAAAAAGGAGAACCCTGATATTTGCTCACAAGTTTGCGTGAGGATATACTTAAGTCCATATCCACAACCGAGATCCGTATGTTCTTCATCTCAAAAGTCGCAGCATTAACAAGAATAAGAAGCTGGACTATCGGTACAACGAAAATGATAGGGAGCATCCCCTTATTCCGGAAGATCTGGAGGAATTCTTTCTGTATGATGAAGAAAAGTGTTCTCATATCCGCTTATGCTCAGGCAAGCCTGATCTTGAATTTTTTTATGCTGAGGAAGATGAATAAAAGGGTAAACCCTGCAAGCATTCCTGTTTCAAAGGCAATGTAACGGAAACCGTTGCCCTGGAGCATTATGCTTTTTATAATGGTAATAAAGTATTTTGGGGGCATAATATGGCAAAACCACTGAAGGACCAGGGGCATGTTCTCGACAGGGAAGATAAACCCGCTCAGAAGGATGGTTGGGAGCATCAGCGCCACAAGGGAGATCATCATAGCGATCTGTTGGCTGCTGGTGATGGTCGATATAAGTATCCCCAGTGAAAGGGCCATGCAGATAAAAAGCAGGCTCTCGGCCAGAAGAAGTCCAACGCTTCCCACGACAGGCACACCGAATACCGTATTCCCCAATAGTATAATTATGCAGGCATCGACGAAAGCAAGGAATACATATGGGAAAACTTTGCCGACAATTATCTGTATTGGTTTCAGGGGTGAAACCAGCAGGAGTTCCATCGTGCCAAGTTCTTTTTCCTTTGTAATTGAAAGGGAGGTCATTAAAGCTGAAATAAGCATCAGGAGCATGGCCATGAGGCCGGGAACAAACATATACACGCCTTTCATCTGAGCGTTATACATCATCCTGACTTCGGGAACGATCTGCATAGGGATTTTTTCGGCATTGAGTGAAATCAGATAATTGGATAATATTCCCTGAATATAATTCACCAGAATGCTTGCGGTATTTGGATCGGAGGCATCGCCGATGATTTGAATCTTTGCATTTCCTGTCTTGTCCAGATTTTTCGAAAAATCAGGCCCTAAAACCATTACCAGTTTTACATTTCCAAGCCGGAATACCTGTTCTATTTCCTTGTATGATCTAAGGTTTTTATCCAGGATAAAATAGCCTGACGATAACACTTTCTCGCTGATCCTGCGGGTAGCCTCGTCTTTCGACTGGTCAAGAATCGCGATCCTTGCGTCCTTGATTTCGTTTGTGATCACAAAGCCGAACAGCAACAATTGGATAGCGGGCAGGCCAAAAAGGATTAAAAGGGTACGATAATCCCTGAAGATATGGAAGAATTCCTTAACAACGAAGCCCCGGAAGCGTTTCATCCCATTTCTATTTTGACCGCCCATGAATAGTAGAACCGGCATGCAGATATCAGAAGGGGTACTGCCATCCCGATGTAAAATGTAAAGAGATACTCCTTGTTGATAGCGTCAAAATGCCTCAGGAGGATGCCGGCCGTGATCATCAGCATCATCATAATATAAGACCTGAAATTGAAGAATGAAAATGCACAGGGGTATGGGATGCTCAGGCCCTTTATACGTTTGATATGTTTCATCGAGATTTTCGCAAACAGGATAACATAGAAGGGGACACCGATGAGAATCCCCGCAAGGATATTCAGCCAGAGATGGGTAGAATGCCTGATCTCGTAATCCAGTCCCCTCCACATCAATATCCCTCCGGCCGTTGTCCATGCAAGTCCGGCAATGAATAGGAGGTTATGCCTGCTGACTGATGGTTTTAATCTCTGGCCAAGGGACATATCAATTGATTTTTACTCTTGCGAGCTTTAAAAACACTTCATTCATAGAGGCTGCCACGTAATTATTTTTAAGGTTTTCAGGAGTGTCAAGTGCGGCAATCTTCCCGTCGACCATGATCGACACGCGGTCGCAGTATTCTGCTTCATCCATGTAATGTGTTGTAACAAATACTGTTATCCCGTCCCGGGAAGCTTCGAATATCATATCCCAGAACTGACGTCTTGTCACAGGATCAACGCCTCCCGTGGGTTCATCTAGGAACACTATTTTCGGATTATGGATAATGGCAACTGAAAACGCAAGCTTCTGTTTCCAGCCTAGGGGGATATCGCGGATCAGTTTATCCCTGGCCTCTTTCATATCGAGTTTTTGCATGAGTCCGGCAGCTCTTTCTTCAATTACCTTCCGTCGGAGGCCATAGATCCCGGCATAAAACCGGATATTTTCAAACACCGTAAGGTCTTCATACAATGAGAACTTCTGGCTCATATAGCCGATGTTCTTTTTGATCTTCTCCCGTTCTTTGTATATATCAAAACCTCCCACCGAAAGTTTTCCGGATGTCGGAAATGAAAGTCCGCAAAGTATTTTGATGGCCGTGGTTTTACCTGCCCCGTTGGCCCCAAGGAAGCCGAATATCTCGCTCTTTTTCACCTCGAAACTAAGGTGGTCGTTGGCGGTAAAGGACCCGAATTTTTTCACCAGATCCTTGACAACGATTATATTTTCAGCTGTGGGATTATACATTCATTAGTTCCATAAAACAATCCTCGATATTCGCTTTGGCCACACTAATCTTCACACCCGAATGTCCTTTATCCTGAAGGTATCTTTTAACCGATCCCGGCTCAACGTTCATTTCTTTAAACGAAACATGGGCCGACTGCCCGAAAGCAAAGACAGTATGCACGTCCGGAAATTTCCGGAGATCGTTGAGCAGACTGAAAATGTCATCCGCCTTCACCGAAAAAAGATTCCATGGATAGGTTTTAACGACATCAGATGGAGTGCTGATGGTCATTAACGTCCCTCCCTGTATCAGGGCAACGTGGTCGCAAAGACTGGCTTCATCCATATAGGGTGTTGCAACGACGATAGTGATCCCGTTGTTTTTAAGGCGTTTCAGCATTTCCCAGAATTCAAGGCGGGAAACGGCATCCACACCGGTTGTGGGTTCATCCAGTATGAGGACCGAAGGTTTATGAATGAGGGCGCATGATAAAGCCAGTTTCTGCTTCATGCCACCTGAAAGCTTACCTGCCTTGCGCTTTTTAAAAGGTTCGATCTGAACATAGATATCCTTTATCAGGTCATAGTTTTCAGCAACAGTGGTGCCAAAAACCGTAGCGTAGAAATTCAGGTTCTCTTCCACGGTAAGATCCGTATACAAGGAAAACCTTCCTGGCATGTATCCTATGTCCTGCCTGATCTTCCGGTATTCTTTCACCACATCAACGCCGTTCATTATGGCCATACCTTTGTCGGGAAGGAGGAGGGTTGCAAGGATGCGGAAAAGCGTTGTTTTACCTGCACCGTCGGGGCCGATAAAGCCAAACAGCTCGCCTCTGCCGACACTGAATGATATATCGTCCAGCGCTCTGGCATTGGCGAAATGCTTAGAGATATGTTCTACAGTAATCGCTGACATTGCAAAGTATTAGCAAACGCCATATAGCGAAATGGCGAAATAGCGAAAATTGTATTTAAGTCGTGATATTTATTTCGCTACCCTGCTACTTCGCATCCTCGCTACTTATTGTATAAACGATTTTGTCCAGAATGTATTTCTTCCAAGCAATGAAACCCCAACATAGCCCCTGATCTTTAGCTTGTTGGCAGATTCAAACTGAATATAACACTTATATGTCTTACCGTTTTTTGGATCATAAATTGTTCCCCCCGACCATTCATCTTTTCCGTTAAATGTGAAATTCTTCAGGTTAACAAGCCCGATCAGGGGAGTTGATTTCAATTTTGCATCGGGATTTTCTTTGTCAGTCCGCGGCAAACCGGTAATCGAATCAAGAGTTGTCCTGAGCCAGACTAGTTTGCCGAAAAACTTTTCCCCTTCCTTATAGATAGTGATTTTACCAGTCGCTTCCTGGTTGAGCCAGGTGCCTAAAATGTCATCGGCCTTATGGGATTGGGCCATTCCGTTTGGCGCTGAAGCAGCCATCAGCAGAAGCACAACTGCAGTTGTGATGATGTTTCTCATACTTTATGGTTTTTGGTTTGATGTGTTTATGAATCGGATTTCACCCGGCATGCCGATCTTCATTAAGCCGTCATTTACTACCCTCACCTTTACGGCATAAACAAGGTTCACTCTTTCTTCCTTAGTCTGGATCGTTTTCGGTGTAAACTCTGCCGTAGGGGAGATCCAGGTAACAATACCCGGAACATGAGTATTATTCTTTTCGTCTTTATCAAATGCCACGTCGATCGTCGAACCCAGTTTGATATTCGGAAGCTGTGATCCGCCCACATAAGCCCTTAAGGTAATAACGCTCAGGTCAGCGATCTTGTATAAAGGCTTTCCGTAAGTCGCCACCTCGTCTTTTTCGGCGTACTTTGTGAGCACGGTCCCTTTGATCGGGTTGATGATCTTAGATTTGTTTATCGATTCGTCAAGTTGTGCAATTTGCTGCACTATGGAAGAGACCTGACTTGAAATGCCCCCGAACTGGATCTTAAAGGATGCAACCTGTTTATCAATAAGATTCAGACTTGCATTTATATCGTCACTTTGTTTCTGGGTGGCGGCACCGTCTTTAAGAAGGCGTTCAACCCTGTGCTTTTCGACCATAATGTTTTCACGGTTCTGCTCCTGCACGGCGATCTGGGAAATGACATCATCCTTTCGCGCAGCAGTGGCGTCCATTGTTTCAATGAACTGCTTCCGCTTCAGGTAAAGATCGGTGGTATCGATAAATCCGACCATGATACCTGAATCAATGACCTGTCCTTCTTCAACATTAAACTGCATGATCTGCCCTGTGGCAAGAGCGGAAACCGTCACTTCAGTGGCTTCAAAAGTGCCATAAGCATCCGGTTTGTTTTTATCATTGTTGCAGGATGCCAGTATAAGCCCTGCAAAAATTCCAAGAAGATATCGTTTCATGGGACGGGTAATTATGAAATAAACTTACAATTTACCTAGATTATATAAATAGGAGATCTTCGCCTTGATAAGCTGGATCTTGTGGATTTCAAGTCCCATCCTGGCTTGAGTCTCATCGGTGACACGCAAAAGATAATCACTGGATGGTATCGTTCCATTGCTCAGCTGGGAAGAGGCTGTTGCTGTGATCTCTTTCCTCAGTTCCACCAGTTCCTGATCCCTGATGAGAAGGTCGGATAATTTCGTTATGTCGGCCAGGTTTTTCTGAGTGGAGACCTTAAGGTTTTTATCGAATGCTTCCTGCTGGTTTTTAACAATATCGCCCTGGATATCATAGATCTTTTTCTCGTTTTTATTGGCATTCCAGCTCCAGGGCGTCCATGTTAGTTTAGCGCCGACCATGAGCATCGGGGCAAGGTCAGTGCTTAAAAAGTTATAACCGGGTATGCCCAGACCAAGCTGACCGAATGCCCAGAATTTCGGGTTCCACTTTGTGGTAACCATGTTTTTCATCAGGTTGAGCCTGTCGCTCTGTATGCTGTAAATTTCATACTCTATGCGCTTATTTTCGTAAGTCAGGTCTGGGATGAGAATGACCGGGTTCTTAAAGGCATTATTCTCACTAAGGGGGAGGGAGATCATCTCCGAAAGCATGTTGATGCTTGCCTGACGGTCCATCGACAATTCATAAATATTCTGCTCGAGTTTGATGATCTCGGCCTTTATCAGGTCGGCATTCATTTTGAGCATGACCCCGTTCTTTACAGAGGATTCGACCTCGTTCAGTTTGGACTCAAGCTGCTTTTTTGTTTCCTTCAGGAGCTTGATATTCTCCTGGTTGAGGAGAATGCTGAAATAAAACTGGTTCACCTGCTCCTTGAGCAGGTACAGGTTGGCGTCAACATTCCGTTTATCTACATTCAGGTTGAATTTTTCAAGTTTCTTCTGGTAATTAGTTACGTTCCCGTCGTAGATCGACTGATTGATATCAAGAGTGACCTTGTACTGATCGTTGGGTACAACGGGACCCTGGATCTGCGGCAAGCCAGCAGGCATTTCGATGACTACCTCAGGCACCTGATTCTGCCATGAAGCCGTGCCGTTTACATTGAACTGGGGAAGATAACTTTTGTTCAGGTTTTTGGTCCTGAGCACGCTCGATTTATTAAGTAAGTCTGCCTGAAGGGTAAGGGGATAGGTTTTTTGTACCTGCTGATAGCAGAAATCAAGGGTTATGGTATCCTGGGCTGCGAGCCCAAGGATGCCCGGACCCGAAAAAAAGAATATAGTCAGAATGTAAATGCCCTTAAACCAGACTTTTATCTTTTTCATATCCTTTCAATGCATTTGCAATAAATGTATGAACTATTTTTTTTCTCTGCTCAAATATGTTTAAAAGGTAGGGAGGGAAAAAAACACCTAAGGAATTCTTATCTTTTGGCCTGGTTTCAGCCGATTGGCATTGTTTATTTTGTTCAGGGCTTTTAATTGGGATACGGTCACATCGAATTTATCCGCAATTTCCCATAGGTTATCACCAGGCTGAATGGTATACATTGTAATTTTTGTTGTTCCAGATTGGATAGACTTGGAAGTTTTATTTGTATCTGGTTTAGTGCCAGAAGTTTCTTGTTTGGAAGAGGGATTAATTTTTATTTTTTGTCCGATAATTACCTTATCGCTGCTTAAATTATTCCATTTCTTTAGTTGCTCTACAGTGCAATGAAATTTCATGGCAATAACCACAAGACTCTCCCCACTTTTTACAAAATAATAATTAGGCAAATTTTCAGAGTTACCTGAGGAAGCGATTACATCTGTCCTACTACTTCTAGCGGAGGAAGAATCTTTACGGTTATTGGCTGACTTTGTTGTGGCAGAAGCAGTCAAAACTTCAGAAGACTTATTCTTGACGGGTTTAGCGTATACAAGCAATTTTTGTTTGGGTTTGACATAATTCTTCCGAAGGTTGTTCAATATTTTCAATTCAGAAACCGACATGCCAAATTTTTTAGCTATGGAGGATATCGTTTCCCCGCTTTTCACGGTATATTGCGCCGATTCCCTGTAACTGCTGAAAATCAAAGCCATCAGAGAATCCCGTTCCAAGCCCTCTTTAGTTTTATAGGCATATAAAGCAGATTCATTATTAATGAAATGCCCAATATATTTTTTCCGGAGGCGTAATTTATAGGGATACTCGGAAGAAGCAGGAATTACGCCTTGTTTAAACGAAGGGTTAAGAAATTCAATTTCTTCCATTGGAATATTAAGCATCTCCGAAATTTGAGTAAATGTTAAAGGTTTGGTAACCGTGACAGTATCAACTTCATAAAATAGAATACCCGGATCTACCGGATTGATCTTATGTTCAGATGCATAAGTCATCACATAACTTGCCGCAATAAAGGCAGGCACGTAGGAACGGGTTTCACGTGGCAGATAATTATGAATAAGCCAAAAATTCTTGACCCCACCGGAACGTCTGATTGCCTTATTAACATTTCCCGCACCTGAATTATAGGCCGCAAGCGCCAGAGACCAATTACCATATATATCATATAAGTCGCTCAAATGTTCACAAGCAGCTTTTGTGGCTTTGAATGGATCATATCGGTCGTCGACATATGAACTGACTTTAAGACCATATACTTTTCCGGTACCATACATAAACTGCCAGAGACCTTTTGCTCCTGCACGGGAATTAGCCGTAGGGTTCAGAGCTGACTCAATTACTGCCAAATATTTTAACTCAAGAGGCATATTGTATTTGTCAAGTTGTTCTTCAAACAAGGGGAAATATATTTGAGATAATCCTAGTATTCTGGCCGTTAAACTTCTTTTCCTAACTGCATACAATTCAATGAACTTTCTGACTTCAGGATTATATACATATTCAAAAGGGGATTGATCATTCATCTGTGCAATACGCTCACGGTAGATGGAATCCGGGAAAAATGGAATTTCAGTATCAGAATAATTGTTCCAACTCTGGTACTGATGTGCTTTCGGAAATTCACTATCCTGGAATATTTTAAGGTTCGCAAGACTATCCAGCATGGAAACCACAGGATCGTCCTCCACAAACCCCTTTTTCGTCAGTGTATCCTGACGGATCGTATCCTGGGCAATAAGAAAAAAAGGAAAAATTAACAGAAAGAAAATTATAAGAGCTGGTCTTTTCAATACCATGAAGTAACAGTTTATAAATTAATCATTTATCAGAATACAAAAATAAAAGTTATTCATGAAGTTTTAATCTTTGATACTCTATTTGATTAACAAAAAGATGTTAATAACACAACTTTCAGGATTATTCACTAACGTATGAAATTCAAAAAAATTTCCTCAACATAATCAGCTATGAGCATTTCATTACTTAGATTTACTACTTTTGTTTTAATATATCCTGTACACCATGAAGAAAAAGTACTTTCTCATTTTGTTCCTTTTATCAATAGCGAATATTTCATTTGCCCAAATCCCGGAGGAAACTGAACCAGAAAAATTAACCCATTGGCTGACACCGGGCGAAATGTTACGCCTAAACGAAATTGGCCGCGATTTTATTGAAGCCCCGCCACCGGTGGCTCCGGTACGAAACGTAGCTGAATTTGATAAAATACAGGCAGCGCTGATAAGATATCCATTCGGTATTCCTATGTCAGCTATAAAAGAAATAGCAAAAAATATCACAGTGACTACTATAGTATCAAGCAATACCCAAAAAAATACAGTCATCCAACAATATGTAGCAAATGGAGTCGATACCAGTCATTGCGACTTTCTGATTGCACCAACAAACACTTATTGGACAAGGGATTATGGTCCATGGTTTGAGTCGGATACCAATAACCAGATCGGTATTGTTGATTTCCCCTATAACAGACCCAGACCAAATGATGATGAAATACCAAAAAAAGTTGCAGATATGCTGGGAATTCCTTGGTTCGGGATGAATCTTGTTGCAACCGGTGGAAATTATATGACTGATGGAATGGGAATATCTGCATCAACAACTCTCATTTATAACGAAAACCCGTCGCTTAGCCACGAACAGGTTGCCCAGAAAGCTCATGACTACCTTGGGATAGATACCTACTATTTAAGGCAAGATTTGAATCCACCGGAATACATTCAACACATTGACTGCTGGGGTAAGTTTTTAGCGCCTGACAAAATTTTATTAAAAAAGGTTAACCCAACTCACCCGAATTATACTTTGATTGAAAATGAAGCAACCTTTTGGGCCGGGCAGATTTGTTCATATGGCTACCCGTTTAGAGTATTCCGGGTTAGAACTCCCAGCGACCAACCCTATACAAATTCAGTGATTTTGAATAATAAAGTTCTACTACCTTTTATGAATTCCAGTTGGGATGACAGTGCAAAAGTAGTCTATCAGAATGCCATGCCAGGATATGAAATTCATGGATTCACAGCTTTGGCAGGCGAACCTTGGGTTTCGACAGATGCTATTCATTGCCGGGTGATGGGGATCGCCGATGTTGGTTTATTGTATATTCGCCATGTACCGTTATCAGGCAATCAACCTTGTGAGAGTGATTACACAATTAATGCTGAAATCATTGCCTGCAGCAATCAACCCGTTAAGAACGACTCTGTATTAATTTTTTATAGTGTAAACAATGGTCCTTATCTACCTGTAATCATGTTGAATACATCTGCAAACCATTATTCAGGAGTAATACCAAAACAAACTGCCGGAGACACGATACGATATTATCTTTTTGCTGCCGATGAATCAAACAGAAGGGCCTATGCACCATTTATCGGTTCAGCAGATCCCTTTATGTTTACAACTGTTTACACAAACATTTGCGCAATTCCCGATACATTATGGTTTCTGACCACTGATGATGCTTTTAACGGAAAGATCACCCAACTTCATAACTTTACAGCAGGAGGTATTAACCTTGAATTTGTTCAGCAAGTAGGTGAGATCTGGCCCTGGTGGGTGGATTCAATGTCTGTAAGTTCATTACCATATTTTATGAACCCTGAAGATTCAGTAGCTGTTAAGGTAAAAGTACCAATCACGAGCATTCTTGACGGATCAATCCAGTACTTTATTGATACATTGGATATTTTTTCCGGCGTTGGGGCCTTGCATGTTATCCTTATGATAAATCAAGATTTGCTGATCTCTGTGCAGGAAAAAGTTCAAACAGCACATCTTGGAATCAATTACCCGAATCCATTTACGAACCAGACCAATATACCTGTCACTATTAATAGACAGGATGAGATTTCTTTAGAGGTCTTTGATATTCGCGGATTGAAAATAAAAACGCTTGCTTCACACAGTTATCAACCCGGAGCGCACATCTTTAATTGGGATTGTACCGATGCTGACGGAAACAGGGTAGTATCCGGAGTTTATTTTTACCGGCTGACAACCGATAAAAAGGTTCAAACTAAAAAAATGGTTCTTATTAGGTGATACGCTTTTCGGGTCGCATCTGAGGGAAAAATATAACATCCTGGATAGAAACGGAATTGGTCATGATCATTGTAAGGCGGTCAATACCAATTCCCAGTCCTGCGGTTGGTGGCATTCCAAACTCAAGAGCTCGCAGGAAATCTTCATCAAGAATCATCGACTCATCATCCCCGCGTTTTCCAAGCTCAAGTTGGGCTTCAAACCGCTCTCTTTGATCGATGGGATCATTAAGTTCAGAGAACGCATTACAAAGCTCTTTCCCGTTGCAGATTGCCTCGAATCGTTCAACCAGTCCAACTTTATTCCGGTGTTTTTTTGCTAATGGGGACATTTCAATCGGATAATCAGTAATTAAAGTAGGCTGAATCAAATTGGGTTCACATTTTTCCCCAAATATCTGATCAATTATTTTGCCTTTAGCCATAGTTTTATCAAGAGGGACTCCCAATTGTCTTGCCACTGTAACTAGTTCCTCTTCCGATTTTCCTTCGATTTCAATTCCTGTAAAATGACTGATGGCCTCATACATGGTAAACCGTTTCCAGGGTCTTTTAAAATCAATCAT
>Ga0172370_10005674_pt1 | contig 16022 bp, 16 predicted proteins | sample LakKiv5m_FD_114538 | JGI IMG/M metagenome (GOLD analysis project Ga0172370, IMG submission 114538) | Freshwater microbial communities from Kabuno Bay, South-Kivu, Congo - kab_022012_11.5m | ecosystem: Environmental > Aquatic > Freshwater > Lake | place: Democratic Republic of the Congo...
CAAGGGGCAATAAGATGTGCAACGATGCATCGTTGCACAATTCTCGAACCGAGTTCGAGATGTTGTCCCGGAGGACAACTGTGTCGCGCCTTGGCCAAGCACGCCATATACCATTATGGCACCAGTATCCTCACGTCCGTCCTGTTGCCTGGGTTTGCGTCCACTGCCGCCTTGAAGGCGAGCGGGTCTGCGCGCGTGTCCGAGAGATAGTTGTAGTGCATGGGGATTGCCACTTTCGGCTTTATGCGCGCGACAGCCTCCGCCGCCTCCTTTGCGTCCATGGTGTAGGTGCCGCCTATTGGAAGGAGCGCGATGTCGCAGTCAATGCCGGACATCTCGGGTATCACGTCGGTGTCGCCCGCGAAATAGACGCGCGCGGTCTTGAAGTGGATAATGAAGCCTGCGCCTTTGTCGCGCGGGTGGAAGGGCTTGCCGATGTTGTAGGCATGCACTGCCTCTATTATGACGCTCCCCACCTTTTCCTTCGCGCCGATTTCTATCATGCGGACAGGGAGCTTGCAGTTGTTGCCGATGAGAACTGTGCGGGAAGTTGTGATGGAAGGCGCGGCAACCGCATGGTCATGGTGCCCGTGCGAGTAGAGTATGGCGTCTGCGGGAGGGTAGCCGCGCGGGAGCACGAACGGGTCCAGGTATATCCTCATGCCGTCTGCCTCAAGAAGCACGCTTGAGTGGCCGAACCATACCACGCGGACGCCTGAAAAAACGGTGCTGTTTGCCATGGGCAGAACAGGGAGGGCACTCTTTTTATTGATTATGACAGGAAATGGGTGAATGGCATAATGCTGGTGAGAAAATGTCCGAAAACATATTCTATGATTGCATCGTGGTGGGAGGGGGGCCCGGAGGCTCCACGGCAGCCGCGTTCCTCTCGAAAAAGGGCAAGCGCGTGCTTTTGATTGACAAGGAGAAGTTCCCGCGCGACAAGACGTGCGGGGACGCCATCTCGGGCAAGTCATTGGCAGTGCTTGAGGAGCTCGGGCTCGTGGGCGCGATTGAAAAGGCCGACCATGGCGAGATAGACGGCGTGCTTTTCTCCTCGCCCAACGGCACGGTGGCTTCCATTCCATTTGATAAGAGTGGGAATCAGATTGCGAAGGGGTACACGTGCCGGAGGCAGGTTTACGACAACCTGCTTTTCCAGAACGCGAAGAAAAGCTGCGACGTTATGGAAGGCATGGCCGCGACCGCGCTTGTGAAGGAGAACGGCGTGGCGGCGGGAGTGCTGGCAAAGGGAAGCGATGGGAAGGAATACGAGTTTCGCGGGAAGATGGTGATTGGCGCGGACAGCGTAAACTCCGTTGTCGCGCGCGAAATCCGTGGCGCCGAGGTCGACCCCAAGCACACCTGCATTGCCTACCGCGCATACTACTCGGGCATTGCCGGGATGACGGGCAAGCTGGAAATCCACTTTGTCAAGTCCATCATGCCCGGCTACTTCTGGATATTCCCCATGGAAAACGGGCTTGCCAACGTAGGCGTTGGCATGGTGATGGAGGACATGAAGAAGCACGGCACGGACCTTGGCAATGCGATGGAGGCAATGCTTAAGGAAAACCCGCTTTTCAAGGAAAGGTTCGCGAATGCCAGGATGGTCTCGCCCCTCAAGGCATGGCAGCTTCCGTTCGGCTCCAAGAAGAGGAAAGTGCATGCGCAAAACGTGCTGCTTGTGGGCGACGCTGCCGGGCTTGTGGACCCGTTCTCGGGAGAGGGCGTGGGCAATGCCATGCTCTCGGGAAAGCTTGCGTCTGAAGTTGCCTACGAGGCGCTGGTGGCCGGCGACACAAGCGAGCAGTTCCTTTCGCGCTACGAGGAAAGGCTTTGGGGCGCGGTGTGGAACGAGCTTGGGACAAGCTACAAGATGCAGCATCTGGGAAAGCATGAGTTCCTGCTGAATTTCGTGGTGGGCAAGGCAGCAAAGAGCCCCAAGGCGCGCGAGGCGATTTCAGGCACGCTTTCCAACAAGGAAGCGAAGAACGAGTATGCCTCGCCCCTGTTCTACCTCAAGCTCCTGTTCGAGTAAGCCTATGGAAACCGACATATTGGGCGCCGGGCCGGCAGGCCTTTGCGCCGCGATAAGCATTGCGCGCGCAGGCGGCAAGGCAGTGGTGCATGAAAAGCGCAGCGCAGTCGGCATGCGCTTTTGCCCCAACCTGCAGGGCCTGAGGTACCTTTACATGCCCCCAGAGGAATTCATGCGGCAGATGGGCGTGGAAGCGAAGGTGAAGTTCCGCTATTTTTCGCGCGCAGCCATTTGCACGAAGAATAGGAAGGTGGAGCTGGACTGCTCAGGCGGCAGCCAGATGCCCTTTGTGCTCCGCGGCAACGGGCCAGGCACGCTTGATGCTGCGCTTTTTGCTGAGGCTGAAAAGCTCGGCGTGGAATTCGAGTTCAACTCGCGCGCCAGTGAGAGCGATGTGCAGATTGTGGCAAGCGGAAGCAAAGGCGAGCCAGACCAGGCTGCGCTTGGGAGCGTGCTTGAGAACAGCGACTTCCCGCGCAACTGCCAGCTTGTGATGTTTGACGACAGGTATTCCCCGCGAGGATGGTATTCGTACATATTGCCCGTTGGCAAGGATGACGTGGAGTTTGTCACCTGCGTGTCAAAGCCATACATCCCACAACTTGCACAATTGCATGCAAAGGCAATGAAAGAGAGAAAGGAAATTGCGGATGTTGTGGAAGGAAGGAAAAAGGTCGCTTCGTTTGGAGGCTCCGCATGCGTCCGCATCCCAAAAAGCGCGTTTGTGGGCGGCAAATATTTTGTCGGGGAAGCCGCAGGCTTCCAGGACCCGTACATGGGGTTTGGCATTGCCTATGCGCTGCGGAGCGGGCATCTTGCCGCGCGCGCAATGCTGAAGGGCGAAGACTATGACGCGCTTTGGAAGAAGGAGTTCGGCTATTACCTGAGGAAAGATGCCGCCTACCGCTTTGCGATGTGGCTCGCTGGCGATTCTGCCGCTTCGCTTGTGATGTCAAAATACAAGGACGGGCAGAAAGTGAATCTCTCAAGCGCGCTTCCCGAAAAAAACGCAGTTTATCGCGCGCTTGTGGAAGGCGTGTCGCTCCTCGCGCAGGCGAAAAAAAGCATGAGTGGGAACTGAGGTTTGCCATTTTTTTCTTCCATAAGCCGGCATTCTTCCTTCAGCCTGTGAAGGAACGCCCTGTCGTTCTTCTTCATGTGCTTGAGTGCGTGCTCTGGGTTGCGCTTGCACCTGGTTGTTGCCTGTTGATCCACATTACCACCCATGGTTAAGAGTGGTAATGGTTGTACTTATCCATGAGTGCCCCCTTGGGGGGGAATTGTAGCAAGTATTTTAAGCATTGAAAGCACAATCACTTCATGGAAATATCCGAACTGAAGAAAATCGGGCTAACGGACGGAGAGGTTAATGTGTATGGCGCGCTTCTGGAGCTTGGCGAGACCACGCGCGCGCGGCTTGTGAGGAAGTCCGGCGTCTCGGCGTCAAAAGTCTACGATGTCATCAACCGCCTGTCGGAAAAGGGACTGGTGTCCTCTGTCAAAAAACAGGGAAGGTTGCACTTCAGCGCTGCAGACCCGGCAAGGCTGCAGGATTACCTTGAGCAGAAAAATGCGGAAATCGGACGGGAGCGCCAACTTATCGCCGCAATGATGCCCGCCCTGAGCGCCAGGTACAGGAAAACGGATGAAGATACCGACATTGAGGTATTTTACGGCTGGGAAGGGCTGAAGACGGTTTTCCTGAGCCTTGAGAATTCGATGTCAAAAGGCGACGAAAGCCTGGTTTTCGGGGCAAGCGTGGGCAAGAACCCCGAGCAGGCAGACATCTTTTTCCGCCAGCACCAGCGAAGGGTGGAGAAGCGCGGGTATGGCGTACGGATAATATTCAACGACGACATGAGGGAGAGGAAGGGGAGGTACAAGTATTATGTGGGGCACGCGCGCCACAAAGTCAGGTTCTTGCACAGCCATACCTTTACAGAGCTTTACATTTACAAGAAATCCGTGCTTTTCCTGATGCTGCTTGGCAAGCCAATAGCAATAAACGTGAAAAACCGCGAAGTAGTGGACTCGTTCCGAAAGTTCTTCGAGACGATGTGGAAAGAAGCCCGTTCATGAACTCGAAGCTACCCGCCCAGCTTGCTCATGTCGATGTTCGCGCCCTTCATCATCTTCTCCATTTTTTTCCTGAAGCCGCGGTTCTTCTTGAATTGCGAGAACATGCCGTTCACGCGCTCGAACTGGGTGAGCAGTTCGCGCACGTCCTCGGGCTTGGTGCCCGACCCTTTTGCAATTCGCTCTATGCGCGTGCGGCTTTTCCTCACAAGCTCCGCGTCCTCCATTTCCTGCTTTGTCATGGAGGAGATGATGCATTCGTATTTCCTGAGCTTGCCCTCGCTTGTCTTCACCATGTCCGCAGGCACGTCCGCCGCGCCCAGCATGGAAAACACTCCTGAGAGTGGGCCCAGCTTCTTCGCGGCCTTTAGCTGCTCGTAAAACGTGCGGAGAGTGAGCTTGTCCTCCATTTCTGTCGGGAGCTTTTCCTCATCCGCGATTTTCTTCACTTTCTCAAGCAGGGCGCCGATGTCGGGAAAGCCCAGCAGCCTTCCCACGAACTTCTGCGCGTCAAAAGGCTCAAGCGCGTCCATTTTCTCGCCTGTGCCGATGAAAGCCACCTTGGCGCCTGATGAGGAAACCGCCGAGAGGGCGCCGCCGCCCTTGCCGCTCCCGTCAAGCTTGGTGATTATCACGCCTGTAAGCCCAACTGCGTTGTGGAATTCCGATGCCTGCTTGCCTGCCACCTGCCCGATGTCAGCTGAAATAACAAGGAAGCGCTCGTCGGGCAGGAATGTTTCGTTTATCGTCTTGAGCTGCGCCACAAGCTGTGTGTCAAACGCACTCCTGCCTGCGGAGTCCGTGATGAGAACGTCCTCCTTTGCGCGCGCCTTCGCGTCCGCAAGTATCTTTTTCACGTCCTTTTCGCCTTGGATGCCGTAGAAGGCCGCGCCGGTCTGCTTTGACAGCTGCTGGAGCTGCTCGTAGGCGGCGGGCCTGTCCACGTCGCAGGAAATGAGCCCCACCGAGAGGCCGCGTGATTTGTAGAAGTGCGCAATCTTGCCGCACACCGTGGTATTATGCACTATGAAGTTGTTTGCCACGAAATTGTGGCTGTCCTCCACTGTCAGGTCATATACATATTCTTCGCTTTCATCGAATTCTACTTTGCAGACCTTGCCCCATTTTATTTCGGAATTGGAGAGCAGTCTGAGGAATTCAAGCTTGTAAAGGTCGAATTTTTCGTTCTTTGAAAGCAGCGCTGTGCCACTATTAGTCGTTTGCAACAACCCAGCCTCGTCAGCATCAATATAGCCCTGCTGCTGGAGGCGCCACACCGAGGCATTCAGATGGGGCGTGTTGATTGCTGTTTGGTGCCGCAGCTTGCTGAAATCAGTGGGGGAAGCACATGCCTTAAGAACGGTGTTATTGGTGTTTGAGGTTGTTTGGAGTGCGTCTAGGAACTTGGCAAGTTGGCGCCTTGAAATTATGCCTTCTGACTCGTAAATGCCATATGAAGAAACCTTCTTTTGCACCTCCCCTATAGAAGCCCCGAAATATTCACGCACTTCCTTCAAGGCACTGCCAACATGAAGGTTCTCCAGTTTCCCGTCGGTCTGCCCTTCGCCTATTGATGAAAGTGCCGCAAGGCGGCGCATTTTTTTTCCAACTGACGACCCAGCAAGCTTTGCGAATGCTTCCGTTTCCTTGGCTCGTAGGAAAATCCTGTAATAGTGGCTGCCTTCTGCTTTCTTGGCAGAATATGCCGAAGTTATGCCCTCGGAGAGGAGGAGCGCCCTTAGCTGGTATGCGAATTCCTTGCTTGCCGAGCAAAATTCGATGTGGCGGGTGCCCTCTTCAACATAGCCATCACAATCAAAGTAAGCGCGCAGGAACGCCAGTTTTGAAGGGGCATCAGACAGGAGGAAAAAGGGCGGCAGGCGCATGCTGCTGCTCTTCTTGCCGCGCGGCAGGCCAAATACTGCGCATATTGCATGGACAAGCTTCTTGGATGAAAATGATACCCGGCGAAGATTCACTCTGCTTCTTTTGTCTTGCAGAATGGCAGGCGTGATTCCAAATAATTTCTTGCCCAGAAGCGTAAGGCGTTCAACTATTTCGTCATCCTCATTGGTTATGTGGACTGCCCCCCTGTCCAGGTTGCCATCGCCATAAACATACCCCATGAATTCGGCAAGCTCCACGCTCATCTTGGCGGGGAACGAGATGTCTTGACGCCCGCCGCGGAGAACAATCTCTTCCTTCAGCTTAGGCTCGAACCCGGCGCCAATTGCTTTCGTGACAAGCTGGCAGTCAGCTTCCCCATTTTTCAATTCGGCAGCCAGCCTGCAATATGGCCTTGATGGCAGGAGTGTTTTTGCCGCAGTTTCCAGCGTGCCAAACCTGCCTATTAGGAAGTTCTTGAGCCTGTTTGCAAGCCCTGCATCAACTATTCTGGTGGCAGGAGGGAGCCGGCTGATGAAATTGAAATTGGCTTGTTTCGGCTCATATGGCAGCCGTCCGGGCATTGCAACCAAATCGCCCAGTTTGAGCTGGTCTGCACGCCTCTGTTTTATTGCGCCGCCTTCCAGGACAAAAAACGGGTGTTCTGGTGTAGAAGTTATCTTCTCGGCGTTGCCATTGTCCACACTTACAGACACGAGAGGGTCAGTTTTTTTGAGTTTCCATATCGCACTGCCGGCGCCTTTCACCACCTTTAGCGTTTCCGGGTCAAATGAAAAAACTTCTATTGATGTTCCGTTCTTGAGAAATCCGCCTTCACATGTTTCTTCGGCTTGAGGTGTATTACTGTATATTTCTTCTATTGTCCTTGTTGAGCCATCAGGAAGCGGTATTTTCGTGTGGGGGTGCACGCATTTGCCAGAGCCAAACAGCCCCAAAAGCAGGATTTTCTTCGGTGACACTTTGGGCTCGTAGCGCTCGCCCATCATGCCAGAAAGCTCCTCGTAGACGACTTTCACGACATGCTCGCGCAATGAAAGCCCTTTGGGAAGGTTGGCGTCAAGCGCGCGGTTCTCAATCCTTTTCGTAAGGTCAAAGACAAGGCGCACGTTGACGTCTGAGGAAATTAGCACGCGCTGCAGCTCGCGGCACAGCGCCTTCACGGCTTTTTCATCCGCTACAGGCGCGCCCGTGAATTTCGAGAGCGCCTGCCGCAGGCTTCGTCCGAGGTCCATATGTATCTGGTGATGATGGGCAGCGAAAATGGTTAAAACCCTCGCCCTGCGCCCTGCCACGCCGGCGCCGGCGTGGAAACCGCCCTGCGCCCCCTCCTTTTCCCACGACGGAGCCACGTCGGCATCAGGTTTATAAATTGTGCCGCCGAATTCCACCTCGGAGCGGGATAAAACGCTCATATCTATTTTGGAGGTGCGAATATGGGACAGAAGATAGGAACCGAAAAAATATCGCGCGAAGACGGCTACCTTTACTACATTGGTAAGGACGGCTATGTCTGGGCTGCACCAATGAAGCACAACAAGCGCGGCAAGAAGAAGAAGGTCGGCTCTGAGAAGATTTCCAAGCAGGGCGGCTTCATGTACTACCTCGGCAAGGACGGCTACGTCTACAAGGCCAAGTTGAAGAATGCTTAAGTGGTAGTGAACGTTTTTGTTTTTCAGGCGCGGCCCGCCAAAAGCGGGCTGCGCGCGGTTTTTTTCCAGGTTTTTGCCCCTTAGCGCGCGCATTTTATCCTGTCAGGCAGGCTGAAGATTGAAAGCGCGATTGAATCGGTCTTTGAAAGCTCGCCATTCAGCTGAGCAAGCACGCGCTTTTTCACCTCAAGGTATTTCTCGCGCGGAAGGGGAACGTTCCCGACTGCGCATTTCAGGTTTTTCGCGTTGAAGCAGAACATGGAGTCTGTGCAGTTCTCGACGTTGTGGCAATAGTAGCAGTCTGAGCATCCCCTTGCCTCGGAAACCTCGAAGCAGCGCTGGATTTTCTCTGAGTCGAAAGTGTTTATGCAGAACGCTGACTGCCTGGTGCGGTTGAACCCGAAGAGGTGCTCGGAATTGCGGGGCCACCAGCCATAGGCGCAGCGCTTGCTCCCTATGTTTATGATGCTGCGGTAGCAGTCGGTGCAGTCAATCTCTATCGGGCAGTCGATGTTGTTCGCGTTGTTCCCGGTTTTCAGCTCGGGGGAGAAGTACGCAATGCGCGAAAGCGCCCTGCCCGCATTTGGGATGCAAAGCTTTTCGAGCTCGCCTTCGTCCAGCGCCAGCCCCCCGGCAGCCGCCTCGGCTTCCCCGAGGGAAAGCAGCCTGTCGCGGGGGTAGCGCAGGAAATCGGCGTAGTCTGGGTTTGGAAGCGGCAAGCCGCTTGCGCATGACTTACATTCCTCGAACCGGCGGGTGTTCCTTTTCAGCCAGGGGGCGTACCGGTCAATCCCCTTGTAAGGGACGCCGAATATCAGCCCGCATGTTTTGGTGAATGCATTTTCAATCACGCCTTTGTCGGTCTTTGAAGGAGCCGCGGGCCGCCTGGCAGCCAACACCCGAAGCATTGGCGCGTAATCAGGCTTTTCACCCTTGAACAAATCGATAATGTGTGGGAGCCTGTGCCTGGCTTTGAGCTCCTCTCGCATCTCTGAAACGAGCTTCTGCTTCAATTCCGCGTACTTTCCCTTGGAAAGCTGCAAGTTGCCGATACAGTTCCTCTTGGCGCGCAGGTTGAAGGAGAACATGCAGTCGTGGCATGCGGAGAGCCCGTGCGAGTAGTATATGCCCGAGCAGAGGTCGCATTTTGCCGCCTCGAAGCACCTGTCCGAAAGGATGGTGTTGCACCTTATCAGGAAGTTGCTGCTCACGCAGTGCCCGCCGAATATGCACTCGCCTATGAGATGCGAGGTGTATGCCGCATGCTTGGAAGCCCATGATGATTCGCAGTGGTAGATGAAGTGGGAATCCATCACCGTGGTGCTGTCCTCTATCCCGGTGGAATTCCCGAGGTTTATGTTGCCCGCGTAGATTACCTGCTCGGAAATCCCCTGCAAAATGGAGTCGATGTCCTTGATACTGTTGATGTCAAGCGTTGCGGGTTTTTTGGCGAAATCGACTTCATCGAGGGAAATCCACCGCGCGCCCTTTGAATACCTGCCGTCATAGGAGACGACGGGTTTTCCTGATTTTACCGATTTTTCCACGCGCCGCGGGCCGTTGTAATCGTAAAGCCAACCTGCAAAATCTGCAAGCTCGCCCACCTCGCCGCCAAGGAGCACGCGGCAGGTGGATTTCCACTTGCGGTTGACTTCATCGTAAACCTTGGAGTTTCCCGGTGCTGAGTCCATGATGGAAAATAGCTCCGATATGCATTAAAAGCTCGCGCGCGAATTGCTGCTTATGGGATGCAGACCTAGCTATCAGGGCACGCGCCTTGTCATGGACTGCCCGACCTGCGGGCTCGGGCTTGCCACGCCGCAGTGCATAAACTCGCACCTGAGGGTGACCTCGGCGCTTCCGAAGCTTTGGAAGACCATGAGGTACGAAGAGGAAATAATGGTGGAATTGAACGAGGACAAGACCGCCATTATCTACGAGTATGACGCGCTCATCAGGCAGGTTGAGGGCATAATGCTCAACCAGAAGACATACGGGAAGATAGAGGACGAGCATTACCTGCAGAGGAAGAAGCTCCTCAAGGACTTTTACGAGTACATGTTCATGAACCCGCTGGTGGCCGAGCAGGTGATAAGGGGCTACAACGAGCCATACCCGCAGAAGGCGGTGTTCGTGGAAGGCTACAGGAACTTCCATGCGTGGATGAACGGGATACTCGACGCGTACACCAAGTCGTCGCTGTACCTGCTTTGCAAGAAGACGGGCGACATGCGCGCAGCGTTCCTCGTGCTATTGGGCCTCAAATCGCTCCTTTTCATGTCCAACTTCATGCTTACCGTGCCCAAGGACGCGACGCAGATAGAGGCGCCCGAGGCGAATTATGAGCTGGGGCATGGCCTGAAGGTGAAGATATACGACGTGCCTGGCGGCGAGGCGCACATCTACACCATTGAGAATCCCATAATCGAGGAGATGCCTGCAAAGCTTCAGGAGATGCTGCGGGTCGCCATACAGGATGGCCTCAAGGAAATCAGCCAGATGGTGGACTACAGCACGATTTTCGACGACAAGAGCAGGGAGATGACCCAGCAGTTCATAGACAGGGCGTCGCTGGACAAGGTGGAAATCACGCAGGAGCAGGCAATCGCCATGGGGCGGGAAGCCGCTTCCTGGACGGTCGGGCTTGGCTCGCCCATTGAGAACATGGCGCTGGACCAGGACAATATCACTGATATTTACATTGACAGCGAGAACTCGCCTTTGTACATTGAGCATGCGAAGTATGGGCTGTGCCACACTTTATGGCGCTACAACAGGGAGATGCTCGAGCATGCCTTCAAGAACATGGTGGCGTCCACAATGGGCACGAGGAAATTTGACAAGAACACTCCTGTCATAGACGTGGTGCTCACAAGGCTTGCGATGAGGTGCCACCTGCAGCAGCCGCCCGCCACCTTCAGGGACTTGCAGGCCGCGCTGCGCATCATGCGCGACAAGCCGTTCACATACCCCATGTACCTCAAGCTCAATTCAATGTCGCCGTTCTTCGCAGGCTACGATGACGTGATGGTGGGCCTGGGCTGCTCCGAGGCGGTGCTGGGCCTCAAGGGAGTGGGAAAAACCGCGTTCACGTCCGCGAAGATTGCCGCGATTGGCACAAAGAAAAGGATACTGCCCATTGAGGACATCGAGGAAATCCCCGTCAAGGCATACAGGAAGAAGGGCTTCCATATAGGCGCGGTGCAGGTGCAGTCCTCGGACAGGGACGAGGTGGGAACATCCGAGCTTGACCTGGTCTCCATGACGAATGCGGCGCTGCGCATGGGAGACGCGTGCGTCATCATCAACGAAATCCGCTCGCGCACCGCCATCCAGGGAGTAATCAACATGCTCAACACCCAGCCCGGCATCTTCCTTCTCTACAACCTGCATGCCCAGTCGCTGAAAGACGTGCAGGACAGGCTGGAGACCGTGTTCGGCATTCCCGCGGCGTCCATGTTCTCCACAGACAGGTATTCGTTCCTGAAGAAGATAAGGTTCGGCAGGAAGACGCGCGTGTACAGGATGCTTGGCTTCCAGTACGAGACCGACATCAAGGAGCACAAGTTCGTGCAGACTTTTGACCTTGAGAGGGGGGAGGACATTGACAGCACCAGCCTGCACTGCCTTTTCCTCTCGGAGCCAGCTGCGAACGCAAAGTCGCTCTCCGACGCCGACCTGGGCAAGATTGCGAAGGGCCTGAAGCTTGATTTTGTGCCGCCTGCGCTTGAAAGGAGGAGCGACGAGACCGGCATCTCGCCCAAGCAGTACGTGATGGAGGCCTTCCTGAAGGGGAAGCTGTACTCCCAGATATTCGAGGCATCTGAAAAGAACAATCATGCGCAGTTTTTGGAGCTGGATTTCGTGCTCAAGTGCACCACCGCGGCCAACAACCTGCTCAAGAGGATACACAACGAGAGCATAGACTGGGCAAAGGTGGACAAGGAATGGTGCAAGCTGTTTTCCGACCTTGTCAAGCGCGAGATGGCCGAGGCGTCGGCGGACGAGGTCGCGACCGGCACGAAGGAAGCGAAGAAGGCGTGATTTTTTGTTGCAAATGCGCGCGCAGGGCGCGACTGAATATCTTGTGCTTCTGGCAGTCGTCTTAATCGTTGCGCTTGTGTCGGTCGCGCTGCTCGGCTTCTTTCCAGGCATGGCATCGGATGCGCAAATCACCCAGAGCAGGGCATACTGGCAGGGAGCACAGCCCGTTTCGATTGTTGAGAGCGGGGCGGCATATTTCACAGGCACAGGGACGCCGCTTTTGTATATACGGCTGAGGAACAGCGGCGCATATCCGATAAGGGTGACTGGGCTCGTTGGGGGGGATGGAAACAAGGCAACACAGTTTGCAGGGTACAATTGCGGCGTGCCTTCGGGCGGGGCCTGGAACATCAGCGACTACTTCTACCTTGGCCCCGGAGAAGAGAGGTATTTTGCATCCGGCGGGCATGCGTTCGGCACTGCCTGCGAATGGACGATTTATGGAACGAATGGCGTTTCCAACGGCGTCTCGGTTGGCGGCGCATCCTCGCTTTGCCAGAATTCCAACTCCACGCCTGGAACCCAGACATACAACAGCTTCGGCTTTGAGTACATGGAATACATTGAAGGGCAGCAAATAACCAAGCGCGAAATCGGCAAGCCGCTCATAATCAAGTGCCTGCCGCCTACAAGCTGACGCAAGCGCTAAAAATGCACGCACCGGAATAGATGCATGAAAGCCCAGGGTGCGACTGAATATTTGGTACTTCTCGCTGTGGTGCTGATTGTGGCGCTTGTTTCGGTCGCGCTTTTGGGCTTCTTCCCGGGGATGGCGTCGGATGCACAGATGACACAGAGCAAAACTTACTGGTCAAGCGCGAGCCCGATTGCCATTGTGGAGGCTTCGGCAGAGGACTCAAGCGCCGATACTGGCCCAGGATTTTGCGCGCCATATCTGAAGATACGGAACACGGGCGCATACCCGATAACCATAACCAAGATTCTGGCAGGCACATACTCTATGGACAGCTATTGCCATAGTTCGGGAGGTGTAGTGGCACTCATTTCCAGCGCATACTACATGGCGCCGGGCGAGGAGAGGTTCTTCGGCACCTCGATAATGGGCGGGAGCACCCGCTTCGACTACTTCTATGCGAGCGGAGGGTATGCGAGCGGCAGCAATATAGTCAGCGGGCTGGCCTCGCAATGCACGAATTCCCCTCCGTGGGGCACGCTTGTGATGCCGGGGTTCGGATTTGAGTACGTCGAGTATCTTGACAATGGCCAGCAACTGACCAAGCGTGAGATGGGGGCAAAGCCGCTTGTGGTGAAGTGCATTGAGTCGTCGGGCACGTGGTAGCGCATGCGTTCGCCTTTTTATGCTTTCAGGGGGTTTTACTGGCAGAGTGAGGGTGGTACCAATGGTTGACATGAAGCTTCTTTCGAAACTTACCGAGTCGTTCGGAGTGCCGGGGCACGAGGGCGAGATTGCCGGCATCATGGTGGAGGAGTTCAAGAAGGCGGGCTACAAAGCCGAGATTGACAGGTTCGGCAACGTGATTGCGCGCGCATCAGGGGTGAGGAAAAAGCCCGTGATGCTGGGGGCGCACATGGACGAGATTGGCATGCTTGTCAAGTTCATAAACGACAAGGGGTTCATACGCTTTGTCAAGGTGGGAGGCATTGACAACCGCGTGCTTGTGAACCAGCGCGTGGTCATCCAGACGGAAGGCGGCAGAATTTACGGCGTGATTGGCAACAAGCCGCCGCACATGCAGAAGTCCGAGGAGATGAAGTCCGCCATTGACAACAAGTCGCTCTTCATCGACATCGGGGCAAAGAACAAGAAAGATGCCGAGAAGATGGGCGTGAGGATTGGCGACCCCATAAGCTTTGACATCGAGACGAAAGTGCTCAACAAGAGGCTGATTACCGGCAAGGCGCTTGACAACCGCGTGGGCTGCTACGTGCTCCTTGAGATTGCAAAGAGGCTGAAGAACAGGAACGTGGTGCTTGTGGGCACCACGCAAGAAGAAGTTTCCACGTTCGGGAAAGGCGCGATGGTTGCCGCATATAACCTGGAGCCTTCCACGTTCATTGCAGTCGACACGTCCATTGCAGGGGACCATCCGGAGATGAGCGAGGACGACGCGCTCATACGCCTTGGCAAGGGGCCGGCGATAAGCCTGGTGGAGGCCGGCGGCAGGGGCAATTTTGCGGATGCGGGGCTTTCAAAGAAGTGCATTGACGTTGCAAAAAAGGCAAAGGTGCCATACCAGTTAGAGGTTATTGAGGGCGGAGCGACGGATGCGGCTTCGGTGTATGGCGAGAGGGGGGGAATACCTTCCATTGCGATTTGCGTGCCCACGCGCTACATCCACTCCAACGTTGCCGTGTGCTCCATGGACGACATTGAAAAGACCGCGAACTACCTGGTAAAGCTAGTGGAAGCAATTGCCTGAGTCACGATGAAGGGCGTAATTTCGTTTGTGGTTGCGTCCGTTTTCCTTCTTGTTCTCGTTTCGTCAGCCTCGAAATTGGCCGTGCGCGCGCCAGACTATTCCTACCAGCCTCTTGTTGCCATGCACCTGCAGGAGCAGGCAATCGGGATTGCATTTTCGGATGCGCTGTCCGATGCCGCAGCAAAGGCGCTTGCTGCATCGCAAGCATCAGGGGCAAGCGCACCTGCCGCAGTGAAAGCGGCCGTGTACCTCGCTGCTCTTGATTTTGAGGCGCAGGTAAAGGAGGCTGGATATGATGCGGCCTTTTGGTGCGGGAAGCCTGCCGAGGCTGCGTTGCAGGATGCTTCTGCCAGGATGGCTGCTGAAGAGGGCGCCCTTTTGCCCCAGGGCGCGCTCCCGCTTTCCAATCCAGGGTGCGCTGAAGCGTTTGACGCCAATCTTCTGAGGAAAAAGGTGCTGGCGCCAGGCGTGGGCTTTTCCATTTATTCAAAAGGGGCGGGAATGGGGCACGCCGCCATGCTGCCAGAGGGGTTTGAGGGTGGGTTTGATGGCTAGTCCGCGCGAAGGCACACGGGGGCAGTCCTCGCTTGAGGCGCTTTTAGCCTTTGCGGCGCTTTTGTGCGCGCTTGCAGTGCTTGCCCATGCGGCAAAGGCGCAAACGGAGGCTTTTTCCTCCTCCGTGGAGCAGGCGGATGCGCGCGTGTTACTTGCGCGCGAGGCGTTTTACATCGATTTGTCGGCAGGAATCATGCCGCGCTCCGCGCTGCAGCGCAACCTTACGGGCGTTCCTGCCTCTTCGGGGAAATGGCTTGCCTCGAACCGGAGCGGTGCGGTGCGCGAGCCTCTTTTCCACAGGATATCGGTTGATGCGGATGGGAGATACCATGTGCAAAGCGAATAGTTGGCGCGCACGCGCGTTCTGGTCCATTGACGCGGCATTCGCGCTGGTGCTGTCAGTCGCCATGTTTGCCATGCTCTCGGCCATGCTCCACTCTGCCAGCACAAGGGCATTGGGGGGCGCGGACGAGGCATCGGGCACGCTCCTTTCCGCGCGCTTTTCATCCTACGCGCTTGCGAGGGTGGAAGGCGGCGGGGAAGTTGACTTGCAGTCCGTGCTTGATAATACGGGAGGGAAGTATGCCAGCCTGCGCGTGGCAGGCGCCCAGGGGGAGATTTCATTTGCATTTGCCGGGGAGAAGGCAGGGGGCATCTACTGCACGCAAAGGCTGTATGTGCGCGGGGGCAGGATAGCAAAACTGGAGGCGTGCATTGGATGAGAAACGACTTCGCGTGCCGGGCAGGAAAGAAGCGTGCATTCCTGTTCAGCCTTGAGGCGGCATTCTCACTCACCTTGGTCATTGTGGCTTCCGCCTATTTGCTTTCCTTTGCCCCGCAGAAGGAGGAAGCGGGGGAGTTCCTCGCCTGCTCCGATGCCGCAGGCGCGCTTGCAAGGCTTCGGGCATTTTCCTCGCAGGAAAAGCTGCAGGCAGCAGTGGATGATGCTGGTGCACTTTTGGGCGCGTGCGTGGAAGCAGATGGTGCTGGCCTGCGCGCAAGCTCGTGCGGAGATAAGACAGGGGAAATAATTTCCTTCCCCTTTCCGGTTTGGTCAGGCGGCAAATTGCAGGATGCGCGCGCGTCGTGCCATCGGAGTACGTGAAGAATATAATGATTGGCTGAGAAAGGCGCCCATGCAAATGCGCGCGCAGGGAGCCACGGAATACCTAGTCCTGCTAGCTGTTGTGCTAATTGTGGCGCTGGTTTCGGTTGCGCTGCTTGGCTTTTTCCCCGGGATGGCGTCAGACGCGCAAATCACGCAGAGCAGGGCGTATTGGCAGTCTGCGCAGCCAATACAGATAACCGAGGCTGGCGGGCGAACGGGCAACAACGGCATATATGGCCAAC
>Ga0172370_10005676_pt1 | contig 16020 bp, 16 predicted proteins | sample LakKiv5m_FD_114538 | JGI IMG/M metagenome (GOLD analysis project Ga0172370, IMG submission 114538) | Freshwater microbial communities from Kabuno Bay, South-Kivu, Congo - kab_022012_11.5m | ecosystem: Environmental > Aquatic > Freshwater > Lake | place: Democratic Republic of the Congo...
GTATTTAGAACTTATATCTTTAACGTGTTTTTTGACGTCACGAATAAAATCGGAGCGATGGGATTCGCGATCAGAATCACTGGCCTTCATGAGTTTCTGAAAATTTTCTAAAGGAAATTTACTATCGATGGGCAGAAGACCCGCCTCGGTTTGGATGGCAATATCGACGATAACGCCAGTTTTGAAATGATGCTGTAGTAAAAAAGACTTTTTAGGGAACATCTGACCGACCAAATCTTTTAAAACTTGTTCACCGATATTACCGCGAAGTTTGGGGCTTTTCAGATAATCCTGCAAGTCACGCATCGACCTGCCCACTTCACTAAAGGCACCTGCTTCACGCTTTAGTTCGCCCATGATCTGGGAGGCGTGATCAAGACGGGCATGAAGATCCTGGTAACTTCTCTGAAGCGTTTGGGTGATCGCTTGGTTGTTGGTATTTAGTGAGCCTTGAAGTGACTTAAGCCACTCGATTAAGGTGTTATCCATCTTGGGCTCTCTGAGCTTTCTAGAGAGAGCAAAATACAAAATCAAAAAACCTAAGGAGATAAAAGTCAGGATCACAAATAGATCAAATGTCATATACTCATTGTACAGTGAGGAAGATAATTGAGACAAAAAAGAGGGGGCATGGTTTATTGCTGGCGACTATGGTGTTTTGGGGAATTTTTTTGGCGATGATATTTTTTGTAGATCCCGAGAGTGTGGCTGATTGGCCAATTAAGAGAGGGTACTTTTTCCCAGGAATTATTTTTTTTCTTTCGACATTTTTATTATCCAAATTAATACTTAAAAAGATATGGTTGGGGCTGTGGTGGTCAGTGGGGATTACCTTTTTTGTCTATCTAAGGATCTTTCATTTGGGGAACATCTTTAATGGTTTGTTGCTAATTGGGGTCTTGATTTGTGGACAGATTTATAGCTATATAAAGGAAGATAATAGTTTAATTAAACAAACTGATGCAAATATCGACAAAAAGAATGAACAAGACCTTGGAGGGACAGATTAATCAAATGCTTGTGGGGTCACTTTGTGAAATTAACGACCCCAAAACAATGGAGTCGGTTTTAAATGATTTATTAACTGAAACGGAGAGGGTGGCGATGATGAAGAGACTGGGAATTGCTCTATATCTAGATAAAGGCAGAAGTTATGACAACATCAAAAACAATCTGATGGTAAGTTCAGCGACAATTGCGACAGTGGCAGAAAACTTAGGTAGCGCAGGTTACGGCTTAATGATCAAGATGATTAAGGCTGAAGAGTGGGCAGAGGCGTGGACAAACAAAATTTCTAAAGGAGTACGCAAAATCATTCACAGCTAGTTATTGTCCTATATTTTTTGATATAATCCTGTCTAGCTCTTTAAACCAAGGAAGGAAGGATATTTCATGAATTCAGCAATAACGTTTTTTGCATTAATGACATTGATGTTTATGTTTCTGTACGCAGGAGTAGCCGCACTTTGTGCAGTTCCAGTGCATCAACTAGACTCGAGGATTCGCAACAACTTGTTGGTGATTGGATCAGCCTTAATTTGTCTGGGGATGGTCGCCATGACCGGTAGCATATTAACGATACTAAAAACCCCAGGTGCTTATGAATATTTAGATATAACTGCCATGAGTTGCTTCATTCTAAGCATGGGGGGTGCATTTGGATCCCTTGTGTGTTCGTTTGCAAAACGAAAAACTCTGGCAATTTATTTTGGCGTGGCATGGGTGGGCTTCATGATTATTGTGGCCTACGCGGAATTTCTCCAATTGTTTGTCCCCCGATAGCGAATGCTAAAGGGGGATTTTTTATGGCGAAAGGGGGAGAGTAAGATAAAATACAGCTATGAGTTTTGAAGAGGAATCACAGACTGGAGGGACACCACCGGTAAAGACGCCGATGATGACACTTGAAAAGGCAGTAGAAATGGGTGAGTATGACCCGGATAATTTGGTGGTTTTCCCCGAGTGGCACCAATTAAGCAAACACTTACAATGGGCGTATATAAGTAAGGGGATTGAAAATAGGCGACGATTTCTAAGAGTCCAATGGGCCAGAATTGCGAATGCGCCAGATTACAGTCAAAAGCCACACCTGCAAAGCACATTGCGGGGGATTGAAAAACAGACTAATGATTTGCAAATAGATGAAGAGAGGTTATCAAATGAGTATTTGGCTAGTTGATTTTTCGGGTTATATTTGGATAATTGTATATAGTGTCTAAGAAGATCGATATACCGATTGAGGTATTGAAAAAGTTATATATAGCTGAAGGGTTGTCGAGTAGAAGAATGGGAAAAATCTTGGGGCTTGCTTATTCAACCGTTGATAGAAAAATCCGAGAATTCGGTTTTCCGATCAAGACACTTGCTGCGGCACACATAAAAACTCATAGAAAAAAATTTGATGGTGATTTACAAGAAATGGCATATTTGATAGGTTTTAGAACAGGCGACCTGAGAGCAAGAAAATTTTATCCAAATAGCGAAACTATAAAAATTGACTGTGGCTCCACAAGGACAGATCAAATTGACCACATAAAAGAGCTATTCAACAAGTATGGACATATCTGGATTAGTAAACCAACTAAACTCAACAAAGTTCAAATCGAATGTTTTGTGGATCTATCGTTCGATTTTTTGCTTAAGAAATATAAATCTTTCCCTAAATTTATAACTACAAGTCAGACTTCATTCATGTCATGTCTAGCCGGTTTTATAGATGCCGAGGGTTGCTTTATGACACCCACCAAAATCACACGAGTTGTCTTTACTCTTGGCAACTACGAACTCAAATTGTTAAGACAGATAAAGCAGCGATTAGAAAGATTGGGTATCTCGGTAAAAATCTATCTTGGATCCAGAAAGGGGCGAATTGGGACAGAAGGATACCGTCAAAAAAATGATTATTGGCATCTGAACATCCATCGCAAAGCCGACTTATTGAATTTTATATATCTAATAAAACCATACTTAAGATACAAAAGGAAAATTGATGATGCTGATATGGTTAAGAATATCTTGGAAGAACGCCTTGAGAAACTGAAGTCCACCAAGATGGTAAAATTTACGCATGGCTAAGTTCTATATTACAGCTGCGATTCCATACGTGAACGCAAAACCACACATTGGGCACGCTTTAGAGTTTATTCAAACTGATGTGATTGCTAGATATAGGAGAATGTTAGGCGATGATGTTTTAAAACTGTCGGGAGGGGATGAAAATGCTTTGAAAAATGTTCAAGCCGCAGAAAAAGCAGGTCTCCCATTACAGGAATTTATTAATACAAATACGGAGTTATTCCATGGTCTTTCTAAAAAACTTAATGCCGAATTCAATGTTTGGCAGAAAGGTAGCGACACAGAACACCATTATCCATCTAGTCAAGAGTTATGGAGGAGATGTGAAAAGAACGGAGATATATATGAACAGACGTATAAGGGACTTTATTGTGTCGGATGTGAAGCATTTTATTCCCCAGATGAGTTAAACGAAATGGGTGAATGCGGAGAGCATCCCGGCAAGAAACTTGACAATATTGAGGAAAAAAACTTTTTTTTTAAACTATCTGGATATCAAGAGAAACTAATTCAGTTGATTGAAACCGGAGATATGAAGATAGTTCCTGAAACTAGAAAGAATGAAGTGTTATCTTTTATAAAATCAGGGCTGAAAGATATAAGCATCTCTAGATCCAACGAACGGGCAAAAAATTGGGGGGTTCCGGTCCCAGGAGATGATTCCCAGAGAGTTTATGTCTGGTTCGACGCGTTAAATATTTACCAGTCAGGTGTCGGGTTTGGTTGGAACGAGGAAATGTATAAAAAATGGTGGCCAGCAGACTTACATGTAATAGGAAAAGGAATTACAAGATTCCATGCAGTGTATTGGCCAGCATTTTTGATGTCTGCAGGCTTGAGTCTTCCTAAAAAATTGTTTGTACATGAATATTTCACTGTTGACGGCCAGAAAATGAGTAAGACCGTTGGGAATGTATACGACCCCATTTCGATCTTAGATAAATATGGAGCGGATCCGTTGCGATATTATTGTCTCGCTAAGATTTCCCCTTTTACAGATGGTGATTTTTCTGAAGAGAAATTCAAAGAGTCATATAGCTCAGATCTAGTAAATGGGATTAGCAATCTGCTTGCCAGAACGACTGCATTGTGCGAAAAACATGGAGGTTATCCCTATAATGAGGTCAAACACCCTAATCTGTTGTGGACATCTGTCTCGAGTGAGATCGAGGCATTTCGTTTTGACAAAGCACTGTGGTTGATTTGGGAGGTTATTAAAAATACTGATGAGTTACTCAGCAACAAAAAGCCTTGGTCAATAAACCTGAAGAGCGAAGAGGAACAACTTACTTACCAAGTAATATTGAACACTGCAGTAAATAACTTAAGGCATGCAGGAGAGTGTTTAAAACCATTCTTGCCCGAAACCTCAGAAAAAATATTGAAAATGTTATCTGGTCCATCGATTCAGCGGGGAGAGAATCTGTTTAACCGTATAAGGGATGGATTTCCACCTTCGCGGGAATGACAAACTATGATTGATACACACTGCCATCTGACTGAGGAAAGATTGATGTCTGATATTGAGGGGGTTTTGGCAAGAGCAAATGAAAATGGAGTAGAAAAAATAATTGTGCCGGGAACGAGTGATGAAGATTCTAAAAAGGTTGTAGGATTAACGGAAAAATATGATGATGTTTACGGATTAGTGGGGGTACATCCAGAAGAGATTGCACATTGCACATTTGACATTGCACATTTAAAGAGATTGATTGTAGAAAACAAGAAAATTGTAGGAGTAGGTGAGATCGGGATGGAAAATTACGAAAGAACTCAAGAACCCAAGAACGCAAGACAGATGCCAAATCTAAAGACTCAAGAAAGTATTTTTAGAGAACAGTTGGAGTTGGCGTTGGAGATAAATAAACCAGTAGTGATTCATAACCGACAGGCGGATGAAGAAATAATGGAGGTGTTAAAGAACCTACCAAAGCAACCGAGAGGACAGTTTCATTGCTGGGCGGGGAACGAAGAAATGTTGAGATGGGTACTTGATAGAGGTTACTATGTCAGCTTTTGTGGAAACATAACTTTTAAATCGGCGGATGAATTGCGAAGATTAATAAAACTGGCGCCCAAGGAACGACTCCTTTTAGAGACAGATTCCCCCTATTTGTCCCCGGAGCCACTGAGGGGGACACAGAATGAGCCGAAAAATGTTAAAATAACAGCAGGGTATATAGCAAAATTGCTTGATATATCAATTACTGAATTAGATAGGATTACTACAGAAAACGCCGAATGTTTATTTTTCGATATTTAATCAAGAGATTCCCCTGGGCATCGCAGAGATTACTAGAAATATTGCCAGGGTCTTTTAGTTGGACGCTGATTCTTTTTCCGGTGTGGGGATCATTTGTAACTCCTCTTTTGGTGGCATATTACATCATTATCTTTGATGTCTATTGGCTTTATCGCTCGATGAGTCTGGCGGTTCTTTCATTACTGGCCCACTTTCGAATCAAGGCGGGTGAAAATTATGATTGGATGGGTGACGTGCGAGGTTTTGCAGATTGGAAAAAGGTTCATCACGCGGTGGTGATACCGACATACAAAGAACCAGGGCACACCTTAATTAGAACTCTTCAGAGTCTACAAAGCCAGACGGTGGGCGCCAAACAAATGATTCCAATTATCGCTTTTGAAGAAAGAGCGGGAGAAGAATTAAATAAAGAAAGAGAAGAATTAATAAGGAAACACTTTAAAGATATCTTTTCGGCGATTGTATTTTCATATCATCCTGCTGGACTAGCTGGGGAAGTAGTAGGTAAATCTGCTAACACATCTTGGGCGGCGAAAACATTAGAAAAAGAAATGCCTAAACACAAGATGTGGAACAGTGAAATGATGACAATCTCCTCAATGGATGCAGATGTGGTGATTCACCCCAATCACTTCGCGGAGGTGACATTTAGATTTTTAGACAACCCTCATCGATACCGGCGAATTTGGCAGGGAGCGATAATGTTTTACAACAATATTGAAAAAATACCTTGGCCAATGAGAGTTTTTAATCGCATTGCCAGTGTAGTTTATATGGGAATGTTGATGAGACCAGATAGGCTAATAAATTTTTCTACCTATACTTTAAGCTACAAACTCTTGAAGGAGATAGGGGGATGGGACAACGATGTAATTCCAGAAGACTACAGACTTTTCTTTAAGGCATATTACGCGACAGGCGGGGAAGTGGAAGTAGAACCAATCTTCTTGCCAGTCTTTGCCGATGCGGCGGAATCGGTGGGCTTTATGAGTACATTTGTTAATACATACGAACAAGTTAAAAGATGGGCCTGGGGAGCAAGTGATGACGCCTATATCATCAAGGGTTATTTTATTGACAATAGGGCACCTTTTTGGGACAAGACAATTAGGGTTACAAAAGTTTTAGAAGATCATTTTCTTTGGCCGGTCAATTGGTTTGTCTTAACCTTGGGAGCAACCCTTCCTCCTCTACTTAACCAAAACTTTAGTCTGACGGTAATTGGCAGAACCTTACCACAAGTATCTTCGGCTATTTTAACCATGTCATTGGTTAGTTTGATGGTAATTATTTTTGTTGATTGGAGAAGTCGACCAAAGGTTAAAGATTTACCGTTATGGAGAAAGATATTTTCTCCGTTTGAGTTTGTGATATTGCCATTGGTGGGTTTCTTTTTTACCGCTCTGCCCGGACTAGACGCGCATACCAGACTAATGATGGGAAGATATATCGAATATCGGGTGACGGAGAAAGTTTAAGAGATGAGGTCGAAGTGTTTGAGTCGTTCTAAATGACCTGTTTGAATTGCGTGAAGGCTGGCATAGATGCCTTTTTCTTTTACTAACTGGGCGTGGGTGCCACTCTCCACAACCTTTTTCTTGTCCAAGACAACAATAGAGTCTGCCTTCTGAATGGTGGATAGGCGGTGGGCAATGATAATCGTGGTCCGGCCATTAATGAGTTTTTCTATGGCGTCCTGAACGAGCATCTCAGAATGAGAATCGAGAGCAGAAGTGGCCTCATCGAGGATTAAGATCTTAGGGTTCTTAAGGACAGTTCTGGCGATAGAAAGTCGTTGTTTTTGTCCGCCAGACAGCCTTATACCCCTTTCCCCAATTAAGGTGTTTAACTTTTTTGGTAATTTGTCGATAAATTCCCAGGCGTTAGCAACTCGGCAGGCAACCTCAAGTTCTTCTTCAGAGGCATTGGCTTTGGCATAACGGAGATTTTCGGCAATAGTATCGGCAAAGAGAAAACTTTCCTGCATGACGGTGACGACGTTGTCCCGAAGTGATTTAAGAGAAAGATCTCTAATATCTATGCCGTCTATTTTTATTGATCCCTTGTTGGGATCAAAGAAGCGAATCATTAAATTGGCTACGGTGGTTTTACCCACTCCAGATCGACCAACCATGGCCAGGGTTTTGCCCGGTTCGACAGATAGATTAAGACCCTTAAAAACCTCTTGACCGCCTTTTTCGGGGTAGATAAACCAAACATTATTAAACTCAATTTTCCCTTTAACTTTTTCCAAAGTAATGGGGTGATTAACTTCGGTGATGGACGATTTTTGATCAAGAATCTTAATGTAGTCTTTGATACCTATCTCGGCGTATCTAACGTCCCAGTAAATCCAAGAGAGGGCAAAAAGTGGCTCGCGAATAATTTGAGAGTATTGCCACATCAAAAACATGGTACCGACGGTAAAAGTGCCGTTGTAACCTAAATAAACGATGTAAGTGAATATTCCAAAGGTCCAGATATCGGTAATGATGTCACTAACGACGGATTGATTGTTAATCTTCTCCATCTTGTAGTTATTGCCGATAAGTTTTCGAGTAACTTTGTGCAACTTGCCGATTTCTAGGTGCTCGGAACAAAAAGATTTAACGATCCGAATGTTTGAGACGACTTCCCAAAAATGACTATACTCGCGGTCCCAGATTCTGTTTTGCTTCTTCTCTAGACTACTTAGGGCCTTGAAGCGCCAGTATTTGATTGCCCAGTAGGGAAGAAACATGGTAATGGAAGCGATCCCGATGACTAAATTGAAGCGCATTACAATAATGACGGCGACGATGGCGGTAACGATACCGGGGATAAGCTGAGTACCAACACTACTGATAATACTTCTGACGCCATCAACCCCTCGGGAGATCCGACTCATGATTTTGCCGGAATGGGTTTTGTTGAAATAGTCAATGGAGAGGGTAAGGATGTGCTTAAAACCAATCTGTCGCATGTGATGACTAAGTTTCATTCTCAAGATGGAGGCGGCATACATAGACGCCTGATTGAGAAGGGTGAGTGTCAATCTAAGTGAGATATATAGGACTAAAAGATTTAAAAGGGTTGGCTTTTTAAACAAAAAAAAGGTGGTAGGTGCCTTGGAAATGATATCGAAAATACTTTTAGTAATAAGGGGAAAGATGTTTTTACTGACTGAGAGAACCAGAATAATTATGGAAATACCAAACAATCTACCCCAAAAGGGTCTGGCAATTTTAAAGACTCGAACAAAATTATTTTTGGGGGCCACAACTGAATTTAACCACGTTTCGGATGTATTATGGAAGTATGAACCTGTGGACGGAAAGTTTGTGGGGCGATGAAGCGTTTTCGGCTATGGCGGTGAGGTTACCCTTTATGGAAATGATCAAGGTGGTTATGAAAGATACGGCGCCGCCGTTGTTTTACTTCTTGGGTTTTTTGTGGCAAAGATTAACTGGTGGATCAGAAGTTGGACTTCGATCTTTGAGCTTGATTCTAGTTTTAATAGCAGGAGTTTTTGCGGGATTGACGGTTTTAGAATTGAGTAAAAACAAAGTAAACGGAATATTGGCGTTTTTATTGACGATCCTCTCACCTTTTCTTTTTACTTTCGCTTTTGAATGGAGAATGTATGCCCTATTGTCGGCGACGATCACGATGTCTAGTTACGCATTCCTGACGAAGAAATGGAAATTGTATGTTTTAGGATCTGCTTTGGCTCTCTATACTCACCACTTTGCTGTTTTTACAATTTTTGTTCAATTCCTAGTCTTTATGGTGACCGAGTTTAAATGGAGACAGCCAAAGACTTGGCTCAAAACCCTGTGGCCTTATTTAATGATTGGGCTGATTTATAGTTTTTGGCTTTATCCGATGTATTTACAAATAATTCGAGTCAGGGGAAGTGGTTTTTGGCTGTCGAGGCCCACGTTGAACGATGTTGCAGATACATCATGGAGATTAATTCTGGGAGGGGTGAGTGAAAAATGGAGATTGTTATCAGCGGGAATAATTTTGTTATTGTTGACTTTTAAAGAATGGCGTTTGGGTTGGAAGTTTTCTCAAGCAATTTTTATTGGAACGGCACCTATATTCATCTCAGCTGGCTTATCGTATGTGATTACGCCAATTTTTTACGATCGATATTTACTTTCAGTAATACCGATGATGGCAGTGGCATGGAGTTTGGGTACAAAAAAAGAAATAAAGTTTGGATTAATGTTTTTGTTGTTAATTTTCGGGTTGGAATCTTACGCCAAATTTACTCACCCTACAAAGAGGCCTTTTCGAGAAATGGCCATGGAAATGAAGAGAGAGCTAAAAGATGGCGATGTGCTACTTAATTACAATGGTGCGGCACATCATTTGTGGGAAAGTAAATACTATGGCGTACCGGCACCAATTTATACCCCAGGGGGACCTTTGCCCTTATATGTAGGTACGGCACAAATGACAAAAGAAGATACGACCGAGAAAATTCCGGTCCCAAAAAGGAGGTTGATTGTGATTTCGAGCGAGACAACTTCCAAAATGATTCTACCTTCTTATAGAATGGTAAAAGAGAATTACCACCAAGACTTGGGATATAGCATATGGGTAAGAAAATAGTTAGATTTTTGGAAAAGCACGAGCTGCTAATTTTCATTCTGATTGGGGTGGCTATTTTGCGCATTCCCAGTTTGTTTGAGCCAAACAGGTACGCTGATGAAGATATCTACCTGACGATGGGAATGGCGATTAGGAGGGGTTTGGCTTTGTATCGGGATATACACGACAACAAGCCACCGATGATATATTACACGGCGGCATTGGCAGGCAGTGTGATGGGCTTTAGATTGTTACTTTTGGTTTGGAATTTAATTAATGTGGTTATAGTTTACAAACTGGCTGGATGGTTTCTTAATAAAAAGTGGACCGTTTTATTGGCGACTTCTTTATTTGGCATCTTTTCGACCATTCCCCTACTTGAGGGTAACATTGCAAACGGTGAGGTCTTTATGATTATGCCGGCAGCGGCAGGAACGTTAATTTTCCTAAGGAAGATTAAAGTACCACGCCGACAACTTCGTAGTCAGGCGGGCAAGGAAAAGCTGTGGGGATATTTGGTGGCGGGGGGGCTGTTTGCGGTTGGGTTTTTGTACAAGATACCGGTAATTTTTGATTTAATTGCTTTACTAATTTGGTTTATCTTTTACGAAGCTGAATCTTGGAAAGATTTATTTAAGAGATTTTTTGACAAGAAAGTTTGGTTGCTGGGAATTGGCTTTTTATTACCCATTGTTTTATCTTTGGTATTATATTTCGCTCAGGGTGCAGGGGAAACTTATGTTAAGGCAACATTGGGACAAAATGTCGGATATGTATCGTCGTGGGAAGGGGGAAGGGCTCCGTTTTATCAGAGTGGAATGTTTCAGCGTGGTGTGATATTGGTGACATTGTCCCTACTTATCTTCTTTTTTCGAAGAAAAATGGGTGGTAAAAGAAGTCTTATATTGCTGTGGTCGGCGTTTGCGATTTTTGGGGCAAATTTATCAGGAAGGCCATATCCACATTATTTAATCCAGGTGGTGACCCCGTTGGTGATTTTGGTGGGTCTACTTTTTGAGTCGAAGAGCGTGTCGTTTTATCTGAACTCTTTATTGGTTGTTCTGGTATTTGGGGGTAGTTTATTTTGGTACAAATACTGGTATTACAAAAGTCTGCCTTATTACAAAGACTTTATCGAATATGCAGCCGGTGGAGAAACGAAAGATAAATATTGGAAGAGTTTTGGTGATGGAGTGCAACAGAATTATTTAGTGGGAAAGTTGGTAAAGATAATTACAAGCCCTACGGATCATATTTTTGTATGGGGGACGGAGCCGGCAATATATTTTCTGGCGGAAAGATTGCCAGTAGGAAAATATACTGTTTCCTATCACATCTTGGATTTTGGGGCGAAAGAAGAAACGATGACAAAATTAAAAAAAGAAATGCCAAAAGTGGTGATGACAATAGATAGCGAAGGGGCAGACTTTGATGAATTGCGGATGTTTCTGGATGAGAAGTATGTACCTATTGATAAAATTGGCCAGGCCAGGGTATATTGGCGACTGATAAAGAAATGAAAAAATGGAATTTCAGTGAATATATGCTGGGACTGTCTTCGTTCGTGATTTTTTTAACGGGCGGAGCAACGATTTATTTGTGGAAGGATCTGCCACCACTGATTCCTTTTTTTTACAGTTTGCCTTGGGGGGAACAACAGTTGATAAAAAAAGAAATGTTTGCCGGTGGGCTGGTAGTGTTATTACTATTAAACGTTTTTAACTATTTTCTGGCTATAAAAATGGTAAAGAATGACGAAGTAGTTTCAAAGACAATTTCTGGCGCTACTACTTTGTTGGCGATAATTTACCTGACCTCTTATTGGCAAGTATTGATGATCATAAAATGATGAACTTATTGTGGTGGCCGATGTCCTTGGGGTTGGTTACATCGATGATCTTGACACCGCTGACAATTATTTTGTTTAAAAAAATGGGTTGGGTGGTTGACCCGACAAAGACCCCACATCCGGCACATACCCACAAAACTCCAGTACCAAAAGGGGGTGGATTGCCGATATTGGGAGGCATATTGGTAGTGGCGTATTTTTGTTTGCCGATAGACAAGCACCTGACGGCGATTCTTTTGGCATTGGCCCTGACCATTACAGTTGGGGTGATTGATGATGTTAAACCGTTACCTCCGAAACTTCGTCTAGTGACTAATTTGCTGGCGGCAATGATAGTGGTATCGGCAGGTATAGGGATTGCTTTTGTAACCAATCCTTTGGGGGGTGGAGTGATTGATTTGACAAGACCAAGGATAGGGATTGACCTTTTTGGTCATCACGAAATTTGGCTTTGGCCAGATATTTTTGCCTTAATTTGGATTCCATTTGTAATGAACGCGGTCAACTGGTCAAGTGGAACTGATGGCCAGGCAAGTGGGGTACTGGCGATAGCAGCGTTGATAATTGGCCTACTTTCTTTGTCGTACAGTGCAGACATTGCCCAGTGGAATGTGGCCATTTTAGCTTTCGGATTACTGGGAACTTTAGTTCCCTTGACCATTTTTCATTTCTATCCACAACAAATTATGCCGGGTTATGGGGCGACGACGGGCGTCGGGTTGCTGCTTGGTGTTTTGTCGATTTTGTCGACGACAAAAATTGGGACGATGATTGTGGTTTTGGGGATTCCTCTGATAGATGCCGTGTACACCATCGTGCGGAGAATCTCGGCAAGAAAATCACCTTTTTTGGGAGACAGGGGACACCTTCACCATCGAATGCTGGAAAGGGGTTGGGGGAAAAGGAGAATTGCTTTGTTTTATTGGACGGCGACTGGTCTTCTGGGAATGACGGCGCTCAAATTTAACGCACAGACCAAATTATTTGCTATATTAGGCTTAGTCATATGGCTATACTTTGGGGTTTATTCAAAACGACCAGACCGAGGCAGTGGATAAAAAACTTAGCTCTTTTTGCACCTATTGTTTTTTCAGGTCTATTGTTTACAGAAGGGTATTTTTGGACGGTACTGGAAGCGGCGGTAGTTTTTACGGTTTTGTCGGCGGCAGTATATTTATTGAATGATTTAATTGATGTCCCGTCAGACAGAATACATCCATTTAAAAAGAAAAGGCCGATTGCTTCTGGTGAATTGCCAGTGGCGATAGCAGTGTTTGCGATGATTACCTTATTTGTCGTGGCATTGGCTTGGTCATTACAGATTACGTATTTTTTCTTTTTAACAGCATTGACGTATCTGATTATGCAGATTTGCTATACCTTGTTTTTAAAACGGGTGACAATTGTTGACGTCTTAACGATTGCGTCGGGCTATATTCTAAGGGTTTATGCAGGAGGATTTGCAATTAACGCCCATATGGACGTTTGGTTTTTATTAACGGTAGTTTCTGCATCATTGTTTTTGGCAGTTGGAAAAAGACGATGTGAGATGACATTAATGAAAGCACAGGGAGGTGGGGGGGCTGTCAGGGCAACTCTTAAACACTACACCGAGTCTCTTTTGGACATCTATACGGCAATGTTTGCCACAGCAACCTGGGTAACTTATGCCTTATTTACTTTTAACCACCCAAGGATAATCCCTAAGGGGTTGGTTTTGACATTTATGACTGACTTACCGAGGACGTTAATTTCGGAAAAACTTTTGATGATTACCACCCCGCTGGTGATATATGGGGTGATGAGATATTTACAGCTTATTTATGAAAAGAATGAAGGGGAAAGCCCAGAGCGGATTTTGTTGACCGATAAAGCGCTGTTAACAGCGATGGGTTTGTGGGGTTTTTTGACTGTCGGGCTCCTCTATTACGTAGGAGCTTGAGGGGGGTCATTGAACGAGTTTGGCGTATTGGGCAGAGATCCAACCCTTGTTTTGGGTTTGGTAGTAGATTTGGATCCACTGGTTGGTAGGGTCTTTCTGAATAAATGAATATTTGTCACCAGGATTGATGCGAATAAGAATGGCGGCTGAAGATTCGGGATTGGATCTGACATTTAAATAATTGGTCGGAGTATTAAGAATCTCAACGTAAGGAAGAGCTGGGACGGCGGAACCGCTGGCCTGCTTGGGGAGTTGAATAATTGGGGTGGTTGAACCTTTTACCGCCGGAGTCGGGGTAGCGCTGACGGTAGCGACAGGAACAACCTCTAGGGTTGGGGTCGGAACAGGGACAATGGTCTGAGTGGCAAGCTGAGCATTAATGACCAACCTTTGACCGGCTTTGACTGAGGCTTTAACAATTTTGTCTTGGTAACCCGGACTAGTTAAGGTAAAAGTGTGAGGACCGACAGTAACGGAGTCAGTTTTTAAGGGAGTAAAACCAGACGGAACACCATCAATGGTAACGGAAACAGTGTCTGGATTGGAAATAACACTAACTTCAGAGGAATCCTTTTTAGTAAGTTGTTCGAAAGAGAGGGTGTGGCCGTGTGCCTTAGAATTATCGGCGGATAATTGTCGTTCAACATAAGTTAAGACTCCTGGATTCAAAGTAACCTTACCTTCCCAAGATGAAAGCGAGGGATCGGTGGAAGTGACTTTGACGGTATATTGACCAGCCTTGAGAGTTTCAGAATAGAAAGGACTCTGGCCCAAGGCTTTACCATCAAGAAAAATATTAGCTTGGGGATTTACAGTGACCTGAAGACCAGCCTTTTGTTCAATAAAAGGCACATTGCAACCGGCGAGAAAGAAACTAGCAATGATAACGAATAACAAACTGAACCTGTTTTTCATGGTCAAGCTATCTTACCAGATACCGGCCAACAGAGGCTAGGTTCGTTTGGTGATAAAATTGGGGAGATTGGCCGGGTACCAGAGTGGCTAATGGCGAGGTCTGCAAAACCTTCGATTCGTGGGTTCGAATCCCATCCCGGCCTCACGACATAAAAAACATTAACTAGATTCTCCGACTTTGATGATGGCTTCGACGAGGCGGTTGCTATAACCCCATTCGTTGTCATACCAGGCCAAAACCTTAACCATATCCCCATCGACAACGCGGGTCATACCCAGATCAACAATGGCGGATTCAGAGCGACCAATAATATCGCTACTGACAAGGGGGTCAAAGGTGGCGTCGAGAACTCCTTTCCACAATGGATCGCGGGCGGCATCTAAAAACATTTGATTAATTTCTTCGACACTGGTGGTGCGGTTGGTAATAAAAGTGAAGTCGGTGATAGAGCCGGTAATGACAGGAACACGCAGGGAAATGCCGTCAAAGAGTCCACGTAGTTCGGGAATGGCTAGGGTAGCAGCGATAGCGGCGCCAGTACTAGTGGGGACGATGTTTGATCCAGCTGCCCGAGCGCGGCGTAAATCTTTATGTGAATTATCTTGTAGGTTTTGGTCATCGGTATAACCATGAACGGTTAAGAGCATGGCTTTTTTAACACCCAGTTTGTGTTGCATAATGGCAGCGACAGGGGCGACACAGTTGGTGGTACAGGAAGCGTTACTGATAACTGAGATCGAGTTCAGATGATCTTTATTTAACAATTCATCGTTAACACCCAAGACAACGGTTTCAACATTGCCGCCCTTGGCTGGAGCAGAGAGGATGACGTGTTTGGCGCCAGCGGTGATGTGTTGTTTGGCCAAATCTTCTTTGGTAAAGGCACCAGTGGACTCGACAACAACAGAAACGTTATATTTAGACCAAGGAATTTTTAAGGGATCTCGCTGTGCTAAAACTGGGATTTTATAGATTTCTTTTTCGGTTTCTATTTTTATATATCCTATTAAGGGGTCAGCATCGGTGGCGAGCTTAGGATCTTGTAAGTCTTCACCTTCAATGGGGAAGGAGAGTGGACCATAAGCGGTGTCGTATTTAAGTAGGTGGGCCCAAGCACTAGCGGACATCGAGCCAGAGGTGTTGATAGCGACAAGTTTTAATTTTTCAGTGTGTTTTTTTAGCCAAACACGAGTAGCTGAACGACCGATTCGACCGAAACCATTGATTGCAAATGAAACCATTTTTAAAAAGTATTTAGTATCTATGATTTAGTATACATCCATTGATTGTCATCAGGATGACATTTAAGATTTGTGTTTAATCATTTCGAGGAGGGGGTGAGTACCAGTGGCCATATATTCCAGCATGGCACCGCCGCCGGTGCTGACAAAACTAAA
>Ga0172370_10005679_pt1 | contig 16019 bp, 8 predicted proteins | sample LakKiv5m_FD_114538 | JGI IMG/M metagenome (GOLD analysis project Ga0172370, IMG submission 114538) | Freshwater microbial communities from Kabuno Bay, South-Kivu, Congo - kab_022012_11.5m | ecosystem: Environmental > Aquatic > Freshwater > Lake | place: Democratic Republic of the Congo...
CGCGTCGAACTGACAGCCGACGTGTCGGCCAAGGGCGATGAGCGTCTCGGCCTTGATGGCGCTCTCACCGCTGAACCACCGCAGAACCTGCCGCCGATGTACACCCATCGCGCGAGCGACGTCGGCTTGCTTGAGGTTGGCGATCTCCATCTGCTCGAAGAGCTGCCCGAGCAGGATGGTGACCTGCGTCCCAGCGATGAGCTCCTCCGCCAGTCCGGGTCGGCGGGGCATGGCGCCCAGCGCGGCCTCGACCTCTTGCCGTTCCGCCTCAGTGATCATGGTTCTTCCTCCCCTTTTTGGGACCCGCCCCACCTGCAACGGACTTCAATACGACGGGCTCGCGCTCCAGCTTCGCCACACACTGGCGCAGCGCAACGATGTCTTGCTCGACACGGTCGAGCAACTCTTCGTCTACATTCGTCTTTCCCGACTTCTGCTCCGCGCCTGCGAGGACCAGCAGCTCCAAGACCTGGCCGAGCGCAGTGCATCGACCTACTCGCCCACCGTAGAACCGCACGCCGTTGCAGCGGATCTCGAACAACCCGCTTCGCCCCCTGAGCCGTGACATGCCGTTCATGCGGACCATCCTGTCCAGCGGCGTACCAGCCAGCGCGCGGGACGTTTTCAGTGCACGCATGACATCTTCCTCCGGCGTCATCCCATCCCTCGCGCGCACCCAGGCAGACGTCGCCAGGATGACCGCCACCGATCCGACGGCGAGCCGCTCGAGCCCGCCGTCTCGCAGCAGTGTAGACAAATCTGTCAACACGTCAACCCCCGCCCGACGGTCGTCACGCCCGAGCGGTCGAAGACCTCGGGGAAGGCGAGGTGCCAGTGGAAGAAGGCGTATTGACGCGCGAGGCGCTCGACCTCGGCCCTGACGGCGGGCGGCAGGGCCTGACCGGTCTCGAGCAGGGGGAGCAGCTCGGCGTTGGTCAGCGGCGGGATGTCGGCACGGCGGAGCCAGACGAAGGCCGCGCACCAGGCGTCCGCGACGAGGCGGGCGTGGCGGTAGGCCGGCGAGGCGAGGTAGGCGTCGTAGGCGGCGGATTTGCGGGCCACGTCAGCCAGCGTCGCGTCCGACTCGGCGTCGAGGGCCCGCATGCGGTCGCGCAGGGCGTCGAAGTCAATGGCGATGCCGGCGGCGGAGAAGAGGCTCGGCTGCTTGCGCGCGGCCTGGTTTCGCTTGCGCTGCTCGGTGGTGACCTTTTTGTCGTCTCCTTCGAGGGCCGCGATGGCCTCATCGGGGATTCCGACGAGCCGACCGTCATCGCCGCGGCGCAGAAGGAGCGCCGGCGTCGTGCCAAGCAGCGCGTTGCCGCATTGGATGTGGCTGTCGAGGAAGGACAGGGGCTTGCCGGGCTCGATGGCCTCCATCCAGAGGCTGATCTTGCACAGCTCGACGGCCATGGGGTTGAGGTCGACGCCGTAGAGGCACCGGCCGACGACGTCGCGGCGGGCGGCTTGCTGGGCCTCGGGACTCGGCTCGTCGTCGCCCGTGCGAATGGTCGCGAGGCGGCGGGCGATGCGGCGGGCGGCCGCGACCAGGAAGTGGCCGGAGCCGCAGGCGGGGTCGCAGACCTTGAGATCGAGCAGCGCACGCTCGGCCTCGGCGGCGGTCGGCTTGCGGGCAGCCTCGTCGAGGACCGGGTCGAGGGCGGAGTCGAGCAGGCAGTCGACGAGGGACGCAGGGGTGTAATAGCTGCCGGTGGTCTTGCGTTCGTGGCCGGCGGCCGTGCCGAGCTTGAACTGCACGGCCTCGCGCTCGAGCGTCGGGTGCTGCTCGAGGAGGGCCTCGTAGATGCTGCCGAGCTCTTCGGCGCCGAGGTTCTGCCAGGAGACGGGGCGGCGCACGGGGCCGTCCGCGACGAAGCTGAGCGAGCGCAGGGCGGCGAGCAGGTCCTCGTTGCGCAGGTCGGCCGCGTCGAGGTGCGGCGTCGCGTCGGGGCCGAAGAGGAACGAGCCGAGCGCGGGCAGGCCGAGGCCCGGGCAGCCCTCGCGCAGGGCGCCTAGCGTGAGGCGCAGGCCGCGGTAGAGGTCGACGTGGTGCGAGCCGCGGTGGCGCTCGGCGAGGGCGCGCAGGCGGGTGGTCGAGAAGTGGCGGGCGAAGCGCTCGCGGGCGATGGCCGTCGCGCCAGGATCGATAAGCGCGCCGCGGTCCTCTGCGACGAAGAGGAAGATCAGCCGGTAGACGAGGCGGAGCAGCTCCCGGTAGAGCTGCTGCGTGTCGAGGGCACCGGACGCGAGCGCGTCGTGCAAGGCGCGGTTGTCGCGGGCGCGCAGGAAGCCGCGTCCGAGGGCCTCGATGGCGCCCTCGACGCCGGCGCGGAGCTTGTCGAGCGCGCGGACGCCGTCGGTGCGGGCGCCCTGGAACCACTGCTCGAGCCAGCAGGCCTCGGGCTTGTCGGCTTCGACCCGGCTCTGGTGGCAGAGGAGCCAGAGCAGGCGGAACTCTGCGAACTGCTCGTCGGCGAAGATCGCCTGCAGGTCGAACTCGACGTAGGCCTGCCGCGTCAGGCTCTTCGAGTCGCGCAGGAGGCGCAGCGCGAGGCCGTTCGAGACGAAGGCCCAAAGGTGCGCGTCGGAGCGGTTGAGGAGGTCCTGCACGAGGCTGTGGGGCGAAGCCGACGAGGCGCCTGCGACGCCCTTGGTGCGGCGATCGAGCGAGACGCGCGCGCCGAGAAGGTGGATCGCCGTGTGCTGCCAGGCGTGCGAGAGGGCGTAGCTGCGGCCGTCAAGCTCGATGGCGCGGGCGGGCAAGAGGCGGCCGAAGCCGAGCTCGGCGAAGAGGGGCAGGAGCCAGCGCTCGCGCGTGACCGACGTCGCGGCGTCGGACTCGGGGAGCTTGTCGAGCGCGTCCTGGAACATGCGCCAGGCGCCCGTCAGACGAGCCCACGAGCGCCCGATGACCTCGCCGAAGCGCTCGGACGGGCCGAGGTGGTAGGCCTCCTGCGTGACGCCGGAGGGCGGGCGATCGCCCGTGATGCGCTCGAGCAGGTCCATGGGGAGCAGGCCGCCGACGGTGCGTACGGCGGAGTGGGCCGAGCGGCCTGGCGGTGGCGAGGTGCGGCTCATGCGGCGCCTCCGGTGGCCGGCAGGTACACGTAGAGGCCCAGCACGTCGACCGGAAGGTGCGGCTCGACCCGCAGCGCGCGGACGCGGGCGTGGGCGGCGCGGCGGACGCGGCGGTGGGCTTCGAGCAGCTCGGCCGCGCGGCGGGCGGCAAAGTCGTCGATCCAGGGACGGAACGCGTCGAAACGCTCGAGGATGCGACCAAGCTGGGCCGAGGCGAGGTCGACCGGGATGTTCTCGGTCGGCTCGAGCGCGAGCAGAGGCTCGAGGCCGTCGGGCTCGAGCCACTCGGGCGTCTCGGGGCTGCCTCGGAAGCCTGCGAGCTGGACCTCCTCGGCGAGTTGGGGCCGGTCGAGGCCGTCCCGGCCCGGGCTGACGAGGCCAAAGCGCAGGCGCAGGAGCAACAGCGTCGTGCGGCGCGTGACACCCCGCGTGCGGATGACGGCCGCGCGGCGGGCGGGACCGTCGAGCTGCGGGTCGAGCGCCGCCTTCCAGACGTGGTCGGCGACCGCCGTCACGAGCGGATGCGTGCGGACGAGCACCTGCCCGCCGGGCGGCGGCGCGGGGCGGAAGACGAGCCCGCGTGCGGCGTCGCCGGGCAGGTCGAGCGACTCGCGCAGCGGCGCGGGAACCTCGGCCACGCGAAGGTCATGGGGCGACCGCGGACCGACGACCGCGCCGAGCGTCCGCAACGCCTCGAGCGTGAACGCCTCGACCACGCGATCGTCGCCGATCGCGGCGCGGGCCGCCTGCAGCTCGGACGCGACCTCCTCGACCCGGATGGCGTGCTGCGCGAAGACGGTGCGGCTGCGTCGCTCGCGCTCGACCGCGGCGTCCCACTGGACGTCGACCTCACGGCGCTGCGGCTCGAGGAAGTCGAAGGAGAGGTTCGAGGAACCGCCGCGCTCCCGCAGCAGAAGGCCCTCGAAGATGGCCTCGGCGATGATGTTCGTGTCCATCGGCACCGGCACCGTGATGCCGAGCGTCTTGTGGATGGTCTTGTGCTTGCGCAGCAGGACGTCGAGGACGATGCCGTCGACGGGGTTGTCCTCGCCATAGAAGGTCAGCGAGCGCACGCGGGGCTTCGGCTGGTCATAGCGATCGACGCGGCCCTCGCGCTGCTCGTGGCGCGTGGGGTTCCACGACAGGTCATAGTGCATGACCGCGTCGAAGCCGTGCTGAAGGTCGATGCCCTCGCTCAGGCAGTCCGTGCAGACGAGCACGCGGCGCGGGTGCTCGGCAAGGGCGTCGATGCGGTCCTCGCGCTCGTCGTGGCCAAGCAGCCCCGTGACGGCCGCGACCTCGACCCGCGCGCCGAAGTGCTTGCGCAGCGCCGACGCGACGTACTCCACCGTCGGGATGAATCGGCAGAACACGATCGGCGCGCAGCCGTCCGCGATCAGGGCGTCGATGAGGCGGATGGCCTTGTCGAGCTTGCGATCGGCCGCGCCCGCGAGCGTGTCGGCCCGCGCCGCGAAGCGCAGCAGGCGCGCCCGCTCGGTCGAGTCTGCGGCGTCCGAGTCGTCGCTGCCGGGAACGACGTCCGTGCCCTCGGCCGTCTCGTCCGTGAGGTCGAGCACGGCGCGCCGACCGATCGCGTCGACGTCGGCCGCGGAGTCGGAGTCCACGGTGCTCGAGCGGCTGTGCAGCGTCGCCGACGCAGCTGCCGGGCTCGACGCGATCGAGCGCAGCAGCGCCAGCGCGGACCACCACCGCACGCGCTGGTGGCGCCTGTCGATGGACTTGTCGAAGACACGCTCGCGGCAGTAGTCGATGACGTCGTCGATGAAGCGACGGTAGTCGGGGTGCAGCGCGTAGTGCTCCTCGCCGAGGTCGCGCTCGGGGAATGGCGTGTCGGCGCCGAGGTAGGCGCGCAGGTCGCCGCGCCGCCGCTGGACGAAGTAGCGCGCGAGCTGCTCCCGGTGCGGGCGGTTTGCCTCGCCGGAGAGGTCGAGCGGCAAGCCGGCGAGCCCGGGGTCGAGCAGCGCGAGAAGCGAGCGGAACGCCTGCTCGTCCCCGCTGTGCGGCGTGGCGGTGACGAGCACGGCGTGGCGTGTGCCGTCCTGCAGCAGGCCGCGCAGGAGTTGGTGTCGTTGCTGTGCGGCGCGGCCCACCCCCATCGATGTGCAGGTGTGGGCCTCGTCGACGATGACGAATTCGGGACAGGCGCGCAGGAAGTCGTGCTGGTGGCGCTCCGACTTGATGTAGTCGGTGGACACGATGACGTGCGGGTAGCGCTCGAAGAGCGACTCCGCAGGCCCGAGTCCAGCCTGCCGCTCGAGGCGGGCGGCCGTGCCTGGCAGGACGAGCTCGGCGTCGACGTGAAACTTCTGCACGAGCGCGCGCTGCCATTGCTCGGCGAGGTGAGGCGGGCACAGCACGGCCGAGCGCGTGATCTCGCCGCGATCGAGGAGCTCGCGCAGCACGAGGCAGGCCTCGATGGTCTTGCCGACACCCACGTCATCAGCGATGAGCAAGCGCACGGGATCGAGGCGCAGGGCCATGAGCAGCGGCACGAGCTGGTAGGGACGCGGCTCGACGGCGATGCGACCGAGCGAGCGGAAGGGCCCCGTCCCGGCGCGAAAACCGAGCCGCACGGCGTCGCGCAAAAGCGCCGCCGAACGGTGATTGCCGAGGTCGGCCGCCGGATCGGGCAGCCCGAAGTGCGCAGGCTCGACCGGCTCGAGCGGCACATAGATCCCGGTCGTCTCGTCCTCGGTGCCCACCAGCGGCCGTACGACGAGCACGTCGGGATCGTCAGCCGACTCGGGCAGCACGACCCATTCGCGCCCCCGCGCGCGCACCAGGGAGCCGACCGTGTAGATCATGCGTCGGCCTCCTCGTCTTCGCCCTCGCTCCCGGCCTGGTCGGGCTCAACGAGCGGAGCGGCGAGCGAGCTGATCGGGCCGGACCAGGTGAAGCGCAGAATGTCGCGGGCGCGGGTCATCGCCACGTAGAGGAGCTGGCGGTCTTGGTCGTGCAAATCCTCCCAGGCCTTGTCGTCATAGGCATCCTCCAATGCACCGGTCGGTGGCAACGAGCCTTCTCCGCAGTCGTATACGAGCACCGCGCGAAACTCGAGCCCCTTGGCTCTGTGCATCGTCCCGAGCACAACCGCGTCGTCCGCAAGCTCGTCGCGGCCGAGTTCCTGGTGGGCAATTCGATGACGGTCTAGGAAGTGCCCCAGCGCCGCAACCCGCCGGTTCGTGCGAGCGAGGCATGCGATCTCGTGGAGCGCAATGCCGTTGAGAGTGCACTGAGTTATCCATCGCGCCGCCGCGTCGAGCTCTTCGCTAGGGGCACCGTATCGACAATAGGTGGGCACCGGCCCGGTCCGCAGGCTCAGAACGCGCTTGTGGTCCTGCGTTCCGCCGTCGAGATCATCGGGCGCCGACGTGCCGATCACATCGGCAAGGCCCCTGATTTGTGCCGTTGTTCGATAGTTGATGCGAAGCACATGCGATCGACCCCGCACGTTGATGCCGAGCGCACGCAGGCTGAAACCGCCCGGATAGATGCGCTGCCCCGCATCCCCCGTCAGCAGCAGGTTCTGCTCCGATCCGGCGCACAACGCCTGAGCCAAGCGAACCTCGGGCGCCCGGAGATCCTGAATCTCGTCGACGATGACGGCGTCCCAGTCGCTCGCGACCTTCCCTTCTCGCACGTACCGCTCAGCCTCGGCGCACAGCGTGGCCCGATCCGCCGACCTTCGAGCCTGCAGGGCCGACCGCAGCTCTTCAAAGAGCGCCCACACCATCCGACGCTGAGCTACCGTCAGCGCCGTTCCACGCCCCGTCCGCTTCGCCTTCCGGTACTGCTCCCACTCGGTCAAGCCCTGCGCTTGGACAACATTCTCCCACTCGGAGCGCAAGAAGCCCTTCGGGTATGCAGCCTCGCGGTTGACGATTCCACCTAGGAGCCTCTCCACCTCCGAGTCCGGCGCGAAACGCACGCGCCGTCTGCGCGTGACAACCTCCACGGCTACCTCGAGTACGCTCGCCACTCGGATCCGGTCCAGCTCATCTTCGGTGCAGAGCTTGGTCAGGTTCGCCTTCATGTTCGCTACGAGCGAGTTCGTGTACGTCGTCAGCAAGACCGTGCAACCCCTTCGAGCGAGGGCGCGGGCACGGTGCAAGGCCACGACGGACTTGCCGGTGCCAGCCGAGCCGGTCACCTTCATCGGTCCGCTTGGCGTCGCGTCGACGATCGCGCGCTGCGACGGATGGAGGAAGCCGATCCACCGGTCGAACGGCGCGCTCAGGGCGGCCCGCAGCAGGTCCTCGTCGCCGAGGACCGCGAACTCCGAATGGGCTTCCGGTCGTGTGACGGCCTCCTCGAGACTCCGGGCGGGCGCGGGCATCACAACGGGCACGCCGGATGCAACGTCGATGAGCCTGATCAAGACCTCTTCCGGGATCGCGGCCTGGAAGGCGAGGAGGTCGTCTTTGTCCGTGAGGTTCTGGATGGGCTCGAGGCAACGCTCAGGCACGCCGAGCGACAGGAGGTACTCACCGGAATAGTCTTTGAAGATGCGTTCCTGTCGCGGGATGGTCACATCGACGTAGCGCTTTCGGACCTCCTCGACCTCCCGGACACGCATCAACTGAAACTCGCCCGTCTTGGGGTGACGGGCGGGATGCACGTTCTCGGCCCAACGGTAGGCATCTTGATGGTGCGCAACGTGCAACACGACCACGGTGCCACCCTCCTTGTGGAGGACGGCGCGAAGGTCCTGATTGACCCGACACGTGAACACGGTCCCGGTGGGATTGCCCTTCACGCGCTCGAAGTTGGCCCCCGCAGCCAACTGGTCTCTCTCCAAGCGGATGTACAGGTCCAGAACGCCACCCCGCTCGGCCTCCGTGAGCTCCTGGATCGAGTCGAAACAAGCCCTGGACCACGCAACCTGCATCCCTACCCTCCCTCGCTGCCGGCGATGATCCCCGCTCGTACCCGTTCGACCAAGCCTACGTCGGTCACCGCGACGCCGAGGACCGGCGCCCCCCGCGCCCGCAGCGCGGCCAGAACGGCCTCGGCTTCCTCGTCCGCTTCGTCCACGAGCGTCACAAACCGCGCCCCCAGGCCCACACGCGCCAGCGTCTGCCCGACGACGCGATCCCCATCCACCACGTCCGCACCCGGCTCGATGTCGAAGCCCGCAGCCCGGAGCGCCTGCACGACCTCCCGCCACTCTACGGAGAAGCAGTCGAGGTCGAGCTCGGCCTGTGGACTCCGATTCTCCGGGAGCTCGGCCCCCGCGTGCGGCCTCGGCCCGAACGCGCTCGGCCAACGATCGAAGATCGCATCCCAGTCGGCGGCGTGGTGGAACCGGATGACGGTGTAGCCCTCGTCCTCGAGCCGGTCCTGTGCTGCGCGGTCGGCAGTCCGTTGATCGGGGCCGTCGTGAACCGGACCGTCGATGAACACGGCGATGCCCTCGGATCGATACAGGAAGTCCGGCTTGACCCGTGCCTCGTCGATGAGGGCCTGCGCATCGGACGGCAGCCTCAAGCCGGTCGCTTCGACTGCCCTGAGCCAATGGCGCTCGAGCTCGGACTGACACAGCCGCGTCAGGTGATCGACGTGGTCCTCGCGTCGGGCCGCGACCGGCGACGTCTTCACCTCGCCCCGCGTCCAAGCGAGGAGCAGGTCTCGGACGAGCGTACGATCGAGCAGCCGGTGGTCGCGTTGGTTGTAGTAGGACAGCAGGCAGTCGTAGCACGCCGCCTCGCAACGGGGTCGGCCAGGCGAGGGCTCGACGTCGGCCCCGGTCTCAGGATTCATGTGCGCAATCTCGAGGGCCCGGCGCGCCACGTCGGCGAGCGCCTCGGGGTCCTCGACGAGGTTGCGCAGCACGCCCGCACCGCCCTCGGCCGCCTCATAGAGCAGCAGGTGCTGCCGGTTGGCCTCGTCCGGAAGCGGCTCGGCCGCGAGCTCGTTGTCCTCGAGCTGGTAGTGGACCTGCAACGCGGCCTTGAGCGCGGCCTGCAGCGTCGCCATCGTCTCGACGGGCAGCGGCAGCCCAAGGGTCAGCAAGACGCAGTTCCGGCGATCCTCCACATACGGAATCACGCGCGTCGTGCGCGACGACATCGGATCGTCGGGGTCGTCGGTGATCTCCTGCGACTTCGACCAGAAGCCGCGCTCCGTATCGAGGACGTAGCCCTTCTCGGCCTTGTTGGTTCGCCGGCGCCAACCCATGTTGATGCGCCACAACGTGGCCGCATGACCGTACACGAGGCGAGCCAAGGTCTCGTCGCCGCCGCCCACGAGCCGCGCCTCCGTCGCCGAGACCGCGCCCGCGCGCGTGGCGAAGCGAACGCCCGTCTTGACCTCGTAGCCAAGGCGGACGCGCTCCTCTTCGTCCGAGTTGATCCGGTCGCGGCGCCGGCTCGCGACGTTCTGCATGCGGAAGAGGTTCTTGTAGGGCGACGGCAAGGCCGACTTGCAGCGCTCGCAGAGATCGGGCGCCGGCTCGTCGCCGAGCGGGTGCAGGTAGCCGCACGTCTCGCACTGCGCGGCCCTGCGCGTGAGGCCACCGTCCTCGCCGCCGACCGGCAGGATTACCTTGTTGACCACGTAGCGCGAGCCCTCGTGGTAGATGATTGCGCGCGGACCGAACTCCGAGATCGCCAGGAAGCGCGGCCTCGAGAGGAAGTCGGTGTCGCCTCGCCGGTTGCGCCGGCCAGGCAGGTAGGCCGACAGCGGCAAGCGAGGGAAGCTGTAGCCAGGCAGGAAGCCCTCGGACGCGAAATAGCGGTAGCTGTAGAAGTCCGAGTGCTGCTCCTCGCTGGTCTCCATGAGCAGGCGCAGCTGGGCCTCTGCCTCGTCCCGCAAGCCCCGGGCACGGTCCCTGTCCTTGGGGTCGCGCGAAGCATCGAGGATGAGGCGCGATTGCCGCTTGGACTGCCCGAGCGCCCCACGGTAGAGCCCCCGCCAGCGCTCGCACGCCTCGTCGAAGGAGCGCGGCAGCTCATCGAGGACGCGCGCGACCCACGCCTCTGCCTCGTCGAGCCCGAAGAACTCGTGCTCGATCGCCTCGCGCAGCGCGTGAAGCACACGCCGCATGGCCCGATCGCGAAGGCTCGCGTCTCGCAGGACGTCCCGCACCGCCGGTCGCAGCTCGAGCGACGGCTCGTCCCCTTCGGCGACCAGCACGTCCACCAGCGAGCGCCCGAGCTTGAGCTTCGACTCGCTGAGCCACACCGCGTGCACGTGGGCGCGCAGCAGGTCTTCGTTCGCCAGGTCCAGACGCGGCGTCTTGACGGCACCCGCGACCATCAGCTGCGGTCGCTTGAAGAAGTATTGGTCGTGGGGACTGCCCGCCGAACAGTACGAGAACACGAAGGCGGGCTGCCCGCTGCGCCCCGCCCGCCCGCTTCGCTGCGCGTAGTTCGCGGGCGTCGGCGGGACGTTGCGCAGGTTGACCGCGTTGAGCTGCTTGATGTCGACGCCGAGCTCCATCGTCGGCGAGCAGAAGAGCACCGGCAGCCGCGCCTCCCCGAAATTGTCCTCTCGCTCCCTGCGCTTGTCCGCGGGGACCTGCGCCGTGTGCTCGTGCGCCTCCAGTCGGCGCAGGTCACCCGTGTCCGAGCGGTAGAAGTCGACGAAGAAACGGTTGGGACGCAGGCCGCCGGTCGGCGCGTTGGGCACCCGGATCGGATCATGGAAAGCCCGCGTGCCGTCTCCGTGCCGCCACTGGATGGCCGCAGCGTTGAGCTGATACCCGGGCGCGTCGTGCACACCCGCAGGTTCGACCACGCGCCGCAGGAACCCAGGCGCCGCGAGCAGCTCGAGCAGCTGCCGGATCATCTCGCGGCTGTCCTTGGTCTCGAGCGGCCGCGGGTGCGTGGGAAACGTCGTGCGACGCTTCAGGAATTGGCCGAAGCCCCCGAGCTCGGACAGGTAGACGTTGCGCTCGTTCGGCCGCTCCGACTTGGTCGCGGCGCGCGGCGACGGGCCCGCGTCCACATCGTCGTCCGCATCAGCCATGCCGCGCGAGCGCGGGAACACGATCCGGCTCGCTTCGAGGCGATCGAGCTCGTCGAGCGACCAAGGCGCGACGAGGTACTGGCTCGAGAGCTGCCGCATCCCCTCCTGCTGGACCGGATCGAGGAAGTCGACGCGGATCGCGAGCTCCCGGCGCATGAAGTCGAGGAGCGTCTGGCACACGAGGCGTCGCTCGGCGGGCGTGGCGCGGGCGAGCGCCTCATGCACACCGCTCCACTTGGGCTCGTCAGCGCAGAATGCGTCGAGCGAGGCGTAGCCGATGTCGAGCAACCCGCACTGCTCGAGGTTCGGCGAGGTCACCCGCCAGCCGCGCCGCAGGTCGCGATAGAGGTAGTAGCCAAGCGCGGCGCGCAGGGCTCGCTGTGTCTCCTCGAGCTGAAAATACTCGACCTTCGGGTTCTGAGCATAGTGGGCGAGCGACAGGTCGAGCGCCTCGAAGACGCGAAGGGGCAGCTCCTCGTGACGCAACCCGCCGGGACCTGCGCTCTTGACGGCGCGCCAGAGGGCGGAGCGGAGGAGGACAACCTCGACGAAGTCGTTGAAGTGGCCGGCCTGAAGCGAGGCGTCCTGCCGGTTGTCCGTAAAGCTCAGCAGCTTCCTGGCTTTCGGCGGCAACGTCCCGTCCTGCCGGAGCTTTCGCACGGTCGCGAGCGCCAGCACCGTCGTCGCCGTGCTCCGCCCTTCCGACCCGAGCGTCGCGAGCTTGCCGAAGTCGGAGGCCTGCCGCGCGTCGTAGGCGACCCGACACCAGAGACAGAACTGAAACGGCGCCAGGAGCCAATGGGCCCGGATCGCGCCGGCCCCCTCGACGCCGAGCGGCGACAGGAAGAGCTCGCGCGGCAGCTTCTTGCGGCGCGCGTCACGAACGACCGGCCGACCGTCTCGAAGCTCGATCCAGCTCTCCGGAAGCCTATCAGTGAGGTCGTCCTCGGGAGCGGGCCACGGGGCCTCGTCGTTGAGGTAGAGGAACCCGGGATCGCCGTCGTCATTGGCCAGCCGATCCGAGAGCTCGCGCGGCTCGTAACGGACCCCGCCATCCTCGTCGGTCGTCCGACGAACGACGTAGTAGTCCTGCCCACACTCGCGGCAGAACGCCAGCGGCAAGAGGACGCGGGAACGCTCGCTGTCGGGGACGAAGCGCTGCGCCTGCAGCGTCAGGTACCGACGGTCTGCCGGCTCCGGCGACGCGTAGACGCTCTCGCCCTTCGACACGAACTGGTGCAACCGAAAGGCAAAGACCGGAAACCCGAAGGCATCACGGGACCGGTAGCCTTCGAGGAGCGCGCGTCGCAGTGCGGCTTCACACAGGTCCGGATCGAGCCCTGACAGCCGCACGAGCCGGTCGACGGCGCTGTCCGCCCCACGCAGCGCGAGCGGCGTCTGCCTCGTGAGGCGGCCTTCCGCGTCCCGCCGCAGGCCAAGCGTCGACTCGATCCAGCGCGTGAGGGGACGCTCCAGAAACGCGCGCCCATCCGCGACGTCTCCGCCCGCTTGGCCCACGACCTGCTCGACGAGCGCCTCGACGAACGTCGGGTCGTCTTCCTCGTGCTCCATCGTCGTGCGGCGCAGGGTCTCACCGATCACGCGCTCCGGCCGTACGTCGACGCCGAAGAGCTTCGTGGCGACACGCGCGACCTCGCCCTGCTGCTCTCGCCACGACCCGCCTCCCGCGAGCGTCGCCGAGGTGCCGACCATCAGGACGTCCTGCGCCCTGCACGCTTCGCGCGTGCGGCGGACCAGCAGCGCGACGTCCGATCCCTGCCGTCCCCGGTAGGTGTGTAGCTCGTCGAGCACCAGGAAGCGCAGGCCGCGTGCGCCCTCGATGAGTTGTCGCTCGTCGGGGCGTGTGAGCAGCAGCTCGAGCATGACGTAGTTGGTCAACAGAATGTCGGGCGGGTCCGCGATGATGCGGTTGCGTTCGGCGAGATCCTCCTGCCCGGTGTAGCGAGCGAAGGTGACCGGCGGATGCCCGACCGGGTAGCCGAGGTTCAGGAACTTCTCGAGCTCGCCCTTCTGGCTGTTCGCCAGCGCGTTCATGGGGTAGACGATGATCGCCTGGATGCCGCGGCCAGATCCGCGCCGCAGCACGTGCTCCACGATCGGAACGATGTAGGCGAGGCTCTTGCCCGAGCCTGTGCCTGTCGTCAGGACGTAGTGGTCGCCTGCGCGCGCCGCTCGGATGGCATCGACCTGATGCCGATGCAGCCGAAGCGGCCCCTCGTCGACACCAGCCGCCTCCTTGTGCCGAAAGACGCGCAGGCACTCGGGATGCAGCACGCCGGCCGCCACGAGCGCGTCGAGCGGCTCCCCGGGCTCGAACGCCGGATTGAGCTGAACGAGCGGCTCCGGCCAGAGGAGCCCAGCCTCCAGCGTGCTCGCCACGAGCCGTTCCACGCGCTGGTCACGAATCTCAATAAAGCTGCGTACGTAGGCGCCGTAGTCGCCGATTACCCGGTCGCGGAGGTCAAAGACGTCCATGGGCACCCGTACAAGGGCCGGGTTCTGCAGGCAGAACTGCCGCACGCGCCGCAGCGGAGTTGGGCGGCAACTCAAGCGCCTCGCGAGGAACCGCAAGCCGTGAGAGGCTCGTAGCATGGGAGAGACTGCGTGGTCAACGGCGCCCACAACCCGTAGAATTCCTGGTAGCCGGCTTCCCTCGAACCACGGTCATCCCGAACAAACCCGGCACGAAATCCGCTCCCAAGTGCCGCGCGGCCGGGTCCTCGAACTGCCGCGTCTCCCCCTGGCGTTGAGCCCAACCATCACCGAAACGACAACGACAGTTTGCGCTTGCCTGCCACCGATCGCAGCCAACCAGCCTCCGCTGAACCCCCTGCCCCGTCAACAGGCCTACGCCCCTTCCCTGACGCTCGTCCACGGTCCGCCCGGCTGCCAGCGCCGCCCGAAGTGCTCGCCCGCCGCGCATGCGCTCGCGACCGGAAGCAAGAACGTCGCCAGGAACGCAATGACCTCGCGTAGGGTCTCCGGGCTCTCGAGGTTTGGGAGCTTGCGACGGAACGCGGCCCACTGTGACACTGTGGACGCCCGGTCAAAGAATTCGGGCGTGAACGCGATCGGCGCGGCGTTTATGGCGGTCTTGCGGTTCGCACATGTGGCTGCGATGGCCTTCGCGAGCACCTTGCCGTCGAAGGTGAACTGCCTCCCGAGTAGCCAGACGTCGTAAAAGTCCTTCATGCGGCTGTTGAGCGTGCCCAGGTAGACCATCGCCTGAAACTTCTCTGCAACCACGGTCTCGCGCGGGTAGCCCATGAGCGTGGGCGCAGGAAAGTCGAGCAAGGTCGGGTAGGCGACCTTCTGCACGTTTGGCGTGACGACGTCGCCGAACCCGACGTCGATCTGCATCGCGACGCGCGCCTTTCCGAGGAGGCCGATGAAGCGCACGCGCACGCCCGCGTAGTCCGCGTCCTCCTTGATACGCTCGGTCTTCACGGTGGCCGATTCGAACACCATGCCGTCACGCTCCACGTCGACCTCGCAGACTTCGCGTACCACCCGCGCGAGGTTGTCGAGCGAGTTGTCGAGGCGACCGAGAAAGTCGAGGTCCTTCGTCGCGCGGGCGAGCGGTGCCTCCCATACGTGCAGCATCAGCGCGCCCTTGAGGACGAGGCGCTCGCGGTAGGGGGTCATCGAGAGCCGATAGAGGAACCGCTCCAGCGCGTAATATTGGAGCACCTCCTGCAACGGCCGGTTCGTGGCGCGCGCGTGGTTGAGCAGGCGGGCCTGCACCGATGCCGCGAGGTTGGAGACGGTCATTGCGTGGACTCCAGGTAGGGCCGCATCGCACGCTCCACATGACGCATGCGGATATAACCCATGAGAACGTCAAGCTTTCTGCGGCCAAGCTCACGCCACAGGCGCAGCGCCTCGACGAAGACGTCGATGCCGATCTGGTTGCGGTAGCGGAAGCAGTCGACGAGGGTCTTCTCCGGGTCGTAGACGTGCACGGGGACGCCGTCGAGCACATGCGTCTCGATGCCCTCGTGGAAGGCCGGGCCCGAGAACCAGTAGTAGCGTGTCGGCGGGTAGTCGAGCCGCGGCTTGCGCGCCCCCCGCTCGAGGGCCACCTCGATGGCGTGGGGAACTTGCGTCGTCAGTTCGTGGAACGAGAGCGCCGAGATGAGGCAAAGGACGCCTCTCGGCACGCGAGTCGCGACCGTGACGAGGTCGGGGTACGTGAGCGCTTCGAGGGATGAGAGGCGGTAGAAGCCGCGGGTAATGGGCTCGATGAGGCCTTCGTCCCGCAGGGTGTAGAGGGTCTTCCGGCTGATGCCAAGGCGCAGCGCCTCGGACGCGCGCAGGCCCGCGGTGTGCTCCCGGAACAGGTCGACTGCGCGCTCGTAGGTTCTCGTCGCCACCGAGACATCATGCCTTCAAACTGTGCTGAAGTGAAGACGCTTTGTTCCCTTTCGCAATCGCTGTCGCGCAGGTCCCGCGGGGGACGAAGGCCGCGTCGCCAGGCATCTCGTCACCGCCTCGCAACCCCCACCAGCACATCCGCCGAAATCCCAAGCCCGCGTCGCAGTTCGCGAATCATGCGCAGCGTCAAGGCCCGCCTCCCCGCGAGTATCTCCGAGACCCGCGCCCGGCTGCCTATCATCGGTTCGAGGTCCTTGCGGGCGAGCCCGGCCTGCTCCATGCGAAAGCGGATCGCCTCGATGGGATCGGGCGGCGCGATGGCGTGGTGGGCCGCCTCCCAGGCATCGACGAGCGTCACAAGCACCTCGAGCGTGTCGGCCTCGTCCGAACCTTCGGCGGCCCCCCAAAGGCGCTCGATCTCCGCAAGAGCCCGTTGATGGCCGGCCTCGTCGTGGATGGGTCGAATGGCAATCCGCTCCGCGTCCATCTGTAACCTCCTACAGCGCCTTGACGTCGACCCCGTCGTACGCGGCGTGCGTGCCGACGAACTTCACCCAGAC